>Ga0307374_10003849_pt1 | contig 25373 bp, 22 predicted proteins | sample OX3MG_FD_202532 | JGI IMG/M metagenome (GOLD analysis project Ga0307374, IMG submission 202532) | Soil microbial communities from Risofladan, Vaasa, Finland - OX-3 | ecosystem: Environmental > Terrestrial > Soil > Coastal area > Acid sulfate soil | place: Finland: Risofladan, Vaasa | collected...
CGGTGTGATCGTCGAGGACGACTACGACGGGGAGTTCCGGTTCGACCGGCAGCCGGTCGGCGCGATGCAGGCCCTGGCACCTGGTCATGTCGTCTACGCGGGCACGGCCAGCAAGAGCCTGGCGCCGGGGCTGCGGCTGGGCTGGCTCGTCGTCCCCGACTCCATGATCGGTGAGCTCGTCGCCGCCAAGGAGCGGTCGGGCTTCTTCAACGGCGCGCTTGACCAGCTCACGCTGGCTGCGTTCATCGAGTCCGGCGGCTACGACCGGCAGATCAGGCAGGCCAGGCTGGCGTACCGGCGCAGGCGCGACCGGCTGATTGCCGCGCTGCACCGGCAGGCGCCCGCGGTGCGGCTGACCGGGATCGCGGCCGGACTCCATGCCGTAGCCGAACTGCCCGAGCAGGAGAGCGAGGACGGCGTGATCGCCAGGGCGGCCAGGCACGGCGTCGCGGTCGAGGGGCTGACCGGCTTCGCGGCGGCCCGACATCAGCGCGGGCCGGCCCTGGTGATCGGCTACGGCAGGCCGGCCGAGCACGCGTTCACGACGGCCGTCGGCCGGCTCTGCGCTGCGCTTGCCGAGAAGGCGTAGCCGCCGGCGGGCGGTCGGGTCTGGCGGCCCTGACCGGAAGATCAGGCGGCTCGGGCGGCCGTGAGGTACCTCACTTGCGGCTTCACTATGGAAGGAAGTCATCACCCCCCATGCGTTCCCGCAACCACGTGTCCGACCCCGTCCGCAGCAAGGCACTGTCCTGGACTGGCGCCAGTCTGGCCCTTACCGGGGCGACCGCAGCGACGATGGCGGCCGGCGTGTCGGCAACCCCCGCCGGTTCGGCGAAGCTCCCCGGCCCCGCCCCGCCCCGCCCCGGCCCCGGCGCCGCAACGGCCGCGCCGGTCCAGCGGGTTCACTTGGTTCGTGCCGTCGGGCTCGACCATATGGGCGGAGATCTCAAGCGCTCGGTCCCCGTGACCCGGCGATCGAGCCGCAGCCGCGCCGCGCAGGGGCAGTCCTGGGCCGGAGTTGCCCTGATTATCCCCCAGCAAGCCGTTTCGGTCAGCGCGAGCGCGGCCTAACCGCTGGCGCTTCTTCATGATCCTGGACGATCCTCAGAGCGCGGACGTTAGTCAGCGAAATCGACTGAGAGGCGTCCGCGATCTGAAAATAGTCCACGATCGTGGAACGGTGCCGGCGGGTGGCTGGCGCTTGCGCGGAGTTGTGGCGGGTGGCTGGCGCTTGCGCGGGGTTGCGAGGCCGGTTAGCGCCAGTGCGGGTCATACGCCGACATCCGGTCGACGATCGCCGCGGCGAGTCCTCTGGCCTGGTCCAGGCTGGTCACTAGCGGGTTGGCGAGCAGGACCCTGATCAGCTCGTCGTCGCCCGGCGGGTCGGCCGCCAGCGTGACCGCCGCCAGCCGCTCGTAGGAGGCGTGCCGGGCGAGGATGCCGCGCGGCAGGTCGGGGAGGCTGGCGACTGGCGTCGGCTCGATCTGCCCGGCCCGCGCCGCCTGCGCCGGGCCCTCGACGATCACGTCGGCTGGCAGCCAGGGCACCCGCCCCCGGTTGGGCAGCCCGAGGATGAGCGGCTGGCCTGAGCCGTGCAGCCAGGCGTCGGCCAGCGGCACGACAGCAAGCGCGTACCAGGGGGCCGGCCGCTTCCAGGCCAATGGCAGCTCGCCGCGGCCGAACGTCTCCAGCGTCGAGGTGGCCAGCGCGCGCAACTCGTCCGCACGGGTCGGCCTGCCCTCCTGGGCGGCCAGCATCCGGTCCGGATGTGCGTAATAGCGCAGGTAGGAGCCGGGCAGTGCGCCGTGTAGTCGCGGCAGATCCGGGTCGAGGCCGCCAACCAGGCTGGCCAGCCGGTCAAGCTCGGCCGCCGACTCCGGTACGTACCAGCCGACATGGTTCATCCCGACGTACCTGGCCCGCAACCCGGCGCCTGACGGGTCGTCGCAGCCGAGCCGCGCAGCCGCCTCGGCGAGCAGGTCAAGCGGTGAGTCGCAGACCGAGATGACATCCAGCCCGAACCCGAGCCGTGCGGCCTGCGTCACGATTCCCGCCGGGTTGGTCAGGTTGATCAGCAGCGCGCCGGGGCAGCACCTGGCGACGTCGGCCCAGACCGGCCGGAGCGCGGACACGGCCCGCACCGCGCAGGCGAAGCCGCCAGGGCCGAGGGTCTCCTCGCCAGGGATCCCGAACTGGCGCGGAAACGACTCGTCGGCGGACCGCTGCTCGAGGCCGCCCGGCCTGATCTGGTTCAGGACGATGTCCGCGCCGGTCAGCGCGGCGGCACGGCCGGTCGCCACGGTGACTATCACGGCTAGGCCGAGCGCGCCGGCCCGGAGCGTGGCTGCCCTGGCGACAGCGTCCAGCCGTTCCGGCGACCGGCCGTACAGCACAAGGTCGAGCGCGGCTGGCCGGTGGTGACCCGGGTCCGCGGGCCAGTCGGCCAGCGCGTCGATCAGCTGGACAGTGGCTGGCGCGCTGCCTCCCAGCACAACGAACCGCACCGGGTCGGTCACCATGGTTCGGTCACTACAGGGCTGGTCACTACAGGGCTGGTCAGTACAGGGCTGGTCACCGCCGGGCTGGTCACGACGGGGCTGGTCACCACGGGGCTAGACACCGCCGGGCTGGTTACCACGGCGCCAGTCACGACGGGAGCCTGGTCGCCCTCGCGGTCGGCGGTGCCGGCGAGCTCAGCGGCACGAATGGTCACGCGGTTCCGTAGAACTCGCCGGCGGCGGCGCCCACCCGGTCGATCTCGTCGTCGGTGAGCTCGGCGAACATCGGCAGCGACAGCAGCTGGTCGGGCAGTGCCTGGGCCACAGGTATAGGCCCGGAACGCCACGGCAGCGTGGCGTAGGCACCGGCCTGGGTGACCAGGCGCGGGTAGATGACCATGTTGCCGATCCCGCGCTTGGCCAGGTGCGCGGCCAGCTCGTCCCGCTCGGGGGCGAGCACCGTGTACATGTAGTACGCGTGCTGCCCGGTGGCGTCAGCGGCGGGCAGGGTCAGCGGCGTCCCGCCGAGCAGGTCGGCGTATCGCGCGGCTACCCTCCGGCGCCTGGCGACCTGCTCGTCCAGGTAACGGAGCTTCACGCGCAAGAAGGCCGCCTGCATCTCGTCGAGCCGCTCCTGGTAGCCGAGGATCGCGTGGTCGAACTTGACCTGCTGGCCCATGTAGCGAAGTTGCCTCACCCTGGCCTCCAGCTCGGGTGTGGACGCCGTGATCGCGCCGCCATCGCCGAGCGCGCCGAGCACCTTGGTCGGGTAGAAGGAGAAGGCCGCCAGATCGCCCAGGCTGCCGGCGTGCCGGTCGCCTAGGGTCGCGCCATGCGCGTGAGCCGCGTCCTCGACCACGGCAATGCCCGGCGCCGCCGCCCGGATCGCGTCGATGTCGGCGGCCTGGCCGTACATGTGCACCGGCAGGATCGCCTTGGTCCGATCCGTCAGCGCGGGCACGATCGCGGCCGGGTTCATGTTCCAGGTGACCGGGTCCACGTCGACGAAGACTGGCATGGCGCCGGTGTAGGTGATCGCGAAGGCGGTGGCGATATAGGTATTCGGCACCGTGATCACCTCGTCGCCGGGGCCGACCCCGAGTGCCAGCAGGGCCAGGTGCAGCGCCGCTGTCCCGCTGGAAATGCCGATGCACGCATGCGCGCCGCAGTACCGGGCGAATTCCGTTTCGAATGAACGGAGGTTTGGTCCTAGCGTGAACCTCGGGCCTGCCAGCACGTCCTCGAAAGCAGCCCGGAGTTCCGGCGCGATCGCGGCGTGCCAGCGGGCAATGTCGTCGTCGGGAACAGGCCGGTCGGGGGCTGGCCGGTCGGGGGCTGGCCGGTCGGGGGCTGGCCGGTCGGGGGCGGGCACGGCTGCTCCTAGCTGGGTTGGGCGCGGCGGAGTACGTCGAAGCTGAACCGGTCAGCGCGGTGGTAGTCATGCGAGTAGATGACCGGGACGCCGGCCGCCGTGGTGTTCACCTGGACCATGAGCAGCCAGGGAACCCCCGCCACCAGGTCATGCTCGGCGGCTAGGCTGGCAGGCAGGTGGACGGCGCTGATCTGGGCGACCGAATAGGCGGGCCGGGCCAGCCGGCCGACGTCATCAGGTCGGTCACGCTCTCCAGCCTGGTCAGCGGCCGGCGCATGGCGGGCGCGGCGGAGACGAAGCGGCCAAGGCCGCGCCTGACCTGGATCAGGCCGTCGTTCTCGAGCAGCTTGAGTGCCTCGCGGACGGTGGTGCGGCCGACGCCGAACCTGGCCGCGAAGCTGGCCTCGGTCGGCAGCTGCTGGCCAGGCCGCAGGCCGTCGCCGGACAGCAGGCCGTGGATCTGCCCGGCGACCTGGACCGGCAGGGAGCGGATATCGGTGACGACCGGCTGGAGAGTTTCGAGCGGGTCGGTCACGTTGTGGACGCTATGGCGCTTGGCAGTTGTCTGTCAACTGACAAGTAATCCGGACAGCCTGTATCGGGCTCGCGGGGGGCGGGCATCGAGCGGACTCGCCGGGCTCTCTCGTCCTGCGTTACCGTCCGGCAGTGACCGCACCTTCGGCCGGTGAGGCCGACATCACGGCCGATATCGTGATCGTCGGGGCCGGCTTCGCCGGGCTCGGCATGGGCATCGCGCTCGACAAGGCCGGACGTGGCGGCTACGTCATCCTCGAGAAGGCCAGCGAGATCGGCGGCACCTGGCGGGAGAACACCTATCCAGGCTGCGCCTGCGATATCCGCTCGCTGCTGTATTCCTTCTCCTTCGAGCCGAAGCGGGACTGGTCCAGGCAGTTCCCCCGGCAGCCGGAGATCCTCGAGTACCTGCGCCAGGTGGTGGACTCCTACGACCTGGCCCGCCGGATCCAGCTCCGGGACCTGGGCCAGCGCCATCCAGTTCGTTCCGCGCGGAGTGGGCGATCGTGACGTTCACCAGGCCACGGCTGGCCGGCCCGGGCGAGCGGATGGCCAGGGTTCACATCAGCAAGCAGATTCCCGACACTGACCTGCGCCGCAAGGTGACCCCGGACTACCGGATGGGCTGCAAGTGCGACAGCTGGGTCACCGCGTAGACGGAGACGAGGTCGTAGAAGAGCTCGACGTTGGTGACCCGCTGCGGGCCGGCCCGATCGCGCATCAGGCTCATGCGCTCCGCTGTCACTGCGGCAGCCTACCGAGCGCGGCCGGGTACCGTGGCGAGGTGATCATCGACCGCGAGGGACGCAGCCTGCCCGCGCAGTTCCGGCCGATGCTCGCCACCGCCGGCGAGCTGCCGGCCGACGACTCCGCCTGGGCCTACGAGATGAAGTGGGACGGGATCCGGGCGATCGCGACGATCAGCGCGGGGACGCTCACGCTGACCTCGCGCACCGGCCGCGACGTGACGGCCAGCTATCCCGAGCTGCAGGCCATGGCGCTCGCAGTCGGCCCGCACGAGGTGGTGCTCGACGGCGAGATCGTGGCGTTCGGCGGCGGCACCTGGCCGAGCTTCGAGGCGATCCAGCAGCGGATGAACGTGACGGCGGCCACCCAGGTCAGGCGGCTCGCTGCCGAGGTACCCGTTTGCTACCTGGCCTTCGACCTGCTGTTCGCCGACGGCCTGGCGCTGATGGGCCAGCCGTACCGTCAGCGGCGGTCCAGGCTGGAGGAACTGGCCCTCGAAGGAGCGCACTGGCAGACACCGCCGGCGTTCATGGGGGTACGCGGCGCCGATATCCAGGCTGTGTCCAGGCAGCACGGCCTGGAAGGCATTATGGCGAAAAGGGTCGCCTCGCGATATGAGGCGGGCAGGCGTTCTCCCGCCTGGCGGAAGATCAAGAACGGGCACCGCCAGGAGTTCGTGGTGGGCGGCTGGAAGCCCGGCGAGGGAACGCGCTCGCACCTGATCGGCTCGCTGATGGTCGGCGTCCAGGGCCCGGACGGCCTGACGTTCGCCGGGCATGTCGGCACCGGCTTCACCCAGCAGGCACTGCGCGAGCTGACGGCCCGGCTGGAGCCGCTGCGCCGCGACACGTCACCATTCGGCTCGGCTATCCCGCCGGATCAGGCCCGCGGCGCGGTGTGGACCGAGCCTGACGTCGTCATCGAGGCCGAATTCGCCCTCTGGACCAGCGCCGGGCGGCTGCGCGCGGCGTCCTACCGCGGGCTCAGGGACGACAAGGATCCCGCCGACGTGGTCCGCGAGTAGCTGGGCGACGAAGCGCCGGCCGTCAGCCGATCGGGCACCCGGCGTGAGCCTGCGCCCGTCCGGAGTCCGGGCTGACCATCAGGCAGCTCTCGTTCACCGCCTGGAACTGGCTGGCCGGGATCCCCTTGAGCAGCGACACCAGGCCGTCTGGCCACGGCGGGAACGCGGCGCCGCCGAAGTACCAGTTGGATCCGTTGTCGGCGAGTATCAGGCCGTAATGCTGCATCTCGGTGAGCACGGCCTTGGCGTCAGCGCAGTAGGGCGTGGAGCTCCGGCAGTATCCGGCCACGTCGAAGCCGAGCCTCAGGCGGAACCGCGCCCCCATCGGCGGCAGCTTCACGCTCGTGCCGCTGCCCGCCTCGTGCCTGGCCGGCCAGATGTAGGCGGAACGGGTCCGGACGGCGGTGAAGCGGATCGCGTGCCTGATCGGCGTGCCGGTACTGGCAGCGCGGCGCACCTGGCCGTAGTTGAGCAGACCCGGCAGGATCGGCAGGCCGGCGGCGTCCGCCGACGTCCACCCGGCCGGGCGCAGCGCGTTGGACCGAAGGTTCCAGACGGCCCCGGAGCCGGCCGTCGCCCGGCTGCCGTAGCGGGCATTCCACAGCTCGTACAGCCGGCAGGAGCTCGTGTCGAGCATCAGCGCGTGCCGGTCACCGCCCGCGCTCTGGCCGCCCTCGATCCGGGTGTCCGATCCGAACGGGTACAGCCACCGGTCACTCTCGCTGGCGTAGGTGAACGAGACGCGCACCTTCGGATGCGAGTTCGTCACCACGGTGTACGGGATGCCGTACGGGTAGCCGCCCGCGTTCGGCCCGAAGTCGGGGTGCAGGTAGGTCGAGCCGGAGTCCATGCTCCTGAGCCAGGCGGCGCTATGCGGATCCGCCGGCAGCTTGGAGATGTCGGTGTTCCAGACATTATTGGCGGGGAAAATGGGGCAGCTGGCGAGCACGTCCGGGGTGCTGCGAGCCTGGCCCGCGCTGGCGTGCCCGGTGCTGGCTTGGCTCGGGCCGGCGAGCGGGGCCGCCGCGGTATCGCCTGACTGCCCCTGCGAGTGACCGGCGTGAGGCGCCGCCGCGGCGGGCTGGCCGGCGACCTTGGCTGCCTGGCTGGCCAGCGGATCCGACCCCGCCGGAGCTGAGGCGGGAGCGGCGGCAGCGCCGCCGCAGGCCGCGAGGAAGGCAACGGGCACGACGAGCAGCAATCGGCGGGTGTGAAATCTGGGAAGAATCATCACAAGTCCGATGCTGGCACAGCCGGCCGGCGCAAGACGGCGCAATGGCAGACCCGCGACGGATCGGGCCTGGTCCCACGCCGATTAGCCGCTCTGGTTGCCTGCGAACCGGCCTCTGGCGCAAGATCGGGGGATCATCCAACCCTTGGAGCTGACCATGAAGGTGCCGCTGACTATTTCCGACTTTCTCCGCAGGGGCGCCCTGGTCTACCCCGGCCGGCCGGCGCTGATCGACGAGCCGGGCACGGCGGGGACGCTCGGGACGATCACCTACCGCTCGCTGGAGCGCCGGGCTCGCGGAGTTGCGATCGCACTGGACCAGATGGGCGTCGGGCACGGCGATCGGGTCGCCGTCGTCAGCCCCAACGCCGCCCGGTTCGGGATCTTGTTCTACGGGATCAGCGGGTACGGCCGGGTGCTGGTGCCGATCAACTACCGGCTCAACGCCGACGAGGTCAGCTATGTCGTCGAGCACTCGGGCGCGTCGGTGCTGCTCGTCGACCCCGAGTCGGACGAGGCGCTGCGCGACGTGAAGGCCAGGCACAGGATCGTGCTCGACGGCGTGGACGACGAGCAGCTCTTCGCTGAGGCGGCGGATGACGCCGAGCCCGCGTTCTGGGAGCCGGACGAGGACGCGACGGCGAGCATCAACTACACGAGCGGCACCACGGCGCGGCCTAAGGGCGTGCAGCTGACTCATCGCAACTGCTGGCTGAACGCGGCGATCTTCGGCTGGCAGACCACGGTCACCGACCGCGACGTCTACCTGCACACGCTGCCGATGTTCCACTGCAATGGCTGGGGAATGCCGTACGCGGTGACCGCGATGGGCGTGCCGCAGGTCGTGGTGCGGAAGATCGACGGCGAGGAACTGCTGCGCCGGATCGACGAGCACGGCGTGACGCTGATGTGCGGGGCTCCGGCCGTGGTCGCCGCGATCCTTGACGCCGCCGCGACCCGGCGGGCCGCCGGCCAGCCGGTACCCGGCCGGGACCGGGTCCGGATCGTGGTCGCGGGCGCGCCGCCGCCGTCGATGACGATCGAGCGGGTCGAAGCGGAGCTCGGCTGGGAGTTCATCCAGATCTACGGCCTGACCGAGACCGCGCCGCTGCTCACGATGAACCGGCGCCCGGCCGAGTGGGACGGCCTGCCGCCCGCCGAGCGGGCCAGGCTCCAGTCCAGGGCCGGCGTGCCCGCGGTCGGCGTGCAGATCGCGACGGACGGCTCGGGCGAGGTGCTGGCCAGGTCGAATCATGTCTTCGCCGGCTACTGGGAGCAGCCGGAAGAGTCGGCCAAGGTGCTGGTCGACGGCTTCTTCCACACCGGCGATGAGGGTCACATCGACCCCGACGAGTACCTGGTGATCTCGGACCGCAAGAAGGACGTGATCATCTCCGGCGGAGAGAATGTCAGCTCAGTTGAGGTTGAGGACTGCCTGTACCAGCACCCGGCCGTAGCCGAGGCCGCGGTGATCGGGGTTCCCGACGAGAAATGGGGCGAGACCGTCAAGGCGCTGATCGTGGTCCGGCCCGGTCACGAGGTCACCGAGGCCGAGCTGATCGAGTTCTGCCGGTCGAAGCTGGCGCACTTCAAGTGCCCGAGGTCGGTGGAGATGCGCGATTCGCTGGCCAGGACGGCGACTGGCAAGCTGCAGAAGTTCAAGCTGCGCGCCACCTACTGGGAGGAGTACGACCGCCGGATCAACTGAGGTCGGCTTAAGCCGAAGAGTTTGCGGTCGCATGCGACGCAGGCTCTTCGGCTAACCGCGGAACCAGGCGCTACGCGGCGATCGCGGTGGGGCGGTCGGGCTCGGGGCCGGCCGCGGCGGCGGCGGCCGGCTCGAGCGCGATGTCGAGCACCTCACGCACATCGCTGACCGGGTGTATCTCCAGCGCCGAACGCACCTTCTCCGGCACGTCGTCCAGATCAGGCTCGTTGCGCGACGGGATGAGCACGGTCGTGATCCCGGCCCGGTGCGCCGCGAGCAGCTTCTGCTTCAGCCCGCCGATCGGCAGCACCCGCCCGGTGAGCGAGACCTCGCCCGTCATCGCGACGTCAGCCCTGACCAGCCGCCCCGACAGGAGCGAGGCCAGCGCCGTGGTCATCGTGATGCCCGCGCTCGGCCCGTCCTTCGGCACCGCGCCGGCCGGGACGTGCAGGTGCACGCCGCGCTCGGCTAGCTCGCTGACCGGCAGCCCGAGCTCGGGCCCGTTGGAGCGCAGGTAGGAGAGCGCGATCTGGGCGGACTCCTTCATCACGTCGCCGAGCTGGCCGGTGAGCGTGACGCCGCTGCTGCCGCTCGCCGGGTCGGCCAGCGATGCCTCGATGAACAGCAGGTCGCCGCCCGTGCCGGTGACGGCGAGTCCTGCCGCCACGCCTGGGACTGCCGTGCGCTCCGCCGACTCTGGAGTGTGCCGGGGATGGCCTAGGTAGTGCGTCAGGCCGGTCGCTGTGACGGTGACGGGGAGACCTGGGCTGGGAGCGGCGGGCGGCTCCGAACCTTCCGCGACTGGCTCAGAGCCCGCGGCTGTCGCTAGGTTCGCGGCGATCTTGCGGAGGACTCTGGCGATGGAGCGTTCCAGGGAGCGGACCCCGGCTTCGCGGGTGAACTCGGTGGCTAGGCGGCGGAAGGCGTCGTCGGTGAACTCGACCTCGGCGGGGTCTAGGCCGGCTCTTTCGAGCTGGCGGGTCAGGAGGTGGTCGCGGGCGATCGTGAGCTTCTCGTCCTCGGTGTAGCCGTCGAGGCGGATCTGCTCCATCCGGTCCAGGAGCGGCTCGGGGATCGCGTCGGCGACGTTGGCCGTCGCGATGAACAAGACGTCGGACAGGTCGAGCTCGACTTCGAGGTAGTGGTCGCGGAACGTGTGATTCTGGGCCGGGTCGAGCACCTCGAGCAGGGCCGCGGTCGGGTCGCCGCGGTAGTCGGCGCCGACCTTGTCGACCTCGTCGAGCAGGATCACCGGGTTCATCGAGCCAGCCTCGCGGATGGCGCGGACGATCCGGCCGGGCAGCGCGCCGACGTAGGTGCGCCGGTGACCGCGGATCTCTGCCTCGTCCCGGACGCCGCCGAGCGCCACCCGGGCGAACTTGCGGCCCATCGCGCGGGCGACCGACTCGCCCAGCGAGGTCTTGCCGACTCCGGGCGGTCCGGCCAGGGCGAGCACGGCGCCCCCGTGTCTACTAGCACCGGGGCGGCCGCCCGCGACGGTCAGGCCCCGGTCGGCGAGGCGCTTGCGGACGGCGAGGTACTCGATGATGCGTTCCTTGACCTCGTCGAGCCCGGCATGGTCGGCGTCCAGCACCGCCCGGGCGCCAGGGATGTCGTAGGCGTCGTCGGTGCGCGTGGTCCACGGCACGTCGAGCACGGTGTCCAGCCACGTCCTGATCCAGCCGGCCTCCGGCGAGCTGTCCGAGCCGCGCTCCAGCTTGGCCGCCTCGCGCAGCGCCGCCTCGCGCACCTTCACCGGCAGGTCGGCGTCCTCGATCCTGGCCTGGTAGTCGTCCTGTTCGGAGGCAGGCGTGCCGTCCAGGGCCGCTAGTTCCTTGCGGATCGCGGCGAGTTGCTGGCGCAGCAGGAACTCGCGCTGCTGCTTCTCCATGCCCTCGCGGACGTCGTTGCCGATCGTCTCGGCGACGTCGAGCTCAGCGAGATGGTCCCGGGCCCAGGTCACCAGCCGCTCGAGCCGCTGCGCGGGGTCGAGCGTGGACAGCAGGTCGGCACGCTGCTCGACCGACAGGTAGCTCGCGTAGCCTGCGCTGTCGGCCAGCGCCGAGGGGTCTGTTATCCGGGAAAGGACATCAACCACCTGCCATGCGCCGCGCTTTTGCAGGATCGCGGCCGCAAGCCCGCGGTACTCGCGGGCCAGTTCCGTGGCCCGCGATCCGGCCGGCGGCTCAGCCGCGATCGTGCCGTGCACCCACAATGCCGCGCCGGGGCCGACCGTGCCAGCGCCGATCGTGACCCTGGCCGTGCCGCGCACGACGACGCCAGGCTTGCCGTCCGGCAGCCTGCCCTCCTGCTCGACGACGGCCAGCGTGCCGACGGGAGCGTACTTGCCGCTGATCCTCGGCACGAGCAGCAGCTCCGGCCTGGTGTCGCCTTCCGCGGCCGCGCTGGCCGCCGCGATGGACGCGCGGACCTCGGGGTCGGAGGCGTCCAGGGGCACCACCATCGAGGGCAGCACGACGTCGTCGTCGAGCGGCAGCACAGGCAGGGTGAGGGTGTTCGGTTCGCTCATCCGACTCTTCTTCCAGTCAGCATTCCGGTGCTCAGTCTTCGGTCTTCCGTCGTCCGGCGTCCGGTTCTCCCGTCGTCCGGATCGATTACTTGATTACGCAGGTGGAGAATTACACCCTGCACAGCGCAGCGCCGGGCTGGTTTGTTTCCGCCTCGTGTTCGCGCTCAGCAAACGCGGCGTCCGCCCTGCTAAACCGGGCTGTGGGCCGAGCGCGGGCGGGGTCTGGATAGGCTTCTGATCGGGTACGGCAGGACTCGTCGACCGTCTGCCGTGGGAGAGAGGCTGCCGTGCGGGCGAGTGAGGCAGGCGCGCGGGCGAGTGAGGCAGGCGCGCCGCTGCGGATCGCGCTGCTCGGGTGCGGGGTGGTCGGCTCGCAGGTCGCCAGGCTGCTGGGTGAGCAGGCCGCTGACCTGGCCGCACGGGCAGGCGGGCCGCTGGAGATCGCCGGGATCGCGGTGCGCAGGCCCGGGCTTGCGCGGATCTCCGGCGTGGACGACGCGCTGCTGACCGGTGACGCTGTCGCCCTGGTCACGCGCCCCGACGTGGACATCGTGGTCGAGCTGATCGGCGGGATCGAGCCGGCCAGATCGCTGGTGCTCGCCGCGCTCGACTCGGGCCGGTCGGTGGTAACCGCGAACAAGGCGCTGCTGGCCAGCGACGGGGCGGCGCTGCACAAGGCGGCCAGCGCGAACGGTGCCGACCTGTACTACGAGGCAGCCGTGGCCGGCGCCATCCCGCTGCTCCGCGCGCTGCGCGAGTCGCTGGCCGGCGATACCGTCCGCCGGGTGCTCGGCATCGTCAACGGCACGACGAACTTCATCCTCGACCAGATGGACTCGGTCGGCTCCGACTTCGGCCCCGCGCTCACGCAGGCGCAGCAGCTTGGCTACGCGGAGGCCGATCCGACCGCCGACGTGCAGGGCCACGACGCCGCCTCTAAGGCGGCGATCCTGGCGGGGCTGGCCTTCCACACCGAGGTGACCGCCGCCGACGTGTTCACCGAGGGCATCACCGAGATCACCGCGGACGACATCGCGAGCGCGCGGGCGCTCGGCTTCGTGATCAAGCTGCTGGCGATCTGCGAGCGGTGCAACGGCGGAGTCTCGGTCCGGGTCCACCCGGCGATGCTGCCGCGGGTGCACCCGCTCGCGGCTGTTCATGAGGCGTATAACGCGGTGTTCGTGGAAGCCGAGGCCGCGGGTCGCCTGATGTTCTACGGTGCCGGGGCCGGCGGCCAGCCGACCGCGAGTGCCGTGCTCGGCGACATTGTCGCCGTGGCGAGGAACCTGCGGGCCGGGATGCGCGGCCCGGAGCCCGCAACCTACGCCGAGCTCCCGGTCGTTCCGATGGCCGACGCGCTGACCAGGTACTACGTCTGCCTGGACGTGGCCGACCGGCCCGGCGTGCTGGCCCCGGTGGCGGAGAGCTTCGCCCGGCGCGGCGTGTCGATCAAGGCCGTGCACCAGGAAGGCCGCGGCGAGGACGCCACGCTGATCATCGTGACCCACACCGCCCGCGAGTCCGCACTCGCCGAGACGATCGCTGATCTGGCGGCGATGGATGCGGTGCGGGCGGTAGACAGCGTGCTGCGGGTCGAGGGCGAGGAGGGCGAGTGAGCTCGCTGTCGTGGCGGGGCGTGATCGGCGAGTATGCCGCCAGCCTGCCGGAGATCGCGCCCGATGCCGTGGTGACCCTGGGCGAGGGCGGCACGCCGCTGCTGCCGGCTCCCGCACTGTCGGAACTGACCGGGTGCGAGGTGCACCTGAAGATCGAGGGGATGAACCCTACCGGGTCGTTCAAGGACCGCGGGATGACCGTCGCGGTCTCACTCGCCGCCGCCCGCGGTGCCCGCACCGTGATCTGCGCGTCGACCGGGAACACCAGCGCGAGCGCGGCCGCGTACGCGGCCCGCGCCGGGCTTGACTGCGTGGTCCTCGTGCCGTGCGGCAAGATCGCGCTCGGCAAGCTGGCCCAGGCTCTGGTCTACGGGGCCAGGCTGCTCCAGGTGGACGGCAACTTCGACGACTGCCTGGAACTGGTGCGCAAGCTGGCCGCCAGCAACGACGTGGCCGTGGTCAACTCGGTCAACCCGGACCGGCTGGCCGGCCAGAAGACGGCCGCGTTCGAGGTGGTCCAGGCCCTGGGCGACGCACCGGACGTGCACTGCCTGCCGGTCGGCAACGCGGGAAACGTCAGCGCCTACTGGATGGGCTACAAGGAGTACCTGGCCGCCGGCCGGTCGGCCCAGGCGCCGCGGATGCTCGGCTTCCAGGCCGCCGGCGCCGCGCCGCTGGTCAGCGGGGAGCCGGTGCTGAACCCGGTCACCGTTGCCTCGGCGATCAGGATCGGCAACCCGGCGTCGTGGCATCTGGCCGAGGCGGCCAGGGACGAGTCCGGCGGCAAGTTCGCCGCCGTGACCGACGAGCAGATACTCGACGCGTACCGGCTGCTCGCGGTCCGCGAGGGAATCTTCGGCGAGCCTGCCTCGGCGGCCGGGGTGGCCGGGCTGCTGCAGGCCTGCAAGGACGGAGACGTCGAGCCAGGCTCGGTCGTCGTCTGCACGATTACCGGCACCGGCCTGAAGGACCCGGATACCGCGATGGCCGGGCTGCCCGCGCCGGCCATCGTCGCGGCCGACACCGCGGCGGCGGCTGCCGCGCTCGAACTGGCGTGAGCCGGTCGTGAATGCGAGCCGGTCGTGACCTCGGTGCGGTGGCCGGACGGGCCCGTCATGGTGCGGACCCCGGCGACCAGCGCGAACCTCGGCCCGGGGTTCGACTCGCTTGGCCTCGCGCTCAGCCTGCATGACGAGGTGCGGGCTCAGGTCATCGGCGCCGGCCTGCACATCGAGGTAACCGGTGTCGGCGAGCGGACGGCCAGGTTCGGCGAGGGACACCTGGTGGTGCGGGCCATGCGAACGGCGTTCGAGGCACTGGGCGAGCAGCCGCCCGGAATCGGGTTGAGCTGCGTCAACGCAATTCCGCACGGGTTCGGGCTCGGCTCGTCGGCCGCGGCGATCGTGGCCGGGATGCTCGCCGCGCGGGCGCTGTGCGGCGCCGCCGGGTTGGGCCGGCTGCCCGATGAGGCGCTGCTCGGGATGGCCGCGGACGTCGAGGGTCACGCCGACAACGTGGCCGCCTGCCTGGCCGGCGGCCTGACGATCGCCTGGGGCGCAGGCTCGGCCGGCTCAGCCCGGTGCGCTCGGCTCGATCCGCTGCCGGGGCTGACGCCGGTGCTGTGCGTTCCCGCCGTGCCGCTGGCCACCGAGGCGGCGCGGCAGGTGCTGCCCGCGTCGGTACCGCACGCCGACGCCGCGAAGAACGCGGCCCGCGCGGCCCTGCTCGTCGCCGCGCTCACGGGGGAGGCGCAGCTGAAGGACGCCGCGCTGCTGCTCGACGCGACGCAGGACTTCCTGCACCAGTCCTACCGGGCGGGTTCGATGCCGGCCACGGCTAGCCTGATCGGCGCGTTGCGGAGCGCGGGCATCCCTGCAGTCGTTTCCGGGGCCGGTCCCGCCGCGCTGGCCCTGATCGTGCCCGGTGTGACCGCCGGTGCCGAGGCCGTGGCGGCCATCGCCGCCCAGTCCGGGGACGACTGGACCGTCAGTGTCCTCCAGGTCGACCGCGAAGGCGCGACTGTCGCCCATGACGGCGGCCGTCCGTGACGGCCAGCCGTGATCGCCAGACCGCCGGCCGGCTTCGGCTTCGGACGGCGGTCAGGCGGCGCTGGCCATCCGGCGCAGGGTGTCAGCGCGGAGCGCTGCCGGGTCGACGTCCGCGGCGGTAAGGAGCCGGACTGCCCCGTTGCCGCCCTGGTCGATGATCCCGGCCAGCAGGTGGCCGGACGAGATCTCGTTGTCGTGGCGGGCCTGGGCCAGGCGCAGGGCGAGCGCCAGGGCCTCCTTGGACTCCGCGGTCATCCTCGCCCTCGTGCCCGCCGGCCCTTGCCGGGCCGGGCGGTCCAGCGCACCTGGCCCGAACGCTGCCTCTGCCGTCCGTCTGACCTGGTCCAGGTTGATGCCGAGCAGCGCGAGCGAGTCCGCGTCGAGCGGAGCGGCATCCGGCTGCCCGGCTGCCAGCTGCCTGAGCCCGCGGACATCAAGACCCGCGCCGCGCAGCGCGTCGGCGGCTGGTCCCGACCGCCCGTGGGCGAGGCCGAGCAGCAGATGCTCCGCGCCGATCCGGCTGGCTCCGAGCACTCGCGCCTCGGACAGCGCGAGCTGGACTGTCTGTCTGGCCTGCGTACTGAACCGTTCGAACATTGCTGTTCCCTCCTCGGGGCTGGCCGGTGCCAGGCACTTAGCCGGTCCTGGCGGAGTACTTCTTGTGCACTGCCTGCTTGCTGACGCCGAGGTAGAACGCGATCTCCTGCCACGACCAGCCGTGATCCCTGGCGTTGCTGACCTGAAGCGCTTCGAGCCGCTCGGCGAGTTCCCGTAGTTCTCGCGCTGCCTGCAGCCCGGACGCCGGGTCAGCTCCGCTGGCCGCTTCCGCTAGTCCCATTCCCTGGCTCATGCCGTCAATATATGTTGACGCCTCGATCTTGTCAACTTTCGTTGACGCGAGCAACCTGGACCAGCCAGTCCCGCCGAAAACGCTCACCCGCATCGCGGCCCCCGCACTGACGGGCGGATGAATCTGCAATATGCAGATTCATCCAGTAGGAGAGGGTGTCTCGGAGCGGATGACGTTGCGAAACGGGCGATTTGCCGGAATCTGGCCGGTACTTCCGAGCCGTTGCCGCTCAGTTCTCGGTGATGAAGTGCCGCAGGTAGGAGTGCGGGCTGGTCAGGTAGCGCCGCAAGTGATCGACGATGTCGAGTTCGTCCCACTGGCTGTGCCGCAGGCCCGAGCCGTCCCGCGGGCTCGGCTGGCAGCCGCGAGCGCCGGCGCTGGCGTGCGTTGCTACCTTGCCGCTATGGGTTTTCGCTGGCGTCGGCCGCGCCGGGTAGTGATCGGTGCGCTCGTCGCCGGCGTTCTGCTCGTCGGCGGGGGAGTGACAGCGGCGACGCTGGCCAGCCGCCCGGGCTCGTTCACCGCGCGCAACATACGCATTCCCGTGCTCGACGGGCCACGCAACAACCAGCATGTCGTGCTCGACGCCACCTTGTTCCGGCCAGCTGTGGCTGGCCGGCTGCCGGCCGTCCTGCTCGCACACGGTTTCGGCGAAACCAAGGCAGCGGTCAGGGGCGAGGCGATCGGGCTCGCGCGGGCCGGTTTCGCCGTGCTGACCTGGTCGGCCCGCGGTTTCGGCCGGTCAACCGGCCAGATCGCGCTTGATTCTCCCGACTATGAGGTCAAGGACACCGAGCAGCTCATCAGCTGGCTGGCCCGGCAGTCCGGCATCCTGCTTGATCATCCGGGAGACCCCAGAGTCGGCATCGCCGGCGCCTCATACGGCGGGGCGATCGCGCTGATGACGGCTGGCTACGACCACAGGATCGACGCGGTGGTTCCCGAGATCACCTGGAACAACCTCGCGACCGCGCTGTTCCCGAACGCGATCGGCGGCCCCGCCGTGGACGGGGTGTTCAAGAAGCAGTGGGCCGGCCTGCTGTTCACCGCCGGCACCACGGGATTCGGGCCGGCGGGCCTGGCGGCGGACGCAGGGGCTAAGAGGACCAGCGGGATCGCCGGGTCAAGCGCGCTGGCGAGCGCTGCGGAGTGCGGGCGCCTGCTGCCATCGATCTGTGCCATGTACCAGCAGGTTGCCTCGCTCGGCCGGGCCACGCCGCAGGCGATCGCCATCCTGCGGGCTTCCAGCCCGGCCCAGGTCGCCAGCCGGATCAGCGCGCCGACGCTCCTCATCCAGGGCGAGAACGACTCGCTGTTCGGGCTCGACCAGGCGGCCGCGACGTTCCGCGAGATCAGAGCCAATGGCACCCCGGCGGACATGGTCTGGTTCAACGGCGGTCACGACGGCGGCAACCAGGAGAGCGCCAGGGTCGACGGGCTCGCGATCTCCTGGTTCGACCGCTGGCTCAAGGGGCAGCCGTGGCGGCCAGCCTCGCGCGGTATCGGGCAGGCGACATCCGCCGGCTTCGCCGGCGGCCCCGCCCAGCCCGGCGCGGCCGGAACGGGTCAGCCCGGCTTTTCCGTTTCCCGCAATCTTGGCTTCGATCCTTCTAGCGGTGACCTGTCGCTGCAGGTCGCGACCGCGCCGGCCTTCCCCGGGCTGGGCGGAAGCCGGCAGCGGCTGGTCAGGCTGACCGGGCCTCCGCAGGTAGTGCTCAACCCGCCAGGCGGCGCTCCGCCGTCGATGTCGGTCTTTCCTGGTCTCGGCTCGCTCGGCGGCGGCTCGCTCGGCGGCGGGTCGGCCGGACTCGGGTTCGCCACCGACATGCCCGGTCAGAGCGCCGCCTTCCAGTCCGCGCCGCTCGCGGCGCCGCTGCAGATCACCGGGGCGCCGACGGTGCGGATCCGGGTCAGCGGGCCGGCCGGCCTGACGCTTTTCGCCAAGGTCTACGACGTCGACCAGGCCGGGAACACGACGCTTCCGTTCTCGCTGGCCGCGCCGCTGCGGGTCAGCCGGCCGTCGTCGGGCGAGGTGATCACGGTCACGCTGCCGGCGATGGACTACCAGTTCGCCGCCGGGCACCGGGTCAGGCTGGTGCTGACCGCGACCGATTTCGGCTATGCCACGCCCGCCCGGCTGGCGGTCTACCAGGTGGGCCTGGCGAGCCCGGGGATTGTCATGCCGTCGGACCCGGCGCTGGTGCTGACCGATGCCGGGCTGGCATGGTGGGTGTGGGCCGCGCCTGCCGCCGCCGTCGTGCTCGCGGCGGTCCTGCTGCTGACCGGCCGGAGACGCCGGACCGGGCGCGACCAGGCGGACGGCGACGCGGAGCCTGACGTGCCGCTGGCTATCACCGGGCTGACCAAGCGCTATCGCGATGGCCAGCTCGCTGTCGACGGCCTGGACCTGCGCGTGGAGCGCGGCCAGATTCTCGGCCTGCTCGGGCCGAACGGGGCCGGCAAGACCACCACGCTGCGGGCGCTGATGGGCCTGATCCAGCCCGACGCGGGAACGATCACCATCTTCGGCCGCCGGGTCACGGCCGGGTCCGCCGCCCTGTCGAGGCTGGGGGCGTTCGTTGAGGGACCTGGCTTCCTGCCGCACCTGTCCGGCCGGGACAACCTCGAGCTGTACTGGCGGTCGATCGGCCGGCCTGGTGCCGACCCGCAGCTGGCGGCGGTTCTGGCCATCGCGGGACTGGGCAGCGCGATCGACCGCAGGGTTCGCGGCTACTCGCGCGGCATGTGCCAGCGGCTGGCCATCGCACAGGCCATGCTCGGGCTGCCCGACCTGCTGGTGCTCGACGAGCCGCTCAACGGACTCGACCCGCCGCAGATCAGGGAGATGCGCGACGTGCTGACCGACTATGCCGCGGGCGGCCGGACCGTGATCCTGTCCAGCCATCTGCTCGGCGAGGTCGAGCAGACCTGCAGCCATGTCGTCGTCATGCACAACGGGCGGCGAGTCGCGGCTGGTCCCGTCGCCGAGATCATCGGCGGCGGCGGCTCGCTGCTGATCGGCACGCCGCGGACGGCCGAGGCGCTCGCGGTGCTCGGGTCGCTCGGCGGCGTGGCCAGCGTCGAGGCGCACCCGGACGGAGTCCTCGTCCATCCGGGTGATCTCGCCGCATCGGACCTGGTGGCGGCGCTGGTCGGCGCCGGGATACCGGTCGAGCGGGTCGGACCGAGCCGCCGGCTGGAAGACGCGTTTCTCGCGCTGATCGGGCCGGCGGCGCTCGCGGGCCCCGGGTCGCTCTCCGGGAGCCCGGCCGATCCGGCGGCGGACGACGTCGAGCGGGCGGAGGCGGTGCGATGACCGAGCTGGCTGAACCGCCCCGCTCGGTGCCGGGCGAGCTGACGGCCCCCGCGCCCTTCCCGGCGGTGGCCGGCCAGGCCGCGCAAGCGCCGGGCTACCGTCCGCGCCGGACGCTGCCGCTGGCGGTCGAAGCCGTGCGCCAGCTGCGCCGGCGCCGGACGCTGATCACCTTCGGCCTGCTGCTCGTGCTGCCGTGGATCCTGGTCGGCGCGTTCGAGCTGGGCGGCAACGGCGCGGCCGACCCCCAGACGCCCGGCCTGGTGACGACGGCGACCGCGGGCGGACTTAATTTCGCCGCTTTCGCGTTCTTCGCCTCCGCCGGGTTCCTGCTCGTGGTGGCGGTCGCGCTGTTCTGCGGAGATACCGTCGCGACGGAGGCGAGCTGGGCCTCGCTGCGCTACCTGCTCGCGGCGCCGGTGCCGCGCGCGAGGCTGCTGCGGCAGAAGCTGACCGTCGCCCTGGGGTACTCTTTCGTGGCCATCGTCGTGGTTCCGCTAATGGCATTGCTGGCGGGAACGGTCGCCTGGGGCTGGCATCCGCTGAAGCTGCCGGGTTCTGGCGTGCAGCTCAGCACGGGCGTGGCGCTCGGCCGGCTGGCGATCATCCTCTGTTACGTGCTGATCACCGAGGTCGTCGTTGCCGCCATCGCCTTCGTGCTCTCGGTGTCCACCGACTCGCCGCTCGGCGCCGTCGGCGGCGCGGTCGGCGTGGTCATCGTCAGCAACATCATCGACGCGATAACGGCACTGGGCGCCTGGCGGCGGCTGCTGCCGACGCACTGGCAGTTCTCCTGGCTGAATGCGCTTCAGCCGCAGATCAGCTGGACGCCGATGATCGAGGGAGCCGTGGTGTCGTTCTGCTATGCCGTCGTGCTGATCGCACTGGCGTTCCGCCGGTTCCGCGCGAAGGACATCGTCTCCTGAACGCCGGGCCGGGAGCAGGATGGCCGGACAGGCCGGGCGGGCCGGGCGGGCCGGACGAGCCGGGCGAGCCGCCTCGGGTCGGGCTCGGAACCATCGCTCGCGAGTGGGGTCGCATCGGCTGCATCGGCTTCGGCGGACCGCCAGCGCACATCGCGCTGCTCCGCACGCTCTGCGTCGAGCAGCACGGCTGGCTGTCCGCCGAGGAGTTCGAGGACGGCATCGCGGTCACCAACCTGCTGCCCGGGCCAGCCTCCACCCAGCTCGCGATGTTCTGCGCCTGGCGGCTGGCCGGCCCGGCGGGGGCCCTGCTTGGCGGGGCCTGCTTCATCGTGCCCGGCCTGATCGTGATCCTGGGGCTGGCCGCGCTGTTCCTGGCCGCGCGCCCGCCGCTGTGGGTCGCCGGGGCAGCCGCGGGGGCCGGCGCGGCGGTCCCGGCCGTCGCCGCCGCAGCCGCGCTCACGCTGATCCCGGCCAGCTGGCGGCGATCGGGCCCCGGACGGCCGCGAGCGCGGCTGGGCTGGGCGCACGGGCGGTGGATCCTCTACCTGCTCGCCGGCGGAACGGCCGGCGCGCTAGCCGGGACGTTGCTGGTCCTGGTTCTGGCTGGCTGCGGCCTCATCGAGCTCGCGGTACGCGGATCGCGCAGGGCCGCCGCTGATGCGGGTTCGGCCGGCCCAGACGGATCTGGGCCCGGCAGTTCGGGGCCTGACGTCTCCGGCCCCGCCGGGCGAAGCTCCGGCCCTGGCCGGCTGGCGGCGATCATGCCGTTCGCGGTCGCCGTGCCCGCCGCGGCCGGGGGACTGCTCGCCGTGGCCTGGGTGGCGTTCAAGGTCGGCGCCCTGTCCTACGGCGGCGGCTTCGTGATCATCCCGCTGATGCAGCACGACGCCGTGCACACTTATCACTGGATGAGCGGCGCGCAGTTCCTGAGCGCCGTCGCGCTCGGCCAGGTGACGCCGGGACCGGTCGTGCAGACCGTCGCGGTCGTGGGCTACGCGGCCGCTGGCGTCGGCGGCGGCCTGCTGGCCTCGCTGGTCGCCTTCGCCCCGTCGTTCGCGTTCGTGCTGGCCGGCGCGCCGCATTTCGCCAGGCTCCGCGGCAACACCAAGGTCCATGCATTCCTGACCGGCGCCGGCCCGGCCGCGATCGGCGCGATCGCCGGGTCCACCATCCCGCTCGGCCTCGAGCTGGCCCACCTGTGGCAGGTCGCGATCATCGGGCTGGCCGCGGTCTGGCTCATCGTCCTGCGCAAGAACGTGGTCGTCGCCATCGTCGGCGCGGCCGTCCTCGGCATCATCGCGGCCCTAGCAGGCGCGCCGCTCGCCTGATCGGCGTCCGCCGCACCGACTTACCCCGGATTACGTCACTCAAATAGCCCCCAAAACGGATATAATAGGGCTCTCGGCGGACTCAAATCCGGGGTAAGTCGTCACGAAGCCACTCTTTTCTAGCCGTTGACACTGGACCAGCCGGGCGCCTAAGTTTCTAGTGTTCGATTACGGAACTGCTGTGCGTGAAGCGCACAAATGCGCATTCGCACAGGGTCGGCGCGGCGCCCGGGTCCGGTATCCGAGGAACCATACAAGGACAGCATGAGGACATGCGCACGCAGGTAGGAATTGTCGGCGCCGGCCCGGCCGGGCTGCTGCTCTCCCATCTGCTGGCCCTCCGAGGCATCGACTCCGTCGTCGTGGAGACGCGCAGCCGCGCGTACTGCGAGGCGCGGCAGCGGGCCGGCGTGCTCGAGGACGGCAGCGTCGGGCTGCTGCGCGAGGCCGGCCTGGCCGAGCGGCTGGATAGCGAGGGTCTGGAGCACGGCGGGATCTACCTGCAGTTCGCCGGTGAGCGGCACCACGTCGACTTCCGCGAGCTGACGGGCGGCCGGACCGTGACCGTTTATGCCCAGACTGAGGTAGTAAAGGACCTTATAGCGAAACGGGTCGCTTCCGGCGGTGCCGTCCATTTCGACGTAACAGATACCGAGGTTGACCACCTGACGTCGGGCCAGCCGGTGCTGCGCTTTACCGGCGCCGCTGGCACGAGGCACGAGATCGTGTGCGATGCGATCGCCGGCTGTGACGGGTTCCACGGGATCTGCCGGGAGGCGATCCCGCCGGACCTGCTGACGGTAAGGGAGCGCGGCTACCCGTTTGCCTGGCTCGGCATCCTCGCTGACGTGCCGCCGTCGACCGACGAGCTGATCTACGCCCACCACCCGAACGGGTTCGCTCTGCACAGCCTGCGCAGCCCGGCCGTCAGCCGCCTCTACCTTCAGGTCGACCCCGACGAGTCGATCGACGGCTGGCCGGATGACCGGATCTGGGACGAACTGCAGTGCCGGTTCGAGCTGCCAGGATCGGGCTGGACGCTGAAGCAGGGACCGGTACTGGACAAGGGCATCACGCCGATGCGGAGCTTCGTGAGCGCCCCGATGCGCTACGGGCGGCTGTTCCTGGCCGGCGACGCGGCGCACATCGTCCCGCCGACCGGCGCGAAGGGCCTCAACCTGGCGATGGCCGACGTCGCGGTGCTGGCGCCGGCGCTCGACGCGCTCCTGCACGGCGACGCCCGGCCAGCCGACGACTACAGTGCTACCTGCCTGAGGCGGGTCTGGCGGTCCACCCATTTCTCCTGGTGGATGACGTCGATGCTGCACCGCATCCCGGGCGCTGACGAGATGGAGGCGGAGTTGCAGCTGTCTCAGCTCCGCTATGTCGTCGCCTCGCGTGCGGCCGCGACGTCGCTGGCCGAGAATTACACCGGTTACCCGCAGCCGCCCGCGGGCGCCGGCCTGGCCCCCTAACAACGAAGGAGCACGAGGACTCATCATGCGCACGACACCGCCGTTCCGCGCTGACCATGTCGGAAGCCTGCTGCGTCCGCCCAGCCTGCTCGCCGCGCGGGACGAGTTCGCGGCGGGAACGATCGACGCCGCCGCGCTGCGAGCCGCCGAGGACTCGGCCATCGCCGGCGTGGTCGCCATGCAGGCCGAGGTGGGGCTGCAGTCGGCGACCGACGGCGAGTTCCGCCGTGCGTCCTGGCACATGGACTTCATCTACCAGCTCGGCGGGATCAGCAAGGCGCCAGGCAACCTGGCGGTGAAGTTCCGCAACCCGTCGGGCACGATCGAGTTCACCCCGGCCGCGCTGCACGTGGGCAGCAAGATCAGGCTGGACCACACGATCTTCTCCGGCGACTTCCGCTATCTCCAGTCGGTGGTGACCTCGGCGACGCCCAAGCTCACGATGCCCTCGCCGAACATGGTGCACTACCGGGGCGGCCCGGCATCGATCGACCAGGACGTCTATCCCGACATGGAGGAGTTCTGGACGGACCTGTCAGCCGCCTACGCGGAGCAGGTGCGCCGGCTTGGCGCGCTCGGCTGCCGGTACCTCCAGCTGGACGACACCAGCCTCGCGTACCTGAACGACCCGGCGCAGCGCGCCGAGATCGCCGAGCGCGGCGAGGACGCGGAGCACCTGCACCTCCGCTACATCCGGCAGGTCAACGACGCGGTCTCCGGCCGGCCGGAGGGCATGGCCGTGACCACCCATATGTGCCGCGGCAATTTCCGGTCCTCCTGGGCGGCCGAGGGCGGCTATGACTTTGTCGCCGAGGCGCTGTTCAGCGAGCTGAACGTGGACGGCTTCTTCCTCGAGTACGACGACGAGCGGTCAGGCGGGTTCGAGCCGCTCAGGTTCGTGCCGAAGGGCAAGATGGTCGTGCTCGGCCTGGTCACGACCAAGAGCGGCAGGCTCGAGGATCCCGACACGCTGAAGCGGCGGATCGACGAAGCCGCCCGGTTCGTCCCGATGGACCAGCTGTGCCTGTCCCCGCAGTGCGGGTTCTCCTCCACCGTGGAGGGCAACGCGCTGACCGCCGAGGATCAGGCGGCCAAGCTCCGCCTGATCGTCCGGGTCGCCCGCGAGGTCTGGGGCTGATCTCCGGCCGATCCCGGCCGCCGGGCTGGATGCCTGCGGGTTAGTCGCCAGGAGGGTGTGCGGTACGTCAGCGCCGGCGGCGCGGGACGCTCCCCGCCGGCCACAGGTAGTACCCGACGGGGAAGAGCCTGAGCCCTAGCTTGTCGGAGATCAGTCCCCACAGGCCGCGCGGTGCCCAGATCGCGACCGCCATCGCAACGACGCCCAGGATGATCCAGTACCAGGTGCCGTAGTGCGACAGGGTCTGCTGGAGGACGAAGAACACGATCGTCCCGAGGATCGGCCCCTCGATCGTGCCGATCCCCCCGATGATGGTGATGAAGATCATCTCGGCCGACCATTGCACGCTGAAGGCCGCCGTCGGCACCACGAACTGCTGGCTGATGATGTACAGCGCCCCGGCCGCGCCGCAGCCCGCGGCGGCGACCATGAAGACCAGCCGCCGCGTCCGCGCGACCCGCGTTCCGATGCTCCGCGCTCCGGTCTCGTCGTCGCGGATGGCGGTGAGCACCAGGCCGATCGGGCTGCGCAGCAGGTAGTAGATGACCGCGAGGACGACGACCGCAACGATCATCGTGGCCCAGTAGGTGTAGGCGGTGATCAGCGTCGGGCTCAGGTTCAGGCCGGGAAGCGCGGCTCCCGTGCCGCCGCCGAGCGAGCTGATCTGGATGATCACGAGCTCGCAGACCGAGGCGATCACCCACATCGTGATCGAGAAATATCCGCTGCGCAGCCGTGAGACCAGCCACCAGACGGGCAGTCCGACGATCCCGGCCAGCAGCGTCGCGACCGGGATGGCCAGGAACGGACTGGTTCCGTGGTCGGCCAGGATCAGCACGAAGTAGGCGCCGAGTCCGATGAAGGCCTGCTGGCCGACCGAGACGAGGCCGGCGTAGCCGGCCAGCAGGTTCCACGTGCTGGCCATGACCAGCAACAGGAAGAAGTCGACGAGCAGGTTCGTCGTGCCGGAGTAGACGGCGTAGGGGAGGTAGCCGAGCACGACGACGATGACGACGGCGGCGATGCCAGCCCACA
>Ga0307374_10003851_pt1 | contig 25368 bp, 19 predicted proteins | sample OX3MG_FD_202532 | JGI IMG/M metagenome (GOLD analysis project Ga0307374, IMG submission 202532) | Soil microbial communities from Risofladan, Vaasa, Finland - OX-3 | ecosystem: Environmental > Terrestrial > Soil > Coastal area > Acid sulfate soil | place: Finland: Risofladan, Vaasa | collected...
ATATCCGGCCGCGAGGAACATAATGTTCTGGTATTCATAGCGGGATCGAAACGAGGAGCTGGATGGCGCCAGCCCAATCTTTCGCAGGATCTCCTCGCGGCTCCAGGGAGATCCGTACCAGAGACCGTCGTGCCGGCTCAGGCCGGTACGATGGCAGACAAGGTCGCGAAGCGTGACATTGGCATCGGCGAGTGGATCCGAAAGGCGAAAGAATTCGAGATGCTTCCGAACCGGGTCATCCCACGCCATTTTCCCCTCTTCCACTAACATGGCGATAGCGGCCGTGGTGAACGCCTTGGTGGTGGAAGCGATGGCGAAGAGGGTGTCGGGAGTAACCGCACCGGGCTTGCCGATCTCCTTCACACCCAGCCCCTTGAGATAGACCACCTCGTCACCGGAAACCACCGCCAGAGCGGCGCCAGGAACCCTCCAGGCGCTCATGATCTCTGCCATCAGCGCGTCAATGGCGTCAGTCTTGGACGTTAACGAATCCAACCCGGAGCGGTCGGCATCGCCAGTTGCGGAGCGACGGGAGCCGGCGACGGATCTCTTGCCGCGGCGGGCCGGCGAGGTATCGTTCTTCGGGGGCGATTCGGAAGTACGGGGCATTGAGGGTCTCCTTTTATCACATGCGCGCGCTCACAATCTAACCGCCTCAATCATACAGTCAGATTCGAGGGCCGTCAAGCGCTTACCGGCTCGTTGGGCTCGGCTCTTCGTCAATGTCAGACGCTTCCGCGGCGGCAATGCTGTTCGGCGTCGGATGGTAGTTGACGGGAACATTGACGTAGAGCGTTTTGAGCGCCTGGACTTCACCGGGCGCAAGTCGCGACAGCGCCTCATCAAAGCTCGACTGACTCGGCACGCCGGCCCGGAGCTGCTGGAGCTGTTCGTACAGCAGTTCCAGCGTGGACGCATAGCGGGTCGTCCACCGCGGCGGCTCACCTTTGGTGATGAGCACGTGGTCCCGCAGCACGTCTCGCCACCAGTACGCCAGCAAATCCGCGCGACCGCCGTATCCGAACTGCCGGGCTGTCCGGGCATCAACGGTAGCGATAAGGTGACCCTCACTCGTTGATCCGTGACGATGATAATAGAAAACCGTGGGCTGCCCGCCTACGTGCTTCATGAAGATAGACACCGGGTCGAAGTCGTGCGTCGCTGAGATCAGATTAAGGCGGGCTGCCACGCGGCGAGCGCGACCCGCGGGGCGCCAACGGAGGGCCTGGGTCTCCTGGAATAGCGGGATGCCGTGATCCGTCACCGTTGACCCGTTGGCGGCAAAATGCTGGTAGCCGGCGTAGCTCTCACTGGAGGTTTCTATATCATTCTCCCCGGCGGAGGATCCAGCAGGGGTGACTGAGGCTGCCGCGGCGTTGTGGCGCCCCGCTGAAGCGGCGCTTGCGGCGCCCGACGCATGACTCATGATGGTTGGCCGGTTGGAGGAGGAACATCCGGCGGCGATCGTCATGACAGCCACCGCGATCACCGCCGGACCCAGGAATCTCAGCCGGAAAAACATACGGCTACTGGTCGGGCCCGAGATAGACGGTCTTGCCCGGCCGGATCTCCACAACTCGATCGCGCGCAATCACCCGGTGCGGCACGCCCTCAATGCGGACGTGATAGCGGCCGGGGGTGAGAGTAAGCAATGATGTATCGGGGCTGCAGTCCACGCGCTCCTCATCCCCCGACGAATCCCGGACAATGAGCGTCGCTACATCGGCGTTTGAGGTAGCTTCTAAGTATCCATCATCCGAATGCAGGGCCGGCGCGTGAGACCGAGACGACGCCACCGTATGGACGGTGTGCGAAACCGCTGCCCGGGCGGGGTGATGGTGGACCAGCAGCGCCGATATGGCCAGCAGGCCGGTTAATGAGACTGCGCTGAGCAGCGCCCAATCCTGCGGACGGAGTATGGTCTGCTTCCTGGTTGAAGGCTTCGTCGTCTTCTCGCCCATGTCTTCTCGCTTTTCGCTCACAGCTTGAGGCGGGATAGCTGAAGGATGAAGGATGGATCAAAGACCGAACACCCAACACCTTAAACCCAAGACCCATTCCGCGGCTGTGTTATACCAAATATACGACGGCGGCGCGTGAACGAGGGTTCCGCAGTTTTCAGACACCGGGTATCTTCGCCAGGACTTCACGTGTCTTTGCAAGCCCGGTTCGGGCCACGGACTCCGGATCGTTGGCCCAGTAGGCGGGGTTGAAAAGTTCGAGCGATAGCGCCCCCTGATAGCCGTTGCGAACCAGATCACCGAGCATCTTCGCCAGCGGTAGGATGCCGTCGCCGGGATAGACCCGGTCCTTATCGCCCTGCTCCTGGCGTGGAGGGTCAGCGGGGGCGTCATTAAAGTGACAGATGGCGATCATTTTCGCCGGGATAGCCGCGATCTCGTCGAAGCCGGACCCGCCGCGGTAAAGATGGAATGGATCTAAAACAATGCAGGCGTCCGGGTGCTCGGCTGCCTTCGCAATGGCGAGGGCCTGGTCGAGTCGATAGACGTTGTGGAAGAATCCTAAAAACTCCATCGCCGGCGTAACGCCGATTTCTCGTCCCATCACCAGTAAATCCCGGTAACGCGCGGCCGCACGAACCATATCAAGCTCGTCATTGTCGGGGACCGGGCTTGCCACAATATGTCGTGACCCAATCGCCGCGCCCTGCTCCATCCGGCGGCGAACTTCCGCGAACGCCCGCTTTTTCTCGTCGCCCTCTCTGCTGTCCATCCAGTTGGAGACGGCAATCACGCTCGGCGCCTGAAGACCAGCATCCTTCAGCCAGCCGCGCACTTCCGAGAGCGTACCGCCGGCATTCTCGTGGGCGGTAAGGTCATCGCCCCAGAGCTCGATGGCGCCGTAACCCGCCTCGCCCGCGATTCGTATCTTATCGCGCAGAGAAGCCGGCCGTATGGTGCTGGTATTGAGACAGAGCAGGAATGGATCACTCATAAATTAGACCTCGCTGCGGCGGGCGCTCGGCGCCGGCCGGTGCAATTGATAAAATGACTCCGAGAGCCGGCGCGATCCCTCCAGGGCCTCTCGCGCCAGGGCAAAAACATCTACGTCACTGTTGTAGAGCCGCAGGCGTGACGCCACATATCCGTCCGCGCCGATCCTTCGATCAAATGAAGGCGACCACCGGGCGCCATCACTGCAGCAGAAAACCTTGCCCAGGTAGGCCCCGATAGGCCGGTACATCGTCTCTGGCTCCAGCCCTGCCGCTGCAATAATTGCGTCAAGCTTTTCCAGACTTTGCGGGGATGCGTCGAGCAGCAGCCCAAATCGTTCGAAGAATTCGGCGATGCAGTCATCCGCCAGTCCCGGAATCAGCTCCCGCTCAACATACTGGTTCAGCTCGTGATCTTGAAAATAGGGCGCCATTGTTCTTCCTTAGAGCCAGCATAAAACCGGCGCTGGCTCCGTTCAAGTCGCGCTTATTAACCCGTAGTCGACGATTGATTCAACCGAAATGAATGGCCGCCAGGCCAAACTCCCGCTCCTCATCTTCGGTTTGGAAGGCGCGAATCCTCTCCCGGAACGCATCGTGCTCCGTAAAGTTCCCGTTCTGTTTGAGATCCTCATGGACGATCAGATCGTCGAGCGAGGCGTATGTTTCGAGACTCACGATCCGTTTCTCAATCGTTGCGCCGGTCTCCCGATCCTTCACTATGATAGTGTCGCCGGGCTTATAATGCTCCACTCCGTCCTTTTTGAGGCGAACTTCTAAAGTCTTGTTGCCCTCCGCAATCAGACTATAGGATAACGCGTTGATTGTCATGGTATGGGTCGCCATGGATCATCCTCCTCACCCGGGCCGCTCAGGCCAGCGTGAACTACGTCCAGCGGCTGCACGCCGCCGGATAAAACCACTTCGATTGCGACAGCTAGGTCAAGAATAGCCAGGCCCGATAGAAAAGCGATTGAGATCCCATCTTTGGGCCTCTGAATGCGCCCAATCGCGGCATCGCCGATATGGGCTGCACGATCACCCAAGGGCGCCGCAGCCCGGGCAAACCGGAGTTGTTCAAGACAGCCCTGCGCCGCCAAGTCAATCATCTCTCCCGACTGGAGGCACTGCGTCATTTCGTCGACCACAATCAAGTTAGCCTGTATCAGGGTCGAAATGCCGAGCGCGTGCGAAAATGGGCCTCCACTGAGCGCAGAGACGTGCACTACCGGGTCGAGTTGATCGGCTTCAACGACGGGTACGGGCGAAGCTGCGGCTAAAAGGACCACCCCAGCGCCGCGCAGCGCCTCGGCAGCGCTTCCCGCTTCGATGAGCGGAAGATCAAGGCCCGGGCCGAGGTCGGCATGGAACCGCCTCCGCCGCTCTTCAGAACGGCTGAAGAATTCCACGCCGCGCAGACTCGAAAGCCTGCCGCCTTGCCGCGTTAGCTCAGCAAGAGAGCGGGCCAAAGAGCGCGCCACGCGCCCGGTACCGATAATCGCAGCCTTACGACTCGGCGGCGCTAAGAATTCGGCGGCCAGCGCGCCCGCCGCCCCGGTTCGAGCGTCGGTAATCGCATCGGCCGGCAGCCACCACGCTTTTTTATCCAACGGCCGACGCACAATCATCCATGCGGTACGGCGGCCAAGCCGGCCATCCGAGGTAGAGGGGTCCTCCCGGATCACCTTGAATCCTTCCCATTCCCCCATCCGGGCCGGCATATAGAGGCGCAGGCCCGTAAACTCCGACCAGGACTCGGTCCGGGGCCACACTTCCACGACTCCCCGTCCATAGGCTTCCAGCGCCGCTCGACAACAGATAAGAACTCGTTCTGTTGCCAGACCGAGGCTCTCGGCGATGCGCATGGCCGGATTTCCGGGTGAATCAGGAGGTATCAATGGGAGTGGGCGCGGTTTCTTCCCGCGCCCATGCAATCAAGGCTTTTCGATAGGAGCGGCGACAACGCTGCCGTACTCGGTCCAGGATCCGTCATAGTTCTTGACGTTGGGAAAGCCGAGCAGGTATTTGAGCGCAAACCAGCTATGGGATGATCGCTCGCCAATCCGGCAGTAGGCAATGACTTCGGAGTCGGGTGAAATACCCTTCCCACCGTACAGCGCCCTCAGCTCATCGGCCGATTTGTATGTCCCATCCTCTCGTACCGCCTGGCCCCAGGGTATATTCTTGGCGCCGGGGATATGTCCGCCGCGCTGGGCCGTCTCGGTCATCCCCGGAGGCGCAATCACCTCCCCGGAAAACTCGGCAGGCGACCGCACGTCCACGAAGTGGACCCTCCCTTCACGCTGAGCCTTCCGCACCTCGTCGTAAAACGCGCGGAGCTCTAAGTGAGGCTCCGAGGCCCGGTACTGAGTCTTTGGATAGCTGGGCGGGTCCGTCGACAGCGGCCTGTTCTGGGCCTGCCAGAGCTTTCGTCCACCATTCATCAGTTGTACGTTCTGATGTCCATAAATCTCGAAAATCCAGAGGCCAAACGCGGCGAACCAGTTATTGTTATCACCGTACACAACCACCTGGTTGTCGTTTCCAATCCCCGCGTCGCCAAGCAGGCGCTCCCACTGCTGCTTTGTGGGAAGATCGCGAGTGAGCTGATCCTCCAACTGAGTCGTCCAATTGAAGCCGATCGCTCCTGGAACATGGCCCTGATCGTAGGCCGCCGTATCAACGTCAATCTCAACCAGCCGGACATTGGGATCCTTCAGATGGTCCTGAACCCACTGCGTGGACACCAGTTTCTCCGGATGCGCATAACCTTCAGCCATTCAAATCTCCTCTCAAAAAAGGCGCGGGGTACGAGGCGCGGGGCGCGGGGTACGAGGCGCAGGTCTATGTATTCGGTTTTAGGTCTTAGGCCCTGGGTACTGGGTGTTCGGGCTTTGATTCATCCTTCATCCTTCGTCGCCCGTCGACCCGGTTGAAACCGGGCTCTGCGATTGCAAAACATTGCGTGTACCGAGTCGAGGGTTCAAAACCCACCCACTCACACACTCCCCATCTCACACACTCCCCATCTCACACACTCCCCATCTCACGCGCTCACCGTCTCACACACCCACCATCGCCCCGTCCCCCGTCCTTCGTCCTACGTCCTTCGTCCGCGGTTACGGAAACGCGAGCGCTACCACGTCGCCATCCTTTAGAACAGATTGAGCGGCAATGGCGGGCCGTACTGGCTCGCCATTGACCGTCGTTCGCACTACGTCCCGCAGCGCGCCTTCACAATTAAAGATGCGTGCGCCCACCGGGCGATGGAGCTTCGCCAGGGCCACGACTGCGTCCTGCACCGTCTCGGCCTCAACCGTGACGCTGCGTTCGCCACCCGCCAATTCCGCCAGCTTTTCGTTCAGTTCAATAACAACAGCCACTGATAGGCTCCTTGTCGCAACTCATCCGCCTCTGCCCGCGCCTCGCGCCTCATGCCCCCCGGCCCCCAATAATGGGGGAGTGCCCGCCCGGTAGTCTCCTGCTCATGTCCGGTGAAGAACCGCCCACGGAGGTGGGCATCGTCTCACCCAGCGGCCGACTTCAGTCGGCGCGAGGGCAGCCGTTGTCCCTACACACCCGTTGCCCCACGCCCGGCTGCAGAACCGGTTGAAACCGTCCGTCCATCCCAGCCCATGCGTCATCCGGCTGCAGACCCGGTTGAAACCGGGCTCTGCGGACGCGAAATCCTCGTTCGAGGGTTCAAAAGCAGCCCACCATCCGTCCTCGGTCCTCCGTCCTTCGTCCGCGCCCGCGCCTCACGCGGAAGACCTCTCTCCCGACCTCTCCCCGAAGCGGGAAGAGGCGCCTATAGCTTCAGCGTTTGTGATTCATCCTTCATCCTTCATCCTTCATCCTTCGTCGCCCGTCCGCGCCTCTCGATCAATACTTCGCGACCGAAGGATCCACCTCGTCGGACCAGGCTAAGATGCCGCCCTGCAGGTTCTTCAGTCGTGTATAACCGGCGTCGCGCAGCTGTTCTAACGCTCTCGCGCTGCGGACGCCCGACTTGCATTGAAGCACGAGATCCACGTCACGAGGAATTTCACCGAGCCTATCGGCAAGCTGCGGGAGCGGCACCAATCGCGCCCCCTCGATCCGAGAGATCTCCCACTCTTCCGGATTCCGGACATCGATGATTTGAAGCCGGTCGCCGCGGTCCAGCCTCGCCTTCACCTCGCGCGGCGTGATCTCCCACTCCGAACCCAATCCCTCTTCCTGGTGAGTGGGGATACCGCAGAACTGCTGATAATCGATCAGCTCGTGAATGGTGGGGTTGACCCCGCAGACCGGGCAATCGGGGTCTTTCGCCAGCTTCAACTCGCGGATTCGCATCTTCAGCGCGTCGATCCAGAGCAGCCGGCCAATGAGCGGGTCGCCAATGCCAAGAATCAACTTGATCGCCTCCGTCGCCTGTACGACGCCAATGAGACCGGGCAGAATACCCAGCACCCCGCCTTCGGCGCAACTCGGCACCATCCCCGGCGGTGGCGGCTCCGGGAACATGCAGCGGTAGCAGGGGCCCCGTCGAGCGTCGAACACCGAAGCCATTCCTTCGAATCGGAAGATGCTGCCGTATACGTTTGGCTTGCCCAGCAGCACACACGCGTCATTCACCAGGTAACGGGTAGGAAAGTTATCCGTCCCGTCGATCACGATATCGTAAGGACGGAGAATATCCATCGCGTTTTCCGAAGTCAGCACCGTTTCGTGCAGATCCAGCGTCACGTTGGGATTAATCTGCTCGATCTTCTCCGCCGCCGATTGCAGCTTCGGCTTGCCCACGTCTCCGGTGAAATGGATCACCTGTCGATGCAGATTGGTAAAATCAACCACGTCGTAATCCACGAGGCCAATCCGGCCGATACCCGCCGCCGATAGGTAGAGCGCCAACGGGGCGCCCAGCCCACCGGTTCCGATGCAGATTACGCTCGCCGCCTTGAGTTTCCGCTGCCCTTCAACGCCCACTTCCGGCATGATCAGGTGGCGGCTGTACCGGAGTTTCTCCTCCTGATTCAATTCCGGCAGGGACGAGAGCCGGTTGTTCAACCACGGCTGGCCCGACAATGGATCGGCGGCCGTATCGACGCCCCCGGCGATGGCCGGCACAATGGAGACCTCATCGGTCTCGTTAAGAGGAGTTTCGGTCTTTTGAAGCTCACGCATGTCGGCGTCGTTCACATAGATGTTCACAAAGTGGCGCAATCGGCCGCTGTCGTCGTACAGGTGCTTGCGCATGTCGGGAAACCTCTCAACGAAGGCGTCCAGCGCGGCGCCCACCGTGGCGCCCTCGACGTTAACCTCGCCGTGCCCGCCCGTAAAACCCTTCAGAGCGGAAGGAATCACTATCTTTGGCATTACTGAATCTCCAGTCCTTCGGCGGCTTCCTCGGTGAACGCGGCGCGGCTCTCGTCCAGCAGCCACGACCGGGCATCCACCACATTGCCTCTCTCCACCGAGAATATAATATAACTGTAATACGGCCAGGCGTGCTCGCGATCAAATTCCGAAGGCCGGGCCGGATGATCCGGGTGCGAGTGATAGATTCCGATGATATCCAGACCATCGGCGCGCGCCTGTCTCTCCGCCTTCAAAAACTCCAAAGGATCGATGAGATATCGATTCTGCGGTGAGTCGTCGCGAGTGTTGGCCGCCCGGCGAATCGACCGGATCGTTTTACCCTTCTCGCCATTCACTCCCACGAGAAAGCCGCAGCACTCGTGCGGGTAAGCCTCTTCCGCATGGCGCCGCATCTCATCCCGATGAGCCGCCCCAACCTCAATCGTCACCCGGGTCTCCTTCCCAGAACCGTTCACTCAAATACTTGAAGGCGCCGTCCGGCAGCACCGTGACCACCACGCCCTCGCTGAGCGTCCGCGCCAGCTCCAGAGCCGCGTGGACTGCGCCCCCACTCGATGGCCCTACGAGAATACCGGCGTGACGCGCCAGGCGCCGTACCATGTCATAGGCGTCATCCGTGCTTACGAACGAATGAGCGTTCGCCAAGTTCTCCTGGTAAATAGCCGGTACAATCGCCGTCGCCAGGTGCTTCGTTCCTTCAATGCCCGCCAGCGGCGAGTCCGGCTGCACGTCAATCAGCGCGATTAATGGATTCAACTCACGCAGTCGCCGACCGACCCCCGTAAACGTACCCGTGGTACCAAGCATGGCGACAAAATGCGTCACCGCGCCACCGGTCTGACGCCAGATCTCGGGGCCGGTCCCCTCGTAGTGGGCGCGCCAGTTGGCCGGATTGCCATACTGATCTGCGTAAAAATAGAGATCGGGATCCGCGACGGCCATCTCGCGAGCCTTAATCTGAGCGCCATCAGTCGTTTCTCGGGGGTCCGTGAAGATGAGCTCGGCGCCATAAGCAGCGAGAATCCGCTTCCGCTCAGCGTTAATACTGCCCGGCACACAAAGTGTGACTCCGTAGCCGCGCGCGGCGCCAATCATCGCGTACGCAATGCCAGTATTACCGGACGTGGCGTCCAAAAGCCTCTTTCCGGGACCGAGAAGTCCACGCCGCTCCGCATCCTGAATGATGCTCAAGGCCGCGCGATCTTTCACCGATCCGCCCGGGTTAAACCATTCCGCCTTCGCGTAAAGTTCCACACCCGTTGGAAGATCGAACAGCCCATGCAGCGCAAGGAGAGGCGTATTGCCGATCAGCCCCGTCACATCCTGCGCGCCCTGGACCAGTGAGGAGCGCTGCGCTTTGTAAATGCCTGCCTGAGTCGCCATCATAGGATTATTCATAAACCGGAAAGCCGCAATCACGTCCGAGTGCTGCCTGCCGCCGGCGGCTTCCTCCGCCAAAGGCCTTCCTCGAATCCAGGATACCATAATCGCCAAACAAATACTAATCAATCCTGATAAGTTTAGTCAGGTTTCCAATAGAACATCATCCTATCAATGTTGTTTAGGGAGATCCGGCCGGATTTCGGAACAACCGGTTAGAGCTTGAGAAGCACATTGATGAAATCGATTTCGTCGCCGGAGCTTGTATACGCCGGCGGTTCGCGAGCGTATCAAGGTAGCGAATGACCAAAGCAGGGGCAGCGGAATACGGCGCGCGGGAGAAAGGTTCCGGAGCGATCGCGCGCCATCATCGCAACCCAACGCGCCATCCGCCGCCTGGTGTGAGCCGGCACAGCCCGTTTGCCTGAGTAAGAAGGAATCGTCTTCTGATTTGGAGAAACTATTGCAAGCCTTGCCAGGCACACCGGGCAAGTCTCTTATCGCCCATACGTGGGCTCGCGTTTCGGAGGGCAACCAGATGATTCACCGCTTTAGAAGGGTCAGGCCGCGGTTAAGAGCATTTACGTTGATTGAGTTGTTAGTCGTTATAGCTATCATAGCTATATTGGCAGCGATACTGCTTCCGGTGTTTGCGCAGGCCCGGGAGAAGGCGCGGCAGGCAAGCTGCTTGAGCAATTTTAAGCAGGTTGGCGTCTCAATATTGATGTACAGCCAGGATTATGACGAGAGGTTCCCTGCACAGGATGACTTCGCAGGCGTCAATGGCGGCAACCCGGACGGACTGGTTGTTCACGAAGCCGGCGGGGATCCAAGGAATCCGGATTACTACGACGCCCTCGAGCCCTACATCAAGAGCCGGGGTGTGTGGATGTGCCCCAATTCAGTGCCGGGAGATAAAGTACCACCGTTCATGTCCTATCATGTGAACGGGAACGCCATTACGCAAGCCGGGGTGAACATTGCCCAGGTGAATACCCCTGCGTCCTTCATGGTAATGAGAGAGTCGGGAGCCGCGGTTCTGTACGATCACGTATGGCTCCGGCCTGGGCCGGGGTGGTGTGATGATACCGAGGCGTACGTGCTCAATGGTGGGACAATGCCTCACCAGACAAACAGCACTCACATCCTCTTCTTCGATGGCCACGCGAAGCTGGTCCGGAGTGAGCAGATTAATCAGGTCACATCCTCTTTCCCTGACGACGTGGCGGGGAACCCGGCGCATAAGAGCGACCCGTACTGCTCTTAAGCGCTTGTAACGGAATCCCGTGAAGGCGCGGCATTTTCGCCCTCCCGAGGAGACGGCGGGTTTTGATAGCGGTTCTAAGGCCCGGAAGGATGAGCCGCGACGCTAATTGCGCTTACTCCAACGGCGCCTGTCCTGGCAGAGTTATATCTGCCAGGACAGGCGCCGTTGGCGCTCTGGAATACTACGTCGGTCGGAGCTGTGTGACATCCTTCAGTGGCAGATTGTGCGCGATCCGCCGGGCATCGGACGTGCGGCCCTGTGCCAGCAGGGCTTTCACGAGGGCTGACCGGTACTCTTTGTTGGCCGGCTCTCTCCGAAGCGCCTCCCGTAGGTCTACGATGGCGCTGTCTGCCATTCCGTGATGGAGCAGGACCATTCCCATTCTGTAGTAGGAGGCCGTTTCCTGGGGGGCGATCGCGATCCGGATGCCCGCAATCTGGTCCGCCCTGACATCCGCTGTGGGCGTAAACCGCTTCTGGTACTCTACAAGAAGGCGTCGGCCGCGGCTGATCTGTCCATCCCGCATGTAGAGCTGACCCAATTGGAACTTGAATCCAAGCGGGATGGACCGCGCGGGAACGGAATGCAACTTCTCCTCCAACAGACGGATCGCTCTCTTCACCTGTCCCTTCTCGGCGTAACAGGCGGCCAGACCCTGCGCTGCATTCATTGAGTCGGGATCGAGCTGCATTTCCCGCTGGTAGTCGCTTTCCGCTCGCTTAAGATGGTCCGGTCGATCCCAGTCCCGTTCCAGGTTTCCCAAGGCGCCCAGCACGATCGGGTCCGAACGATTGAGCTGAAGCGCTCGCTGCAAAGCCTGGCTGGCCTCCTCGTATTGCTTCATGCCCACTTCACTGTAGACCTGCCCCAGCAGCAGCCAGAGGTGGTAGTCTTTGGGAGAGAGTTGGACCGCCCGCCGGGTGGCCGCCACCGCCTGGGACCATAGAGCGGCGTTGTAAAGGGCCTGCGCCAGGGCGATCGCCGCCGCCGGGTCCCCGGGGGCCACTTTGGAGGCAGTTTGTGCCTCCCGAACGGCTGCCTGGGACCACCCGAGGTCTGTCTGTAGAGCTGAGAGGTAGATATGCGGCAGCGAATCCTTCGGATTGACCTTCGCGGCTCGCTGGAGCGCCTCCATCGCCCGATCTTTGTAGCCCGTTACACTCATCAGCTCAGCCAGCGCGATCAAGGGACGATCGTTCTTAGGATAGCGGTGTGCCGCTTGATCCACATGTAGGAGCGCCTCTGCGTACTCACCCGCGTTGACCTCTAGGTACGCAAGGTACAGCAACCCGTTCAGATCGGATGGATGCCGTTTCCGAGTGGCAGCAATCAATGCACGCAGTTCATGGGGTGTCAGAGCGGGGGCCGTGGGGGCTTTCGCAGCGGAAGCTGCGGCGCGCCTGGGACGAGACGCCGCTGCATCCTTTGCGGGCGGCGCCTTCACGGGGAGCCGCCGCAGCCGCGCAGTCAGCGGATAGGCTGCCATGGCCAGAAGCAGAAGCAGAAGCAAAGCTGCCAGACGGCGGCGTTCTCCGCGACTAGTAATGATCGATTGACTCGCCTTGCACGCCGCGGCGGCGAAAACTCTCCCTGGCTTCATGGTTCCTGCACCTCCAGGATCTGATCGGCTTTAACCCCGGAGAGCTCTTGCCTCCGGCCATCGGGCCACAATATGGCGAGGTCTGCCGTGGTGGCATTTCCCAGGCCGAAATTGACCCGGCGGTCACTCGCGGAGAGATAGCTGCTGCCAGAGCGCACCCAGCCATGCTGCGTGTGGCCCCCGGCGCGTACTGTCAACTCAGCGCCCAGGGCGTCCCGGTTGCAGTGGACACCCACGAGGCTCACTTTCAGCCAGTGATGCTCCGGCGCCGTCTGATTCTGCCAGAGCATCACCCTGCCATCATTGGATGTAATCAGAATGTCTTCCCTTCCGTCATTATTGAAGTCGCCATGGGCGAGGCCTCTTCCGACCAGCCGATCCGTGACAGGGGCGCCGGAACGTTGAGTCACATCCGTAAATCGGCCGTGCCCATCGTTGTGGAGAAGGAGCTGTGGCTCTTTATACGTTGCGCCTGACTGGAACATCCTGGCGTCATTCTGGACATGACCGCACGCAAACATCAAGTCAGGAAACCCATCGTTGTCGTAATCGAAAAAGACGACGCCAAATGCCAGGCGATGGATTGAAGCTTCAGCCACCCCACTTTCATCTCCCGACTCCTCGAAGAGCCCGGGCGCTAACTGCCGGTAGTAGGCCATTGACTCGCCCCAGAAATTCGCAATGGCGACGGCGAGCGTATTATTGCCGGTCACATCCGCCGTATCGACTCCCATGCCGGCCTTGGTATTGCCAGCGGCGCCAAAAGCGAGGGCGCTCTCCGCTCCGACCTCGGCGAATGAACCGTTGCGCTGGTTTTCGTAAACGAAGTTTGGCGCCGTATCGTTCGCGACCACCAGATCAGGCCAGCCATCTCCGTTGATATCGCAAACCGCCACCGCGAGGGACTTGGCTCCGTTAGACTGAATCCCCGTCTTGCGGGTCACATCGGTAAACGTGCCATCATGGTTATTGTGGTAGAGTCGGCAGCTGGTGCCGGCATAGACCTTGGGAATGCAGTAGGAGCGCTCCCCAGGCTGGTAGTAGCAGGGAACGTCATCGGCCAGGCTGCGATACCGCACGTAGTTGCAGACGAAGAGGTCGAGATAGCCATCCCGATCGTAGTCCAGCCAACAGGCCGAAGTCCCCCACATCCCCTTATCGCCCACACCCGCTCGCCGAGTGACATCGGTAAAGGTTCCGTTACGGTTATTGTGGAAGAGATGGCTCGGACCCAACACGGCGGTGACGTAGATGTCGGGATAGCCGTCGTTGTCGTAATCACCCACGGCAACTCCCATTCCGTACATTGGGACTTCCAACCCGCTCCCGTGGGTGGCGTCGGTGAATGTTCCATTGCGGTTATTATGATAGAGCTTCATGGTCGGAGAGCCATGCACGCCAGAGCCAGGCAGCGAGTCACCCTGAATCAGCAAGATGTCCTGCCAGCCGTCCCGATCATAGTCGAGAAAGGCGCATCCGGCGCCCATCGTTTCGACCAGGTATTTCTTGTCAGTGGCCGCTCGCTCGTAGTGGAAGTGGATTCCGGCCTTTTCCGTGACGTCTACAAAATGAGCCGGCGCTGCTCCCGCCTCGGAGCTGCTGATATCGCGAGTGGTCGAATCAGATCTCACCGGTGGAGGGGCGGGCCGATGGCGGGCCGTCGCACATCCGCCCAGGGCTGCAATCCAGAGGGCAGCCAAAAACGAAAGTTGAATACGGCGCCACTCAGAACCGGGTGAAGAAATCAGCATCTCAAGAGGGATAGCGTAGCATTGACGATGTGCAGGACTACGGGTAGACACCAGCGCATTAGCATACCACGTGGAAGAAGGAATTGGCAAGGTCCCTGTGTAATTCTTTAACGAAGTTCGTGTGTAGGTCAACGTCGTCGAGTCCCATCTTGCAGGTCAGGAGGTAGAGAATGAAGCCGAAGTTCAGTCCCGCCGCTCTGATAGGTATAATGGTGGTGTTGGTGGCCGCAATCGCCGTGTTCGCCTGGAGGGTGCTCTTCCCGCCCCCGTCAGGCCCTGGCCCGGATATGACCCACTGGAATCCTAACAATCAGCCACCCGCAGTGAAGGCATATCTGAATGGCGTACAGGCCAGAGGTGGAAAGGTGCCACCGCCGTAGCCAATGGAAAAGGTGGTGTCGAGGCCCTCAAAAGACAGGTCGCCTCAGATTCCATGCGTCTCGAGGTAGAGCGCGATTGAGATGGTGAGCAGGTGGCGCGCCAATGGCGCCATGGCGGCGCTGGCGCGCCTACCGTAACAAGCCCCGTCTTTAAGATTATGTCGGCCAGGGGTGTAAGTCATTTCGCCGGCCTTGATTGGGCTGGGCTCGAGGAGGAGAACTCGCCAGAGGAAGTGAGCCGGCGAGCAGTGAGGTGAAATCGCGTGAATCACCATGGCGGATTTCTAATGTTAGGTATCCTTCTGCTTCTACTGCTTGTCGTCGGGGCACGCCGCCAGAAGCGGAAGAACCGGGCGGTGAGCTCCCAGTAGGTCCGACCCTCGGTCGCCCATTCGCATCGAGGACGCTCTTGCCGGCGAAGCAGCGGTCGGCGACGTGCCGGGCCAGGTCGACTGCTCGGATCCAGGGCGACCGCGTATCGGCGTGCGGTTGGAACCGGCCGTGAGCGACAGGGGCAGCCCACCGCTTCAGACCCGCTCCCGCCGACTGCTTCTCCAACTCATAGAGGAGGATGAAGCCGTAGAGGCGTGCGCCGGCGTCGCGGACCATCCCTTCGCGGGCGGTGGTTCGCATCCCGCTTACCACTCGGGCGCCCGTCTGGCAGCGCGGCGGCGGCGACGCAGGAGGTCGTCCGCAAAGGGTGTGTGATGAGCCACGGCCACTAATTCACATTACAACCCGGCCGATGCGTCCTGATTAACCTCGTCGCGCATATAATAAAGTTTGGGGTGTACGAACCTAACTATCCAATCTGACGCCGGCGCCAGCCGGAAACCGAGACAGGGGGGGACGCATGAGAATTCAAGCTTCAGGTGTTCTGGTGGCGTTGAGTGTAAGCGCAGTGCTTGCGGCGGCGATTCCGGCCGGCGCCATGCCGCCCGCGCAAACTGCCGCCGGCTACCAGACAGGCGTATCACTGGGCGTTTCGTTCGACCGCGGCACAAAGCTCGCCGGCGCCGGGGATATAGGAATTGGTATCCGCACCGATCTATTGAACCGGCCGTACACCGAGATTGTGGCCGACGCGTTGAGTGTGGGTACGGTCCAGGACGTTCCGCCAACCGGAAATGTCGACCTTCGCGGGACTATTATCACGCTTGGCGTCCGTCAGCCGGTGCCGATTCCCGGCCCGGTCCCGTTCTCGCTGGAAGGCGGCCTTTCGTACCTGGACAGCCGGGCCAGCGGCTCGTTCGGAACCATCACCAACAACCCGGTCGGCGGCTTTTTCGGCGCCCGCGCCAGCCTGGCTCATCTCAGCGCCATGGCATTCAACGGCATGGTGCGGTACCACACCGAAAGCGGCGGCTTCTACCAGGTCGGCGCCGGATTCAGCGGTCCCCTACCCGGTTTCGACCTCAATTACGAAATCGATTATTACCATACCGGCGGCGGAGACTTCCTCGGCTTCAATAACCAGTCCGACACCATTCTCGCCGGCGCCCGGTTCAGCGGGAACTTTTGAGGACGAAGGACGAAGGACGAAAAAAGCTCACCGCGGAGACGCAGAGATCCGCGGAGTGCCGCAGAGGAAAGATGGAGAGACGATGGGTTGTCTTTGAATCCTCGACTCGGTAAATTGAGAACGGTTTGGTCGCCCACAGCCCGGTCTATGAAAGTGGTAAGGTTGGCGGGGTATCGACCATGGCAACTCTTGATATAGGCGCTGTTGCGTCCGGGAGGACGCTCGGCCGGAGGCCAAGCGGACGGGTAATTCATTGCCCGGCCGATGGGCCGAAATGCCCGAGAATATAGAAGACCTTGGTTAACCGGGTCTGCAGCCGAGCGCAAGGTGAGGTACCGAAGGCATTTCCTCGGTCCTCCGTCCTCCGTCCGCGCCCTTTACGCCAGCCCCGCGATCTTGCGCGTGACATCCCAGGCGTAGGGGACGGTGCGGGTGGTGCGGTGCTCCATCCCGATGTAGCCGGAGAAGTTGACGCGGCGCAGGAATCGGAAGATGTTGACGTAGTTCGCTTCGCCGACACCGGGCTCAAACCTCCCGGGAACGTCGCCGATCTCGAGGAACCGGATATAGCCTTTTTGCAGCCCATCCTTGAGATTGTTCAGAATGTTGCCTTCGCCCAGTTGACGGTGATACATGTCGTAATCCACCCGGATGTTGGGATGGTCAACGGCAGCGGTGTAATGGAACGCTTCGCCGGCCGTCAACATGCTCATCTGGGGCGACTCGACCCGGTTCAAAGGCTCCAGCGTCAGGTAGACGTTGTACTTTTTGGCGATGGCGCCGGCCTTCTTTAACCCGGCGATGATCTGCGCCTGCTGCGTCTCCCATGGGATCTCCTTTTGCACCGCGCCGACGAACGTGATGAGGTTATCGGCGCCGAACCGGTTGGCCACTTCGCAGCAGGCTTCAAAGTCATCCAGAAACGCCGCCTCGGCGCCGGTTTTCGTAAGTCCGGATCCCCAGCCGGTCTTTGGGTTCCCTGAAATACTGACGCACTTGAGATCGTGCTTGCGCTGCACGTCAAGCATTGCGTCCAGATTCTTTCCGGCCGATCCCCAGAAGCTGTAGTACTTTGCCCCGCAAGCCGCGACCTGCGCGACCCGGTCCTCGTACGGTACGCTCGAAGGAAACATCAGCTCCAGGTTGATAGAGAGCTGGTAGCGAGGAGGAGGCAGATCATCCGGCGCCTCGGCGACCGCGGCCCCGCTCGCTAACGCCAGCGGCCCGAGCGTCGCTGCCGCTAAGAACCCTCGTCGTGTGCTCTTCATCGTCTCTCCCCGTCCGAAAGCTTCGTTAAAGACTCGCCATGGAATCCCAATACGACGCCGGCTGCCCTATCCCCTTTTCAGGAGGGTCCCGCCGTACTCGTGATCAGATTATCCGGGTGTAGAAACCGCCGGGCCGCCGCCAGCGCCTGCTCCCGAGTAACGGCGTTGATCAATTCCGGGTACGTCCAGGTATAGTCAATCCCGAGGCCATAATATTCCGATTGCAGCAGGCTCTCGGCGATCCCGGCGCTCGTCTCCAGCCGGAGGGCCTGGCTTCCCGAAACCCATCCCTTGAACAGCCTCATCTCCGCCGGAGTTGGTCCGTTGAGCTGCATCTGGCGCATGTCGATCGTCGCAGATCGAATCGCTCGATCGGCGTTAGTGGGACTTGACTGCATCTCGAGAATCCAGGGACCCGCCACCAGGCCGGCTTCAAACGCGCTCGACACACCGTAAACCAGTCCTTTGCGATCGCGGATATCCTTCATGAAGCGGCTATTGAAATCGCCGTTCCCTAAAATCAGGTTCATCAAGTATGCCGGATAATAGTCGGGATCTTTGCGCGTAATGCCGCGGAACCCCATCACCGCAATCTCCTCACTCTTTCCCGGCATCGTCTTGTTCACCTGCTGAGCCGGAATCTGATCTTCCATTACCGGCGGCTCCGTATTCGGTATGGAACCATTAGCGGCCCACGATCCAAAGTATTGCTGAACCGTCGCGACCGCCGCGTCCGGCTGAACATCCCCCACCACAACAATGGTTGTGAGGTCCGGTCGATAATAGCGGTCGTGAAAAGCGACCAGGTCGTCGCGGGTGATGTTCTTCACGGTATCGGCGACGCCAAGGATCGGCCAATGGAGCGGGTAATCCGCCGGATAAAGCGTCGCGAAGAAGTTGTTCATGGCGACGGTCTCGGGATCGTCGGCGGCCACCTGTATTTCAGTTTCCAGTTGGTTTCGAGTGCGATCCACGATAGCGGAGGGGAACGTCGGTTTTTGAATCTCATCCGCCAGAATCCCGAGAGTCAGCGGCCAGTTTTCGACGAGCGAATGGCCCGTGAAGAATGTGCCGGACCCGGACGCCGAAACACTCGCGGAGGCGCCGACGAAATCCAGCGCCGATGAAATCTCGTCTTCCGTCCGATTTCCGGCGCCGCGATCCAGCATGTCGGCCACGAAATTCGCCAATCCCTGCTTACCCGGAGGGTCGGCGAGGGCGCCGGCGCGGATAGCGCCCGAGATGGAGACGTCAGGATTGGAGTGATCAGGGTAAACCAGCACCACCAGCCCGTTTGGAAGAACTTGCCGTGTTACCGGCGGATGCCCGGTCCGCGCCGGTGGGACAAGATTGGGCGCGGGAGATTCGTCTTCCACCACCACCGGACGAGCGCGGGTGTGTCGGGTGCGACGCTGAATCAGTCGCGCCAGGTCGTTTCGAGTGGGCAGAATTGACGCCCTCGCCCCCTGCGCTCCCGAGGGGAGTGACCACTTGTAATGCGGCGCCCACGTCACGGTCGTCGACGCTTTATATCGGGTGAATCCGGCGGCCGGCATCGGAAGCCGATCGTTTGGAAGCGTGTGGGCCGCACGCTTATAATGGATTCCGCCGCCGCGAACGCCCTGCGGGAGCAGTTCCCCGGGACGCGGGGGGCGCGGCACAAACCAGCCAACCGTTCGATTCTCCGGTACCAGATAACGCTGCGCGGCCGCCTGAACCTCCGCCGCCGTGACGCTCGCGATTCGCTGAATGTAGGTATCATCGTAGCGGTAGCTAATGGTCGCCGCGCGGGCGCCAAGCTCGCTGGCCTGGCTTGTAACACTGTCATTCTCGTAAACGAAACCGGCCTTCACCTGATTCACCGTCTGCTGCAATTCCCGGTCGCCGACCGGCGATGACTGCAGCCGTTCGACCTCCGCCTCGATTGCCTTCTCAACTTCCTCCTGGGTATGGCCTTTCGCCACCGTGGCCGTGATCAACATCAGGAAGGGATCTTTCATATCCGGGTCCCCGGCGTCTACCTCGGTCGCGAGTCCCTTCTCCACGAGCGCGCGGTAGAGCCGGCTGCTCCGCCCGCCGGCCAGAACGGTCGAAATCACGTCCATCACGTAATGACCCCTAGCACCGGTCTTAGGGACGTGGTACGCGAGCTCAACGTAGGCGCTGTCTCCTATGCCGTTTACCGTAATGCGCCGCTCCCCCTGCTGCTTAGGCTCGACCGTTATAGGGTGATGTCCGATCGGACGGGGATGATCGGCGGCAAAAAAACGCCCCACCGTCTTCTTGAGCGCGCTCGTGTTAAAATCGCCTACCACGACTAAAATGGCGTTGTTGGGCGCGTAGTGCGTGACGTAATAGTGCTCCACTTGCGCCCGGGTGAAATGACGCACGTCGTTCAGATAGCCGCCCACCGGATTTCCATAGGGATGCGCGACGAACGCCGCTTCGGTGACCGCAGTGTCGAGCTTATACAAAGGGCTGTTTGCGTCACCTTCAAGCTCTGAAAGCACCACGTTCTTCTCGTGAGCAAGCTGGTCGGGATCCATCACTGAGTGCTCCATCCGATCCGCCTCAACCTTGAGGGCTACTGAGAGCGCGCTGCTCGGAAGTGTCTCGTTGTACGCCGTGTAATCCTGGGTGGTCTCCGCGTCATTCTCTCCACCACGCTCCGAGAAGAGCTTATCAATATCGCCCGGATGAAGGTACTTCGTTCCTTTGAACATCATATGCTCAACCTGGTGCGATATGCCGAAGATCCCCTGGACCTCGTCGATGGACCCAACCTTGTAATAAGTCCATACGCTCACTACCGGCGCCGCATGATCTTCCTTGCTCAAAAGCACGAGACCGTCCGGGTAAACGGTTCGGACAACCGAAGCCGAAGGTGGAACGGCCGGTGCTTGAGCCAAACCGGGAACGGTGGCGGCAAGGGTCCAGAGCGCCGCGAAACACGAACCAAGGATGACCGGGAGAATCCGTGCATTGCTGCGCAGACGCCAGAAATGGTGTAGAGACATGCTGCAACCTCAAATTGTGTGCGATCCTGCGGGGGAAACCGAGATCCAGTATAACAGGGTGGATGACGGGCACACGGCGCGAGGCGCCGGCACGGGGTCGGCCGGATGAACCGGACAAGGTCAAGCCTGGTGGGTTTCGTCAGTACAGACCGCCGGTTCATTCGGGATGAGCGATGGGCCAGATCGATGACTCTCATGAAATGTGAGCAGTTACGGTTGCAGGAACTCCACGATTGACGCGGAAACCGGTTTAACAGGAGCGACGAGAATCGGGAGTGGTGGCCTGCAGCCCCGGACGCGCCGGCAAGGCGCTCCCTTTTTGTCCGAGGCCATCTGGCCGCGGTACGGTCAACCGGCGACCCCAGTCAAAGGGACCGCCGAGCTTCGCAGCTTCAATGTCGCGCCGGGCGGTTCCACCGCGTAAATCGCCGAAGGGATTCGGCTCCTACAAACGGGACGGCCGCATGAGCCGGGCGACGTCGACCCCGGCGGGGTTTCGACAATACGGACCGCCAGTTCGTTGGCGGGTGAGGGACGACCAATGTATGGATATGAGAACAAATGGTTAAGGCGTACGAGAAGGGTTCAGGCGACATGACTGAGGTTCGCGAGCGCATCGACGCGGCGCCAGCGATTGCCGGTGGCGCGCCGGCGAAGACAACGCCCTTCACCAGGCCCGTTCGCTACGGCGAAGACGAGTTGAACGAGCTGAGGGAGGCGCTGGAGCAGGGCACGCTCTTCTATGCGCAGGGCAAGAAAGTCCATCAGTTTGAACAGCAGTTCGCGGCGCAGAGCGGCGTGAGATTCGGAATCGCGTGCAGCAGCGGAACGGCGGCGATTCACGCCGCGCTCATTGCGCTCGGAGTCTCGCCCGGCGACGAGGTGATCACGTCACCCATTACCGACGCCGGCACGCTCGTCCCGATCCTGTACCAGGGCGCCGTCCCCGTCTTTGCAGACCTCCATCCGAACCACTATACGCTCGATCCCGCCGCCGTTGAGGCCGCTGTAACGGACCGGACGCGGGCGGTGCTGGCGGTGCACCTGGCTGGGAACGCGTCCGATCTGACCGCGTTGAGCGAGATCTGCAGCCGTCGCGGACTGGACCTTGTCGAGGACTGCGCTCAGGCGCTGGGCTGCCGGTACCAGGGTCGGCCAATTGGAAGTTTCGGCCGGGCCGGCTGCTTCAGCCTCAACGAATTCAAGCATATTTCCTGCGGGGATGGCGGCATTGTCATCACCGATGACGAAACTCTCGCGGAGCGCCTCCGGCTCGCCACCGACAAAGGTTATAACCGCAAACCCGGCGTCAAGATGCGAAGCCCTGTCTTTTTAGCGAATAACTATCGCATGACGGAGCTGCAGGCTGCCGTGGCGCTGGCGCAGCTTCGTAAGCTGGATGGAATCGCCGGTCGGCGGCGGGAATGGTGCGCGGCGCTCAATGAGCGCGTTCGCGGAACGCGTGGTCTTGAGCTTCCGGCGCCGGAGCCTGGCTGCGATCCGTCGTGGTGGTTCTATCTAATGCGCGTGATTCCCGAAATACTCCGCGCGGACGCCACCCAGTTCGCCGCGGCGCTCGCCGCCGAAGGACTGCCCGTCTCCGCGCACTATATTGGTCAGTGTGTTTACGAATATCCGATCTTCACCGAGCACTCGCTCTACGCCCGGCCGTCCGATCACGCCTTCAACCGCCGCGATTATCGTCACGGCCTCTGTCCCACCGCCGAGGCGATCCTAAACACGGGCGTTATTCTCCAGATCAATGAAAGTTATACGAATCATGATCTGGGTGAAACCGCCCATGCCATCCGCAGAACCGCCGGCTGGTTCGCGCGTTCCAAATGAACGGCCCGGCCACTGCAATCCGGCGCCTCTCATCGCTAGGTCATCATCGCCTTTCTCTTGGTCCTGAAGGAATCATCTCGTGAAACTCCGTCTCTCTCTGCTGCTTCTCGCGCTGGCCCTCGCGGCGCCCGGTTCCCCTGCCCTCGCGGAAGTCGGGCGTGTCGCAGTGCTCGGCGCCATGCCGCCGGCTGCGCCCTCGACCACCACCGATCAGGCTGTCAACGCCCTAAAGGCAAACCACATCAATGCCAAAGTCGTCTCGCCTCAGCAGCTCGCAGACCCGGCGCAGTTCAACGCCGGCCGCTACGATCTGCTCGTGCTGCCGGATTCAGCGGTCTTCCCGGCTGTGGCGCAGGCGAATCTGTTAAACTTCCTCAAACAGCGCGGCAAGCTCATCGCAATTGGCGGACCGGCGTTCAGCCAGTATGTCTACGAGCGGCGGGGAGCATGGCTGAGTCGTGAGGATGTTCTGCGATCGCTGCCATCGGGCACGCCAATTCTCGATCTGAGCCATGCGGACTTGGCGCGCTGGGCGAAGAGCGCGGACAGTAGCGCTTCAACCATCTCGGCAGATGTTGAACCCACTCCACACGGTCCGGCGCTCCACCTTAAGGTTCCGGACTACAAAAACTGGACGAACGTCACTCCGCCGCCGCTCGAAACCAGTCCGTTTCAGACCGCGGGCGACAACCTGACCACTTTCTGGGCAAAGGGTGACGCAAAGACGACCGGGTTGGTGCTGGATTGGCGCGAAACGGATGGTTCTCGCTGGATAGCGGGCGTTCCGATCACCACCACCTGGCGGCGTTACGTTCTGACGCCCCAGGACTTCCGCTTCTGGCGCGACGGATCTCCCGCGGATCGCGGCGGCCCCGGAGATACCTTCCACCCCGAACGCGCGCATAGCATCAGCATCGGCATGGCGCAGTCGCACGCGCCGATGCCTCCGGGACCAAAAGAGGCGTGGATCGCGGATCTCACAACGGCGAAGATGCCGCAGGGAATGCCTTCGGTTGAACCTCCGGTTCTCGAGTCAATCAGCCCCTGGTACAAGGTTTACGTCCATAACGGCATGGTTCATCCTATCGTGCGCTACCTCGGCGAGGGTCTCACGGGACCGCGGCCCGGGGTGCTCACGATCTTGCCCCTCGGAGGGCTCCCTCCGGCTGTTAAGTTCAATCCAGTTACACAGGCGTGGGGCGCGGGCGGCCCGCAAGTCTGGACGTGGCTGGCGATGGAGGATCCTTTCAAAGGCGCAGCCTGGTCCGGGATGAGCCGCTTTAGTCCCAACGATCTCGCGAGCCTGGTGAAATCGATGCGAAACGGAATTTATCTCACCGCCTATGGGAGCAGCGAGTTCAGCGCCCAACCGGGCGAGACGATCCCCCTCGGCGCGGATATCACGAATACCGGCGGGGTTTACGCCAATGTTCGGGTGCGCCTCAAGATCGCCGGACCGGGCGCGGCGGCGGAGAAATATACTCAGGCATTAATGGTTCCCGCAGGCGGCGCCGCGCCCTACCGGGTGAACTGGCGAGCCCGAACGCCCGGCATGTACGACGTGGAAGTTTCGCTACTTCAAAACGGCCGAAAGATCGCGGATCGGCGGCAGCCGCTTCGGGTGTTAGAAATCCCCCACCATCCGGCCAGCGACATGGTAAAAGTGGTCGGCGGCGAATTCATGCTTCACGGTAAGCCGTGGCGTGCGAACGGAATCAACTTCTGGCCGCTGTACGTGAGCGGGCAGGATCCCGACGCCTATCAGAGCGGCTGGCTGTCGCCGAACCAGTACGACCCTGTTCTATGCGAGGCGGACCTCACGCTTTGCCAGCAGCTTCATATCAACGAGGTGAGTATCCAATATACCCGGCCGGAATGGGCGCCGGCGCTCCTCGACTTTCTCGCGCGATGCCGCGCCCACGGAATCCTGGCCAACATCTATCTGCCCGGCGGCAATGCGCTTGACCAGAACCTGGCGCAAACAACGAGCGTACTGAAAGCCGCGAACCTCGCCGGCAATGACGCCGTTTTCGCCTATGACATCGCCTGGGAGCCGCGGGCAGGAAATCACGCGCAGCGGAGGCGGCTTGACCCCGACTGGCGGCAGTGGATACTCGATCAGTACGGCTCGGTGGACGCCGCCCGGACCGATTGGGGCTTCGATCCCCCGCTCGAGAATGGAGAGGTCACCAACCCCCTCGACTCGCAGCTTACCGCGGATGGTCCCTGGCGCCGGATGGTAGCCGCCTACCGGCGCTTTATGGATGATCGGATCAACGACGGGTACCGGCGCACCGCGGATGCGATTCACGCAATCGATCCGAACCATCTGTTGGGCGTCCGGTCGGGCTACGGCGGCACCGGCAGTCTCTGGGCGGTCAGCGGAATGGCGTACGACCTCGTTTCAGGAGCGAAGCATCTCGATTTCATCTCGCCCGAAGGATATGCGCTCAGCGGCCCGTGGCCCGAATTCCGCAAAGGCGGCTTCACCACCGCCTATGCCCGGTGGGCGGGGAATGGCAAACCGGTCTTCTGGGCCGAGTTCGGCCAGAGTGTCTACCCCCATACCACCCCCGAACGCATCCAGGAGCAAGCCGATTATTACGACATGATGTATCGCATGGTCATTGACTCGGGCGCCAACGGATCCGCCGGCTGGTGGTTTCCGGGCGGGCTGCGCGTCAATGAGAACAGCGATTTTGGGATCATCGCTCCCGGAGGCGCTGTGCGTGGATCGGCGCTTGCGCTGCAGCATTACGCGCCGCAGATCACCGCAATGACGATTCCGAAAACCGGGTATTCATACATCACGTTCGACCGGGATGCCGACCCTCGGGGCTACGCCGAGGTCTGGATTAAGGGTGGAGATCAGTACGTGGCGCTCCGGGAGAAAGGCAAGCCCGTCGCGCTCCGGACGGAAGGAACCGGTACGAACACCGCAACCGTGCCGCTCGTTGCCGTCGGCGACGTGCCCGCGAACGGTCATGATCCTCTCAAATACGTCAACGCCGAAATCGATCGGCC
>Ga0307374_10003852_pt1 | contig 25362 bp, 20 predicted proteins | sample OX3MG_FD_202532 | JGI IMG/M metagenome (GOLD analysis project Ga0307374, IMG submission 202532) | Soil microbial communities from Risofladan, Vaasa, Finland - OX-3 | ecosystem: Environmental > Terrestrial > Soil > Coastal area > Acid sulfate soil | place: Finland: Risofladan, Vaasa | collected...
GCATGAGCGCCTCGTGCCCGCGCACGCGCGGGTGGTGTGTGACCTCGAGGAATAGCCGGGGTTCGCGGCCGCTCGCCCCGCCATCGGCGGGGAAGATGTCCGTGAATTCCGCGGCGGCCGCCGCGGCGCCGTCTGGGTCGCCGGCGCGCAGGAGCTGCGCGACGTCGCCCGAGAAGGACGGGAGGATGGCGATGATGCCGTCCGCGTGCTCCCGCAGGAGCTCCTTGTCGACGCGCGGCCGCTCGAAGAAGCCCTCAGTCCACGACTTCGTCACGAGGACGAGGAGGTTCTTGTAGCCGGCGTCGTTCTCCGCGAGGAGCACGATGCGCGAGCGCTTCGCGTCGAGCACGCGGTCCTTCTCGTGCCGTGAGCGCGGCGCGAGATAGGTGTCGACGCCGAGGATGGGCTTCACGCCCGCCTTCATGGCCGCTTTATAGAATTCGATGGCGCCGTGCATGTTGCCGGCGTCGGTGAGCGCGAGCGCGTCCATCCCCTCGGCCTTGGTTTTCTCGACGAGCTCATCCACTTTCGGCAGCGCCTGGAGGAAGCTGTAGTGGCTATGGGTGTGGAGGTGGATGAACCGGCTCGCCATGCCCTTCCAGTATACTTTCTGGATGCGATTCGTGCTCGGCGTCGATGAGGCAGGGCGCGGGCCCTTGGCCGGTCCGGTAGCGGTCGGCGTCGTCGCAGTGCCCGAGGGATTCGACGTCGCGCGGGAATTCTCCGGCGTCCGCGACTCGAAGCAGCTGTCGGGGAAGAAACGAGAGGCGCTCTTCGCGCTTCTCGAGCGCCGCGCTGCGCAGGGCGACGCGCGCTTCGTTGTCGAGCTCGAGAGCGCGGCGGCCATCGATGCGGAGGGCATCGCGACCGTCGTGCGCCGCGCGGTCGCGCGCGGCGTGAACGCGCTCGCGCCGGACGCGGCGCTCGCCACGGTCGAGCTCGACGGCGCGCTACGCGCGCCCGCCGAATACGTGCAGCGGACCATCATCGACGGCGACGAGCTCGTCCCGCTCATCTCGCTCGCGTCCATCGCGGCGAAAGTGACGCGCGACCGCCTCATGCAGCGCCTCGCGCTCGAGCATCCGGCGTACGGCTTCGAGCGGCACAAAGGGTACGGGACGAAGGCGCACTATGCGGCGCTTGCTGTGCATGGTCCGTGCGCTATCCACCGCCGGTCGTTTTTGCACCTTGCATCCCGTCGCGCACGGGATTAGAAGGAGGAGAGCCGGGCATGCGCCCGGTTTGACCTTTATGGAGATTCCCTTGAGCGAGACCCTTTCCCACCCAAGAAGCGCTCATTATGACGGCGCGCTCCTCGCGACCGTCAAGAAACTCAGAGATGCAAAATTCGACTGCGTGCGAGAAGCGGACGGCGTCTACCGGAAATGCAGCGGCGCCAACTGGTACTTCCCGCCACACGACCCGGACGGCGGAGGCAGATCCACGGTCGTGAAGTGCGAGATCCTCGATCAACTGAAAGTCCCTGAGGAGACGATCGGCTGTCCCTATTGGTCATCCGATGAACTCCCCGATGGCCGATGAGGCCCGGTGCCGGGCGCCGCTCAACGAGCAGCGCCCGCCTCTTTATCCACCGCCGGCCGTTTTCACGCCTTGATTTCGGCTCTGAATGGGATTAAAACTATGGCTGCCTCGGGCATGGGGCTCAGGCAAGCGCAGTCCTCAACGAGAAGGAAATTACCAGTGCTGAATAAACAGAACTCCCCATCACGGGTGTCGAGCCGCACGGATCGCGCCCTCATCGAGAAGCATGCGCGACAGCTCGCTGGCACGGGGTTCGAGCGTTGTGCCAGCTGTAACGGGTGCTCCGGCAGGACGAGGGAAGTCGACGGCAGGTGCGAGATGCTCTGCGGGCATACGGGGCAAGTCGCGACGTACGTGACGATCGTCCAAGTTCAGGCATGCGACGGCAGCTCGCCGCTCCCTATGGTCCGGAATCGGAAACGACGGAAGGGCCCGCACCCGTTCGTCAAAGAGGTCATAGCGATGCGTGAATCGCAACGCTGACGCCACAACAAGCTGTACCGATCTTTCGCCATCGCGGTCCTCGACGAGGACCGCTTTGCTTTTCATTCTCTCCGTGATAAGGTGCGCTCATGTCAATCCGCATGCGCCATACGAGGGGTCACACCGGCAACCGCCGGTCGCACCACGCACTCACGGGCATCCGCGCTGTGAAGGACGCGGCGAGCGGCACGCTCGTCCTCCCGCACCGCGTCGACGAGACGACGGGCATGTACCGCGGGAAGCAGATTTTCGCGCCGAAAGGGAAGCAGGCGCGCGCGCCGAAGGCGAAGAAGGGTCCGGACACGGAACCCGTGTCGGCGCACGCGCATGAGCATGCGCACGCGGAGCACGTGAACGCCGCAGCGAAGACGTCGAAGGGTTTCCTCGGCAAGCTTGCGGCCGGCAGCCGTCCGAAAGCAAGAAGCGGCATGGGCGGGCAGGCGTCGTAACGCATCGCGAGAATCCACAGAGACGGACCCGCGCCGCGTGCGCGGGTCTCGTTTTTGCGATATCATGAGCGCAGGATCTTTCCATGGCGAATCGGCACTTAGCGCGTTCGGTCGTACTGCAGACGCTCTTTGAGTGGGATACGACGCACCTGTCCGAGGAAGACGCGGCCGGCGTCCTCGCCCGCAACATCGAGGAATTCGCGGGCGACAGCACCGACCAGCCGTTCATGGAACAACTCCTTTCCGGCGTGCTTGCGAAGCACGCCGACCTCGACCTCGTCATCGAGAAGGCTGCGCCCGAGTGGCCCTTAGACCGCATCGCGCCCGTCGACCGCAACATCCTGCGACTCGGCCTCTACGAGCTCCTCTTCGCCGACCGGACGCAGGTGCCGGCGAAAGTCGCCATCAACGAGGCCATCGAGCTCGCCAAGACCTTCGGCGGGGAATCCTCCGGCCGCTTCGTCAACGGCGTCCTCGGCGCCGTCTATAAGGAACTCGGCGAACCCGGCAAGGACGAGCAGGGGAAGAAGAAAGTGCGGCGCGAAGAGCTGCCGCTCGAGAAGATGGGCGGCGCCATCGTCTACGCCAAGCACGACGGCCAGTATTATCTCGCACTCGTCCATGACGTCTTCGGCCACTGGACGCTCTCGAAAGGCCACATCGAGGCCGATCCGACGCCGCAGGAGGGCGTCGTGCGCATCATCAAGGAGGAGCTCGGGCTCACGGCGGCGGTTGAAGGTCAGGTAGGTGAGAACGAGTATGTCGCCTCGCATCCGGAGAAAGGGCGCGTCAGGAAGCATGTCTGGTTCTTCCTCGCGTCTTCCGCGTTCGAGCCCTTGACGCTCAAGAAGAGCGGCGGACTCGACGACGCCAAGTGGTTCAGGCTCCAGGACATCATCGACCTCAATTTCTATGACGACATGCTGCCCATCGTCACGGCGGCCGTGCAGAAGCTGCTCGATAAGAGCGGGCCGACGCCGTAAGCCGCGCCGCCGTTTGATTTTCTTGCCGCCTGCGGCATACTGCGAATGATTCCACTATGCCTGATTTCGCCTCACTCGCTTCGGCGCTCGGGATATCGTTCTCAGACCCCGACCTCCTCACCGAGGCGCTCACGCATCGTTCCTACCTGAACGAGCACCGCGAGTACGCGGGTAGCCATAACGAGCGGCTCGAGTTTCTCGGTGACGCCGTGCTCGAGCTCGCGGTGACCGATTTCCTCTTCCGGAAATTCCCGGCGAAGCCCGAAGGCGAACTCACGAGCTACCGCGCCGCGCTCGTGAACACGAGATCGCTGTCCGAGAGCGCGCAGGCGCTCGGCGTGAATGAGTATCTTCTCCTCTCCAAAGGCGAAGCGAAGGACACGGGCCGCGCGCGCGACGTCATCCTCGCCGATGCGTTCGAAGCCATCATCGGCGCTATCTATCTCGACCAGGGGTATGCAGCTGCGGATGCGTTCATCAGGGCGCACCTCTCGAGCAAGATCGATGACGTCATCGCGAAGCGCGCCTATCAGGACGCGAAGAGCCGCTTCCAGGAAACGGCGCAAGAGAAGCGGGGTGTGACGCCGTCGTACGAGACCTTGGCGCAAGTCGGACCCGATCACGACAAGCGATTCACTGTTGGCGTCTTCATCGGGCGCGAGGAGATCGCGCGCGGTGAGGGGAGGAGCAAACAAGAGGCGGAACAGGCGGCTGCGCAGTCCGCGCTCGATGCGACAGGATGGTGAACGGGGTATACTGCCGGCATATGGCGAAGATTCCCGAAGAGATGGTCACGCAAGCGTTCGAACTGCCGGGTTACCGCATCGTCGTGAACCACGGCGTCGTGCGCGGCATCATCGTGCGTTCGCGCAATCTCATCGTGAATATCGGCGCGAGTCTCCAGACGCTCGTGGGCGGCAACATCACGGCATACACGAACCTCTGCGAGCGCACGCGCACCGAGGCGTTCGAGAAGATGCTCGACCATGCCGCGGACAAGGGGGCGAACGCGGTCATCGGCGCGCGCTATGACGCGAACGACGTGGCGAATGGCGTGACGGAGGTGCTTGCATACGGTACGGCGGTCACCGTAGAGCCGGCCTAGGGGAGCATGCACAACAGACCGCCTGCCCGGCGGGCGGGCGCCCTGTATACTGTGATAAATGCTGAAGCGCCTTGAAATCGCTGGCTTCAAGTCGTTCGCCAAGAAGACCGTCTTGGACTTCTCGAACGCGACGACTGCCATCGTGGGGCCGAACGGCTCCGGTAAATCGAACGTCGCCGAGGCGTTCCGCTTCGCGCTCGGCGAGCAGTCGATTAAGAGCATGCGCGGCAAGCGCGCTGAAGACCTCATCTGGGGCGGCTCGCACTCCGTACCGCGCGCGAACCGCGCGGGCGTCTCCATCGTCTTCGACAACTCACACCGCGTGTTCAAGGTCGATTTCGACGAGGTTGTCATCGAGCGCGTCGTGCTGCGCGACGGGACGAGCGAATACTCCATCAACGGCTCGCGCGTGCGGCTGCGCGACGTCGCTGAGCTCCTCGCGAGCGCGAACATCGGCGAGACGGGCCACCACATCATTTCGCAAGGCGAGGCGGACCGCATCCTGCTCTCGAACGCGCGCGAGCGCCGCGCGACGCTCGAGGACGCGCTCGGACTCAAGCTCTACGAGTTCAAGAAGCAAGAGGCGGAGCGTAAGCTCGTGAAGACCGAGGAGAATATCGCCCAGGTGCAATCATTGCGCCGCGAGCTCGCGCCGCACCTACGCTTCCTCGAGAAGCAGGTGGAGAAGCTCGAGCGCGCCGACGAGCTGCGCCGCGAGCTCGTCGCGCTCGCGCGGGCGTATTTCTCGATCGAGGACGCGTACCTCGCCCATGAGACGCGCGCGACGGCCGCGGAGAAGCGGCGCGCCGCGGAGCGCCTCGCCACTGCGAGCGCCGAACTCGACCGCGTCGCCGATGCGGCCTCCGGCGATGGCGAGACGGCGAAGCTCACCGAAGCGCTGCGCGCCGCCGAAAACGGGGTCTCCGCGCGAGCGAGCGAGCGCGCCACGCTCTCACGCGAGATGGGGCGCGTCGAAGGCGCGCTCTCGGAAGTGGAGCGCCGCGCGAAAGCGGCCGCGCGCGAGCCGTACGCGAAGGTGCCGCGCGAGGAGCTCTCGGCGCTCCACGAGGAGGTGAAAAAGCAGACGACGGGCGCCGGCGATAGCGTCGAAGCGCTGCGCGCCGCGCTCGCCGCCATCCGCACCGCCATCGAGACATTCTTCTCGCGCCACGGCGCGCCGGGCGATGCGTACCTCTCCGACGAAGAGGATGCCGCGTACCGCTTGAATGCGGAGAAGACGGCGCTTGCGGAGAAGTACTCGGCCATGTCCGCGGCGCTCGAGAAGGCGGAGTCGGCCCGCGCCCGCGCCCGCGAGGCGATGCTCGCCTTCGAGGAGACCGGCCGCGAAGCGCGCCGGCGCATTCTCGATCTCGCGCAGTCGAAGGCGCACGAGGAGGGGGAAGTCGCGAAGCTCGAAGCGCGTGAGCACGAGCTCATCCTGTTGGCCGAGGCGCTCGACCGCGACAAGGCCGAGACGCTCACGGTCGGCGGCGCCGAGGCCGTGTCGTACGACGCGCTCGCCGCGCTGCCGCAGGAAGAACGCCGCGTACAGGAAGAGCGCCGGCGTACGCTCGAGCGCACGAAGATTCGTCTCGAGGAGGCCGGCGGCACGGGCGAGGATATCCGGCACGAATATAAGGAGTCGTCGGAGCGCGACCTCTTCCTCGCCGCCGAACTTGACGACCTCGCGAAGTCGGCGGCGAGCCTGCGCGCCCTCATCGAGGATTTGAATACCGAGCTCGCCCGGCATTTCGCCGACGGACTCGCGAAGGTGAACGCGACCTTCAGCGAATATTTCGCGCTCATGTTCGGCGGCGGCGGCGCCCGCCTCGTGCTCGAGGAGCCGGAGGATGCAGAAGAGGACGAAGGCGAGGAGGAAACGCCAGAGACGCCGGAAGCGACGCAGCGTCCCGGCATCGAGATCTCCGTCAACCTGCCAAAGAAGAAAATACGTTCCCTCATGCAGCTGTCGGGCGGCGAGCGCGCGCTGACTTCCATCGCGCTCATTTTCGCGATGAGTCAAGTGAACCCGCCGCCGTTCCTCATACTCGACGAGACCGACGCGGCCTTGGACGAAGCGAATAGCCGCCGCTACGGCGATATGATAGAGAACCTCGCGAAGAAGTCGCAGCTCATCGTCATCACGCACAATCGCGAGACCATGAGCCGCGCCGGCATCCTCTACGGCGTCACTATGGGCGGCGACGGGGTCTCGAAACTCCTCTCCGTGAAGTTCGAGGAGGCGGTGCAGGTGGCGAAATGACTCCCATGATGTTAGGGTACGCGCACCCTGTTCTCACGGAGGGTTCATGCTCTTTCTCGCATCGCTTCTCCCGTTCGCTCGTCCGAAACCGAAATTCGATACTTGCACGCTCGTGAAAGTCCGCGACGAGGCATCGGCGGATGAGTTGCCGTCGTCGCGGTATCTTCTCATCGTGAAGCGTCGATGGGTGAAGCCGGAAGGCCTCACGCGCAAGCAATGGGTCTATGACGGGCCTATCTATCGGGTAACGGAACGCGGCTTGGCGTACGCGACCACCGGCATCTGCTTTCTCGAAAACCGTTTACAGCGATTCTGAATACCGAATCCCGATGCCGGCCTTGGGCCGGCTCTTTTTATCCGTCGTGTCAGGAGACAGGTACGAAGTCGAGCTCGCGCTCGTGGATGCGCGCGGCAACGAGCCGGACGCGGACGGGGTCGCCGAGCTGGAAGACCTTCTTCGTGCGGCGGCCGACGAGGCGATAATGCTTCTCGTCGTATTCGAAATAATCGTCGCCGACGTCCTTGATGCGGATCATGCCGTCAGCATGCGTCGTCCGCTCTTCGACGTAGAGGCCGCGGTCGGTGACGCCCGAGATGACGGCGTCGAACTCATCACCGATGCGAGAGGCGAGGTACTGCACTTGCTTCATCTTGACGGAGTCGCGCTCGGCATCGGCCGCCGCGACTTCGCGCTCGGAGGCATGCAGCGCGATCGTGTCGAATTCCTCCATCTCCGCCCGCGTGACCGGCGCGCCGCCCGCGTGGGCTTTCACGAGCCGATGGATGACGAGGTCCGGGTAGCGGCGGATGGGCGAGGTGAAGTGCGTATAGAAATCGAAACCGAGGCCGAAGTGGCCGATATTCTTCGTCGTGTAGACGGCCTTCGCCATCGAGCGCAGGGTCGCGGTCTTCACGAGGTATTCTTCCGGCCGGCCCTTCACGGCGTCGAGGAGACGGTTGAGCTCCGTACCGGTCACGCGGCCGGCGTGCATCTTCAGATCGTAGCCGAGGATGCGCAGGAGGTTGGCGAGGTTCTCGATGCGGTCGGCGTCCGGCGTATCGTGCACGCGGTAGAGGGACGCGAAATGCGGGCCGCCGTTCTCGGTGAGCTTTGCGAGATGTTTCGCGACCGCTTCGTTGGCGAGGAGCATGAAGTCCTCGATAAGAAGGTTCGTATCCTTGCGTTCCTTGAGCACGATGCCGATTGGGTTGCCCTCGGCGTCGAGCTTCACCTTGACCTCCGCGGTATCGAATTCCACGGCGCCTCTCGCTTGGCGGCTCCGGCGTATCTTCTGCGCGAGGTCGCGGAGCGTCGTGAGCTCCGCGTGCATCGCGCCCGTGCCCGTCTCGAGGACAGTCTGCGCCTCCTCGTACGTGAAGCGCTTGTCGGAATGGATGACCGTCTCGCCGAACCACTCGCTAAGGACGTTCGCATTCTCGTCGAGCGTGAAGACGGCGGAGACGGCGAGTCGGTCCTGGTCGGGATTCAGCGAGCAGAGGTTGTTCGAGAGGATCTCGGGGAGCATCGGGATGGTTCGATCGACGAGGTAGACGGACGTCGCGCGCTCGAGCGCCTCCTTGTCGAGAGCGGTTCCGGGTACGACGAAGAAGGAGACGTCCGCGATGTGGACGCCGACCTCCACCTTCCCGCCCTCGAGCATCCGCACCGAGAGCGCGTCGTCGAAGTCCTTCGCGTCGAAGGGGTCGATAGTGCAAGTCGGCGCCGCGCGAAAGTCCTTGCGCGGGCTTCCGTCGCCCATGCGCGCCGCTTCCGCCGCGATGAGCGCGCGGCCGTGCTCCTGCAGGTTCTTTATCTCGGCGCCGACGCCCGGCGGGAACTCGGTCGAGAATCCCTGGCCGAGGACGAGCGCGCGCATCTCGGTCTCGTGCACACCGGCCTTGCCGATGACTTCCTCGACGACGCCCCACGGGTACTCGGCGCCGTCCTCCCAGCCTCTCAGGCGCACGAGGACCTTGTAGCCGAAGTCCGCGCCCTTCGTATCGCGCACGAGGATCGGGATGTGCATCCGCTTGTAGTCCGGCTCGAGGAGAACGCGCCCGTCCGTCTCGACGAGCGTCCCGACGAATATCTCGCGGGCGCGCGAGACGACGACCACCACCTTACCGGCCGCGCGCGGCGGCATGCGCCCCGAGGGGTCGCAGTAGGTGCCGGCCGGAACGACCTGCACGACATCGCCCGCGAGCGCGTGGTTCGTCCACTCGGGCGGGATGAGGAGGTCCTCCGCGTCGTCGCCCATCGGGAAGAACCCGAAGCCTTTGCGGGTGATGACGATGGGTCCCTCGTACTGCTCCTCGGCGGCCATTTCTGCCACTCTAGCAATATCAAGCGTCTTCTGCTATAGTGCGGCCCACATGTTGATGATCCGATTCCAGCGCATCGGCCGGACGAATGACCCGGCGTTCCGCATCGTGGTGCTCGAGAAGGAGCGCGCGGCGAAGTCCGGCGCGACCATCGAGCAGCTCGGCACCTACAACCCGAAGAGCAAGGCGCTCACGCTCGATGCGGAGCGCGCGAAGATCTGGCTCGCGAACGGCGCTCAGCCGACCGACTCCATCCGCAACCTCTTCATCACCAAAGGCGTCATGGAAGGGAAGAAGGTGAACGCGCTGCCGCACCGGACCGTCCAGAAGCTTGCCACGCCGGAGGCGGGGAAGGAGGGCGAGGAAGCGGCGGCAGCGGCTCCCGCGGCGGAAGGCGCGGTGCCTGCGGCGCCGACCGAGGCAGAAGTGGCTGCGGAGGCGGAACCCGCGCCGACGGAAGAGAAGGCGCCCGAAGCGCCCGCGGAGCCCGAAGAGAAGGCCGAGGAAGCCCCTGCCGAGACGCCAGCGGCGTAACCCGGCGCCGGCCCGCTTCGCGGGCCGCGATGCTATACTGCGCACTACTATGGAACCGGATCAGGCGTTTCTCGAATATGTCGTGAAGGCGCTCGTCGACCGTCCCGACGCCGTCGTCACTACGCGCACCATCGACCAGATGGGCGTCCTCCTCACGCTCACCGTCCACCCGGATGATATGGGCAAGATTATCGGCAAGAGCGGCAAGACGGCCGAGGCGCTTCGCATCCTCCTGCGGGTCGTGGGGATGAAAGGCAACGCCCGCGCGAATCTCAAAATCAACGAGCCGGTCGGTGGCAAGCGCGCGCCGGAAGTCGCGGACGAGCCGAAGACGAAGACCATCGACGACGTCGTCGACGAACTTTAGGCCTGGTCTTCGTTCGGGCGTGCGGTTTCGGTGTACGCAGTCGCCGTCCCAGCGGGCGGCGCGCTCGCTCTCGGCCCGCAAATTTTTATGCAGTTTCTCTTCGGCGCAGAGATTGCCGTGCTGCTTCGCCTGCGAGAGCCACCAATACCGCATGTCGCTAGCTCCGTCTCCGTACTATATGCTATAAGCCATCTGCTACGAGCTATGCTTAATTTCCACCTCATCACCCTCTTCGAAGACGCGTGCGGCGCGTACCTGTCCGCGTCCATCGTCGGCCGCGCGCGCAAAGAGAAGAAGATTTCCGTAGCGTACCGCAACCCGCGCGATTTCGTGGAGAACAAATGGGGGAAGGTGGACGAGCGTCCCTACGGCGGCGGCCCCGGCATGGTGATGCAGGCCTTGCCAGTGGTGAAAGCGGCAGAGAAGGCGATTGGTGCGAGAAGGGGGAAGAAGGTCGTCGTGTGGCTGCGTCCCGGTGCCAGGCAATTCACGAACAAGAACGCCGACGCGCTCCGCAAATACGACGATGTCGTTCTCGTCTGCGGCCGATACGAAGGCATCGACGAGCGGGCGAAGAAGATGCTGAAGGCGCTCGCACCCGTGAAGGAATACTCAGTCGGCGAGGCTGTGTATACGGGCGGAGAAGTGCCGGCCCTCGCCGTCGTCGACGCCGTTACCCGCCGCATCCCGGGGGTGCTCGGCAAGGACGTATCGGTCGAGGAGCGCCGCGTCGCGAGCCGCGCGGTCTACACCCGCCCCGAAACCATTTCCTATAAAAAGAAGAGCTACCGTGTTCCGAAGATCCTGCGTACGGGCCACCATGCGAAAATTGATGTGTGGCGCCGCGGGCGCTGACCATTATCCCCAGACCCCCTTGCGCGAGGCGGGGGTGGTCTGGTACCTTAGGGACACAAGATACGAATGAGTTCCGGGGGCGGGGAACAGAGGGCACCATACGGGCGAAAGAATAAACGCAGAGCGAGAGCGGACAGCTGTCCGTGCGTTCGCATTTATATATTTTTTACCAAGCCGCTTCACCGACACGCTACATGTCTAAGAACCTCATCCAGAAGACCTTCGGTTCCTTCCGGCCGCCGAAAGTTCCGTTCCCGGATCTCGTCGGGCACCAACGCGGCTCGTTCGACTGGCTGCTGGCGGACGGCCTCACGGAGCTCTTCAAGGAGTTCACCCCCATCTCCGATTATTCGGGCAAGAAGTTCGAATTGCGCTTCGACGGCTTCGAGATCGGCGAGGCGAAGTACGACGAGGAGTTCGCGCGCGAAAACATGCGCACCTACGAGGCGCCCCTGAAGGCGACCGTGACGCTCGTCAACAAGACGCTCGGTTCCGAGAAGAGCCAGGAACTCTTCCTCGCGGACGTGCCCATCATGACGCCGCACGGTTCCTTCATCGTTTCGGGCGTCGAGCGCGCCATCGTGCCGCAGCTCGCGCGCAGCTTCGGCGCGTTCTTCGTATCCGAGCTCATCCGCGGCAAGCAGTACTTCGGCGCGAAAATAATCCCGTTGCGCGGCGTCTGGGTCGAGATCGACTCGGAAGCGGACGGCGCCATCTTCGTGAAGATTGACCGCAAGCGCAAATTCCCCATCACGCAACTTCTCACGATATTCGGCGGCGGCGTTGGCGAGGCGGTGGCGAAGCATTTCGCGGGTGACGAGCTCGCGCTCGCGGCCATCAAGGCTACCCTCGCGCACGACGAGGCGAAGTCGGTCGAAGAGGCGTACATCGAGATCCACCGCCGCATGCGCGACGGCGACCTCGCGACGCCGGAGAACGCGAAAAACTTCGTACAGTCGCTCTTTGCAGCCGAGCGCTACGACCTCGGCAAGGTGGGCCGCCACCGCATGAACGCGCGTTTCGGCGCGCCGACGACCGAGAAGGCGCTCGAGAAGCGCATCCTCGCGCTCGCAGACTTCGCGCGCATCGTTTCCGAGATCACGCGGTTGAACGCGGATTCCTCGGCGCGCCCGGACGACATCGACCACCTCGGCTTCCGTCGCGTCCGCTTCGTCGGCGAGCTCCTGCAGGCGCGCATGCGCGTCGGCATGAGCCGCATGAAGCGCAACATCCAGGACCGCATGTCCACCATCGAGAGCGAGACGACCCTGCCTTTGGCGCTCGTGAACCCGCGCCCGTTCCAGGCGTCCGTACACGAGTTCTTCACGGCGAACCAGCTCTCGCAGTTCATGGACCAGCAAAACATTCTCGCGGAGCTCGAGAACATGCGCACGCTCTCGGCGCTCGGCCCGGGCGGCCTCACGCGCGAGCGCGCCGGCTTCGAGGTGCGCGACGTGCATCCGTCTCACTATGGGCGTCTGTGTCCCATCCATACGCCGGAAGGACAGAACATCGGCCTTATCCTGCGCCTCGCCACCCACGCGCGTACGAACAACTTCGGCGTCATCGAGACGCCGTACGTGCGCGTTAAGAACGGCAAGGTGACCGACGAGATCGCTTACCTGAACGCGCTCGATGAAGAGCTCGAATTCGTCGCGCACGGCGCGACGAAGATCGACGCGCACGGCCGCATCATGGCGGAATCCATCGAGGCGCGCCACAAGGGCGACCCGGTCATCGTGCCGCGCGAGGCGGTGACGCTCATGGACGCATCGACCTACCAGATGTTCTCCATTGCTACGTCGATGATCCCGTTCGTCGACCATGACGACGCGAACCGCGCCCTCATGGGCTCGAACATGCAGAAGCAGGCGACGCCGGTCCTCATCCCCGAGGCGCCGGTCGTCTCCACCGGCATCGAGTCGCACGCGGCGCGCTCGACCGGCCGCCTCATCATCGCGGAGGAAGCGGGCGAGGTGACCTACGTGGACGCGCGCAAGATTGTCGTCATGGACAAGGACAACAAGAAGAAGGAGTACCGCCTCCAGGGCCTCACGCAGACGAACCAGAACTCGGCATTCATGCAGCGGCCATCGGTGCGCACGGGCGACAAAGTCAAGAAGGGCGACGTGCTGGCGGACAACTCCTCGACCGATCGCGGTCAGCTCGCGCTCGGCCAGAACGTGCGTGTCGCCTTCATGAGCTGGAACGGCGCGAACTACGAGGACGCCATCATCATCAGCGAGCGCCTCGTCGAGGACGCGAAGTTCACGACGCTCCACATCGAGGACTTCGAGTGCGTCGTGCGCGATACGAAGCTCGGCCCCGAGACGACGACCCACGATATCCCGAACGTCGGCGAGCTCCGGCTCAAGAACCTCGACGAAGAGGGCGTCATCCGCATCGGCGCGGAAGTGCGCCCGGGCGACATCCTCGTCGGCAAGGTGACGCCGAAAGGCGAGACCCAGCTTACGCCCGAGGAGCGCCTCCTGCGCTCCATATTCGGCGACAAGGCGAAGGACGTGAAGGACACGTCGCTCCGGATGGAAGGCGGCAAGCGCGGCCGCATCATCGGCGTGCGCGTCTTCAGCCGCGAGAAGGGCGACCAGCTCGAGAGCGGCATCATCAAGAAGATCATCATCACGGTCGCGCAGGTGAGGAACGTCAGCGTCGGCGACAAGCTCGCCGGCCGCCACGGCAACAAGGGCGTCATCAGCCGCGTGCTGCCGGTCGAGGACATGCCGTACGACAAGGACGGCAATCCGGTCGACGTCATCCTCACGCCCTTGGGCGTCCCGTCCCGCATGAACCTCGGGCAGATCCTCGAGATGCACCTCGGGCTCGCCGCGCACACGCTCGGCTACCAGGCGGTGGTGCCGCCCTTCGCAGGCGCCACCGCCGACGAGATCAAGGACGAGCTCGTCGCGGCTGGCTTCGACAAGAGCGGCAAGATGCGGCTCTTCGATGGCCGCACGGGCGACGCGTTCGCGCAGCCGATCGCCGTCGGCTACATGTACGTCCTCAAGCTCCACCACATGGTGGAGGATAAGATTCATATGCGCTCCATCGGCCCGTACTCGCTCATCACTCAGCAGCCCTTGGGCGGTAAGGCGCAGAACGGCGGCCAGCGCTTCGGCGAGATGGAAGTGTGGGCGCTCTTGGGCTACGGCGCGGCATACATGCTGCGCGAGATGCTCACCATCAAGTCGGACGACATCCAGGGTCGTTCGGCGGCATTCGACGCCATCGTGCGGGGCGAGCATATCTCGCACACCGGCACGCCGGCATCGTTCGCCGTCCTTACCAACCAGATCCGCGGCCTTGCGCTCGACCTCGAGCCCATGAACCTCCCGCCCGAACCGGAGGCGTAAACGCGATTAATTTCGAATCCTATGGCACTCAATCCACGCAAAATGCTCCCGCCGCGCGACACCTGGAACGGGCTGCGCCTCGCGCTCGCGTCGCCGGAGCGCATCCTCTCTTGGAGCCACGGCGAGGTGACGAAACCCGAGACCATCAACTACCGCACCCAGCGCTCCGAGAAGCACGGGCTCTTCGACGAGAAGATCTTCGGTCCGGAGAAGGACTATGAATGCTACTGCGGCAAGTACAAGGGCATCCGCTACAAGGGCATCGTCTGCGACAAGTGCGGCGTTGAGATCACGCGCTCCATCGTCCGCCGCGAGCGCATGGGCCACATCGAGCTGTGCACGCCGGTCGCGCACATCTGGTTCCTGCGCTCCGTCCCGAGTCGCATGGCGCTCCTCCTCGGCACGCCGGCCGCGGACATCGAGAAGGTCGTCTACTTCGCGGGCTATATCGTCACGAAGGTCATCGACGAAGAGAAGAAACGCCTCCTCGCCGAGCTCGAGAGCGAATACAAGTCGAAATACAAGGCGACGACGGACGACAAAGAGCGCGACGCCTTGAAGGAGAAGATGACGGTGGCGAAGAATGAGATCGAGAGTATCGTCGTCGGCACGGTCCTCGACGAGCTCGAGTACCACCGCTTCTCGGTCAAGTATGGCGGCCTCTTCGAGGCGCGTATCGGCGCCGAAGCCATCTATGACATCTTCCGCGCGCTCGACCTGAAAGAGCTCGAGAAGACGCTCGCCGCGCGCTACGAGAAGGCCGGCGTCGCCGAGCGCGAGAAGCTCGCGAAGCGCCTGTCGCTCATCGCGGGCATGCTCGCCGCAGGCGTGCGTCCCGAGTGGCTCTTCCTCACGCGCATCCCGGTCATCCCGCCGGCCTTGCGCCCCATGGTGGCGCTCGAAGGCGGCCGCCATGCGACGTCCGACGTGAACGACCTCTACCGCCGCGTCATCAACCGCAACAACCGCCTGAAGAAGCTTCTCGACATCCACGCGCCGGAAGTCATCCTGCGCAACGAGAAGCGCATCCTCCAGGAGGCGGTCGACGCACTCCTCGACAATTCCATCCGCAAGGGCGGCGCATCCGCCGGCGCGATGACGCCCGCGCAGCGGCGCCCTCTGAAATCGCTCGCCGACTACCTGAAGGGCAAGCAGGGCTATTTCCGCCAGAACCTTCTCGGCAAGCGCGTCGACTACTCGGGCCGCTCCGTCATCGTCGTCGGCCCCGAGCTCGAGCTCGACGAGTGCGGTTTGCCGAAGCACATGGCTCTCGAGCTCTTCCGTCCGTTCGTCATCGCCGGGCTCCTCTCACGCGAACTCGCCTTCAACATTCGCGGCGCCGGCCGGCTCATCGAGGACGGCGTGCCGGAGGTATGGGAAATCCTCGAAGAGGCCATCCAGGGCAAGTACGTGCTCCTGAACCGCGCGCCGACCCTGCACCGCCAGGGCATCCAGGCCTTCCGTCCGCGCCTCATCGAAGGCGATGCCATCCAGCTCCACCCGCTCGTGTGTAACGCGTTCAATGCGGACTTCGACGGCGACCAGATGGCCGTCCACCTGCCGCTCTCGGAAGAGGCGCAGTGGGAAGCGGCGAACATGATGAGCGCGAACAAGAACATCCTCAAGCCTGGCTCGGGCGACATGATCGTGCTCACGGGGAAGCCCCTGGACATCATCCTCGGCGTCTACTGGCTCACGAAGGCCGTCCCGGGCGCCAAGGGCGAGGGCGAGCACTTCGCGTCGCCGAACGCCGCCATCTTGGCGTCGGAATTCGGCGCCATCGACCCGCGCGCGAAGGTTCACGTGCTGCCGACCGCCGACAAGGCGAAGTACGCGCCGTTCGACGGCAAGGCGTTCGAGACGACGGTCGGACGGCTCCTCTTCAACACGGTGCTCCCGTCGGACTATCCGTTCGTGAACGACACCGTCACGAAGAAGGTGCTCTCGCGCATCGTGAACGACTGCATCGTCCGCTACGGCCTCGACGCCATCCCGAGCATCGTGAACAAGGTGAAGCGGTTCGGCTTCGAGTACGCGACGCGCTCCGGCATCTCCTGGGCCATCGACGACGTCTCGGCGCCGGAAGCGAAGGGACGCCTCATCGCCGATGCGAGCGCGAAGGTCGCGAAGATCGAGGAGGACTACAAGAACGGCCTCCTCTCCGAGGAGGAGAAGCGCCGCATGGCCATCGAGATCTGGCAGGGCACGAAGCAGGAAGTCGAGAAGCTCGTCGCCGAGAATCTCGACCCGATGGGTTCCGTCGCGGACATGGTGACCTCCGGCGCCCGCGGCTCCATGGGCAACCTGACTCAGATGGCCGGCATGAAAGGCCTCATCCAGAACACGGCGGGCGAGACCATCGAAGTGCCCATCACGAGCTCGATGATCGATGGCTTGAACCCGATCGAATACTTCATGTCCACGCACGGCGCACGCAAGGGCCTCACGGACACCGCGCTCGGCACGGCGAAGGCCGGTTACCTCACCCGCCGCCTCTTCGACGTCGCGCAGGACTGCATCATCACCGAGAAGGATTGCGGCACGAAGCGCGGCGTGAAGATTAACCGCATTTCCGCCTCCGGCATCCAGATCGACTACGCTGACGCCTTGCGCGGCCGCGTGCTCGCGGAGGACGTGAAGGACGCGGACGGCACGACGCTCTTCAGGCGCGGCCACCACCTCTCCATCGATGACGCCGAAATGCTCGCGGCCGCCCAGGCGGTCACGTCGGTCGTCGCGCGCTCTCCGATGTCGTGCGAGACCCGCTACGGCGTCTGCCAGACCTGCTACGGCATGGACCTCACGAGTCGCGAGCCGATCGACCTTGGCGAAGCGGTCGGCACGGTCGCGGCGCAGGCCATCGGCGAGCCGGGTACCCAGCTCACGATGCGCACCTTCCACGCGGGCGGCGTCGCGTCGGTCGGCGGCGACATCACGAACGGCCTCCCGCGCGTCGAAGAGATCTTCGAGAAGCGCTCGCCGAAGAATCCGGCCGTCATCTCCAAGTCCGACGGCATCGTCGCGGAGGTGAAGGACGTCGGCCGCGAGAAAATCATCGTCATCGCGCCATCGGCCGGCCAGGGCAAGAAGGACGGCACGGCGTACGAATACCTTGCGCCGTATCCGCGCGTCCCGTTGGTGAAGGAAGGCGATACGGTCGCGAAGGGACAGGTCATGACCGACGGTTCCTCTGATCTCGACGAGCTCTTCGAGCTCGCGGGCCGCGCCATCGTTCAGGAATACATCATCGCGGAGACCTCGAAAATCTACGAGCTCCAGGGCGCGTCCGTCTCCCGCAAGCACCTCGAGGTCGTCGTGAAGCAGATGTTCTCGCGCGTGAAGGTCACCGAGGCAGGCGACACCGATTACTCGGTGGGCGACGTCATCGAGGACTGGGAGTTCGCGAAAGCGGTCGCCGAGATGGAAGCCGCGGACAAGCTTCCGCCCGTGGCGCGCGACATCGTGCTCGGCATTAAGGAAAGCGCGCTGTCGCGCCGCTCGTTCCTCTCCGCCGCGTCCTTCGAGCAGACGACGAAGATTCTCATCAACGCCGCCTTGAAGGGCTCCGTGGATCGCCTGCGCGGCCTCAAGGAGAACGTCATCCTCGGCCGCCTCATCCCGGCCGGCACCGGCTTCAGCGGAAGCAAGAAGCATGCGTCCATCGCGCAGCTGCAGGCCGCGCGCCCCGCGCCGGAACCGGTCGAGCAGCCGGGCTACGCGACGCGCACGAGCCGCGCGCTCTAGAAATATGGCGCGGGATACGGTCGCCGAGATCAAGGACCGTCTCTCCATCAATGACGTCATCAGCCCGTACGTGAAGCTGAAGCGGGCAGGGAAGTCGCTCGTCGGCCTCTGCCCGTTCCACAAGGAGAAGACGTCGTCCTTCCACGTCTCGCTCGAGCGCGGGACGTGGCACTGCTTCGGCTGCGGTCTCGGTGGCGACCTGTTCTCCTTCGTCGAGAAGGTGGAGGGCGTCGATTTTAAGGGCGCTCTGAAGATCCTCGCCGAAAAGGCGGGCGTCGAGCTCGTCTACGACTCGCGTTCGAAAGAGCGCGCGAGCCGCACGGAACGGCTGCGCGAGGCGATGATGCGCGCGACCGAATGGTACGCCCGCACGCTCGCGGACAGCCCGGCCGCGGCGTATGCGAAGAAGCGCGGGCTCGCCGACGAGACGGTGGCGGCCTGGCGGCTCGGCTATGCGCCGGACGGCTGGCGGGCTCTCCTTGAGACGCTCGCGGCCGAAGGTTTCTCGGCGAGCGAGCTCGCGGCGGCCGGCCTCGTGAAGGAAGCGGACGGCAAGCCCGGCACCTACTACGACCGGTTCCGGAATCGCCTCATCTTCCCGATACGCGACGTCGCCGGCCGCGTCGTCGCCTTCACGGGTCGCGCGCTCGCGGTCGACGAGCCGGCCAAGTATCTGAATAGCCCCGAGACCGAGCTCTACCATAAATCTGACATCCTCTTCGGCCTCGACCGCGCGAAAGACGCCATCCGCACCCGCGGCTTCACGCTCCTTGTCGAAGGGCAGATGGACGTCCTCCTCGCGCACCAGGCGGGGTTCGGAAACGCCGTCGCTCTCTCCGGAACCGCGCTCACTGCCGCGCACCTCGCGCTCATGAAGCGCTACAGCGAGAACCTCATGCTCGCGCTCGACGCGGATCCGGCCGGCCTCACCGCAACCGCGAAGTCGGCCGCGCTCGCGCTCACGCAGGGTCTGCGGGTGAAGGCGGCGCGACTGCCGGCCGGCAAGGACCCGGCGGACCTCGTGCTCGAAGACCCGAAGGAGTTCTCGCTCCGCATCAAGGAGGCGAAGCCCGTCGTCGAGTTCTTCCTCGCGTCGCTCGCCGAGCGCGAGACGGATCCGCACCGGCTCCTGCGCGCTTCCGAGCGCATCGTGCTCCCCTTGATTGCGGCCATCCCGAGCCCCATGGAGCGCGAGCACTTCGTGCATGTCACGGCCCGCGCGCTCGGACTCTCCGACGAAGCCGTACGCGGTTCGGTGCCGAAATCACCCGTCATCAGGGAAGAGGCGCCGGCCACAGCGTCGGCGAAGGCGCCGGCCGCCGCGCGATCCCCGCGGGAGATGCGGAGCGAGCAGCTCCTCGCCGTTATCCAGGCCTATCCCGGGACGCCGCTTGCCGAGCGCGTGCGAGGGGAGTACACTCGTATCACCGAAGCTCACCAGCTGCCCTCGGATGCGCTCCCGGAAGCCGCGCTCTTCAAAGCGGAAGAGATGCTTGGCGAGGAGCCCTCGGAGGACGCTGCGGATGAACTTCTCCGCGCCTTTGAAGAAGCGGTGATCCGCGAGGCGTATCAAGAAGCAGTGAACTCACTCCGAAGAGCCGAGGCCGCAGGCGATGCGGCCGCGGCTGGACGTGCGCAGGCCGAGTGCGCGACGCTCTCGGCACGGCTCGCGCGCGTCGGCGAACATCACTAAAATCTTATTTACTTACCATGGCGAAACGTCCCGTACAGAAGAAGAAGCGCGCGACGAAGAAAGCCGCTCGGCGGCCGGCGAAACGCGTATTCGCTACGAAGCGTCGCACGGCCGCAAAGCATAAGGCGCCGAAGACGACGCGCGCCAAGCGCGTCGTGCGCGCAGCCGTCTCCTCCGCGAAGGCGAAGGCACTCATGCAGAAGGTGGCGTCTGCGGAGCAGCTCATCGAGAAAGGGAAGGAGCGCGGCTACGTGACCTATAGCGAGATTCTGAAGGCGTTCCCGCACGTCGAGGACGACGTGGACTTCCTCGAATCGCTCTACGAGCGATTCGCTACTGCGGGCGTCGACGTGCTCGAAGGAGGTATGCTCGAGGACAACGCCGACGAATACCTCGCCACACGCAATATCAAGGACCGCCACTCGACCGGCTATGACTCCATCCAGATCTATCTGCGCGAAATCGGCCAGTATCCGCTCCTCACCGCCGCGGAGGAACGCGAGCTCGCAAAGCGCATCGAGAAGGGCGACGCCGAAGCGCGTAACATCCTGGCGAGGAGCAACCTCCGCCTCGTCGTCTCCATCGCGAAGAAGTACGTGGGCCGCTCGCCCGACCTCACGCTCCTCGACCTTATCCAGGAAGGGAACCTCGGCCTCTTCCGCGCTGTCGACAAGTTCGACTGGAAGAAGGGCTACAAGTTCTCGACCTACGCCACGTGGTGGATCCGCCAGGCCATCACGCGCGCTCTCGCCGACCAGTCGCGCACCATCCGCATCCCAGTCCACATGGTCGAGACCATCGCCAAGTACAAGCAGGTCTCGCGCCGCCTCGCGCAGGCCCTCGGCCGCGACCCGCAGCCGGAGGAGATAGCGGTGGAGATGGGCGTCGAGCCGGAGAAGATTTACCAGATCGAGAAGATCAATCAGGACACGCTCTCGCTCGAGAACCCCATCGGCTCGGACGACGATGAGAAGTCCACGCTCGGCGATTTCATCCCCGACGACAAGATCCCGTCGCCCATCCAGGAATCCTCCGAGCGCATTCTGACCGAGCAGGTGCGCGCCATCCTCGCCGACCTCTCGCCGAAGGAGCGCAAGATACTCGAGATGCGCCACGGCCTCATGGACGGCGTCTACCACACGCTCGAGGAAGTGGGGAAGGAGTTCGGCGTCACGCGCGAGCGCATCCGCCAGATCGAGGCGAAGGCGCTCGAGAAGATCCGCCTCCACGAGCACGCGCGGCACCTGAAATCCTATTAATATTAAGCAGATAAAAAACGGCGGGGTTCCCCGCCGTTTCGCTTTTCTTCCTCGGTTACGGTTGTTCAAGACGAATTTTTCTGCCATCGTTGCGGCGGGCTACCTCGTGCCCTAACGCCGGGCGCGGGCGCTATGAAGTGTTGGGGTACAATGCCCGCATGAAGAAGGCGCGTAAGTCCGCACGGAGGAAGGTCCTGCCTATCGAGCACTGGAGCCATTCATCGCTCATGGCGTTCCTCCGGAACCCGCTTGCCTGGCACAAGCGCTACGTCGAGAAGATATACGACGCGCCGCGCTCGCCGTCGGCCGTCGTCGGGAGCGCGGGGCACAAGGCGCTCGAGCATTTCTACCTCCAGGTGAGCGAGCGCTATGCGAACGCTGGAGGCACCGCTTCCTCGGAAGCACTTTTGAGAAAGTGTTATAGCGGCGCGGACAAGGCGACGGCGACCGCGCTCGGCCTCGAGTACCTGCGCGCCGTGCCTGACTTCGAGCTTAATTTCGGGAAAGCGGCGACGCGCGCCGCGCAGAAGGCCAAGCGCGCCTCGATGGAACGCGAGTACCTGCAGGCCATCGGTTTCTATCTGGCGCGGGCGCCGCGGCACGACGTGCTCGGCGTCGAGGTCGCCGCCGTCGCTGCGGTCGAAGGCTTCGCGCTCCCGCTCAAAGCCGTGTCGGATCTTGTCGTCGTCTCGCGCGAGGATCCGGACGCCGTCGACGTCATCGATCACAAGTTCGTGGACTCGTTCAGCTCGCTCGGGCCGGCGAAGCCGCTCTTCGTCATCCAGGCCCTTTTCAATTACTTCACGGTGCGCGACCGTTTCGGCAAGCCTGTACGCCGCTTCATCGTCTACGAATGCAAGAAGCGCCGGAACGCGGATGGCGGGGCGCAGCTGCGCCGCTACGTGCTCGATTACGCCGCGCACGCGGAATCTTTCGAGGTCTTCCGGCGGCTCGTGAACGACGCGACCGCGGAGCTCGCCCGTCCGCGGCTCTTCCTCCCGAACCCTTCCGACATGTTCGAGGGCGAGAACTCGTTCGATATCTACCGGCTCGGCCTCTCTTAAGGCGCCGTCGAGGAAGCGATGGCGGCGAGCGCCGCGTCCACGAGCTGTCTCACGGCGTCGTAGGAATACGCGCCGTCCATGACGACCGGCGGCTGGTCCGGCGCGAGAATGATCGAGTAAGGCGTGCCGTGCGCGCCCATCGAGAGCGCGTTGCTGCTATCCGCCTTGATACGCGCGTCGACGGTCGACGACGCGTTCGCGTAGCAGGATGCGAAGGCGCTGCCGGATAGGCCGACCGCGGCGGCGAGGGCGCCGAAATCGGACGGCGATACCGGCTGGTTCGCGAAGAGGGTATCGGCGAATTTCCAGAAGGCGCCGTTGCCGCCGACCGTTGCCGCGCATTCCGCCGCCTCGGCGAGCTTGAGCGAGGCCGGGTGGACCTGGGTGAGCGGGAATTCGCGGAAGACCCACGCGACCGAGCCGTTCGCGCCTTCCGTCGCGATGACCTCGTGCAGCGTATCGTTGAAGCCCTTGCAGTACGCGCAGTCGAAGTCCGAGTACTCGATGATTTTCACCGGCGCGGCAGGATTGCCGAAGATGTGGTCGGAGGATTCCACGGGGCGGATGAGGCCCGGATTATCCGCCACGGCCGCAGCCCCGTGATTCTTCGAGACGGTGACGTAGACGGCGGCCGCGATGATGATTCCGGCGGCGACGATGGCGATAGGGATTGTCGCAGCCGGTCTCATAACGGGAGCGCGTGGGTCAAGGATGGCGCCGCGATAGCTTTCCCCCAGCGGGAGGTATCGAGCTTGAGGTCGCGCACGTCGCGGAGGTCCTTGTATTTGAGGGAGCCCTTCGTACGGGCGTATTCATAGAGTTCCTTCGTGAGGCGCACGTCCTCGAGGCAGTACTCGCGGACCTTCTCGACTTCGCCCGCGCGCCACCACTCGACGGCTTTCAGACCGTCGCCTTTCTTCCCCTTGCCGAGCGTCGCTTCCGCGAGCGACTGGAGCCGGATGCGCCGGCCGAGCGCTTTCTGCACTTCGGCGAGGAGGTCGAGGGAGCGCACATGCGTGAGGTCGCCCGGGTAGTAGCGGTTCAAGAGCGGGATATCGAAGGTATCGGAATTGAAGCCGATGAGGAGGTCGGTGCGCTCGATGAGCGGCCAGAGCTTCGGCAGCTCCTCTTTCACGTACGAGGAATAGGCGTCGGTCCCGGAATCGTAGACGCCGACGAGGGCAAGCTCGAGGCGGTCGAGGTCCGCGCGCGCGAGGCCCGGAAAGGTATTGGCGGTCTCGATGTCGAAGACGAGGTAGCGCATGGCTAGCTTCCGGCTTTGAGCCGTGCGGGAAGCTCCGAGACCGGGAGGCCGGATTCCTCGCCGGTCGCGAGTATCTTCATGCGCACCGCGTTATTCGCAATCTCATTCGCGCCGTAGGCGATGAAGAGCGGGATGCCGCGCTTCACGGCTTCGCGCACCTGGTCGCCGAGCGACCGGTCGGTGAGGTTCACGAAGATGCGGCAGCCCTTCTCCCGCAGCGTATCCGCGAAGGCCTGCGCGGCCGGGATGTCGGCGGGCGACGGCGTGCCGAGGTAGAGCTGCGGCCGGCCATTCGCGCCGTCGGGGGCGAGGCCATGCGTCTCGAGGAAGTCGGCGAGCGTCACGTCGCCCGTCGCGAAGCCGACGGCCGGGACCGGGTCTCCACTGAAGAGGGCGACGAGGCGGTCGTAGCGGCCGCCGCCGAAGAGGGCGCGGGCGTTCGCCGGGTCCGTGTCATACACCTCGAAGACCATGCCCGTGTAGTAGTCGAAGCCGCGCGTGACCGTCGCGTCGAAGACGGCGTTCGCGACGCCGCGCGCCGCGAGCGCCTTGATGCGTTCGAGAACCTTCTCCTTCTCGGCCGCGACCTGCGGGTCGGAACCCGCGTCCTCGATGACGGCGAGCGGGTCCTTCGCGGCGATCTTCTTCGACTCGGCCGCGAAATCCTCCGCGCTCATCTTGTCCTTCTTGTCGAGGAGACGCAGGTAACGGCGCGCGTCGCCTCCTGAGAGGCCGGCGGCAGCGCACGCGGCGTCGAGGAGCGGGCGGGAGTTCATCCGGATGACGAAATCGCCGTCGGGGGCGCCGAATCCTTTCAGGATGGCGGCGGCGAGCCGCACGACTTCGAGGTCGGCTTCGCCCTCGGGCAGGCCGACGAGGTCGATGTCCGCCTGATAGAACTCGCGCAGGCGCCCCTTCTGCGGGCGCTCGTAGCGGAAGCGGTTGCCGATAGAAAACCAGCGGAGCGGGAAGGCGAGCTCGCGGCGCTTTTCCGCAACCATGCGGGCGAGGGTCGGCGTCATCTCGGGGCGCAAGGTGACCCTTCGAGCGCCGCGGTCGGTGAAGGTATAGGTCTGCTCGTTGACTATCTCCTCGGACGTCTTGGCCTCGTAGAGCTCCGCTCGCTCGAGCGGAGAGGCGTTGTATCCCTCGTAGCCCCAAGCGAGGAGCGTCGCGCGGATGCGGCCGAACATGGCCTCGAGCCGCCCCCAATCGGCGGGATAGAAATCACGGACGCCCTTGTACGGGTCGGTCGAGAGCGGCTCGGACATATACGCCGATTGTAGCAGATACCGTCGTCCGCTTTCAGCGGACCGTGATGACGCGCGGCTTGTCGTACTGATCGGGAAGCACGGCCGCATCGAAGCCCTCCACTGCGAAGAGTTCGCGCGCGGCGTCCGCGTGCGCGCGGTCGCACTCGATCCACGCGACGCCGCCGGGCGCGAGGTGCGCACGGAGCCCCGTCGCGATGCGGCGGATGACGTCGAGACCGTCCTCGCCGGCATAGAACGCGCGCACCGGCTCGTAGTCGGCGACGCTCGGCGGGAGCGCTCGGGTGCTCGGGACGTATGGCGGGTTGGCCGCGACGACGTCGAACTCGTCGTCGTCGAATGGCTCAAAAAGGTCCCCGATGCGGACGTCGGCGCAGGCCTCGATGAGGCCGTTTGCGCGGATGTTCGCCCGTATCGTTGCCTCGTGGGAGGGGTCTATTTCGCCGAAGGAAACGCGCGCGTCCGGCAGCCACGCGAGCGCCGCGCAGCCGATGGCGCCCGAACCGGCGCATACATCAAGGAATTTCAGCCCGCTGCGGGAGCCGAGCCCGTCGAGGAGCCGCTCGGTCCACCACTCCGTCTCGGGGCGGGGGATGAGGGGGCGCGAGTCGAGGCCGATCGTGAGGCCGAGGAAGGGCTGGTTGCCGATGACGTACGCCGCCGGCTCGCCGCCCGCGAGCCGGCGGCGGTCCGCCTCATAGGCCGGGGACGCCTGGCCGCCGTGCTTCTCTTCGAGTACCCACCGCTCCTCCGCATTCATGGGGAGAACGCTAGCACACGCATGGTAGAATCC
>Ga0307374_10003853_pt1 | contig 25359 bp, 31 predicted proteins | sample OX3MG_FD_202532 | JGI IMG/M metagenome (GOLD analysis project Ga0307374, IMG submission 202532) | Soil microbial communities from Risofladan, Vaasa, Finland - OX-3 | ecosystem: Environmental > Terrestrial > Soil > Coastal area > Acid sulfate soil | place: Finland: Risofladan, Vaasa | collected...
AGCTCCACGACCTCAAGCCGGCCAAAGGCGCGCACCGCAGGCCGGATCGCATCGGTCGCGGCACCGGCTCGGGCCGTGGCAAGACGTCCGGGCGCGGCCAGAAAGGCCAGAACGCGCGCAGCGAAGGGTTCCGTCTCGGCTTCGAGGGAGGCCAGATGCCGCTCTCGCAGCGCCTGCCCAAGCTGCCCGGTTTCAAGAACCCTTTCAAGAAGGTCTACGCGGTGGTCAACTTGTCGAAGCTGAGCCGTTTCGAAGACGGCGCCAAGGTCGACGCCGAGGCCCTGGCCGAGGCGGGCTTGGTCCGCCCCGGGGAGGAGGTCAAGGTGCTCGGCACCGGTGACCTGAAGCGCAAACTGACCGTCGAGGCGCACGCGTTCAGCTCCAGCGCGCGCGAGGCGATCGAAGCCCGCGGGGGCAGCGTCAAGGTCCTGGGCGAGCCTCGCAAGATCGGCCCCAGGCGCACCGCGGCCAAGCTGCCCAAGCCGGTCGGCGGGGCCGAACCTGCCACCGCCCCTCCGGCGGAGAAGGCCCCGGCCAGGGCCAACCGTGCCAAGGACCAGGCCGCAGACACCACGCCGGAGACTCCCCCGACTCCCTCTGACGAGTAAATGGGCACAGTCCTGACCGCTGGCCACCGGATCTTCGGCCCCCATACGGCCCGATGCGTGTGTCAGCAGCTGCGCTCCTCGCTTACGCATCCGCTGGATGCGCGCGCTGCGGGGCTCCCCGCTTCCTTCGCCTCGGACCACCCGGCCACCGAATCTCTCGGTGTCCACAGTCAGGCCTGCGCCTAGATGAACCTCCTCGAAGCTCTGGTCAACGCCATCCGGCTGCCCGAGCTCCGCAACAAGATCCTGTTCACGGGCGGGATCTTGGTGATCTTCCGGCTTTTCGCCAACATCGCCGTCCCGGGGGCGAGCCAGGCTGCCCTCGCCCAGCTCTTCAACTCCCAGGCGTTGCTCGGCCTGCTCGACCTCTTCTCGGGTGGCGGCCTGTCGCGATTCAGCATCGTGGCCATGGGCATGAACCCCTATATCAACGCCACGATCATCATGCAGCTGATGACGGTGATCTCCGAACGCATCAAGGAGATCTCCAAGGAGGGTGAGGCAGGGCGGCGCCGGATCACGCGCTGGAGCCGCTACCTGACGGTCGCGCTCGGCGCAGGCCAGGCCTACGGCTTCACGGTCCTGTTCCAGAACACGACCCCGCAGATCCTGGGCGCGCTGGACTGGTTCCAGCGCCTGCAGATCATCCTGGTCTTGACGGCGGGCACGGTGGTGCTGATGTGGTTTGGGGAGCTGATCACCGAGTACGGAATCGGCAACGGTGTATCGCTGATCATCTTCGCCGGCATCATCGGCCGCGGCCCCCAGGGCATTGCGGCCGTGTTCAGCGCACGCGGCACGGGCGGCGGGCTCGCCGACTACGTGCCTTTCATCATCTTCGGGATCATCGCGCTCGCCATGACCGCCGTGATCATCGAGGTGCAGCAGGCGGTGAGGAAGATCCCGATCCAGTCCGCGCAGCGCACCGTTGGCCTGAAGCAGGTGCAGAGCCGCGCGAGCTTCCTGCCCTTGCGCGTGAACCACGCCGGGGTCATCCCGATCATCTTTGCGATCTCGGTGATGTTCCTGCCGACAATCGTGGCCAATTACTTCACCGGCGCGCCGGTGGGTACGTGGTATTACAAGGCGGCGGCCTGGATACGAGGCAACTTCGTTCCTACGACATCGAACCTGCCGATGGCAATCACCTACAACGTTCTGTATTTCGCGTTCACGTTCGGTTTCACTTATTTCTACACAGCCATCACGTTCGAGGTGAACGACGTGGCCGACAACCTGAAACGCTACTCAAGCTTCATCCCCGGCATCCGTCCGGGACGCCCGACCGCGGATTACCTCGCCGCTGTGATGAACCGGGTCACGTTCGCAGGCGCCTGCTTCCTGGGCTTCATCACGGTGATCCTGCCGATCGCGACTTCGGCCATCTCCGGCATCAACACGCAGCAGATGTACCTTGGAGGCACCGCCATCCTCATCGTGGTCGGCGTCGCGCTCGACACGATGAAGCAGCTCCAAACGCAGCTGGTCATGCGGCAGTACCGCGGCTTCATCACGTGAACCTGCTCCTCTACGGCGCGCCCGGCAGCGGCAAGGGCACCCAGGCCAACATGCTGCGCAGCCATTTCGGCATACCCCACGTCGCCACGGGCGACATGCTGCGGGCCGAGATCCAGGCCGGCACCGAGCTCGGCCGCCAGGCCCAGCCGATCCTGGCCGCGGGCCAGTACGTTTCCGACGACATCATGATCGCCATGATCCGCAACCGCCTACGCCAGCCCGACTGCGCGCGCGGCTTCATCATGGACGGCTTCCCACGCACCGTCCCTCAGGCCAAGGCGCTCGACAGCCTGATGCAGACGCTCGGCAGGCCGCTGGACCGTGTCATCTACCTCAAGGTCGAGACGGACGAGCTGCTGCGTCGCCTTTCAGGCCGCCTGGTCTGTCCGCTCTGCCAGCGCACGTACCCGCCCGCGACTGCGAGCTGCGAGGTGGACGGCGGCGGGCTCGTGCAGCGCGAAGACGACAAGGCCGAGGCGGTCAAGCCGCGCATCGAGATCTACCTCCAGAAGACCGTCCCGGTGCTGGACCACTATCGCAGCGAGGGGCTGGTTTCCGAAATCGACGGAAGGGGCACAATCGAGGACATCAGCCGCCATGTGCTCGCCGCGGTCAACGGATCGGTGGCGTCCCGGGGCAGGACAGCATGATCAACCTCAAGACAGCCCACGAGATCGACCTCATGGCCCGCGCGGGCAGCCTGCTCGCGTCCGTCCTGCCTCCCTTGAAGGAGGCCTGCGTGCCTGGCGTCAAGACCATCGAGCTCGACCGCATCGCCGACCGGCTCATCCGCGCGGGGGGCGCCACCCCTGGCTTTCTCGGCTACAACGGGTTCCCCCGCTCCATCTGCGTCTCGATCAACGATGAGGCGGTCCACGGCATCCCGGGCAGCCGCAAGGTCGCAGAGGGCGACCTCGTCAGCCTGGACCTGGGCCTGGTCCTGGAGGGCTTCTGGGCTGACGTCGGCATCACGGTGGGGGCCGGCAAGATCACCCCGGAGGCCGCACGCCTGCTGAAGGTGACCGAGGAAGCCCTGTACGTCGGGATCGACAAGGCCCGTCCGGGTGGCTACCTGGGCGACATCTCGTCCGCCATCCAGCGCCACGTCGAGGCGGCCGGCTTCTCGGTCATCCGCCAGTTCGTCGGCCACGGGATCGGCCGCCAGATGCACGAGGACCCCCAGGTGCCCAACTTCGGCACCCCCGGTACGCCGCCCCGGCTCAAGCCGGGCATGACGCTCGCCATCGAGCCCATGGTCAACGCCGGCTCCCACGAGGTCTACATGAAGCCCGACGGCTGGACGATCTGCACCGCCGACGGCTCCCTTTCGGCCTATTTCGAGCACACGGTGGCCATCACCGAGAAGGGCCCGATCGTGCTGACCTCCTCCCTTTCGCCCTCGGAGACCAGGGACCGGGTGGGGGCCTGATACACGCCGCAGCCGTGAAGGCACGCCCTTTGGTACAATCGTCGTTCGTGCCCCAACGCCCCCCGCTCGTGAAGGGGGTCGTGGTGGAGCCTCTTCCCAACGGCGTCTACCGGGTTGAGCTCGAGAACGGGGCCAAGGTCCTCGCCCACGTCGCCGATCGCGCCGGCACTCACTTCACCCGGCTTTTGGCCGGTGACAAGGTGGGGGTCGAGCTTGCGACCAGCGACAGATCGCGCGGGCGAATTAGAGAGATTTGGAGATGAAGGTACGTCCGTCCGTCAAGAAGATGTGTCCGAGCTGCAAGGTGATCAAGCGGAACGGGGTGGTGAGAGTCATCTGCTCCAAGACGCCAAAGCACAAGCAGCGGCAGGGATAAGGAGCTAAATGGCGAGAATCGCCGGCGTAGACATACCCCCGCAGAAGCGGGTCGTGATCTCTCTCACGTACATCCACGGCATCGGGAATACCACGGCCGCCAAGCTCGTCAAGATGGCGAACCTCAGCCCCGACACCCGCACCAAGGACCTGAGCGAGGAAGAGGTCGGGCGGCTGCGCCAGATCATCGACCGCATGGCGACCGCCAAGGACGTCCTCATCGAGGGTGACCTCCGGCGCGAGGTCGCGATGAACATCAAGCGCCTGACCGAGATCGGCTCCTACCGTGGCTCCCGGCACCGCCGCGGCCTGCCGGTGCGCGGCCAGCGCACCCGCACCAACGCCCGCGGACGCCGCGGTCCCAAGCGCGCGGTCGCCGGCAAGAAGAAGGTCAAGGCGGGCAAGTAGTGGCAAAGAAGAAAGTCGTCCGCACGCGGCGCCGCGAGCGCAAGAACGTGGTCAACGGCCAGGCTCATATCCAGAGCACGTTCAACAACACCATCATCTCGATCACCGACCTCGACGGGAACGTCATCTCGTGGGGCTCGGCCGGTGCGCACGGTTTCAAGGGCAGCCGGAAGTCGACCCCCTTCGCCGCGCAGCAGACGGCCGAAACCACCGCCAAGAAGGCACTGGAGCACGGTATGCGCTCGATCGAGGTCTTCGTACGAGGCCCGGGCGCCGGCCGCGAGGCGGCCATCCGTTCGCTGCAGGCGACGGGCCTGGAGGTCAGCGCCATCACCGACGTGACGCCGATCCCGCACAACGGGTGCCGGCCGCCGAAGCGGAGGCGCGTGTAGATGGCCAACTACAGCGGCCCGGTTTGCCGTTTCTGCCGCCGTGAGGGCGCCAAGCTCTACCTCAAGGGCGAGCGCTGCTACACGCCGAAATGCGCCATCGAGCGACGCGCGTTCGCGCCCGGCATGCACGGCCAGGCGCGCAAGCGCAAGACGTCCGACTACGGCCTGCAGCTCCGCGCGAAGCAGAAGGCTCGCCGCATCTACGGCTTGCTCGAGAAGCAGTTCCGCATCTACTTCAACCTGGCCACGGACGAGCCCGGCGTGACCGGTATCAACCTGCTCAGGCACCTCGAGCTGCGGCTGGACAACGTCGTGTACCGGCTCGGCCTCGGCGCCTCTCGCAAGCAGGCACGGCAGCTCGTGAGTCACCGGCACTTCGAGGTCAACGGCAAGACGGTCAACGTTCCGTCGTACCAGATGAAGCCCGGTGACGTGCTGAAGGTCAAACCGGCCAACGGCGTCACCGACGTGGCGCTGGAGTCCTCCAAGGTGCGGCCGGTGCCTTCATGGCTTTCTTTCAGCGCCGACGACAAGTCCGCGAAGGTCCTCGCCCGGCCGGACCGCCACGAAATGGAGACCGGGGTCGAGGAACAGTTGATCGTCGAGTTCTACTCTCGATAAAGGGACGGAGGTAAACACCCAAGTTGGCAATTGACACCCAGATGACAGTGACCCCCAAGGTCCGCAAGCTCGAGACGAGCGCGAACTACGGCAAGTTCGACATCGAGCCGCTGGACCCAGGATTCGGAACGACGCTCGGCAACACGCTTCGCCGCGTGCTGCTCTCTTCGTTGTGGGGAGCGGCCGTGACCTCGATCCAGATCGATGGCGTCGCCCACGAGTTCACCGCGATCCCTCATGTGAAAGAGGACGTGACAGAGGTCATCCTCAACCTCAAGAGGCTCTGCTTGAAGAGCTTCACCGAGGACCCGGTCACCCTGCTGCTCGACGTGAAGGGCCCGGCGGAGGTGCACGCTTCGAACATTCAGGCTTCCTCGGACGTCGAGATCGTCAACCCCGACCTCTACATCTGCACCTTGGCCGCCAAGGGACACCTTCGGATCGAGCTCAACGTCGAGCGTGGCAAGGGATACGTGCCGGCGGACCGCAACAAGCGCGAAGGCCAGCCGATCGGGGTGATCCCGATCGACGCCATCTTCTCCCCGGTGGAGAAGGCGAACTTCACGGTCGAGAAGACCCGTGTCGGCCAGTCGACCGATTACGACCGGCTGCTGATCGAGGTCTGGACCGACGGCACGATGTCGCCGGAAGAGGCCGTGAGCCACGCGGCCGAGCTGTTCACGCAGCACCTCAGGCTGTTCGTGAGCTTTGGGGACCGCATCAAGCAGGGCGAGGACGAGCGCAAGGGCGAGAAGACCGGCCAGAACCGTCTGGCGGACACGCCGATCGAGGAGCTCGACCTTTCGGTGCGCGCGTTCAACTGCCTGAAGGCAAACGAGATCCAGACCGTGGGCCAGCTGCTCCAGAAGCGCGAGGAGGAACTTCTCGCTCTGCGAAACTTCGGCCGGAAGTCCCTCGACGAGATCAAAGAAAAGCTCGTGGAGAAAGGCTTCATCAAGCCCGAGGAGATGGGCACCGTACTTCGGAGCTGATGAGACACCAGAAGAGCGGACGCCATTTCAACCGGGACACCGACGCACGCAAAGCGCTGATGCGCAACCTGTGCACGTCGCTGCTCGAGAGCGGCCGCATCACGACGACCGAGCCCAAGGCGAAAGAGCTGCGACGCTGGGTCGAGCGCATCATCACGACGGCGAAGGGCCAGGATCTCAACGCGCGCCGGCGCGTCAGCGAGGACGTCTCTAAGCCGGAGGTGGTGGAGAGGCTCTTCTCGAGCCTGATGCCGCGCCTTGCCGAGAGGCCGGGCGGATACACCCGGATCATCCACAAGGGGCCGCGCCTCGGTGACGCCGCACCCATGGTGATCATCGAACTGGTCGATTGAAATGTGAATAAGGCGTGGTGCTCAGGCCGGATTCATTCCGGCCGTCACCCGGCGTTCCTCCTCGAGCCTCCTGGCGCAGTGCAGGAGAGGAGGGGGTACCGCGGGGGAGGACAGCTGTCCTCACCCGCGCTCTAACAAGTGAATATCAAGGTCGTGCTGGAGTACGACGGGGCGGGGTTTGCCGGCTGGCAGCAGCAGGCCCACGGTCGCACCGTGGAGGCCGAGCTAAAGCGGGCCCTGCTCGAGGTGACGGGCGCGGGGCACAAGGTGTACGCCGCGGGGCGCACCGACGCGGGTGCCCACGCTGAAGGTCAGGTGGTCAGCTTTCACACCGAGACACGAATCTCGCCGCAGAGGCTGGTGGGGGCGCTCAACGCGCGCCTGCCGGATGACGTGGCGGTGGTCTCGGCCGAGTCCGTGCCGGATGACTTTCACGCTCGTTACTCGGCTCGTTGGCGGCGCTACCGCTATCGCTACCTGGACCGCCCCTCGCGGACGGCCCTCGAGCGAGGTCGCTGCTGGCAGGTGCGTGGACCGCTGGACGTCGAGGCGATGTCCGTGGCGGCCCGCGCGCTGATCGGCAGGCACGACTGGACCAGCTTCTGCTCGGCTTCGGAGCCGCCGGACGCGCGGGTGCGCGAGATGCGCTCGGCGCGAGTCGTGCGGCACGGAGAGTTCGTCGAGCTCGAGCTGGTCGCGGAGGGCTTCCTGCGAGGCCTGGCGAGGAGCATCGCCGGGGCTCTGGCCGAGGTCGGTCGCGGCCGGCGGCCGCCCAAGTGGGTGGGAAGTGTTCTTCGAGCGCGAGACCGCCGCGAGGCGGCCCGGACGGCCCCCGCAGGGGGCCTGACATTGGTGGAAGTGATTTACTAGGAAACCTATATGAGCAAACAGAAGACGTGGACGGCGAAAGCCGCAGATCTACAGAGCGATTGGTACGTGGTCGATGCCACGGACCAGGTGCTCGGCCGCCTTGCATCTTGCGTGGCCAAGATCCTGCGCGGCAAGCACAAGCCGACGTTCACGCCTCACCTGAACAGCGGCGATCATGTGGTCGTCATCAACGCATCCAGGGTCAAGGTGACCGGAACCAAGATGGGGACCAAGATCTACACGCGGTACAGCGGGTATCCCGGCGGCCTGCGCAAGCGCACGCTGCAGAAGGCGCAGGAGCTGGACCCGACATTCCCGATCATGACCGCGGTTCGCGGCATGCTGCAGAGAAACACGCTTGGAGCGGACATGCTCACCCGGCTTCGCGTTTACGCCGGGGCCGAGCATGGGCACCAGGCCCAGAAGCCGAAGGTGATCACCTTCGACGCCAAGGGAGAGATGAAGGTTGGCTGAGACGTTCAATCGAGGCACCGGCCGGCGCAAGAACGCGATCGCGCGTGTGCGAATTCAGCCGGGCGAAGGTCGCGTCACGGTCAACGACAAGGACCCCCTGGCCTACCTGGGGCGGCGCGTCCTCGAGATGGCGGCGTTGGCACCACTGCGAGTGACGAGCACCCAGCGCAAGTTCGACATCAGCGTCAAGGTGGTCGGCGGCGGCACGAGCGGCCAGGCGGGCGCCATCTCGCACGGGATCGCCAGAGCCCTGATCAACTTCGACCCCTCGTTCCGCGCGGTCTTGAAGAAGGCCGGCCTGCTCACGCGCGACGCCCGGATGAAAGAGCGCAAGAAGTACGGGCTCAAGCGCGCCCGCAAGGCACCTCAGTACACGAAACGGTAACCCGACCCTCTCATCGGCCGGCCACGCATCGAAGTGTTGCGTGGAGCCCGGGTCGTCGCTAGACTCTCCGAAACGCCTTCAGGGTGGGGCGTAGGCAGGCTGAAGAAACGGAGGGTTGGTGGTATGCGTAGGTGGAAAGTCGTCCTCGGCGCCGCCGGCTCGGCGCTCGGCCTGGCGGCCCTCGCGACGGGCCCTTTTGCGCTCGGAGCCAGCGCGTCCGGCGGCAGCTCGAACGCACAGGCGGTGTGCATTGCGCACCACCCGCAGGACTTCGTCTGGTACACGCACTCGTGCACCGGCCACGACGAACCGGAGCTCGACCCGCTGTCGAACCACCCAGGGTCGGCGCAAGACCTGACCTGGACCATCGTGCTGCCCACCAACGGCGGAGCGCAGGTCGACTCGGTGGGTCCAACGTTCTGGACTGGCGGCACGGTAACCGACCCCAACAGCCTCTTCGGCCAGGCCTTCCTCGAGCTGCAGTTCTACCCCAACAGCATCACCACGGGATGCACGGCAGGTGGCGGCTTCAACGTCACGTACTCGCCTAACACGTATACGGCGTGCTCGCCGGTCTGGGAGGTTTCGCCGACTGGGCACTCAGAGTCGGCCGCCTTCAACGCGATGCTGACCGACTCCGCGACCGGCGGCCCGTTGGTGATGCATGCGCGTGACATCATCACCGACCACCAGTACGTCACGGCGGCCAAGGACGGGATGCACATCACCGTGATCGACAAGACCACGGGCCACTCGGGCACGATCGTGCTGAACAGCAAGATCGACGGTCCGCTCATGCCGGCCTTCGACACGCAGAAGCTGGGTAACGCGCTGAGCTGGGGCCTGGTCAACGACGCGCCGAACTCCCTTGTGTGGGAGATCGGCCACACGGGCAACTACACGACGCCGGCGGGGCAGTACTGCCTGCCTGGCAGCGCGACCAAGCCTCCCTGCTACTCGTACGACGTACCGACGTGGCTCCAGTTCCAGCCGCTGCAGATCCTGAGCGTCACCTTCGGTGACGGCAGCAGCCCGCAGAACTGGTCGGCGGTGAGCGACTTCGGCGGCGAGGCGGAGGTCAATCAGTATTGCGGCGCCGCCAACTACGGCACGCCTTTCTGCAGCTACCCCTTCTATGCCTCCGCCGGCCCGAACCAGCCCTTCACGTTCGGCGGCGACTACGCCGGTACGAAGAAGGATTTCGGCAGGGCGCTCCAGTTCCAGCAAACCAAGAACTGCTCGAGCCCGATGGGCGGGTTCGCCCAGTACTGCTCCACCATCTTGAAGTGAGTCGCGGATAGCTTCGTTCTTAACAGGCGGGGTGGGCAACCACCCCGCCTTTCTCGCACCCTAGTGGTCAAAGCACCAGGAGGATTTGCGATGACAAAGAAACCCTCGGTCGTCAAGCAGCTGTACCGGCTCAGCGTCGAGCCGCGGGTCGTGGATCGGCTGGCGCTGATCGCCACCCGCGCCGGCGAGCCCAAGAGCCGGCTCGCGACGCGCCTTTTCACCGAAGCGGTGATGGGCTTCAAACCGGCCCCGCGGTCGAAGGCGACAACGCCGAGAACCTAGGCTTCTGCGTGCTCCAGCGCGGGGTCGACAGAGTGACCGCCGGCGGGGTCGGCATACATGGCCTCGATCTGTACCTGGTACTTGGTGTGGATCACGCGCCGCTTGAGTTTCATGGTGGGCGTCAGCTCTTCCGACTCGGGTGACCACTCCGACGGGAGGATCGTGAACCGCTTGAACTGCTCGACCCTCGACAGGTGGGAGTTGGCGACTGACAGCGCCCGCCGCACCTCGTCGACCACGGCAGGGTGATCGGCCAGCTCCGCCATCGACGTAGCGGCTATCCCGCGCGCCTTGGCCCACGCCGGCGCGACCTGCTGGTCGAGCACCACCAGCACGGAGATGAACTTTCGCCCGTCGCCCACCGCGACCGCCTGTCCGATTATCGGGCTCGACTTGGCCAGTGCCTCGAGGTTGGCGGGTGAGATGTTCTTGCCGGCCGACGTGATGATGAGCTCCTTCTTGCGGTCGATGATCCTGAACTGGCCGTTGGTGCCAAGCTCGCCGATGTCGCCGCTGTGCACCCATCCGTCGGCGTCGACCATCTCGGCGGTCTTCTCCGGATCGCGGTAGTACCCCACCATCACGTTGCCGCCACGGACGAGGATCTCGCCGTCTTCGCCGAGGCGGACCTCGACCCCCGGGATCGCCTTCCCGATGGACGGCGCTGCGTGCTCGTCGTGCGGGACGGCGGTCGCCGGGCCGGTCAGCTCGCTCATGCCCCATACCTCGAAGATGGGCATCCCGATCGCAGCCCAGAACTCGTGCACCTCGGGTCGGCATGGAGCGGTTGAAGTGATCGCTGTCGCGCAATTCTCCAGCCCGACCTTGGAGCGCAGCAGCATGAAGAACGGTTGAGCCTGCTCGACGCCTGCGGCCAGCTCGGCCGGGACGGGCTTGCCGTCGCGGCGTAACCGGTACGCCGAAATCGCCGCCGACAGCGCGCCCTGGGCCATCTGGCGCTTTCCCTCGTCGGGCTCCGCGGCAATCCCGGCCTGGATGCCGGCCATGAGCTTCTCCCAGACGCGCGGGACTCCGACGAAGTAGGTCGGGCGGGCCTCCAGCAGGTACGGGAGCAGGAGGTTGGCATCCGGGCACAGCCACACGTCGTGGCCGTTGTACATGCCTCCCCACTGAGACGTGAACCTCTCCGCCACGTGGGCCAGCGGCAGGTAGCTGACCAACGTCTGCGACTCCAGCTCGTAGAAGCGCCGGATCGACTCGAGGGTCCACGTGACGTTGTTGTGCGAGTAGACGACCCCTTTCGGCGGCCCGGTGGTGCCGGACGTGTAGATCAGCGAGATCGTGTCCTCGGGCCCGATTGCGCGCCAAGAGCTCTCGAACGAACCGGGGTCGGCCGAGTACATCTCGCGCCCCTTCGCCAGCAGCGAGTCCCAAGAAAGCACGCCCTCGGGGGCCGACCCGTGGACGAGGACGAGGTGGCGCAGGTGTGGGGTGGACGAGCGTATGGCCAGGAACTTCTCCAGGAAGCCTTCGTCTTCGACGAACGCCACGGTCGCCTCAGAGTGGTTGGCGACGTACTCGATCTGCTCCGGCGCCAGGGTGTTGTAAACGCTGATGGCCGCCCCGCCGGCGTGCACGATCCCGAGATCGGCGATCACGTGCTCTGGCGCGTTGCGGGCCATGATCAGCCCGAACTGGCCGGGGCCGAATCCCAGCGAGCGCAAGGCAAGGGTGACGGCGGCAACCTCGTCCCGGTATTGGCGCCAGGTCAACGACCGCCACGAGCCGTCTGCCTTCCAGTGCAGGGCGTGGCGATCGCCCCATTTGGACGCCGCCTCGGCGAAGACCGTGCAGACCGTCTTGCCTGAAACCGCCTTGTCGATCGAAGCGCGCTCGGCGTTCATATCCATTTGCGGGAATACACTAACCGGTGGTGGGGCGCGTTTGATCTACGTGCGATCACGGCGGTCGATATTGGTGCTCGGGGCAGCCGGGCTGGCATGCGCGGCGGCCTTCGGCGCCATGGCCGCGGTCGCTTTCACGATCCCCTCGGGGGCGCTGGCCGGGATCCCTCTGGCCTTCGGGGCCGCCGGCGGCGTCGCGGCGGCGGCCTGGGCCGGAATTCAGCTCAAGAGATGGCCCCTGAGCAAGCTCGCGCTCTTCCGCGACCGCCTGGTGGTCATCCAGGGCAGGCACGAGGTGCGGGCCGTCTGGTCGCTCATGGAGACGGTCACCCTTGCCGAGACCGACGCCTGGCCCGACTTCCGGGTCACCGACCGGATCACGATCCACTCCCGCCACGAGGCGCCGATCAGGTTCCGGCCGGCCGTCTTCGGGCTGGAACCCACCGCCTGCCGCGACCTGATCCTGCGGCTGCGGGACGACGCCAAGCTGCGCTCGAGGCTTCCCGAGTTCGATTCAGCGCGCGACCTGGCGATCTCGCCGGTCGTGGCCGGTGAACTTATCGAACCCCGCCTCTAAGCTCAGCGATCATGATCGCTGCTGTGCAGACGCTCCGCGGGCGCGACTTCCTCGACGTGGCGGACCTCAGCCGCGAAGAGCTGCGCCATGTGCTCGAACTGGCCCACGAGATCAAAGCCGGGCGGTGGCGGGAGCGGCCGCTCGAGGGAGCCCACATAGCGATGCTCTTCCAGAAGCCGTCGCACCGCACGCGGGTTTCGTTCGAGGTGGGCATCGCTCGCCTGGGCGGTGCGACCACGACGCTGAGCGAACAGGACGTCCAGCTCGGGGTCAGGGAGTCGATCTCGGATGCCGCCCGAGTCCTGGACCGATACGTCGACGGCATCGTGGCCCGCTTGCGCAGGCATGAAGACCTCGTCGAGCTGGCTCGCTCGGCCGAGAAGCCGGTCATCAACGGGCTCACCGACCGCTCGCACCCGTGCCAGGCCCTGGCCGATCTGATGACGCTCGAAGAGCTGGGGGGTGAGCTGACCACTCAACGCCTCGCGTATGTTGGAGACGGCAACAACGTCGTGGCATCGCTGATCGAGGGTTGCGCGCTGACAGGCCTCGCCCTGACCGTGATCACGCCGGACGGCTACGCGCCCCCAGCGTCCGTGTTGGAACGGGCGCGCAAAGCCGGCTCGGGAAAGGCGGACATCACGGTGACCACCGACATCTCGAGGTTGGACGGCGCAACCGCGGTCTACACCGACGTGTGGACCTCGATGGGTCAGGAAGGCGAGCGGGAAGTCCGCCGCAAAGCCTTCATGGAGTACCAGGTCAACCAGGCCGTGATGGATCGCGCGCCGGGCGCGGCCTTCCTGCACTGCCTGCCCGCGCATCGCGGCGAGGAGGTGACCGACGAGGTGATCGACGGGCCCCGATCGGCCGTTTTCCAGCAGGCCGGCAACCGCCTGTACGCGCAGATGGCGCTGATGGCCGAGCTGTTCGGGGCCGAAGCATGATCGCCGCGATCCACCAGTTCCTCCTGCAGCTCGGTGAGGTGGTCCGGCACATCGCCCTGCTCGAGATCATCGACGTCGCCGTCGTCGCCCTCATCCTTTATCAACTGCTGCGCCTGCTCCGGGGCACGCAGGGCACACAGATCCTCGTCGGCCTGATCCTGTTGGCCGTGGTCGGAGTCGTGGCCACGCAGTTCCATCTCATCCTCCTGTCGTGGCTGTTCATGAACGCGGCATTCTTCATCGTGATCGGTGTGATCGTGATGTTCCAGCCCGAGCTCCGGCGAGCGCTCGACCAGATCGGCCGCATCGGCCGCATCGGCCACACGCTCTCGAACTACAACACCCGCCTGTACAGCCAGGCGGTTGCGGAAGCGATCCGCGCCGCCGAGCGCCTGAGCACCAGGCACACCGGCGCTCTCATCGCGTTCGAGCGCGAGGTGGGACTCGAAGACTATGCCGCCACCGGCGTGAGGATAAACGGCGAGATTTCCGCCGAGATGCTGCAGTCGATCTTCTATCCCAACTCACCTCTGCACGACGGGGCGGTGATCGTGCGTGGCGACCGTATAGTCGCGGCGGGGTGCCTCCTGCCACTGCCCGAAGAGGGCACGGTCCGCGAGAGACTGGGGACGCGACATCGCGCGGCGCTCGGCCTGTCGCTGGCTTCGGACGCGCTGGTGATGGTGGTCTCGGAGGAGACCGGGAACATATCGGTGATCGAGGAGGGGAAGATCAGCCGCAACCTCGACCCCGACAGCCTTCGCCGTAGGGTGAGCGTCAAGGTGCCTACCGGCTCCAACGGCAACGGCTTTCTGAGGTTTCGCAAGTGAACGTGATCCTCGAGGACTGGCGGTTGAAGCTGCTCGCGATCGCCCTCGCGATCCTGATGCTGGGCGCGGTGGCCTTCTCGCAGAACCCTCCCACCAGCGGCAGCCTGACGGTCAATCTCAACTACACGATGCCGCCGAACCTGATCCTGATCAACCCGCCGGCCAAGACGACTGTGACCTACACCGGGCTGGCGGATGCCATCAGCCACGTGAACACGACCAACGTGACCGCTTTCGTCGACGTGACCCATGCGAAACCGGGCCCCGCGGTGCAGCTCAACATCGCGGCCCACACCACGCTCCCGCCCTCACAGGTCACCGTGCAGAATCCGCCGCCTATCGTCGCGGACATCGAAACGCTCCAGCCCAAGGATCTGACGGTCCAGGTGGTGGCCAGGCCGGCTCCGGGTTGGAGCGTGACCAAAGCGGTGGCGATATGTTCGGGCGCAACGCAGCCCAATCCATGCGTCGTGCGTTTCACCGGCCCGGCGAGCTGGGAGACCAACCTCGTCGCCAGCGTCGTGTTTGGCGCGGTCGTCAACGTCGGCAGCATCGACTCGCCGAGTCAGCCGGTCCTGCTCCAGAACAACAACGGCACGCTCGACCCTTCGATCCGCACCGTGCCGCCCGTCAGCCTCGATTTCCCGAGCGTTTCGGTCCACATCGAAGCCGCTCCGGGATCGACCAGCAGCACGGTGCCGTTGATCGACTCGTCTCCCTCGAATCCGCCGCCGTCCGGCTACCGGGTGACGGGCATCACGATCACGCCGCAGACCGTTGTCATCACCGGGGAAGCCGCGGTCCTCGCGCGGATCCAGTCCATCCTCCTACCCCCGGTCGACCTCAGCGGGCGCACCTCGGATGCGACGTTCCAGGTCGCCATCCCATACAAGTCCGGAGTGACAGGCAACGTCGCCAATGCCACCGTGAAGTACTCGATCTCGGCCAACCCGAACGTTTCACCGAGCCCCTAGGTGGCGTAACCTCGGCCCCGACGCCGCCGTTTGAAGCACTGGTCGAAACAAACGTCCTGGGAGTTGTATTCAAGCAAAGAGATGTGCGGAATCATCGGTTACCTCGGCGACAAGGAAGCTACTCCGATCTTGATGGAGAGCCTCAAACGGCTCGAATACCGCGGCTACGACTCGGCCGGGGTCGCCGTCCTGGAGCTCCCCAAGGTTGGCGCGGCCGGCCGGACCAGCATCACCAAGTCCGAGGCCAAGGTCGACACCCTGATCTCCAAGCTCCAGGCCAACATGCCTACCGGCACGCTGGGGATCGGCCACACGCGTTGGGCGACCCACGGCAAGCCGACCTACACCAACGCCCACCCGCATACCGACTGCAAGGGCAAGATCTTCGTCGTCCACAACGGGATCATCGAGAACTTCGCCGAGCTCAAGGCTGAGCTCCAGCTGGCGGGCCACGAGTTCACCTCGGACACCGACACCGAGGTCGTTCCTCACCTCATCGAGTCGTATTACAAAGGCGACTTTCTGACCGCCGTCCGGCAGGCCTTGAAGCGTCTCCGGGGCGCCTACGCGCTTGCGATGTTCTCGAGCGACGACCCCGAGCTGCTGATCGGCGCCCGTCTCAATGCGCCGCTGGTCGTCGGGATCGGGGAGAACGAGTACTACGTCGCGTCCGACATCACCGCCATCATCCCGTACACCAAGCGCGTGCTCGTGCTCGGCGAGGGCGAGGTCGCAGCGGTGACGCCGCTGGGCGTCGAGGTTTCGTCGCTGGACGGAGTCACGGTCCAGCCGAAGTTCGTGCACGTCGACTGGGACGTGAGCCAGGCCCAGAAGGGCGGATTCGACCACTTCATGCTGAAAGAGATCCACGAGACGCCGGAGGCGGTCGCCAACGCCATGCGCGGACGGCTGAGCGATGACGGAATCGTCTCGTTCCGCGAGTTCGAAACCTCCGACGAGGAGCTTCGCAAGATCGACGAGGTGCTGCTGCTCGGAATGGGGACGTCGAGGCACGCCGCCATGGTCGGCGAGTACCTCGTCGAGGACTGGGCGGGCATCCCCGCCCGCGCCATGGATGCATCGGAGTTCCGCTACCGGCGCCCGACGTTCGGGCCGAAGAGCCTGGCCGTCGTCCTCACACAGTCGGGCGAGACCGCGGACACGCTCGTGGGCATGCAGCGCGCCAAGGAGCGGGGCGCGATGACGGTGGCGGTGACCAACGTGTTCGCCAGCTCCGTCGCGCGCGATGCCGACGGCGCGATCTACCTCCATTCGGGGCCTGAGATCTCGGTTGCGTCGACCAAGACCCTCGCCGCGCACATGGTCAGCCTCGCGCTGCTGAGCTTGCGTCTCGCGAACGCCAACGGTCGGGTGTCGCTCGAGCGCCGCCATGAGCTGGTCGACGCGATGCGTGCGCTGCCCGAGCAGGTGCGAACCCTGGTCGAGCGCGACACGGAGATCGCCCGCCTCGCCCACAAGTACAGCCGCTACCGCAACTTCATGTACTTCGGTCGCGGCCTCGGCTACCCGGTCGCACTCGAAGGCGCGCTGAAACTGAAGGAGATCTCATACCTGCATGCCGAGGGCACCAGCGGCGGCGAGCTCAAGCACGGCCCCATCGCCCTTCTCGACAACCAGTTCCCGGTGGTAGCGATCTGCACGGCAAGCTCCACCAGCGAGAAGATGGCGAGCAACGTCCACGAGATCGTGGCTCGTGACGCCCCGGTGCTGGCCCTGGTGACCGAAGGCGATCGGTCGCTCGACGGTGTGGCGACGGACCAGTTCGTGATGCCGGCGGTCGAGGAGATCTCCGCCGCGATCCTCAACACGGTGATGCTCCAGCTGTTCGCGTACCACGTGGCGGTAGAGCTGGGCGAGAACGTCGACCAGCCCCGCAACCTCGCGAAGTCCGTCACCGTCGAATAGCCAGAGTTAGATAAGGGGCCTCGCCGGGAGCGGGGAGGGTGGCGGCGAAGCCGCCGGGTGGGGAGGTGCATCAACCAACCGCGCCACAATGTGTTCCATGCAGCGGATCGGTGTCGACGCGGTGTCCGTGGAGCGAATCGAGCTCGCCGTCAAGCGCTCCGGCCCCGGCTTCCTGAACAAGGTCTACACCCCCTCCGAGCAGGCCTACTGCGCCGGGAACGCTGAGAGGCTGGCCGGCCGCTGGGCGGCCAAGGAGGCGGTGATCAAATGCTTCGACGGCACCGGCATCTGCTTCCCGCGCCGGCGCATCGAAGTCCTGCCCGGCCCCAACGGGGCTCCCCGCGCGCGGCTGATCGGTGAGCATCGGGGCGCGCGCGTGGAGGTCAGCATCACCCACCACAGCCGCCTGGCGGTGGCGACCGCGCACCTGGAAATGCCGGAGGGCTCCGCCATCCTCCTGCCGGCGCCCGACGAGGCCGTGCTGCCCGAGCGCCCACACGACGCCCACAAGGGAACGTTTGGCACGGCGGTCGTGCTGGCCGGCAGCCTGGGCTTGACCGGCGCGGCGTACCTCGCGTCGACCGCGGCGGCGCGCACTGGCGCGGGCCTGGTGCGGCTCCTGGTCGCCAACACGATCTACCCGATCCTCGCCACCAAGTGCACGGAGGTCATGGCTACGCCGGTCCAGGAGGTCGCCCCCGGGGCCGTCGGCCACGCGGCGTACGACTCTATCCTCCGGCAGCTGGCGTCCGCCGAGGTGGGCATCATCGGGCCAGGCCTCGGGCGGGACAGCTCGACGTGGCGCCTGGTGCTCGACCTCGCCCTCCATGCCCGGTGCCCACTTGTGATCGACGCCGACGGCCTCAACGCGCTGTCCGACTCGCCGCGAGCCAAGGGCAAGCTCGGGAAGCACCGTGTCCTCACCCCGCATCCGGGAGAGCTCGCCCGCCTGACGGGCAGGACCACCGAGGCCATAGCCGCCGACCGGACGTCGGCCGCGCGCAAGGCGGCCAACGAGTGGGGGGCGATCGTGGTGCTGAAGGGCGCGCACACCGTCGTCGCCCATCCCGACGGGCGCACCAGCGAGGATCCGCACGAGGTCCCCGCCCTCGCCACCGGCGGTACCGGAGACGTGCTGTCGGGGATCATCGGCGGGCTGATCGCCCAGGGGTCCGACCCGTTTGCGGCCGCCGTCACCGGCGTTTACATCCACGCCGCCGCCGGCAGGCGCATCTCGCAGCGCCTCGGCGACTCGGGACTGCTGGCGAGCGACCTCCTGCTGGAGATCCCCTCGGTCATGAACGTGCTTCGCCAGGGCGGCCTCTGACCGCCCCGCTGCGCGCTGCGGAGGTCGACCTTGGCGCCGTGCGCGGCAACTGCGCGTTGATCCTGGGCCACCTCCCTAAAGGCACTCGCCTGCTGGCCGTGGTCAAGGCGGACGGGTACGGGCACGGCGCGCTGCCCATCGCTCGCGCCGCGCTCGACGGTGGCGCCGGCGGCGTGGCCGTGGCGACGCTCGAGGAGGCCCACGAGCTTCGCGGCCTGCTGCCGGCCGAGCACGTACTGGTGATGGGCGGGATCACGCCGGGCCAGGCCCACGCGGCAGCCGCCACCGGCTGCGGAATCGGAGTCTTCAGCCGCGAGCTGGCGGATGCCCTGGGCGACGGCGACGAAGTGGTGCCGGTCCACCTGAAGATCGACACCGGCATGGGCCGTTTCGGGTGCAGCCCGGACGAAGCCCCCCTGCTCGCTCGGACGATCGAAGCCTCGCCCGGCTTGCGCCTCGCCGGCACCTGGACGCATTTCGCGTCCTCGGATACCGACGAGCAGATGACCAGGGGGCAGTTCGACCGCTTCCTCGACACTCTTGCCACCTTCGATGTCGACCCTGGCCTGCGCCACGCGTGCAACTCCGCCGCCGCCCTGCGGCACCCCGAGTTCGCGCTCGACGCAGTGCGGTGCGGCATCTCCATCTATGGCTGCGAATGGCCTGCCGCCGAGCCGGCGCTTTCTCTCAAAAGCGTCGTCACTCACGTCAAGACGGTGGAGAGGGGGGCGACCGTCGGTTACGGCGCGAGGTGGATGGCGTCCGCCAGGTCCCGCGTCGCCACCGTGGCCATCGGATACGCGGATGGCGTGTTCCGAGCGCGCGCCAACCGGGGTGACGTGCTCGTGCGAGGCCACCGCGCGCCGCTCATCGGGATGGTCAGCATGGATGCCATCACGCTCGACGTAAGCGACGTCCCCGACGTCCAGGTGGGCGACGTGGCCACGCTGATCGGGCTTGACGGCGATGAGCGCATAACGGCCGAGGAGGTGGCCGCCTGGTCCGGCACGATCTCCTACGAGGTCCTGACCTCGATCGGGCCGCGCGTCGAACGCGTATACCGCGAATAGTCACTTCCCCGCGGTGCGGAGAAGGTGGCCCGCAGGACTGGATGGGGAGGGGTGGCAGTCGCGGGGAATAGCCGTCGCCCCCCTGCCATTTCAGATGGGGCAAGGGCAGGTGAATCTACACTGGCTGTAGAGATGGCGGAAAGTCCCGCAAGAACTGCCTTCGCGGAAGAGGCATTGACACACCTGGACACCCTTTACCGGGGCGCACTCCGGCTGACACGCGATCCCGACCAGGCGCAAGACCTGGTCCAGGAAGCGTATCTGCGGGCTCTGCGCTACCAGCACAGCTACCAGCAAGGCACCAACATGAGGGCCTGGCTGTTCGCGATCATGCGCAACCTCTTCTGGGACCGCTTCAAAGGCTCTCGCAAAGAGGACGTCAGCCTGGACGACGTCGGCGAGTTCGTCCTGTACGACAAGCTGCGAGACGAAGGCGCCAAGCCCGAGGAGGACGTCTTGAACAAGCTAGCCGCCTCCGAGGTCGTGGAGGCCGTCGAGAAGCTGCCCCCCCTCCACCGGGAGGTCGTGCTGCTGGTCGACGTGGAAGGCTTCTCCTACAAGGACGCCGCCCAGACCCTGGGGGTGCCGATCGGCACGGTGATGTCCCGCCTCCACCGGGCCCGGCAGCAGCTACAAAAGTCCCTCTATGACTACGCGGTCGAATCGGGTATCGTCCACACCGGCGGCATGAAGCAGGTCCCCCAGCCATGAACTGCAAGGACTGTTCCGAGAAGCTCGACCGCTACGTCGACCGCGAGCTGAACGACACCGAGGTCCTCGAGCTGAAGCTCCACCTCGAAGGCTGTCCCGACTGCGAGGACCAGTACGAGTTCCAGGCCCACCTCAAGCGGCTGGTGCGCCACTCGTGCGACTGCGACACCGCCCCGCCCGCCTTCCGGGAAAAGCTGCGACAGATCCTGTCCTGACGCGCCGGGAACGGCTGCAGGCCGCCCGGCTCTACGTGATCACGGCGGACGCCGCCCCCGAGCGCGTGCTGGACGCCGCCGCGGGCGCCCTTCGGGGCGGGACAGACGTGCTTCAGCTGCGCCACAAGACGCTGCCACGCGGCGAGCTGCTCGCGCTCGCTCACCGGCTGCGCGAGCTGGCTCGCGATGCCCTGTTCGTCGTCAACGACCACGCGGACATAGCCCTTCTCTGTGGCGCCGACGGGGTGCACCTGGGTCCGGACGACCTGAGCGTCGCAGCGGCGCGGCGGGTGGCGGGTGACCGCCTGATCGTGGGCGCCTCGGCCTCGAGCCCTGGTGCCGCCCGCGCAGCAGTCGCCGAGGGCGCCGACTACCTTGGCGCGGGTGCCGCCTTTGCGACGCCGATCAAGTCCGAGAAGGTCGTGATCGGCCCGGGCGGCGTGGCCGCCGTGGCGTCCGCCGCCGGTCCTGGCGTGCCGGTCTTCGCCATCGGTGGCATCGAGGAGGGGAACGTGGCACAGCTGGTCGCGGCGGGCGTGCGCCGGGTGTGCGTCATCCGAGCCGTGTCGCTGGCGTCCGACCCCGAACAAGCCGCTCGGCGCCTGCGTGCGATGCTGGATTCGTGAGCGAGGTCGAGGGCGTCGGCGAGTTTGGGCTGCTCGAGCGGATCAAGCCTTACCTGGCGGCCCGCTCGGCCGACGACGACGCTGCCGTGCTTCCGGATGCGAACGGTTTTGCCGTCGTCAGCTGCGACATGTTCGTGGAAGGCGTCCACTTCGACCTGGCCTGGATGAGCGCCGCCGACGCCGGTTGGAAGTCGCTCGCGCTGGCGCTTGGAGACCTGGCCGCCAAGGGTGCGGTGCCGTCCTGGGCGCTCGTGTCCCTGGCGATGCCGAGTCGATGGACGGTCGAGAAGCTGGACGGCCTGTACCAGGGGATGTCGGAGCTTGCCAGGCAGTGCAAATTCGAGATCGTCGGCGGTGATATGAGCGCGATCGAGGGCCCGGCCGTCCTGTCCATCACCGTGGCGGGTCGAACCGACACGCGACCGCTCCGGCGGTCCCAGGCCCGGGCCGGGTGGTCCGTGGCCGTCAGCGGCCCTCTTGGCGCCCCTGCCGTGGCCCTTCGCGAGCGACATCCCCTGCGCCTCGCCCCGCGTTTGGATGAAGGGCTTCGGCTCAACCAGCTCGGTCTGTGCTGCGGCGACATCTCTGACGGACTGTTGCGAGAGATGGAGAAATTTGCGTTCATGGCGCACTCCGGCTGTACCCTGCATGCCGCCGAGGTGCCGGTCGCGGCGGGTGCGACGCTCGAGGATGCGCTGGCAGGTGGTGAGGAGGCGGAGCTGGTCTGCGTAGGGCCGGAGCACCTGATCCGGCGCGCCGGGTTTCATCCCATCGGCGTGCTCACGGTGGACCAGGCGATCAGCGTGGTCGGCTCGAGCGGCGAGGTGGTCCGCGTGACACGCACTGGCTACGACCACTTTGCCTGAGCACGTCACCGCATCAGCGGCAGAGACGGAGGCGGCTGGTGAAGCGCTCGGCCGCCGGCTGCGCGCCGGCGACGTCGTGCTGCTGATCGGCGAGCTGGGCGCGGGAAAGACGACTTTCGTGCGCGGCGTCGCCAGGGGTGCCGGCTCGGATGCGCCGGTCGCGAGCCCGACCTTCCAGCTGGTGCGCGTCTATCCCGGGCGCCTGCAGCTGGCGCACGTCGACCTCTACCGGATCGAGAAACCGCCCGAGCTGGCGGAGCTCGGCCTGGACGAGCTGGCCGACCAGGGCGCGGTCCTGGTCGAGTGGGGCGACCGCCTTTTGACCTCCACCTCCCCGCCCGCGGGGAAGCACCCGGCGTCCAGGGGTCCCCACGAATCCAGGGCGCAGCCTCAGGATTCGGGGGGATTACAGCCGGGGAATGGGGAGGACCTTTCACCATTTGCGGTCATCGAATTCGAGCACCTCGGCGGCGACCGCCGGATGCTGCGGACCAGGCGTGATCTCGGTCATTGACACCTCGTCGGCCCTGTCGGCGATCGCGCTGATCGACGAATCCGGGGACGTGGTCCGGGAGGAGCTCCACGCTTCAGGCCGGTCGTTCGACCTGCCCGCCCGTCACCGAGCCCTGGTCGCGGGCGAAACCATCTCGAAGGTCGCCGTGGCGATCGGCCCAGGGTCTTTCACCGGCCTTCGCGTGGGCGTTTCGTTCGGTCTCGGCCTGGCGATCGGCCTGGGAGTTCCGATCCTGCCCCTGCCCACACTGGCCATCCAGGCGGCGCGCTGCGTACACGATGTGGTCGCGGTCGCCGAAGCCGGGCGGGGCAGGGTCTATTTCATGCGCCCGGGTGGCGAGGCGGCGCTCGCCGAGCCCCACGAGCTGGCCACCGATCTCCCGTTCGCCGGCTGGCTGCGCGATGCCACCCGGCTGTCCCTGGTCGCCGCCGGGCTTCGACCAGTTCCGGAGCTCGAGCTGCGGACCTTCGGTGTGGCGGCGGCAAGAATCCTCGCGACGGCACGCGAAGTTCCCTATGGTAGTCTCAAACTCGAGTACAGGCAGTCGTTCACCTCGAGGGTTTGATGGTTCAAATCAGGCAGCAGCTCGCGATCGAGCTGATGCGCGAATCAGATGTCAACACGGTGCAGGAGATCGAACGCGAGATCTTCGCCACGCCGTGGCCGAGGAACGCCTACTACCGCGAGCTCGCATCCCGCTCCAGCGCGCACTACGTGGTGCTGCGCCAGGAGGGTCTCGACACTCGGCCGACCGAGGTCAGATCACCCGACTTCGACCCGACGATCGTCGGGTACGGCGGGATGTGGCGGATGTACGACGAAGCCCACGTGACGACAATCGGTGTTCGCCACGACCTCCACCACAACGGCTATGGCCGCATCCTTTTCGCCGGTCTCGTGCAGGCGGCCTACGACATGGGCGCGAAATGGGTCACGCTCGAGGTGCGCACGACCAACGACAACGCGATGCGCATGTACGAGGGGTTCGGATTCAAGGTCATCGGCCGGCGCAAGGGCTACTACACCGACAACGGGGAGGACGCGATCGTGATGTGGTCGGACTCGATCCACTCGCCTCGCTTCCGCCGGGCGTACGAGTCCAACCTGGAGCGGATCGAGGCGGACGTGCGCGGCCTGCGCCGCGAGCTGATCACCGGGAGCGAGTAGGGCCCGATCGGCGCCGTCGGCGACGATCCCGAACCAGACCATGACCGAACCGATGGCGCTCACCCAGGACGAGCTGGCGCTGATCCTGGAGGCGCTCGATGACGCCGCGTTCTATCGCGACACGCGCTCTCGCGTGCTGGACACGGCGGTGAGGCGAAACCCGCGCTCGCGCGCGGCCGGCGTCGAGCGCGGGAGTGACATCGAGCTCCACAGGCGCCAGGCGCGTGCTTACGGCGCGCTCGCGCTCAAGCTGAGAAAGCAGTCTTGACCCGGGTCGCGCAGGCGTCGGTTTGATGCTGACCCTTGGGATCGAGACCAGCTGCGACGAAACCTCCGTGGCGGTGGTGGCCGACGGCCGGCGGGTCCTCTCCAACGTCATCCATTCCCAGGTGGACCTCCACAAGGAGTTCGGGGGGGTCGTGCCGGAGCTGGCCGCCCGCGACCACCTCGAGCGGCTTCCCCACATCCTCGAGCTGGCCCTTGAAGGCGCCGGCGCCAGGCCGGCCGACATCGACCGAGTCGCGGTTACGCGCGGGCCGGGCCTCGCCGGCTGCCTGTTGGTCGGGCTGGGCGTGGGGGAGGGGCTCTCCGCGGCCTGGTCGAAGCCCATCACCGGCGTCAATCATCTCTGGGGCCACATCTACGCCGCCATGCTGACCCGCCCCGATCTCGAGCCGCCACTCCTTGGGCTCGTGGTCAGCGGCGCCCATTCGGACCTCGTACGGATGCCCGCTCACGGCCGCTTCGAAGTCATAGGGAGGACCCGAGACGACGCCGCGGGCGAGGCCTTCGACAAGGCGGCGCGCATGCTCGGCCTCGGCTATCCGGGCGGCCCGGCCCTCGACCGGTTGGCCCGCACCGGCGACGCGCGCCGCCAGCCCCTCCCGCGTCCCTCGCTCCCGGGCCTCGAGTACAGCTTCAGCGGCCTCAAGACCGCGCTCCTGTACCGCCTGCGGGACCTGGGGGAGAAGGCGGGCCCGCAGGATAGGGCCGACCTGGCCGCGTCGTTCGAGCAGTCGGTCGTCGAGTCGTTGCTCGAGAAGCTCGACCAGGCCCTCGATGAGGGAGACCGTCCGGCCGAGGTGGTGGTGTGCGGCGGGGTGGCCGCCAACACCCTGTTGCGCAGGCGCGCGGCAGAGGTGGTAGCCGGCCGCGCCCGCCTGACCCTGCCTCCCCTCGACCTCTGCACGGACAACGCGGCCATGATCGCGGCAGCCGGCTTTTTCAGCGCGCAGCTCGAGACCTCGGACGTTCCGGCCGGCGGGATGCGCTCGCTGCAGGTCGATCCCTCCCTAGGATGGGGCTGATGGGGGTCAAAGGCTGGCAGGTGGTGTTCCGCGGCGAGCGGATCCAGGCCGACCTGCTGGCCGCCGTCCTGCAGGCTGATGGGATCCGGGTCGAGGTTTTCGGCGATAACGCCTATGGCGTAGGCATCGACCTGACCCCGGCGCAGCTGATGGTCCCCGACGAACAGGCCGAGGCCGCCAGGGACATCATCCGTGCCGCGGATGCCGTCCCCAGCGACCCGGAGGTTTAGGCACCCGCCTCCCTGCGGTAGTACAATTAGCAGTCGACCCACCTGAGTGCTAAGCGCTCGGGGTTGGGGAGTGCTAATCAACCAGCTCGCTGAGGAGGGCGCACATGAACCTGAGACCGTTGGGCGACCGCGTAGTGGTCAAGCCTGTCGAGAAAGAAGAGAGGACCAAGAGCGGGATCGTCCTTCCGGACACCGCCAAAGAGAAGCCCC
>Ga0307374_10003855_pt1 | contig 25350 bp, 18 predicted proteins | sample OX3MG_FD_202532 | JGI IMG/M metagenome (GOLD analysis project Ga0307374, IMG submission 202532) | Soil microbial communities from Risofladan, Vaasa, Finland - OX-3 | ecosystem: Environmental > Terrestrial > Soil > Coastal area > Acid sulfate soil | place: Finland: Risofladan, Vaasa | collected...
CCTGAAGCGCACGCCAGATCCGCATCGGCGTGGCCGGCATCTCCACGTGCCTGACGCCGAGGTGGGCGACGGCGTCGATGATCGCGCTCTGCACGGCAGGGGTCGCGCCGATCGTTCCCGCCTCGCCGATTCCCTTCACGCCGAGCGGGTTGTAGCTGGTGGGTGTCTCCATGCTGGCTAGCTCGAAGCTGGGCAGCTCGGTCGCCGAGACGATCGGGTAGTCAGCGAAGCTCGCCGTCAGCGGATTGCCGTCGGCGTCGTAGACGACCTCCTCGAGCAGGGCCTGGGCAGCGCCCTGGGCGATCCCGCCGTGCCGCTGACCCTCGGCGAGCAGCGGGTTGAGCACCCGGCCGGCGTCGTCAACGGTGATCACCCGGCGCAGCACCGCCTTGCCGGTCTCGGTGTCCACTTCGGCGACCGCGACATGGGTGCCGAACGGGAAGGTGGCACCGGGCGCGGTGAAGATCGAGTGCACGAACAGGCGCTCGTCCGTGGCGAGATCGGCGAGGCGTACCGACGCGTCGGGGTCACCGGCCACGGCGAACGCGCTGCGGCCCGGATCGAACTGCAGGTCGCTGGCGCTCGCCTCGAGCGCCGCCGCGGCCCGCTCCCTGGCCAGCTCGATCAGCTCCTTGGACGCCTGCTGCACGGCAGCGCCGCCTTGCTGGAGGCTCCGTGAGCCGCCGGTCCCGCCGCCCACCGGGATCAGGTCGGTGTCGCCCCACTTGACCGTGAAGTTCTCGACCGGGATGCCGAGCTCCTCGCTGGCGATCATGGCCCAGGCGGTCGAGTGGCCCTGACCGTGCGGCGAGGTGCCGGTCAGGATCGTCGCGGTGCCGTCGGGGTGGACCTCGACGGTCGCGTTCTCCTGCGGCGCCCCAGCCTCGTCGCCGCCGCCGGTGATCTCGACGTAGCAGGAGACTCCGATACCGAACTGCACGGTGTCGCCGCTCACCCGGCGCCTGGCCTGCTCGGCGCGCAGTTCCGCGTACCCGGCCGCCTCAAGCGCCTTGTCCAGGGCGGCCGCGTAGTCGCCGCTGTCATAGAGCGCGCCGAACGCGGTCTGGTGCGGCTCGCTGAATGGCGGCAGCAGGTTGCGGCGCCTGACGTCGGCGGGGTCCATGCCGATCTCGGCGGCGAACAGGTCCATTGCCCGCTCGAGGGCGGCGGTCGCCTCCGGGCGGCCCGCGCCGCGATACGCGCCGACCGGCGTGGTGGTGGTGACGATGGAGGTCCCGATCGCCTCGGCGTTCGGGATCAAGTACGGACCGGTGGCCATCATGATCGTCAGGAACGGCAGCACGGCGCCGATCCGCGGGTAGGCCCCGCCGTCCTGGATGATCTCGAGCCGGTAGCCGAGCACGTCGCCGTCCCTGCTGCCGCCGATCGTGATCGTGTGCCGCTGGCCGCGGCCGTGCGTCATCGAGATCAGGTTCTCGAACCTCGTCTCGGTCCACCTGGCCGGACGGCCGAGCTGCCTGGAGACCCACGCGACAACCGCGTGCTCGGGGTCGGCGCCGAACTTGGCGCCGAACGCCCCGCCGACGTCCGGGGTGATCATCCGGACCTGACTCGCCTCGATGCCGAGCATCTTGGCCAGGTCGTCCCGCGCGCTCTGCGCGCCCTGGTTCGGTATCCAGCTGGTGAGCCTGCCGTCCTCGCCCCAGACCGCGGCGGCCGCCCTGGACTCCATCGGGGCAGGAGCGACCCGCTGGTTGGCGAACGTGTGACTGACCACGACCTCGCAGCCGTCGAAGAGCTCGGGCTTCAGGCTGGCCGCGTTGCCGAACTCGACCACCACGTTGGTGCCGGCGTCCTCGAACAGGATTGTCTCGTTAGAAAGCGCGCCGTCGAAGTCGACGACGGCGGGCAGCGGCTCGTAGTCCACATCGACAAGCTCGACTGCGTCCTCGCCCTGATACGGGTGCTCGGTGACGACGACGGCGACCGGGTCGCCGACGAACCGGACCTTGTCGAGCGCCAGCAGCCGCCTGGTCATCTTGGCGTTCAGCATGCCCGCCATCATCGGCTCGATGCTCGGCAGGTCGGCGAGGTCGGCGCCGGCAAAGGCCGCGATGACGCCGGGCGCGGCGAGCGCGGCGCTGAGGTCGACCCGGCCGATCCGCGCGTGCGCGATGGGGGAGCGGACGAAGAACACGTGACAGGCGCCGTCCAGCGCATCGTCCGTCAGGTCCTCGGTGTAGACACCACCGGTCGTCAGGAACCGCGGGTCTTCGGTCCGCAGAACCCTCGTGCCAAGGATGCTCATCGGCGACTGGTCTCCTCGATCGCTGCGCTGCCGGCCTGGACGGCCGCTACCGGCCTTAACGGCCGCTACCGTCCGTTAAGGGCCACTGCCGGCCGATGGCCCGCATGGAGACTCTACAGATGGCGCTGGCGGATTCAATCGGTGGATCCGGATCAGGCGGCCGGGCCGCTGGTCCGGCCAGGAATGCCGTGCGGGCGCCAATGGTTGGACCTGTGGCACCGGGCATTTCCGGCGCTGAGGCCGCGGCGGACCTGAGCCGCGGCTTCGCCCGTTCGGCAGCAGCGACCGGTCGCGCGGGTGCCGGGCAGGCGGCACGAAATTCGGGCCCGAAACCTGTTGGGCGCCTCTGACCGGCCCAGATAGGATCAACTGCCCGGGCGCCCACCTGATCAGATTGGAACTTAGTCATGTTTACGCGCGCGCTGACGCGCCGCTTCCCCGTCCTGTCCAACCGCAATTTCCGGCTCCTGCTGGCCGACCGCCTGCTGGCTCCGATGGCTGCGACGTTCTCGCTGGTTGGCGTCTCGTTCGCGGTCCTCGCCGCGACCGGTTCGACCGCTGACCTGTCCTACGTCATCGCCGCTCAGGCCGCGCCGTCGCTCGTCTTCCTGCTCGTCGGCGGCGTGATCGCCGACCGGATCGCGCCGCAGCTTGTCATCGTTGCCGCGAACGTCATGGTCGCCGCGGGCGAGGGAACCTTCGGCATCCTGGTGCTGACCAGCCATCCCGCCGTCTGGGTGATGATCGCCCTCGAGCTGATGACCGGCACCGGGGTGGCGCTGTTCTACCCGGCTTCGATGGCGCTGCTGCCGCGGCTGGTGACGACCGAGCAGATGCGCGAGGCCAGCGCGATCAGCAGGCTGACCATGAACGCGGCCATGATGGCGGGAGCCGCGCTGGCCGGCGAGTGCGTGGCGCTGTTCGGGGCGGGCTGGGCGCTCGCGGTCTGCGGCGTCGGCATGTTCGCGACCGTTCCGCTGCTGCTGGCGATCAAGGCCGCGCCGCTCGACCGGCCGGAGACGGCTGGCGGGCACGAGCACGCGCCGAGCATGTTCCGCGAGCTGCGTGAGGGATGGTCGGAGTTCCGGTCGCACACCTGGCTGTGGGCGACCGTGCTCCAGTTCACCGTGGTGCTGGCCGCCTGGTGCGGAGGTTTCCAGGTCCTCGGCCCGGCCGTGGCGAGGGCGCACCTCGGCGGTGCGGCGGCCTGGGGCCTGATCTCCGCTGCGGAGGCCACCGGCCTGATCGTGGGCGGCCTGGTCTCGCTGCGCTGGTCGCCCAGCCGGCCGATCCTGTATGTCGTCCTGATCGGCGCGGCGATCGCGATCTCGCCGCTGTCGCTGGCCATGCTGCTGCCGCTGCCCGTGATCTGCGTGACCTCGTTCCTGCTCGGCGTGGCGATCGAGACGATGGCCGTGCTGTGGACGGTGACGATGGCGGCCAAGATCCCGGCCGACAAGCTCGCCAGGGTGTCCGCCTACGACGGGCTCGGCACCACGATGGGCATGCCGGTCGGCGCCCTGGTCGCCGGGCCGCTCGCCTCCAGGATCGGGGTGCCGGCGACGCAGTACGGTGCCGCCGCGATCACGCTCGTCGCCTCGGCGCTCGCGCTGATCCCGCGCGACGTCCGGACCATGCGGTCCGGACCGGTGCAGCAGGAGACTGTCGAGCCGGCTCCGGCTGGCGCGATCCTCGAGGAGCCGGTGCTGGCGGAGGCCGCTCCGGCCGGCCCGGCCCTGGTCGAGCCGGCGCTGTCATCGACCGGCTGAGGATCCAGCAGCAGCATCGGCGGACCGTTGATGTCGCTATAACGACATCGGCGGTCCGCCGATGTCGTTGTTACGGGGCCCCGGGTTGTTGGGGGCTGGGGTTGTTGGGGGCTGGGGGCTTTCCGGGCGGATCAGGGCATTGCTCCCAGGCGGCCGATCGAAGGGATGTCCTGCTCGAACCAGACTCGCTTGCCGGCGTCGTCGGCATCGACGCCCCAGCGGGCCGCCAGCGCGTCAATGACCTGCAGGCCTCGTCCGAACTCGTCCAGCTGATTCTCGGGCGGCTGATTCTCGGGCGGCTGATTCTCGGGCGGCTGATTCTCGGGCGGCTGGGCCCCGGGACCACGCAAACAGCCGGGCGCCCGAATGATCATGCTGCGGTCCGCGTCGGCTATCTCGATACGGAGCGTGCGCAGATCTCGGTGGATCGTGACCGTCACGGGCCTGACGGGCCTGGCGTGCAAGACCGCGTTTGTCAGCGCCTCGCTGAGGCAGAGCACGGCGTCATCGCAGATCTCGGTCAGCTCCCAGCTCACCAGGAGCCGCGCGACCGCGTGCCGGATCTGCGTGACGGCCGCGGGCGCGGACCCAACCTCGATCACTGACGTGACGTCAGGATCGCGGCGCTGTCGTGGTGTCACTGCCAAAGCAGATTCCCCACTTGCTGCTCCCGCGGCTGTTCCCGCGGCTGCCCCCGCGTGGCTACTCCCCGTGGCTGCTCCCCGTGATGGCTCCTCCTGGCTTTAGATCTCGGACGTCAGACGTCCAATGTCCATTCTTTTCTGAAACTGCACAGGGCGTCAAGAACACATCAGACGTCTAAGCTCTTCTTTATGCCAGTTGAGTCCCCCCGTCCCCAATATCGGCAGCTCGCAGATCTCATCCGGGCAGCCATCGAGCAGGGGGAGTACCCGCCCGGTTCGGAGCTGCCTGCCGAAGACCAGCTCGCCAGCCTGCATGGTGTCAGCCGGGCCACGGTGAACCGGGCCGTGCTGATCCTGCGCGGTGAGGGTGCGGTCCGGGTCATCCGGGGACGAGGGACCGTCGTGCGCGAGCTGCCGGTGCTCCGGCGCGACGGCATCGCCCGGCAGCGCGCGGACCTGCGGGAGGCGGGCGCGGCCCGGGGAGCCTTTCAGGCCGAACTTGCGCGCCTCGGCCTGAGCGCGAGGTCCGAGGTCGGCGTAACCGAGGAGGCTCCGCCGGCCGAGATCGCCAGCCTGCTGGGCATCGAGCCCGGTGCGCTCGCTGTCACGCGGCAGCGCCGGATGTACGGCAACGAGGTTCCGGTGCAGCTGGCGATCTCGTACCTGCCGCGCGACATCGCGGCCGGCACGCGGCTCGCGGATCCGGACTCCGGACCGGGCGGGATCTACTCGCGCCTCGCCGAGCTCGGGTACGCCCCGTCGGCATTCAGCGAGTCGGTCCGGATCAGGCTGCCCGAGGCAGACGAAGCAGCGTTCCTCATCATGGATGCCGAGCAGCGCGTCTTCGCCATCCGCCGTCTCGCATCGACCGCGGCCGGCCGCGTCGTGGAGGTCAATGACATCGTCCTGCCGGCCCATCAGTGGGAACTGCACTACGAATGGCGCGCAGGATAGGTCGCGATGATTATGCGGCGAGCGTGGCCTCGCCGGTGAACGCGGACCACAGCGCCCGGTAAGCGCCGTCGGCTTCGAGCAGCTCGTCGTGGGTGCCGACCTCCGCGATCCGGCCCGCATCGAGCACCACGATGCGGTCAGCCCGGGCCGCCGTGCTGAGCCGGTGCGCGACGAGCAAGGTGGTGCGCCTGGCCGTGAGCTGCTCGGTGGCCCTGATCACGGCTGACTCCGCGGCCAGGTCGAGCGCCGCCGTCGCCTCGTCGAGCAGCAGGATCGCCGGATCGACCAGGTAGGCGCGCGCCAGCGCGATCAGCTGGCGCTGCCCGGCGGACAGGTTGCGGCCGCGCTCGGCGACCTGGTGGCTGAACCCTCCGGGCAGCCGGGAGATCATCTCGATCGCACCGACTCCGCGGGCGGCGGCCTCGACCTCCGCGTCGGTCGCCTCCGGCCTGCCGTAGGCAATCGCGTCGCGCAGCGTCCCGGGGAAGAGGTAAGGCTCCTGCGGAACCACGCCCAGCTGCCTGCGGTAACTGCCCAGGTCGAAGTCGCGGACATCGACGCCGTCGACAAGAACCCGGCCAGCGGTCACGTCGTAGAACCTGGCGACCAGCTTGACCACCGTGGACTTGCCGGCGCCGGTCTGGCCGACCAGGGCCACCGTCTCGCCCGGGGCGATCCGCAGGCTGATTCCCGCGATCGCCTCCTGGCCGAGATCCCGGTAGCTGAAGTGCACGTCGGCAAGCTCGATCTCGCCGCGCAGCCGCCCGGCCGTCACCGGGTGCTCCGGCTCCGGCGTGCTCGTCGGCGTCCGCAGCAGCGACGAGATCCGGCGCAGGCCGACCGCCGCCTGCTGGTAGCCGTCGAACACCTGGGACATCTGCTGCACAGGCGAGAAGAGCATGTCGATGTAGAGCAGGTAGGCGATCAGGCCGCCGGCCGTGAGCACGCCGCTGTGCACCTCGCTGGCGGCGGCGAACAGCACGAGGGCGCCCGCGATCGTGGACAGTGCCTGGACGAAGGGGAAGTACAGCGCGATGTACTTCTGCGCGCGCAGCCGGGAGGTCCGGTAGGCGCTGCTCAGCGCGGCGAACCTGTCCTGGTTCACCTGCTCGCGCCGGTAGGCCTGGGCGACGCGCAGCCCGGCGACGTTCTCCTGCAGGTCGGCATTGACGGCGCTGACCTTCTCGCGCGCGTCGGCGTAGGCTTTCGATGACTTCGCCCGGAACACGATCGTGGCGATGATCAGTACGGGCAGAACGCTGAACAGGGTCAGCCCCAGCCTGATGTTGATAAGCAGGAGCGCGATCATGACGCCGACGAACGTCAGGCCGGCGTTGACCATCGTGATCAGCCCGGTCTGCAGGAACGTGGACATCGCGTCCACGTCCGTCGTCATCCTGGTCATGATCCGGCCGGCCATCTCGTGCTCGTAGTAGTCCAGGCCAAGCCGCTGGAGCTGCGAGAAGATCTTGACCCGGAGCGTGTAGAGCAGCCGCTCGCCATTGCGCCCGACGACGACGGTCTGGACGGCGTTCACGACCCAGTCGGCCATCACGATCGCCAGGGCCGCTATCGAGATAAGCACGATGACGCGGAAGGTTCCGGCTTCGATGCCGTGGTCGATGCCGCCCCGCATCAGCCAGGGGAGCGCGATGCTGGCGATCGCGTCCAGGCCGTCCAGGATCAGGCCGGCGATAAGCGCGATCGCGAACGGCCGCAGCAGCCTGCGCAGGGTGAAGTGCGGGTCGCCCGCGCGGCTGAAAGCCTGGTCGACACCTGGCTCGTCGTTCGCCGGGGGCAGCGCCGCGACCTTGGCGAGCAGTTCTGGCGTGGGCGGGATCCCGGCCAGCATGCTCCCGTCAGTCCCGGCGGTACGGCTGACGCTCGCTGCCCGGCCGCGGCTGCCACCGCCGCCGATGCCGATGCCCATGCCACGGCCGATCGAGGTGCTCGCCTGGCTGGTGAGCTGGGTCGCGCTACCCGCCGGGCCGCCCGATCCGGCGGCCTGCCGATCCCGGTCTGGCCAGAGCCAGGGGGTGATGTCGTCCGGCCTGCTCGCGGTGGTGCCCGGGCCGGCCGGCCCGTTCTCGTAGTAGGCCAGCTCGCCCGCGTCGACGCCCTCGGCATCCTCGCCCGGACCAGCCAGCAGCAGCCGGTACAGCGGGCAGCGCTCGGTCAGTTCTTCGTGAGTGCCGAGATCGACTAGCCTGCCGTCGTCTAGCACGGCGATCTTGTTAGCGAGCTGAAGTGTGGATCGCCGGTGCGCGATCAGCAGCGTTGTCCGGCCGGCCATCACCCGGCGCAGCGTCTCGTGGATCTGCGCCTCGACCCTGGCGTCGATAGCCGAGGTGGCGTCGTCGAGGACGAGGATCGCCGGGTCGGTGATCAGCGCCCGCGCCAGCGCGACCCGCTGCCGCTGTCCGCCGGACAGGGTTAGCCCCTGCTCGCCGATCACCGTGTCGTAGCCCTCCGGCAGGCAGAGGATGAACTCCTCGGCCTCGGCGGCGCGTGCCGCGGCGACGATCTGCTCGTCGGTGGCATCCGGCCTGCCGTAGGAGATGTTCGCCCGAATCGTGTCGGAGAACAGGAAGCTGTCCTCCATCACCAGGCCGATGGCCGAGCGGAGCGAGTCGTGGGTCAGGTCACGAACGTCGTGCCCGCCGATCCGCGCCGCGCCGCCGGTCACGTCGTAGAAACGGGGAAGCAGCAGCGAGATGGTCGACTTGCCCGAGCCTGACGTCCCGACTAGGGCGACTGTCTCGCCCGGCCCGACCCGCAGCGACAGCCCGCGCAGCACGGGTTCCGATGGCAGGTAGCCGAACGTGACGTCGTCGAGTTCGACGTCGGATGCCCCCTGCGGAAGGTCGACCGCGCCGGGCTTCTCGGTCAGCACCGGCCGCGAGTCGATGACCTCGTAGACCCTGATGACGCTCGCCCGTGCCTCCTGGCCCAGCGTGATCAGCCCGGTCAGGGAGCGGACCGGGCCGACCAGCTGGGCGATATAGGAGGAGAACGCGAAGAACGTGCCGAGGTTGATCTCGCCGCGAATCGCCAGCCAGCCGCCGAACGCCAGCACGCCGACCTGCCCGAGCGCCGGGATGGCCTGCAGCGACGGGTTGTACCGCGCCATCAGCCTGACCGCGCGTACCCGGGCCGCGTAGAGCAGCCGGCCGGCGCCTTCGAGCCGCTCCACCTCCTGCTGCTCCTGGCCGAAGCCCTTCACCACCCGGACACCGGTCACGGCGCCGTCGACCACGCCGGCCACGTTGGCGGCGTGCTGCTGTGCGTCCCAGCTCGCGGGGAAGAGCTTGTTCCGCGAGGCGAGCGAGATGGCGAACAGCGCGGGACCGACCGCCAGGGCGACCAGCGTGAGCAGGGGGGAGAGGACCGCCATGGCAACGAGGGACAGGAAGAACAGCAGGATGTTGCCGAGGAGGTACGGCACCATGGCCAGCAGGCCCTGGATCATGTTCACGTCCGAGATGGACCTGCTGACGATCTGGCCGGTGTGCAGCTGATCCTGCCGGGCGCCGTCCAGCCTGGACAGCGCGGCGAACATCTCCGTGCGCAGGTCGTGCTGGACGTCCAGCGACAACCGGCCGCCGAGGTATCTCCTGGTGAAGACGCCGGCGAAGCTCACGAGCGCCGCGATGACCAGGGCGGTCGCGCCGACCCAGATGGGCTGATGGTGGCTCAGGATCGCATTGTTGACGATGTCTCGCTGGATCAGGGGAATGATCACCATCACGATCGTGGCGAGCAGCGAGCCGCCGAACGCCAGCGTGACCAGGCGCGGGTAGCGCCAGCAGCAACCGATCAGCCGCCGCAGCCAGCGCTGGTGCGGGTCGGCTGATGTCATGCTGCTCTCCTTCCGGCCCTCGCTGTCTGTTGCGGGCCACGCGGCATTGGCTCCTGACCTCCCCGGGCGCAGCAAGCCAGTGCACCGTCGCCGCCGACCCGCACCTGGTCGCGGCATGGTCGACGCCGGATAGCCGGTCGCGGTGCTGTCCCCGACGCTGGTGACGCTCCCCGAATCAGTATGCGGCCACAGTCTGACAACGACGCGCCATTATCTGGGGCGCTGGATCCGGACCGCTAGCGTCCCGGAACCTCTTTCCGTAGTTCGTTAGCCTAACAAAGTTCTGGACCTGGGGGATCGCGGTGAGCGGCGAGTGTACGCCGGGAGCGGGGACTGGGAGTCGCGGTGAGCGGCCGGCGTTGAGCGATTAGGCCGACCGACGACTTACCCCGGGTTTGTTGGCCGCAAAAGCCGCAAAAGGATCGTGATCATGGCTGAAACACGGGGTGAGTGGGTTGAGCCGAGGTAGGAGACTAGCCAGGGCCTAGAGCTTTGCCTCGATTGCCGGGATTGGCCCGGCGGTGCAGACCGAACCCGGCTTGTTGTTCGTCATCTTGCAGATCGACGCCGTGATGTAGTTGGCCGCGCCGTTGACGTTCTGGGCCACCGGGCTGCTCGGGTCCTTGAGCTGGCTGGCGACCTGCGCCCAGGTGAGGCCGTGCAGCACGGACGGGACGAACAGCGGGCCGGTGATGACGACCTTATTGCCGAAGTCGATGAACGGGTAGCCAGTCGCACCATTGGTGGTGTCGTACTTGGTCCACAGCGCCTGCTGCGCCTTGGTGACGGGCTGGAGCAGCTTGCGGTTCACCTTCTGGTGCTCGACAGAGGTAAGAGTCAGGTACGGGCTCGTGTACTTCTGGTTGCGGAAGGTGAGTGTCGGAGTGTTCGGGTAGACATCGGTGCTCGACGAGTGAATTCCCCGGAAGGGACCGAAGGTGCCGAACCGGCTCAGGGCGACCGCCATCGACCAGCGCATCGCCGCGCAGTACGGGCAGAACTCCGCCCCGATGTAGAGCATCTCCGGCTTGCCGGCGCTGGAGAGCGGCGTATCGCTGATCGTCTTCAGCGGCAGGCCGGTCGTGGGCAGCGGGCCCGTGCCGACACTTGCCAGCGTGCTGGCCGGCACGCTGGTGATGTTGCGGGCGACGGCAGCCGGGAGGTTGCCCGAGCCCAGGTTCTTGGCCGGCTTGGCCAGGCCCTTGATGAGCAAGAACGCAACAACGATGACGAGTACGAGACCGACCGAGCCGCCGACGATCAGTAGCCTGCGCCGTTGCTCGGCCTTCCTGGCCGCTGCCTGCTGGGCGGCGACCCGCTCCCGGGCGTTGCGCGCCCTGTTCCGATCTGCCTTGCTCATCTGTCCCGCTCTGCCTCGTCCTGATGTAACCGAATATCGCCGCCGCGGCGAACGTGGGAATCAGGCTAGCCCCTGTCGGGCGCTGCTCTCACTCCGGAGAAAGCGGCGCGGCCGATAACCAGCCCGAACAGGATAAACGTGAGCACGTGGACTCCGGTGCAGTACAGGCAGATCGCGTTGATCCTGAACAGCTCGGCCCAGACCAGGTAGAGCACGAACACGATTCCGACGACCACCGACGCCAGCCTGGCCCAGTGCACGGCCGGCCAGGGCGCGCGCCAGCCCCACGGGGAGTTGACGGCCACCATGAAGACGAAGAAGGCCAGGCCGAGGACGGAGACCGGGAAGATCCCGACATGCGACCACGCGCTGGTCGTCACGGCCTCGCAGTTGATCGCGCCCTTTTCCGAGCAGCCGGCGAAGGTCGTCGACTGGCTGAAGTGCTGGTAGGTCACGTAGGCCGCGTCAGCGAGCCCCAGCAGCGAGACGATCAGGGTGGCGACGGGAACGCCGCCGCCCGCCCAGGTCACGGCCGGCCGGCAGGCGGCGCCCACTCCGGCCAGCCCGCGCCTGGCCGGCGAAGGAGTCCCGCCCCGGCTCGGCTGGCCGCCGGAGGCCGTGGCAGTGCTCTTGGCGAGCCTGGCGGCGGGCGTGTTCGCCGCGCCTCGCGCGGGCTTGCCGGCCGCGGCGGCTTTACCACTGGCCGGTCTGGCTGCCCGGGAGCTGGCAGCGCCCCCGGCGCGCTTGCCCGACTTGCTGGAGGTTTGCCGTGTTGCCATCAGATGCTCCCGCTGGCTGAGGTGACCCCGGTCGACGTGCAGACACTGCCCGGCTGGTGGTTCGTGATCGTGCAGATGGCCGCGGTGATGCGGTTCGCGGTGGCGTCGATCGCCTGGCCCACCGTGCTCTTCGGGTTGGCCAGGTCGGCCCCGATCTGCTGCCAGGTCAGGTTGGCCAGCAGCATCGGGTCGTAACTCGCGCCGTCGATGACGTACCTGTTGCCGAAGTCGACGAACGGGAACGAGTCGTCATAATTGCTCGTCGGCACGTAGGGCGGTGCGTCGTATTTCGCCATCAGTGACTTGTCCAGCGTGGTTACGGGCTGCAGCGGGGTCTTGTCGACCTTCTGTGCCTCGGTCGTGGCGAAGGCGACGTACTTACTGGTGTAGGTCGCCTTGTAGTAGCTCACAGTCGGCGTATTCGGGTCGGTATCGGTGCTGCTCGAGTGGATGAGGTGCAGCCCCGAGAACGTTCCGAAGCGGCTGAGCGCTACCGACAGAGCCCACCGCTCGGCGGCGCAGAACGGGCAGTACTCGGCGCCGACATAGACGACTTCCGGTTTCCCGTTGCTGGTCAGAACCGCGCCAGCCGGCCGGATCGTGCGGATCGCGTGCGGGTAGACGCTGCCCGTGGCCGGGTACGTCGGACCGGCCGCGACCTTGTCCAGAGTCGCCGCCGGGACACTGGCGATGTCACGGCCGACCGCGGCCGCCACGGTCGCGCTCGCCGTCGTCGGGCCCGAGGCCTTGGCCGGCGACCCCCCGAGTGACTTGACGACGATCAGGGCGACCACCACGGCCAGCACCACGACGATGCTTCCGCCAGCGATCAGGCCTTTCCTCCGCTGGTCGGCTCGTTTCTCGAGAGCCTGCTGGGCGGCGATCTTCTCCCTGGCGCTCTGCTGACGGTTTCGCTCCGCCTTGCCCATTCCTGACCTGCCTTAGTCGTGAGGAAACCTGAGGGGGCGCCTGCCGGAGACCATGCTATGGGGCGCGGACCTGTGTGGCTGCGCTGTTCGCGAAGCGCTGCCAGGCCGGCACGGTCGCAAGGCCGTGCGACAGCTAACCACAGGAGGCTGAACGTTGGCTGAAGGCCAGCCCCGGCATCGCTAGCGGCTCGTGGTCAGGACCGGCGGGCTGACAGGCTGGCCGGCTGGCGGGCGCTGCGGGCGCTGCGGGCGGACCGTTTGTGTCAGGAGTTCTTGCGCAACGCAACTGACAGTGGCTATCGTCCCGGCTATGACGCTGAAGATCAGTAGGTTCCTTGTCGGAGTGGCCGTACTTGCGTGCCTTGGGCTGGCGGCAGCGGGCTGCGGCTCGTCGGGGAGCTCCGGGGACTCGGGCAGTTCAGGCGGGGGCGGCAACGCCAAGCCGTCGGGCACGGCGAACGTCGCGTACGCGGCATCGCTGACTTACCTGAACGAGCAGATATTCGGGCCTGCCTTCGCCACGGCGACCGGGTACAAGTACCAGGGCACCGCCGGGCCGTCCGACGGCCTGTCCAGCGAGATCGCGGCCAAGACCATTTTCCCGAACGCCTTCATCAGCGTCGGCGGCAAGCCCATCGGGGACCTTGGGGCCAAGTTCACCAGGTGGTACGTCCAGTACGCGTCGACCTCGATCGTCGTCGCCTACAACCCGTCGAGCAAGTACGGCCCGCAGTTCCAGGCGATTGCGAGCGGCAAGAAGCCGATATCGGACTTGTTCAAGCTGATGGAGCAGCCAGGGTTCCAGCTCGGTCGGACCGACCCGAACACCGACCCGCAGGGCCGAGCGTTCATCTACATGCTCGAGCTCGCCCAGATGAAGTACCACCTGCCGAAGAGCACGATGACGACGATCCTCGGCGGCCCGCCGGCGTCGGACACGTCGACCCAGATCTTCGAGGAAGCCGCCCTTGACTCACGGCTCCAGGCCGGCCAGGTCGACGCGGCCAGCGCCTACCTGTCGCAGGCCAAGCAGCTGCACCTGCACTACATCAGCCTGCCGCCCGACATCAACCTGGGCGATGCGTCCCTGGCCGACCAGTACGCCAAGGCCTCGATCACGATTACCAGCAGCACGGGCCCGGAGACCAAGACCGGCTCGCCGCTCACGCTCGACATCACGACCATCAGCGGCGCGAAGGACGCGGCGGCGGGCAATGCCTTCGTCGCCTACGTGCTCTCGCCGGCCGGCCGCGCGCTCTACGCGAAGCAGGGCGGCTATACCCTGCTGACACCGACACTGACCGGCCCGGCAAGCGCCGTACCCGCCTCGATCCGGAAAGAGATTGGCAGCTAGCCCAGTTACTGTCACTCCGCCGGCGCCCGGACAGAGCGGGCCCGGCGGACTGGCAGTTCCGCGAGGGCTGCGCAATGCCAGCCGGTCACTAGCGGTGGCGGGGACCGGCATCATCTGGCTCGCCCTGCTCGGACCCGTCATCGCGCTGCTGACGCATCTGTCGTGGAGCGGCATTACCAGCGCGCTGAGCGCGCCCGGCGCCTTCGACCCGCTCATCCTGTCGGCCGAGTCCGGCGCCGTGACGCTCGGTGTGCTGCTGCTGCTCGGCACGCCGCTGGCCTGGGCGCTGGCCAGGGGCACGCTGCCGTTCCCGCGCGTGTGGGAGGCCGGCGTGCTGGCCACGCTGCTGCTGCCGCCGCTGGTCGTCGGGCTGCTGCTGATCTTCATGGTGGGCCCGTTCACGCCGATCGGGCATCTGCTTTCCGGCCTGCACCTGTCCGCGACCGATACGTTCCTGGCCCTGGTCATCGCCCAGGTGTACGAGTCGGCGCCGTACTACGTACTCGGGGCGCAGGCCGCGTTCGGCAGCGTCGACTACCGGCTGGAACAGCAGGCGGCGCTGCTGGGAGATCCGCCGCTACGCGTATTCCGGCGGGTGACGGTACCGCTGGCCGCACCGGGGATGGCGATGGCGATGGCGATCGCCTGGGCCAGGGCGATGGGAGCGTTCGGTGCCGTCGTCATCATCGCCTACCATCCGACAGGGCTTCCGCTGCAGGTCTGGACGACGCTGCAGGAGACTGGCCTGCCGTCGGCACTGCCGTACGCCCTCGTCCTGCTTGTTGTCGCGCTGCCGCTGCCGATCGCGGCCTATGTCTGGAGCGCCCGTGCTCGAAGCCGACGTCGAGGTTGACCGCCGCGACTTCACGGTTCGGGCGCGCCTGACGGTCGCGCCGGGCGAGCGGCTCGCGCTGTTCGGGCCCTCGGGCGCAGGCAAGACGACGCTGCTCGAGGTGATCGCGGGGCTCGTGGCGCCGCGCCGGGCGCGGATCACGCTGGCTAGCCGGGTCCTGACGTCGACGGGCCAGAGCGTGACCGCGCTGCCGCCATGGCAGCGCCGCGTCGGGCTGCTTCGCCAGGATCCCGGCCTGTTTCCGCATCTGTCGGTCAGGGACAACTTGCTGTACGCCCGGTCCCGGTCGTCCGGGCGGGCCGGGCCGCACGGGTCGGACGGGTCATCGGCGCCAGCTGTTCCGGCCGGGTCGTCAGCGTCGGCTGGGTCGTCGGCGTCGGCCGAGGCCGAGCTTGCCGAGCTAGCCGGCCTGCTCGGGATCGACGGGCTGCTCTCGGCGATGCCGGCCCGGCTGTCGGGCGGCCAGGCGCACCGGGTGGCGCTCGGGCGGCTGCTGCTCTCGCACTGCGATGCCCTGCTGCTCGACGAGCCCTACACCGGGCTGGACGTCAGCCTGCGGCGTACGCTCACCGACCTGGTCGTCTCGCTCGTCACGCAGCGCCGCATCCCAGCGATTCTCGTCGCCCACGAGCTTGCCGAGGCGCAGGCGTTCGCCGACCGGCTGGCGGTTCTCGACCGCGGTCAGGTGCTGCAGACGGGCGCGCCCGGCGAGGTTGTGCTCCGGCCCGCCGCGCGCCGGGTCGCCGAGCTAGTCGGCTACACCGCGTTCGTGCCGGTGCGAGAGTCCGCGCCGGCGGCGGTGGCCCAGTCACCGACGCCCGGGTCCGGGTCCGGGTCCGCCGGCGTGGTGGCCGGCATCCATCCTGACCGGGTTATCAGCGGCCGGCATCCCGCCCGCGGGCTGGTGCTGGCCGGAGTCGTCGGCTCGTGCCGGCCGGCCGGGGCGCTCTGGGAGGTCACGATCCGCACCGCCGACGCAACGGTGACCGGCCGGCTGCTGGAGGCCGCGTCCGCCGGGCAGGAACTTGTGCTGACGGCCGTCGATCCGCCCTGCTTCGCCGCAGGCGGGGCAGCGGTCGGCGCCAGGGCCGTGCCCGCCGGGGAAGGGCGGCCCGCCGGGGGAGTGAGGGCGGCCGGAGGAGCGCGGCCCGGCCGGGCGGGGGTCCAGAAATGATCAGCGGGGCCAAGCTGCGATTCGCCCGGCAGGCGCGCGGCTTCTCGCAGCAGCAGCTCGCCGGAATGGCCGGCGTGTCGCGGCAGGCCGTCTCCGCGGTTGAGAGCGGCCAGTCGGACCCCTCGCTGCGCGTCGCGCTGGCGCTGGCCCAGGCGCTCGGGATGACGGTGGACGAGCTGTTCGGGGCGGAAGGCACGATCCCGACGGTGTCAGTTCGCCTCGTCAGTCACGTCGGCTCGGACACCGGCTCCGACACCGGCCCGGGTCCGGCCGTCGCGCGGGTCACGCTGGCCCCGATCGGCGACTCGTTCGTCGCGCTGCCGCTGGCCGGCGCAACGGTCAGCCGGGCGGGCTTCCTCCCGGCCGGCGGCCTTCTCGCCACCTGCGAACCCGACCAACGCGACGGCGCGGCCCCGCCAGATGCGCCGTCGACCGCCCGCCTGGCGGAGGTCCGGCCCATCGGGCCGCCCCGGCCGACGCTCGTCGTCGCCGGCTGTGACCCGGCGCTGCCGCTGCTCGAGGAACCGCTCAGCCTGCTCGACCCGCCGATCGCGTTCAGCTGGTGGCCGTGCTCGAGCCGGGAGGCGCTGCGACTGGCCGCCGACGGGCTGGTGCATGCCGCCGGCGCGCACCTGCGGGATCGGTCCGGCGAGTACAACACCGGCTCCGCGGCCGAGGTGCTTGCCGCGGGCGGCGAGGTGGTCGGCTTCAGCGCGTGGCGGGAGGGGCTCGTGCTCGGGCCCGCCGCCGCGGACGGCGTGACGGGCGTTGCCGACGTGGCCAGCCGCGGCCTGCGGCTGGTGAACAGGGAGCCTGGCGCCGAGGCGCGCCGCGTGCTCGACCGCGAGCTCGGCAAGGCCGGGATCGACGGCGAGCAGGTTCCCGGTTACCGGACGATGGCGGCCGGGCACCTGCAGGTCGCCGACGCGATCGCCGCGGGTCTCGCCGACGCGGGCGTGGCATGCGAGCCCGCGGCGCTGGCCTACGGGCTGGCGTTCATCCCGCTGGCGGCGGAGCGGTTCGACCTGGTCATCCCGGCCGAGCACGCCGCGTCACGCGAGGTGCAGGCGCTGATCAAGGTGCTCGCCTCGCGCTGGCTGATCGATCAGCTCGCCAGCCTCCCCGGCTACGACCCGTCGTCCTGCGGGCAGCACATGGCGACGCTGCCGGCGCAGTAGGACGCATCCGGCCGATCACCCCGCGCGGGTGAGGCCGTTGCCGCGGCCGGCGCCCCGGATGGTGCCCTGACATCGGCGAGTGCCAGCCCGGCCGACGGCCGGCCGCTGGGACGCGCGAGCTTCGGCTCGGCGCGGGGGACCCGGGATGCGGGACCGTGAATCGGCTGCTGGAGCGGCTGGGCGGCTTCGCGGTGCGATGGCACTGGGCAGTGATCACCGGCCTGGGTGGTCATCATCGTCGGCCTGTTCGCCGTCAGGCACGAGTTCGGCGGCGGTTACGTCAACAGCTACTCGGTGGCTGGCACCGACTCCGCGAACGGCCTCCATGTTCCTGCTGTCCCGGATTCACGAGGCCTGGATCGTGACCAGGGACCCGCACCGCAGCGTGGCGATCGGCATCGGCGCGACCGCCCGGGTCATCACTACCGCCGCGGCGATCATGGTGGTCGTCTTCGCCAGCTTCGTGGTGCGGATGGTGCTCGTCCCCGCGGTGATGACGCTGCTCGGGCGGCATGCGTGGTGGATGCCGCGCTGGATGGAGCCGGTCGCGCCCAGGCTGCACCTGGAGGAAGGCGCCACGGCCGCGGCCGCCGACCGGGCGGAGGGCGCCAGCAGGAAAGCGGCCTGACGGCTACGCCGTGAATGAACACGTTCGACTGGCCGGGGCAGCGCCCGCCAGGATAGCCCCATGAGACTTCTGGTGCTCGGCGGGACACACCACGTCGGACGGGCCGTCGTCGAGGCCGCGCTGGCCCGGGGTGACGAGGTCACAACGGTGAACCGGGGCGTCAGCGGCAAGGACGTTCCGGGAGCGCAGGCGCGGCAGGCGGACCGGACCGATCCGGGACAACTGCGCGCGGCGCTCGGCGACGACACCTGGGACGCGGTGATCGACACCTGGAGCCGCGCGCCGCGCGTGGTGAGTGACTCGGCCTCGATGCTGTCCGGCCGGGCCGGCCACTACGGTTACGTCTCCAGCAGGTCGGTCTACCAGTGGCCGATCCCGGTGGCCGCGGACGAGAGCGCGCCCGTCGTGGACGGTGGCGCGGCGAGCGAGGAATGGGACGACTACGCGGCGGCCAAGCGCGGTGGTGAGCTCGCCGTTCTCGAGCACTTCGACGGGCCATCCGTGCTCGCCAGGGCCGGGCTGATCCTCGGCCCTTACGAGTTCGTTGGCCGGATGCCGTGGTGGCTGCGCCGGATCGAGCGCGGCGGCGACGTGCTGGCGCCGGGCCCTCGTAATATGCCGCTGCAGTACATCGACTGCCGTGACCTGGCCAGCTGGCTGCTGCACGCGGCGGACGCGGGCATCAGCGGCCCGTTCAACGCCGTCAGCACGTCAGGTCACGCCACGATGGAGAGCTTGCTGACCGCCGCCGTCGCCGCCACCGGGTCCGATGCGAACCTGGTCTGGGTGGACCCTGAGGTGATCGAGGCGGCGGGAATCGGGCCGTGGATCGAGCTTCCCGTCTGGGTCCCCCCCTACGGCGAGCGCGCCAGCCTGCACAACGGGAACGTGTCCGCGATCTTCGCGGCCGGCCTGGTCTGCCGGCCGGTCGAGGAGACGGTGACCGACACCTGGCGATGGCTGCAGACTGAGGGCGACCCGCCGGTCGCCGCAGGCCGGCCTCGGCATGGGCTCGACCCGGACCGCGAGCGTGAGGTGCTGGCAAGCCTGGCCTAGGCCAGGCCGCAGCCGGGCTGAGCGGCGCCGAGACGCGACCGGCTGCGGCCGGCGCGCAGCTGGTGTGCGCGACCAGCCACAGCCGGTTTGTTATATAACGAACCACCGCCCGTGCCTGCAGGCGGGCAGGCCCGCGTCAGTGCCCGTAGACGGGAACGATCACCGCGCGGGCGATGGTGTGGAAGCGCAGGTTGAACCCGGCCACGGCGGGGGAGACGTCGGAGTCGATCCCGAGCGGCTCGGCGTCCAGCGCGTGGACAGCGAACACGTACCTGTGCGGCGGGTCGCCTTCCGGCGGCGCGGCGCCGCCGAAGTCCTTGGACCCGTAGTCGTTGCGGACCGAGAAAGCGCCGGCCGGCAGGCCGCCGCCGTCCGCCGCGCCCGCGCCCGACGCCAGTTCGGTGACCGAGGCCGGGATGTCGAGCACTAGCCAGTGCCAGAAACCGGATCCGGTCGGCGCGTCCGGGTCGTAGCAGGTCACGGCGAAGCTCTTGGTTTCGGCCGGGAAGCCACGCCAGCGCAGCTGCGGTGAAATGTTCTGGCCGCTCATGCCGAAGCCGTTGTATACCTGGTTATCGCCCATCTGCTGGTCCTGGGCAACGTCGTCGCTCTCGACGGCGAACGAAGGCACCTGCGGCATGAAGTCGTAGGGCAGCGGAGCCCTGTCGGACATAGATCCTCCTAGCGCGAAATCGTTTTTCCATCACGTGCCAGTCTGGTTGCCAACGCTACTTCTGCGCCGCGACGCGCCGCCAGCGTAGCCGCGATCCGCTGGTGTGCGCGAGCCGGGATACCGCGCACGGTGATCGTCGGCCCGACGTCGGTCGCCAGCTACGCCAACGCGACCGGGAAGGCCGTCTGGCGCGACCCCATCGGCCCGGCCGAGCAGGCCTGGCTGGTCGCCGGCCGGAGCGTCTACGTGACTGTCTCGGCGCATGGCCAGGTCGGCACGGCCCCGGTGACGGCGGTCAGGCAGATTGACTTGCGCACCGGGTCCGAACGGCTGATCCGGCCGCCGGGCGGTTCCTTCGACGGGAGGCTGGCCGCGGTGGTGGCCGGCGTCCTGGTCTTCTCGGGCAGCACCGGCCTGCGCATGTACAGCGCCGCCACCGGCCACCTGACCGGGCAGCGGCCGGGAGCCGTGGTCGAGGGCGTCGATCCGGTGCTCGGCATCCTGTACCCCGACGTCCGCGGCGTGCTGACCGGTATCGACCCGGTGACCGGGCACGACGCGCCGGGCACCGCCGCCGCGATGTCGGTCGGCATCTACGGCGTGCGGGCCGGGGTGGCGCTCGGGCTGACCCCGGGAGCCGGGGTTCGGCCTGGGGGTTCAGCATCGCGAAGAGGCACGTCGTCTGGACGGCGAAGTCACTGCCCTGGCCCCATTATTTTGCGGCCCCGGCCGGCCTCGGCAGCGTCGATTCCGGCAGCGGGATGGCGCTGCTCGTGACCTGCGGTGCGACCGGCCAGGCCGTGCGCGGAACCGTGATCGGCGCGGGCGGGCGGTTGTGCCTGCGGCCCAGGATTCGTGGCGATCGGCCCGTGGGGGACCAGGTCGTGATGCGAGCGCCGGCCAGCTGGGGGACCGCTGGATAGTTGGGCTGGACAGGTCCGGCGCGTAGCCTAGATCAGGCACAATGTGCTTCGAGCGCCTGTAGCTCAGCGGATAGAGCGACTGCCTTCTAAGCAGTTGGTCGCAGGTTCGAGTCCTGCCAGGCGCGCCTAACTCGAAATTTCGTTCAGTACCGGGAGTCAAAGCGGGAGCCTTCAGCCTGAGCGGACCCTGCCGCTCACAGTCCTATGGGACGCCAGTGCGATCGGCCGGACCGTGACACCGCTTGGGCCCTGCGGGCTACGCGCCTAGCCTCGCCGCAATTCAGGGCCGAAGTTCTTCCTGGCGGCACGAGCGGCCGCCTCAGGTTCCCGGAAGGACCCGGCAAGGTGTTTGTCCGCTCAGCCATACGCACCATCCGGGGGCGACGGGTACGTACGTCTGTACGTCGCCATAGTTCGGCCTCGCCGTCCCGCATGAATTGCTTTGATATAGGTGGCCTCTGGTCACCTGAACCTTCACTCCGTATATTCCGTACGCGGTCACGCCCGCCGGTACGGTAACCGTCACCTCGTTTCCCACCACCGTACTCGCCGTCCTGATGACCGACGCGTTTATGTGCGCCCGAACGCTCACGAAGACAACTCCGAGCACCGCGGCGGCGTTCGCGGTAACGTTGACGCTGGCTCTCGTGGATATAGTGGTCGCCGAAGTGGAAGTGAATCTGATTGTGATTGGCTGCCGGGTAGTATTCTGGTCTTCTTGCTGATTGACTACCTGCCATGCCTGCTGTTCGTTTGCGAGCTTATCGTAGGTGAATTTCGGCGAGCAAAGCTTGGGGACGGCCACGGCTTTGTGACCCAAAAAACAGTCGGCGTGGTTATCGCAAAGATAGGTCTTACCGCTGACGAAGTAGTAATCGTAATAGTCATTCTTTGTATTGTGGCACTCATCGAAGGCAGTGACCTGGCAGGCCACCGCAGTCCCATGACTTATGAAGTAATAACAGTCCGATTGGTCAAGCGCGCATGGGTACCCCGCCGGCGTGGTGTACGATTTCGAGCAGCCGCTAGCAAAGAGCGCGAGCGCTAGTACGACAATGACCAGGGCAGCCCTTTTTCTCACACCGTCTCTCCAGCACTGAATAATGTCAGTATCTACGACAGGGCCGAGATTACCAGGCATTTGGGCGCAACAGCGGGAGAAGGCTAGCGAACTTCGGGTTGATGGGCCGAGGCCGCCATTCGGATCAGCGTGCCCGCCCCGCCCGTCTGGCCGGGCAGATGTCCGGTGGCAGCGGGGACGTGCTCGCTCAGATGCTGCATCACGCACCAGGACCGGCCTGCGCGAGCTGGCGGCTGCGGGGTGAGATCCTCGTGCACGTCGAGCATCTGAGTGCGCGGGTTGTCCGGCACGGCGGGCGTTGAGAGCCAGATCTTGCTGGTGCCTCGCGCAGGCCGCGGGACGCGGCTCACGTCGCGGCAGCTGTCGCCACCGGGCGCTCGCGTATAAGGGCCGTAATGGCGATAATTGCGCGAAGCCAGAGTTGGTCGGCGGCGAGCGGCGTCAGCAGACGATGGGAGGCGGCCATGCCAGATGAGACAGACGAGCCGGCGGAGCGGCAGGATCCTGGTCCGGCTGAAACCCCTCGTGGTAGTGACATCGCTGCTGATGACCCCGGGCCTATCGAGATCGACTTCATCATGAAGAGCGCCTCGCCGGCGTTCGGCGATCTGCTGGCCGGATGGGACGTGCATCGCGGAGACGCTGGCGGTGGCCAGGACGACGCGGCGCAATGACGCAGCCAGAGCCGCCCCCCCTAACCGGCGCCGGGACCGCTTACGGTCTGCTTATCGCGGACCAGCTGACCGAGGAGCGCGACCGCAAGGCCTCGCTGGAAGCCCGCGGGATTACCACAGTCACCGCCGCGGGAACCTTGGTAACCTTCCTGTTCGCGCTCACTGCGGGACTGACAGCGGCACCGGGTTTCAAGCTGCCTGCCGGAGCTGATATGCCCCTGCTGCTCGCCCTTATCGCGTTCGTCGTCACGGCTCTTTTCGGTCTAACCACGAACATGCCGCTGCGATACCGGGAGCCGACGGCTCGCGGGCTGGCGAAGCTCGTAGATGCCCGGTTCTGGGTCGCACCGGCGGAGGTCGGCGAGTTGCGCGTCGCGGGCGCCCAGGTGGCGCTGATAGCCGCCATGCGTTCCGCCAACAACCTGAAGGTCCGGCTTCTGATCCTGGCCATCGCCGCCGAATTGCTGGCTATTATATTCCTATTTTGGGCAGTAGCGGTCATTCTGTACCAAGCGTAGCTATGATCCGGCTTTACGATATGTCCCGATGCTGCCATACTCCTGCTGGGAATTCATCCATGATGGCGCGGCACCATTCCTCCGCATGCCGCACACATAGATGGGGTGGGGGGAGTTCGTGGCCTCGCAGGGCTTGTCGCTGGCAGTCCACGATTTCGAATCCCTGGCACGGTACCGATGGGTGCTGACCGGGCCTGACGGCGAGGAACTTGCCAGCCATCAGGTGCGGCTTGACGCCAGGTCGCCGGAATTCGAGGCATTCTTAGCGCTGAGTCATCACCTGCGCTGGCGAGCGGATCCATGGGCGCGAGCCGAGGACGAAGCCCGGATAGCCGGCGAGATTGGCCACTGGATCGGGACGCAGGTGCTGGGCCCCGTAACAGGGGCACTGGCGGCGGCGACTCCGGCGACCGTGCGAGTGATCGTGCCGCGTGCCGCAGAAGATCTGATGTTCTGCCCGCTCGAGCTCGCGCACGCCGGAGGTAGGCCGCTTGCGGCTCAGGAGGTGGTCCTGGTCATGCAGCCTGCTGACGAGGCGCTCGACGCCGCGGGCGAGTACCATGCGGCGCCCCCGTCCGGACGTCTTCGCGTTCTCGGCCTCTTCAGCCTCCCCGCCGGACAACGCGCTCTGAATCAGCGCCGTGAGCGGCAAGACCTGCTGGATGTGTGCAAGCAGGTAGCGGACGCTGGCCGGGCGATCGAGGCACGCGTCCTGCAGTATGGCGTCACCCGGCAGCAGCTGCGCGCGGCCCTCGCAGAAGAAGGCGGCTGGGATATCGTGCATATTTCGGGGCACGGCGCGCCCGGCCGGCTGCTGCTGGAAGGCGAGGACGGCTCGCCGGACGCGATCAGCGCGGCCGATCTGGCCAGCCTGCTCCGAGCAGCACGGCAAAGGCTCAGCCTGGTGACGCTGTCAGCATGCTGGTCGGCAGCGCCGGGCAGTGCTGGCAGCCGGCTCGGGCTGCGTGCCGAGGGCGAAGCCGCCGGCGTGGCGGCCACTGCGGACGGCTGGACAGGGCAACGGGAGCAGGAGAACGGGCTTTCCGACGGGCGCGCGATGCGCGCTATGGCCAGCGAGATCATGAGTCGGCTTGGCTGTGCTGTCCTCGCTATGCGTTATCCGGTGAGCGACGAGTTCGCCACAACGTTGATGCAGCACGTCTATCAGCTGATGACCGGTGCAGGCGTGCCACTGCCGCGCGCTCTCGGCACGGCGCTCAAGGAGATCGCCACTGCCACGTCCGACCTGCCGCAGCCGACGTTGTCGGTGATCACCCCTGCGCTGTTCGGAGCAGCGGCAGCCGACCTGACGCTGGCGGCACCTTCTGGCAGCTGGCTCGGTCCCGGAAGCGGCAGGCAGCCGGGCGTACTACCGCCGCAGCAGGCGCGTTTCGTCGGCCGCACCGAGATCATGACGCGGGCCAGCGCCGTGCTCGCGCCGCGGTCTGGCTGGCCTGGAGTCCTGCTGCACGGCATGCCCGGTGCCGGCAAGACCGCGTGTGCGCTCGAGCTGGCCTACACCCACGAACAGGCGTTTGACCGGATGGCCTGGTTCGAGGTGCCTGAGCGAGGCGATCAGCGCAGCGCGCTCATGAGATTCGCAGGCATCCTTGAGACCCTGCTGCCGGGACTGCGCATCGAAGAGACGCTCGATAATCCGTCGCTGCTGAAGGCAGTTCTGCCGGAGCTGACCGAGATGATGAGAAACCAGCGGGTACTGCTCATCATTGACAACGTCGAGTCGCTCCTGACCGGGGCTGGCCAGTCGCAATTCCAGCCGTGGGGCCAGATAATCACTGCGATCGCTGCCCACGACGGTGTGGGCAAGGTCGTTCTGACCAGCCGGCGACGACCGGAAGCCCCGCAGCTGCGGCTGCGGACGGAGGCCGTCAGCGGGCTGTCGCAAGACGAGACTCTTGTCCTGCTCAGCGAGCTGCCGCGGCTCAGGCGCATGGTCTACGGCCAGGTTGCGGACCTCGCTCCGTCGGCGGCCCGCGATCTGGCCCGCAAAGTTCTTGAGCTTTCGCAGGGCCATCCCAGGATCCTGGAGCTTGCCGACGAGCAGGCGTCCGCGCTGGCCAGCATCGATGAATTCATCACAGGCGCGGATTCGGCATGGAACGGTGCTGGCGACCTGCAGCGCGGATTCCTCCCGCCGGGCCATGGCCAGTCTCCCGCTGAGGACTTTGTGCACGCGCTCGGAGGGTGGGCGCAGGCTGTGACGACAACTTTGCCGGCCCGAGAGCGCGAGCTGCTGGGCTTTCTGTGCTGCCTGCAAGACGTCGACCGCGTCCGGGCTGTGATGAAGGACACCTGGGTGAGGGAACGGGCCGGTGACCCGGCTGGCGGCCAGGGCGAGCTGGACGACGGCCTGGCGGGCCTCGTCGGCTCAGGCTTGCTGTCGGTCCTGGGTAGTCCGCACGGACGGACGGCCAGGTACCGGATCCATCCGGTAATCGTTGCGGCGGCCCGCGGCCAGGTAGGTGGCGGCGACTTCCGCCAGCGGGTGGACGCCACGCTGGCGGAATACTGGCAGCGGGCCTACCAGAGCGCACTCGCCACAGAAGGCGCGGGCAGTACGAGCAGGCAGGTCAAGTCGGCGGCCATGGCGGCCGTTCCCTACGTGCTGCGGCAAGGCATGCCAGCGGTCGCCCTCGATCTGCTCGATGAGGTGC
>Ga0307374_10003857_pt1 | contig 25341 bp, 17 predicted proteins | sample OX3MG_FD_202532 | JGI IMG/M metagenome (GOLD analysis project Ga0307374, IMG submission 202532) | Soil microbial communities from Risofladan, Vaasa, Finland - OX-3 | ecosystem: Environmental > Terrestrial > Soil > Coastal area > Acid sulfate soil | place: Finland: Risofladan, Vaasa | collected...
TGGCAAACAATAAGCTGGAGACGAAAGTCGCCACTCCGTCCGAATTACAACGCGAAGCCCGCGAGCACACCCCGTATGCTCCTACAGACGCACCCCAAGCTCTGCGCGTTTCGTCGCGCTGCGGCGGTTGCCATTCTTCCGCGCGGAATTTGCCGATGGGCCCGCCGGTGCGCGCTACTACGCGACTCGGGCGCGCACTTCCAGATATTCTGCTTTCACAACGGTATGTTGGGCATCGCCTTCGTTGTGGGACGCCCAGTGGTTCGTCAAGTCGTCAGCCAGCGCCTTCTGACCCGCGGCATCCAGGCGCGCGAATGCCGTTTGCGTGGGGCCGAAATACTTTCTGAAGAACTCCACCGCTTCCACGGGACCAAACGGAAAATCGAAGATCAGTTCACGTTTCGTCGTCTCTACGCGCGCCCTTGCGCCGAATCGCTCGGCCACCACGGATTCGTCTCCCCACAGTAAAGGCGACGGCAAGCCCGGTGGCGGCGGCACATGCCGCCCAGTGATCATAAATGTCTGCCCCACGAAACCTCGCGCGGTCCAATTCGCCATGGCGATCAGCCCGCCCGGGCGGCAGACTCGCATCAGTTCCGACGCAACGACCTCGGGCCGGGGGGCAAACATCGCTCCGAACATCGACGTAACCATGTCAAAATGCCCCGCCTCTTGCGGAAGCTTTTCCGCATCTCCCTCGATAAATTCAATCCTCAGCCCTTCGGACTCCGCGCGCTTCCGCGCCTGTTGCAGCAGATTCGGAGCGATGTCCAGGCCCGTCACATTTGCGCCTGTCCGCGCGGCGGGAATGGATATATTTCCGGTGCCGCATGCTACGTCCAATACTTTCATGCCGGGCTTCAAGTCAAGCCGGCTCACGAATTTTTCCGCCTCGCGCTCGTTCAGTCGCGCAATTTCTCCGAAGTCGCCCGCCATCCAGCTTGCCCGCATCCGCTGTTTCAACTCTGCTAATCCGTCTGCCGAACTGGTCATAGTTGCCTCTTGATCATCCGCAAGATATGCACACGTTCATGCTGGTCCTAACGACGAGCGCTTAAGTGCAGCCGGGCAGCCGGAACGAGCCAATCCTTGTGCTGTAGCTCGAGTCGCCTTTTTTCAAGTAGTCGCCAACGTACCAGAAGGTGCAGTCGTCGCTGGGATCGATCGCGGTCGTGGTGTAATCCTCCCAGCGAAGAGTGTTTGGCTGTGCGGCTTGACCGTCAGCCAGCACCGTCTCGTGGAACGTCAGTTGACCCTTTGGGTCATCCGCCAGCCGGGCGGCAAACCGTTGCCCGGCGAAATTTGGCGTTCCACCGAACGAATAGCCGACGCCAATGTCCCCGTGTTTATCCATGGCGATGCTGGGCATCCAACGGTAAAAACCATCTGGGGCGTAAGTCCCTTGTTGATAGAGGAAAGGATCGCGCTTCTTGTCGAGCCGGAATTCGTACCAGCGCACGCCTCCGCCGCCGGCTTGCGTGGCGATTGAGTGAGCAGCAACGATGGACTCGCGGTCACCTATCCTGCGGTAGACCAGCCGTTGCATGATTTTGTCGCCCTGCGCGTCGAGCCGCTGATCCGTGCCGGGCTGCGGAACACAGTTCGACAATTGGCCGTTGCAAAGATAATGGTACGGAGCCACATCGATTTTCACCGGGCCGCTGGCCTTCGTATTCGCGGGATTGTGCCAGTCGACGTGGACCTTCCAGAAATAAATTCCATCATCGTCGAAGATTTTTTTGAGTTGGGTGCCGCCCGCCGCCATCATGATGTTCGGTGCGCCGCGCGGAGGCAGCTGCTTTCCGTCGATGTCCGTATTATTCAGGAAGTTGACGCCGTCGATGACGATGCACTGCTCGGTGGCGGGTTGTCCTTTCAGCATTTTGTTGCGGTCAGCGATGCAAACGTGTTTCTGAATCACCGTATCTCCGGTGCTCGTTGGAACGTAATAGCCATCCGGCCAGATGGCGGGACGCGGATAATCGGGGAATAGCGTCCGTTCGAACGCGTAGCGATAATATGTGCCGAGCGGATCGCTGCTGGTGCTTACCGCGTAGCACATCGCGTAGGTTCCTTGTCCTTCCCCGGGATTTGCAGGCGGCGCGGCAGGCAGACCTGGATCGGATGGCTGGCCCGGATGGGCGGCCTGACCGTGAAGAGCTGCCGCGCCCTGCGCCGCTGGTTCGCCGCGGCTTGCGAACTCGCCGGGCGCGATGCGGCTGAAGATGGGCATCACAATCAGCCAGCGTCCGGCTAACTGGTCGTAGCGGACGACGGCGTCTCCATTGTCGCGCGCTTCGCAAACGCCGCCGAAGCCCGAGAAAATTGTATTTGTGGGCGCCGGACCGTACAGCACGGTTCCGCTCTTGTCGTACCGTGCACCTTTCTTCGTGTAGACCGCCAAGCGTGAATTCACGATTTGCACAATATTATTCGGTCCGACCGCAAGACTGTTATCGGAGGGATTGCGGTACATGCCGCGAAACCCAGCGGACGGCTGCGGGCTTGTGAAGCCGGCGCCGAGCCCGTCGAAACTTTCAAGCAACGGCGCCCCTGGCCGCTCTCCCTGTGATGTTTGCTCCACGGCTGCGCCTGCTGCCGTGATCGTTGGCGCGGGCGGCGGTTCATTGCGTTTTTGCGCCGCGTCTTGATCGTCCGGAGATGTACCGCATGTTGCGCTGCCGCATTCGGCAGGGCGCATTGCGGGCTCTGCGAAGGACGCGCGCGCGCTGCCAAGCGGCAGTGAGACGTCGAACGCCATCGCGGGATGAATCACGACCGGGCCGGCGATGAGGGAAGAGACAGGCTCAACCGCCAGACGAATGACAGGAAAAACGACCGGGTGAGTTACGCGGGGATTGCGGCCGGCTGCACTTTGTCTGGCGCGCGAGCTTTGCACAAACTGGCATGCGAAGAAAATAGAGGCGAGCAGCAAGACAGTCGCGGCTACCCGGCGTGCTTGTTGAACATGATTCATGAAAGCTCCACCAGTTTTTTCAGATGCAACCGCCGCAGGGGATCGAGCGGCTGGCAAACGATCCTTATTAAAACCGGCCACGTTCGAGATCGCGGCCACAATGGCAATGACGCCAGGACGCAATTTGGCTGATGCGATGGCGGCAAAAGAGTGCTCTCGAATCGCGCAAAATGCAACTCCCTTAGGCGTTTAATCCGAGAAATCCTAACGAGCTGACTGCGAAGTTGAAGAGGGTGCGGGAGCGTGGTAGCCTCGAAGCATCCACGGAGTGTGTTGCGCGACGCAATTTTTCGGGGCGCCCGCCGCGACGCGGGATTTTATCGTGGGCACTGCCGCCGCCAAACTCGAACGCACCAATCTCGAACAAACCGTCCGGGAAATCGTAACGGAGCTTTTGCGCGAGTTGGGAAATCCGCGCGCGCTCGATGAATTTGCGCGGCACGGAGCTAACGCGCATCTCGAGCGCGATCTGGGACTCGGCAGCCTTGAGCGCGTCGAGCTGATGCTGCGCCTTGATAATGCCTTCTCGATTCACCTGCCGGAGAAGGTGGTTGCGGAAGCCGACACTCCCGCCGATTTGCTCGAAGCTGTTCTGCAGCAACTTTCCAGTATGCCAAACGACGCGTCCACAGACGATTCGCGCGTCTCGCCCAGTACGCGCATTCGAGATTTTCATCCGGCGATTCCCAGCGAAATGCGACGAACTTTGCGCGAGGAGCTCGCCCGCGCCGAAACGCTGACGGATGTTTTTCGCATTCGCGCACGCATCGAGCCGGCGACCGCGCATATTTATTTGTACGAGGAAGACGGAAAGGTCCGCACGATTACGTGCGGCGAATTATTCGCGCGCGCCTCTGCCGTGGCGGCCGAACTTGCGCGACGCGGAATTTCGGCCGGGGATACGGTGGCGATCATGCTTCCCACCTGCGCCGAATTCTTCTGGACATTCGCGGGAACTTTGCTGGCGGGTGCGATTCCGGTGCCCATTTATCCGCCGTTTCGAGCCGATCGCATTGAAGAATACGCAGCGCGGCAGGCGGGAATTTTGCGCAACGCCGGAGCGCGGTTGCTGGTCACGTTCCGCGCCGCCGAAAATGTCGCGAAACTTCTCCGGCCGCAGGTGAAATCGCTCCGCGGCGTCGTGACTGCGGAACGCCTGGCGGCTTCGGACGGAGCGCCGCTGCCGCCAGCCACGGAAATTCGTCCCGTCGATGATGCGTGGCATCGCGCGCGTTCGAGCGACATCGCTTTTCTGCAATACACTTCGGGCTCCACGGGAAATCCCAAGGGCGTGGTGCTGACGCACGCAAATTTGCTCGAGAATCTCCGTTCGATCACCGAATACGTGGGCTTTCGCGATGACGACGTTGTCGTGAGCTGGCTGCCGCTCTATCACGACATGGGATTGATCGGCGCGTGGTTTGTTCCGCTGATGACCGGCGTTCCACTTGTGGTGATGTCGCCGCTCGCATTTTTGAGCCGGCCGGAGCGTTGGCTGCGCGCGATTCACGAGCATCGCGGCACGCTGAGTCCCGCACCGAATTTTGCTTACGAATTGTGCGTGCGCAAGATTCCCGACCGCGAGATGGAAAATCTCGATTTGAGTTCGTGGCGTGCCGCTTTGAATGGCGCGGAGCCCGTCCGTCCCGAGACGCTCAAGCGCTTCGCCGAGAAATTCGCGCGTTGCGGTTTTCGCCGCGAAGCTTTGCTTCCTGTTTATGGCCTTGCGGAAGCGTCGCTCGGAGTAGCGGCGCCCGCGATGGGTGGCGGCGCGCACGTGGATCGAATCGAGCGCGCGAAATTCGAAAATGAGAATCGCGCGGTTGCTGCGATGCCGAATGAAGCAAATGTTCTGGAATTTGTTTCCGCGGGCCAGCCGCTGCCGCGCATGGAAATTCGCGTCGTTGACGCAGAAGATCGCGACGCGCCTGAGCGCATGGCTGGACGCCTGCTGTTTCGCGGGCCTTCGGCAACTTCCGGCTATTATCGCAATCCCGAAGCGACGCGCGAGCTGATTCGCGAAGACGGCTGGCTCGATTCCGGCGATCTGGCCTATATCGCCGAAGGCGAGCTGTACATCACGGGGCGCGCGAAAGACATGATCATCAAGGGCGGGCGGAATCTTTATCCGCAGGAGATCGAGGAAATCGCAGGGCGCGTCGAAGGAGTTCGCAGCGGCTGCGTTGTCGCGTTTGGCGTGCCCGATGAAGCGAGCGGCACCGAGCGGTTGGTGGTAACGGCGGAAGCGCGCGATGTGATGCAGCGCGATCGCATCGCGCAAGAAATTACCCAGCAGGTTAGCGATTCTCTCGGCCTGCCGCCTGACGTTGTCGAAATTCTTCCCATGCATTCCATTCCAAAAACATCGAGTGGGAAACTGCGCCGCACGGAGACGCGCCGGCTGTACCTGGCAAGGAAATTGAGCAAGCCGCCAGCACCAGCGTGGATTCAAATCGGCAAACTGGCCGCGCGCGGAATTGCGCCGCGATTGTTTTCCAGTACGAAGAAAAACGTGCGTCGGACAGCGGAATTTATTTACGGTGTGTACGCGCTTGCGCTCTTCGGTGTGGCGGCGGCAGTGGTTTGGCTCGTGCTCCTGCCCATGCGCAGCCAGCGGCTTTCGGCGGCGTTGGTCCACAACGCGGCGCGCGTTTTGCTTTTTTTTGCGGCGATTCGCGTCAATGTGGAAGGCGGCGATACGTTCGCGCAATGGAAAACGGACGCGCCGTGGATTTTCGCGCCCAACCATTCGAGCTATTTGGATATTCTTGTGCTGCTCGCGTTCCTTCCCGCAAACGTGCGTTACGTGGCGAAAGGTGAAATCAACTCCATGCCGCTGGTGGGCACGATGGCGAAACGATGCGGCTATTTTGCGTTTGACCGCGCGGATCCGGAGGCGCGTATCGCGCAGTCGAGGGAAATCGAGCAGGCTCTGCGGCGTGGCGAATCCGTGGTGATTTATCCGGAGGGAACTTTCACGGAGGCGCCCGGCGTGCGCCCGTTTCAGTTGGGCGCATTCAAAGCGGCGGTCGATACGGGGCGGCCGATTTGCCCCGTGGCCGTGCGCGGGGCGCGGGAATTGCTGCGCGACAAAACGCTGCTGCCAAAACCGGGACGCATAACGCTGACATTTGGGCCGCTGGTTGGTTCGCGGGCGGGGGCACGAGCAAGCAACGAGGAGCGGCAAGTAAATGCTCCGCGCGAAACCGAATTGCACGAGAACGAATCACGCGACAACGGCTCACATGACAATGGCTGGCGGGAAATCGTTCGCCTGCGCGACGAGACGCGCGAAATTATTGCGCGCGGCGCCGGAGAGCCACTGCTGTAACCCTTTCGCGCGAACTGCCAGCCCGAAAACATTGTCCTGTTCTAGTACAGCACGCGAAATTTAATGGTGTGCGGAATTGCCCTCAGATCGTCCACGATTTTCGACTTGTAGACCGTGCTGATGTCCGTGATGGCGTAGGCGATCGCTTCCGAAGTCTTCAAAAATTGCCCGAGGATATTGGCTTTATGCCGGGCGAAGACTTTATTGATCTGCGCCAGCATGCCGGGGATGTTTTCATGGATGTGAATCATGCGGTGGGCATTGATAATTTGCGGCAACTGGATGTTGGGGAAATTCACGCTGTACATGGTGCTGCCGGTTTGAAAATACTCGATGATTCTTTCGGAGACAAAGGCGCCGATATCTTTTTGCGCTTCTTCCGTGCTGCCTGCCACGTGCGGCGTCAGAATCGCCTGCTCCATGCCCTGAAGCGGTGAACTGAACGGGTCAGAGTTGCCGCGAGGCTCGCGTGGAAACACGTCAATCGCCGCGGCGCGCAGTTTCCCCGTTTTCAAGGCTTCCGCCAACGCTTGATCGTCCACCACGAACCCGCGGCTGGCATTCAGGAAAATCGCTCCGCGCTTCATGTGCGCGAATTCTTTCTTGCCGATTAAGTTGCGGTTTTCAGAACGACCGTCGACGTGCAATGTAATCACGTCCGCGGTCTTGAAGAGTTGCTCAAGCGACGCAGCTTTTTTCGCATTCCCCAAGACCAGTTTTTCCTGAACGTCATAAAAATAAACTTCCATGCCGAGCGTTTCCGCGAGCACGGAAAGTTGCGAGCCGATTTTCCCGTAGCCCACGATGCCCAGTTTCTTGCCGCGAATCTCGTTGCTTCCCGCCGCGGACTTGTCCCAAACGCCACGATGAAGTTTTTGGCTTTTCCCGAACACGTCGCGCGCGAGCAAAATAATTTCGCCCAGGATAAGTTCGACCACGCTGCGCGTGCTGCTATACGGCGCGTTGAAAACGGCGATCCCTTTGTTCGTGCACGCGTCCAGATCGATTTGATCCGTGCCGATACAGAACGCTCCAATCGCGTCCAATCGGCTGGCGCGCGCGACAATGCGCGACGTCACTTTGGTTTTGGAACGAATGCCGAGGATCGAAATCCCTGCCAGCTTGCTGGATAAGACGCCCTCTTCTTCAACGCCCTGGGCGAGTTCCGTGACCGTGCATCCCGCCTCGCGGAATTTCGCCGCGGCGCCGGGGTGAACGTTTTCGAGGAGCAAAACTTTCTGCGCGAGTTTTTTCATGTCGTGGCCGCGTTTCTATAGTTGCCGCGTTTCTCCGACTTTTAATATTAACTCATCATCGCCTACCGCGAGAAAGTACAAGTCGGAAGGCCGGAGACGATTTATGCGACAACCTTCAAGTGTCCGGTAATTTTAATTTTGCAATTTATTGGCGATTAGGATCGGTCTCCTCTCTTTGTTTTGTGTGAGTTACCTCGGTGTCTAATTCCGTGAGGCTGGCGTATGCGCGGACGGCGATGAGGCCTGCGTGTCAGTTAGCTAAGGGTGGCGGCGGAAGGCAGCGAAGGCGGCAGGGTCGTCGGGGAGGAAGTAGCCGACAACGATGCCCATGGCGCCGGCGGGAATCGGTTTGCCGATGGGATTGTTGTAGGCGTCCGTGACGGTGAGGACGTCTCCGCTGTGGAGCGCGAAACCATCGCGATCCGTGAAAAGTTTGACGGGCATCGAGAGGATTTGGCTGGAGCGGTCGAGATTCGCGGCGAGCGTGGCGATGTTTTCATTCGTGGTGGCGTCCTTGAGCACGAGCCATTCGCCGTAATCGTGGAGATGGCCGCCGACTCCCAAGAGGCGGCCCGAAAAGCGCAGCTTGAATTGGCCGGTCTTGGTGCTCAGTCCGGGAGAAAGATTGTAGGCGGAATTGCCGCAGGCCATCACGTTGAACCAGGCGGGATAGACATCTTTGAGGGCCGCTGCATTCGCGGGTCCCGCGACGTGATAATCGATGCCGACTTCGAAGAATGCGTCGGGATAATTCTTGGCGATCGGGTTCGCGAACATCGTGCTGATGCGAATGCGGTCCCCCTTCCTGACGCGATAGCCGAAGCCGGGAACCGCGGGCCAATCGTTCATCTCGCCGCCGGCGCCGAAAATATGCTCTTCCTTGTTGGCGCAGAGAAAATCGCGATGCTCGGTGTTATAGAAAGCGGCGTGATGCAGGAGCTTGTTGGGAAGCGGGTGGCCGTGAGAGTTCGCGAGCCGCGGATGAAATGCGGTGAGCCAGCCGTCGAAAGGAATGGTGAGGAAGAAAACGGGCGGCTGAGCGATGTTCATGCCGGCACGGGCGGGCAGGCTGACGGGGCCGACGCGGACGGTCAATTCATTTGCGGCGGCGTTGTTGGATACGCTGAGCTTTGCGGTCGAGACGGGATGTTGCGCATCCATGGCATGCATCATGCCGTGATGCTTTACTTCCTGCTGCTCCGCTTGCGCGCGGCAAGGCGGGCAGACGAAGAGTGCGAGAAAAAGTGTGAGCGCTGCGAATTTCATTCCCCGCTCCCCAGTGCGGTCAGACAAATGAGTCAAACAAATGAGCGTGACAAATGGATATCATACGCGACGGCTGGAATTTTTGCAGCGCAGAGAACATTTGCTTTTCGCTCAAAAGCTAACCCCAAAGGCCAAAACAGATACAGTTTTGACACAGTTCTGGCACAGCTCAGAGCACCCTGCTTCAGAGAGCTGCGGGGCGCCTCATCGGAGATTTCGGAGATCTGGCTTTTTCCGTATCAATCTGAATTTCTTCTCCACGAACAGCGTATGCCAGTCGACTCGCGTGAACAGATAGATAAGATATAAGAGTACGAGCTGAGAGACGATAAAGTACGCGCTCAGGTAGGGCAACGTCCGAGTGGATTCCATTGCAATGTGCCGTGAGACGGCTGACGAAGTGAGTCCCCAGAAAGTGTAGCTGACCGATCGTCCCAGGAAGAACGGAAGGGCAATGAGCTTCAGCTCCATCGTCGTCAAGCCATATGCTATGAAGAGATAGTTAGAAGGAAGCGGAGAAAACGCGTAGAAAAGAAATACGCCGAAGGTAAGCTTCCGTCTTCCTTTCAGTCCTTCTCGTATCGAATCGATGTTTTGTTTGGTGGCATCACTGAAAAATCGTCGCCGGATTACCACGTGGGCCAGTTTCGCGAGCGTGAGCCTGCCCAACGTTGCCGCACCCGCTCCGACGAGCGCTAACAGGGCGACGTTCAAAGTGGGGTTTCTGAACCCCAGGTAGGAAAAGACCATCCACGTGGGCGGCGCAAACGCCGGGATCAGATTCAAGAAAAAAACGATGACGAAAAGCTTGATGATAGAAGGCATAATTTTTGCGTGGTTACGACATCGTGTGCGTCGCGGTACGCCGCCTACTCGGCTCGGACGCGCATGCTATCAGTTAGTTGGTTTGGCGGGTGCAATATGACTTGTTCACCCTCAGCTAGGCCGCTCAGAATCTCTACTTCAGATTCATTGCGATGACCGATTTCGACGTTCTTCATCATTGCCCGGCCCGCAGCAATGACGAAGGCGCTCCAACCCTGTCCGCGCCGGAAAACCGCGCTCAATGGCATTTTTAGCGCGTTTTCACTGGACCAGGTGAGAATATGCGTCTCCACTCGATAGCCGTCTCCCAAGGGCCCAGGAGGATCGACGAAATCTGAAATCACGTTCACGCGTTGTTCTTCGACACCGAGAGCTGAGACCTTCGTGAACCCGTAAGGCTCAACCAGTCGCACGCGCGCGCGGAGCGGGTGATCGCCTCCCCATCCGTCGAGCAGAACGGGCGCTCCCGGTCGAATTTTTACGGCATCCGTCGAGAGGACGTCGGTAACGACTTCGATCTGCCCAGGTTCGCCGAGAATGAGGATCGGAGTCCCCACGGGGACGACGCGCTCGCTCTTCTCAACAACCCGAAGCACGCGCCCAGAAATAGGAGACCGCAGTTCGATGAGCGGCCGGGGCTTTCCGGGAGCGGTATCCACACTAACAAGCCCTGCTCGCGCGACCTTCTCCTCCGAGGCAGCTACTTGTACGCCGTACCGAGCCGCGCTTAATTCATCGTCAGCGGTGACGTCTGCGTTCCTGGCCTGCTCCAATGCCTGCACGGAAATCACGCCTTCCTTCGCGAGCCGCTCGGCACGTTCCCTGTCTCGACGAGCTTGTTCGCGATCCTCGCGTGCATGCGCCTCGCGAGCCGTGGCCAGACGGAGCGCCGCCGCGGCCGCTTCGACACGTGCGTAGACTTCCTCGCGCTCGCGCTGGTTCAATGGCACTGGATCAATGCGGGCCACGATTTGTCCCTTGCGGATCGGGTCACCGTCGTCCAAGTCGACGCGTATGAGCCGCCCAATGACCGGGGATGACAGCACAAAGCGATCTTGCACTCGCGTCTCACCTTCCTGGTCGATAGTGACTTGCAACGGTCCGCGGCTGACGCGTCCTACCTCCACGGTGAGCGGGGAGGGGATTAGGGCAAACACGATAATCGCGCCGACGATCAACACCACGACGAGGGTTATAATGAGTCCGCGTAGTCTCTTGCGCTTCAATTTATTCCCTCGCTTTCAGGATCGCAATCAAATCCAGGTGCCGGACGCGCTGGAGGATCAACACTCCGGAAAAAGTGGAAGCTAGAGCGACAATCAGCGCTGCATACGCATAGGTGCGCCCAGTGATCACCAGCGGCATGCGATACAGCTCCGACGCCATGACGCGAACGAGCAAGGCACAAATTCCGTAACCAAAGAGGAAGCCAAGTGGAATTGAAACGCCCGCGAGCAGGCCTTGCTCGCCTAGCAGCATCCACCCGACTTCTCCCTGCGTAAAGCCGAGTACCCGGAGAGAAGCCAGCTCGTGGGAGCGCTCTGCAAGTGTGATGCGCGCACCATTGTAAACCATGCCAAACGCGATCACGCAGGCGAAACCGACGAGCGCGCCCACAGAGATATTCAGGCTGCGCGCAATCGTGTCGCGAAAACTCGCGAGCATTGCCTCGCGGACGCTGACTCCGCTCACGGCGGGCGTTCTTTTTAGAAATGAATAGAGGTGCTCGGCAGCGAGCGGATCCACGGCAAGGAACGCGCCTGATGTCGTGGGTCCTTCTTCCATGAGCCGGTTCAAAGCATGGATGTTCATATACGCCGACGTACCGATCAGGTCGTCCACGATTCCCGCGACAATGACCGATCGCACCGGACGCTCTCCTTCCAGAACTTCCACGATGATTTGATCTCCCGGAGAGACGCCCAATATTTTCGCGAGGCTCGAAGAAATCACGACACCATCGGACGGAAGAGCGACGGCGTGGAGATTAAGATCGATCAAACGCCGAAGCTGACGATCCGATTGGAGCCCTATGATCGCGATGCGGCGAGACCGATATTCGAAGCGAAGGCGCGCAGGGATAACGCGGAACGACTCTGTTCGCAGCACGCCGGGAAGCTGAGCAACTGCATAACGTGCTGAAGCGCCGTGAGGTTCATTGAAGGTGACCGTCACGTCCTCCCGTGAAGCTGTCTGAAATTCGACTCGAATCAAATAGTTGATGGCGTCGGTGAAATAGAAACCTACAACGAGAATCGCGCCTGCCAACGCCAGAGCAAATATCGAAAGGATAGCTTTCCATGGCCGCCGCTCGAGATTCCGCAGGATCATTCGGGCAGAAAGAGACACGAACCGCTGTAACCCAAGTCGCTCGGCGAGCCCAGCTCGAAAATGGGCAGGGGCTTCCGGCCGCATCGCCTCGGCGGGAGGCAGTGCGACGACGGAGCGCAAGGCCCCGAGAGCGCCGAGGCAGGCAGCGGCCGCACTGATAAGGATTGCCGATCCGATCATTTCGGGACTCGAAACAAAACGGAGCTCTGGAAATCGGAAAAAATCCTCATAGATCTTCGCCAGGCCGCGGCCGAGCCAAATCCCCGTTGGGGTTCCTATCGCAGTTCCCAGCAAGACGGACGTCAGAGCATATTTCAAGTAGTGGATGCCGATGGAGATGTTCCCGTACCCGAAGGCTTTCAGCAGACCGATGGGACCGCGTTGGGTATTCACGAGCCGCGAGAGTACGACGTGGATCAGAAATGCCGCTACTCCAAGGAAAATCGTGGGAATGAAGATGCCCGTGATTCGATCTTGCACAATCTCGTCCGAAAGAAATCGGTTGGAAAGCTGATCGTAGCGCCCGTAAGCGCCGAGACCGCCGTATGGGTCCAACAGTGTATCGAGTCGCGCAATTACATCGGCCTCGCTGGCGCCCGGAGCCAACGAAAGGGTGACGTCATTGAAAGCCCCGTCCATATTGAAAGGGGGCCCGAGCGCATCGCGACTCATCCACATCACGCCAAAACGACGGTTATCCGGAAATATCTCCGAGCCGCGAATTTCATAGACATACTCGGGCGAAATGGCGGTGCCCACGATCTGGAGCCGTTCCCAGCGTCCATTGATGACCGCACCAATTGTCTCTCCGACATTCAGCTTATTGGCCTTCGCAAACGATTCGCTGATGATCACCCCGTCGCGCCGGCTCGGGTCAAGATAGCTTCCGCTTCGGATGCACAGGCTATTCAGCATTGATGTTTCGCGCGCCGGAATCGAAATGAGCCTGCCCAACGCTGGCTCGTCGAGTCCGGGTACATCCAGGGTCACTTCGACTACCACTCGATTCTGCACCGCAGAAACGCCCGGGATAGCGGCGATGGTTGCCGCGAGAGAATCCGGAGCGCGTTTCAGATGAGCGAAAACGTCCGCGAAGCGGTAACGAGTGTAGTAATCCTGCTGGGCACTCCGAACGGACTCATATGTGCCGCGCATGGTCACATAGGTGGCGATACCGCACGCGGCGACGAGAGCGACTGTAACGAGTTGGCCGCGCATGTGCCAAAGATCACGGAAGAGCTTTTTGTTGAGGGCGGTCATGTTTGCCTACCAAGTCAATTCGGACGGTGCCACTTTCGTTTCATTCCTGTGTATGTCGATGATTGCGCCGCTGCTAATCCGAATCACGCGGTCTGCCATCGCGGCGATAGCAACGTTGTGAGTAATCACCACTGTGATCGTCTTAAGTTGGCGGTTCACTCGTTCGAGAACTTCCAGCACGAGTTTCCCAGTGGGGTAATCCAATGCCCCAGTTGGTTCATCGCAGAGAAGCACTTCCGGGCGTTTGGCCACTGCGCGTGCGATGGCCACGCGTTGTTGTTCGCCGCCCGACATCTGAGCGGGAAAGTGATGCAGCCTGTGTTCCAGACCGACCAAACGGAGGCACTCTTCGGCACTGAGCGGGTTCTCTGCGATCTCAGTAACCAGCGTCGTGTTCTCAAGAGCCGTCAGACTCGGAATCAGATTGTAAAATTGGAATACGAATCCTACATGCTCGCGACGGTATCGCGTGAGCTCATGTTCGCTGGCAGCCGTGAGGTCATGGTCTAAATAAAGGACCTCGCCGGAGGTGGGAAGATCGAGGCCTCCCAGGATGTTTAACAAGGTCGATTTGCCACTGCCGGAGGGCCCGAGCAGAACGACAAACTCGCCAGGAAACAAGTCCAGGTCGACACCTCGGAGCGCATGCACTTCCGTGTCTCCCATGCGGTAGACCTTGGTGACGCCCCGAACGTGAAAGACGGCATCACCTGCTATATGTTTCGGAGTCGGAACCAGCCACTCACCGCCCGAGATGCGACCATTTTTAGACACGTTCTGTTTCTCCCAAACGCTAACGGTTCTAATCGCGCAGGGTCTTGAGGAGAGCGGCCCAACTTCAGGGTCACGCTTAGTTGTCTTACCACAGCACAAACCTTTACTTCATCTTCTATTCCTGGATGAAATGGACCACTTTTTGAAGATAAGCGCAAAGCGGCGGATATACGGTTGCGCCTATCACAGAGCAAGGTGACGCGCGTCACAGCCCCGCAACAAAGGATGAATCAGAAAGATGCTGGCATCAAGGCACCAGCAACAGCGCTACTGTGGAGCTCCTGGCGAACACAAGATTTGTGCCAGCGCTCCAATTTGCCATTCGATTGCGGATAGAAAGGCGACGTGCGCACGTGCGTCATGCCGGCGATCCGAATGAACTGCTTGAAGTCCCGTGCGGTGAACTGTGGCCCATGATCGGAAATAATCCGTGGTTTTGCTTCCGGGTATTTCCCTCGCGCTCGTTCGAGAATGACTTCGATTTACGCTTCGGTCATCGATTCCCGTAGGCCTGGCCCTGAGTTCAGAGTGCGAATTAGGAAATTATCGGGACTGGCCCGCTGCGCATTCTTGCGATTGTGGTATGGTTTTCTTCAACCAGCCTGGCGTCTTCCGATTTGTTCTTGTTTTTTTAGTCCAGAGTGAAAAACGATTGCGTCAAAAACAACGCATGCCGCAAACACTGGCCGCCGGAATGAACTGCGAATTGACTGATTGCCCGACTGCGCCACGGACCGGGCGGCAAGGACAAGACCGCTAGAATGCGCCGCCCGATTCGCTTGGCGACAGTGTTTCTTTTTTCCGCCGGTATATTTGGATTCGGCGCGACGATCGCGCGCGCGCAGATTTCGCCGGGTCCCCTTTCCAAAGCGCATAGTTTTTTAGAGGGAGCCACGAATTGCACGCAGTGCCACCAGATCTCATTTGGGACCAGCCAATTCAAGTGCCTTGATTGCCACACGGAAATTCGCCAGCGACTGGCGGAGCATCGCGGCCTGCATGCCAATCTTCTTCCGAAAGGAGCTACCGGAAAAGACTGCGTGACGTGCCATTCCGAACATAACGGCATCGACTTCAATCTGATTCACTGGCAGCCCAGCATCCAGGCATTTGACCACTCAAAAACCGGCTACCCTCTGACGGGGAAACATGCCGGGCTGGCCTGCAAGCAGTGCCACAATGCGCAGAATATTCCGACGAATCAGCGGAGCTCCATTGTCGTTAAAGATTTGAATCGCACTTTTCTTGGGCTTTCGCGCGACTGCAGCACCTGCCACGCAGACGAGCACCACGGCCAGTTGGGGCAAACCTGCGCGAACTGCCACACTGAAGCAGGCTGGAAGCCAGCCACAAAATTCGATCACGCGACAGCGAAATTTCGATTGACCGGCGCGCACGCCAACGTCGCCTGCGAAAAATGCCACGTCACGGTGGCGGGCCCAAAACCCTACGTGAAGTATGTCGGAGTCGCTTTCGGGAAGTGCTCGGATTGCCACGCCGATCCCCATCACGGGGCGTTCAAGAATTCCTGCGAGTCCTGCCACAACACAACTTCGTGGAAACAGGTGAAGCTGACGCAAGGATTCGACCATTCCAAGACGCCCTTTCCGCTTCTCGGAGGACACAAAGCGGTGCCTTGCGAGGGCTGCCACAAGACGGGTGACTTCAACGCCGCCATCCGCTTCCAGAAATGCGTCGACTGCCACACGCCCGATCCTCACCGGGGTCAGTTTGCCCGCAGCCGATTCGGGGGCGATTGTTCGTCCTGCCATACGGTCGAAAGCTTTCGCACGACGACATTCGACGTGAAGGAGCACGCGGAAACGAGTTATCCACTCAAAGGAAAACATGCCGGCGTCGCTTGCGCCCAGTGCCACATTCCGAAGGGAGCCGAAACAGTCTTCGCGATTCAGGATGTGCGGTGCGCGTCTTGCCACGCCGACATTCACAAAGGGCAATTCGCCGGGCCAAGCCATAAAAATCGCTGCGAAGACTGCCACACGGTGGCAGGGTTCCAGCCGGCGCAGTTCACGCTGGCGCAGCACAATTCGACGCGGTTTGCGCTGACGGGTGCGCATTTGGCGGTGCCATGCATCAGTTGCCACACGGTGGTGAAGTCCGGCGCACTCGCAGGAACGGCGAAGTACAGATTTGAAGATCGAAGCTGCACGGCGTGTCACAACGATCCGCACAAAGGGCAATTTGCAAAAGTGATGGCCACCAAGCGCGCGGATGGCTCGGTGCAAAGTTGCGCGGCGTGCCACTCCACGAACTCGTGGCTGGAGATATCGTCCTTCGACCACTCGAAGACGGGGTTTCCGTTGGAAGGCGCTCATCGAAGCCTCGTCTGCAGCCAGTGCCATCGGCCGGCGAATCCGAAGGCAGGGATACAAAGCATCAACTTCAAGGGCGCGCCGACGAAATGCGCAGCGTGCCACGACGATGTTCATGGCGGACAATTCGCAGTAAGCACATCCGGGACCGACTGCAGCCGCTGCCACGACTCAGTGCAATGGAAGCCCGCTCCGCTGTTCAATCACGATACGCAGACGGCCTTTGCGCTGAAGGGAGCGCACGAACATGTGGCGTGCGACCAATGCCACAAAGTATTTCGCGAAATCGGCGGCAAGCGCGTGCTGTTTTACAAACCGACTCCGAAGGAATGCGCCGCCTGCCATGGACAGGAAGGCAAGGAAGGAGGATAGGAATTTCACGAAACCGTAGGAAGTAAGGGTAATGGCAATTGGAAATTTCGGAAGTGGATTGACTTAGAGACGAATCATCTTCACTAAGCGCTTATGAATCATCGTTTTTCACACGGGCGACGCGATGCATCCTCATTGTAGAGGGCTGGCCAAGAAATGCTGGCCGGGGGCGTTCCCAAACAGATTGGCTTGCCGAAACGCTCCAAACCTGTCCAAGCTTCCCGGCGGCGTACCTGTCCCAGAATAGGCCCGCAGACCAGTAGCGTCCAACTTGCTCAACGAATAGCCTTTTAGAACGTTTTCGCGGTTCCCGTGCCCAGCGGGAACGCAACAAGTGCGCCATGGGATACAGAACATTCGCGCGAATCGCTTTCTGTATAATTTTGAGCACTGCAGCGTCTGGATTGTACGCACGGACGCAGCAGCGCGGACCTACGCACAGCCCGCACGGCGCTCTGAAACTGCGCTGCGAAAACTGCCACACCGAGACGGGCTGGCAGCCGATTCGAAGCTTCCCGGATTTCAATCACGATAAGACGCCCTTCGCCCTTCGGGGCGCGCACGCAAAACTGGACTGCAAATCGTGCCACACGAATCTGGTTTTCTCGAACGTAGGGACGAAATGCGCGGATTGCCACGCGGACTTGCATCGCGGGCAATTCGGGTCGCGATGCGAGGAATGCCACACGGTGCAGGGCTGGCGGGTTTCGATCCAAGATGTGAAAGAGCATCAGAATCGTTTCCCGCTTCTGGGAGCGCACGCCGCGTTGGACTGCGTATCCTGCCATACCGGCGCCGCCGTCGGGCAATTTACGGGTTTGCGAACAGACTGCGCCTCCTGCCACATGACCGATTTCTTGAATACGTCCAGCGTGATCGACCACAAGGCGCTCAACTTTCCAACGACTTGCGAATCCTGCCACGGGACGGATAGCTGGTTCGGAGCCGCGTTTAATCACGCAGCCATGACGGGCTTCGCTCTGACGGGCATGCACGCAAAACTCGCCTGCACTGCTTGCCACCTCAACGGCAAGTTCCAAGGCACGCCGGTGGATTGTTATAGCTGTCATATGCAGGACTTCAACGGAACAAACAACCCGAGCCACGTAACAGCCAATTTTCCACATGACTGCGGTACGTGCCATACAACGATAAGCTGGATGGGAGCGACATTCGACCATACGAAATCCACGAATTTCCCACTGACCGGCGCGCATATGACCGTGCCTTGCGCGAGCTGCCACATCAACGGGCAATTCGTGGGAACGCCGACGGATTGCTTCTCGTGCCACAAGACAGATTTTCAAGGAACAACGAATCCGAATCACCCTGCGGCGGGATTCCCGACGGACTGCTCCGTCTGCCACGACACTGTGAAATGGGCGGACGCAACGTTCGATCATTCGAAGACGGTGTTTCCGCTGACGGGCGCGCACGTGACCGTGCCTTGCGCGAGCTGCCACATCAACGGGCAATTCGCAGGAACGCCGATGGACTGCTATTCGTGCCACACGGTGGATTATCAAGGAACGACGAATCCGAATCACGCCTCGGCGGGATTCCCGACTACGTGCGCCGTCTGCCACGACACTGTGAAATGGACGGACGCAACATTCGATCATTCGAAGACAGTGTTTCCGCTGACCGGCGCGCACGTAACCGTGCCTTGCGCGAGCTGCCACATCAACGGGCAATTCGCGGGAACGCCGACGGATTGCTTCTCGTGCCACAAGACGGACTATCAAGGGACGACGAATCCAAGTCACACCGCAGCGGGATTCCCGACTACGTGCGCGACCTGCCACACGACCACGAGCTGGCTGGGCGCGACATTTACACATACGTGGTTCCCGATTCCGCATCACTCTGCGCAACTGTGCAGCGATTGCCACACCGATCCCACGAACTATGCGACTTTCACATGCACGACTTGCCACACGAAGGCACAGACAGATCCAAAACACCAGGGAGTGAGCGGGTACGTCTGGAACAGCATCAACTGCTATCAATGCCACAAAAACGGCGGCGGCGGTGATTAGTGAACGGGCACTATTTTCGGCGGCTGTGCAACTGATCGTGGTTGCTCTGCCGATGTTCGCGGGAGCTCAAGTACCACATCTGCGGACAGAATTTCGGATCAAGTATGTGGCGGATGGCGCCGTGTACCTGGACGGCGGCCAAAGCGATGGGTTGACCAAAGGGATGAAACTGAAAATCTACCACGCGAATCCGGGAGCGAATGGGGCTGCGGCCGAAATTGCGGAGCTGACCATAGCGTCAGTGGCCAGCACGTCCGCAGTGTGCGACATCAATTCCACAACACAGCCCGTACAGGTTGGGGATACGGCGAAGCTAGAGCGGCCGGAAGTACAGGCGATCCAGAAGGAACAGTCCGCAGCGAGCGCGAATTCCTACGCACAGGTGGTGACCTTCTCGGAAGGGGATCCGCTCGACGAAGAACAACGTGCGGAAGTGCCACGCCCGCCGTCACCTGAAATCAATCGCACGCGCGGCAGAATCGGCGTGGAATACGACACGATATTCGGACAGCCCGGAAGCGGCGCTTCGCAGGAAGCGGGATTGGACTTTCGCGCGCAAATGACGCGAATTCTGGGCAGCTACTGGAATTTTCAAGGCTACTGGCGCGGCCGGTTGACTTCGCAGTCGATGGGCGTGCAGCAAATCACGCTGACCGACCTGATCAACAGAACGTATGTCTTGAGCCTCACTTACGCGAATCCCCACTCCGCGTTTGTGGCAGGCTTTGGCCGGCTGTACATTCCGGCGGCGACGAGCCTAGGAACCATCGACGGGGGCTATGTCGGCTGGCGGTTCACGAAAAAACTTACGCTGGGCATTTTCGGCGGATCGACTCCGGACCCGACAGCGTGGAATTACAATCCTGGGCGCGAAATCAGCGGCTCGTTTTTGAACTTGGAGTCCGGCAACTTCGATTCCGCACATCTGTCGACTACCGTGGGACTCGCGGTCAGCGACATTCACTGGAAGCCGGACCGGCAGTTCGCGTTTCTCGAGAACAGTTTTTTCTACAAGCGCGCGTTTTCGATTTATGACGCGGCTCAGGCGGACCTGATGCGGCCGGTGACAACGAGCGGGCCGCCAGCGGCGAAAACCGTGTCACTGACGCAAAATTTCGTCACGCTGCGATTGCTGCCGTATTCGAGAATATCGTTCGACGTGAACGATACGTATTTTCGCAACCCGCCATCTTTTGCGCCGCAACTTGTGGGAACGGGATTGGTCCAAAACTATCTGTTCCAGGGATTGAGCGGCGGAGTGCGCGTGCAATTGCCGCTGGGACTGGCGGTCTACTCCGAGATAGGCCGGAGCGCGCGGACGGGAGATACGTCGCATTCGCTGAATCAGCTCTACGGTATAACGCTGACGAAGCTCGGGAAGACGCAGGTGCATCTCGATTTGCGCTATTCGAAGTTTGACAGCGCGTTCGGCAAGGGATCGTACGAATCGTTTTCGGCGTCGCGCGAATTCAAGAACGGCCTGCGATTGGATCTCGATGGCGGGCAGCAAAACTTCAATTCCGTACTAACGCAGCAAACACGGGCGCGCTGGATCACAGTCAATTCAGACTGGTTCATGGGACGGCATTATTTCATGGGATCAGGTTTCACGATCTACCGCGGAAACGTCCAGCAATATAACGAAGTGCTGGTGACCAGCGGTTACCGGTTCTAGCGATGACCCACCACATGAGTCTCGAACGATTGTGGCGCACACATCCCTGGTGCGTGATGGGCGCGATTTTCTGTTTGTTTTCTGGCAGCAGCGTGGCGCAGGGCGTTCCGTCCGTGGCGCAGTTGCTCAATCTGACCGGGAATTTCGTGCAACAGTTCGTGGATCGTTTCGGCGAAGTGGTGTGCGTCGAAACGGTTTCGCAGAACACATTGAATCCCAAGGGGAAAATAATTTTCAAGCAGGACACGACAATGGATTATCAAGTGCAAGTGGAGGTGAAGGACAACACGTTGATGGTGCACGAAGCGGTGACGCCGCAGAGGCCTGGCCGGAAATCCAAGCATGTGCCGCTGCTGGTGACGGAAGGATTTTCGACTTTGCTGCTTATCTTCCACCCCATGTTTCAAGGGGATTTCGAGTACACAGTGATACCGCCAAGCGGGGATAGCGCACCGGGAGTGGTGGCGCTGCACTTCCAACACGTCCATGGCGCGCCTTCGCCGTCGGTGTTGCGGTTGCGCGGCCAGGATTATCCGCTGGACCTGCAAGGCACGGCGTGGATTGACGAACGGTCCGGCGCGATTGAAAGGATCGTCACGGATTTGACGGCGCCCATGACCGAGGTTGGCCTGCGGGTGTTTCACAGCGATGTGTCGTATATGCCGAATCGTTTTGGGGAGAGTTCGCGGACGTTCTGGCTACCCGTGATGGCCGAAATGGACGCGGAATCGCTGCACCAACACTGGCAGAATTTTTATCGTTTCACAAACTACCGTTTGTTTTCTGCAAAAATGGAAATCGAGATTCCCAAGAAACCATGAGCGTACTAACCGCCAATCAACCGGCCATCGCGCGGGTGCGAGACTCCTCGGAGAAGCGTCATCGCCGGATTCTTTACTTGTGTACCGCCGTAGCGATCTTGCCGAACCTGGCGCTGGCGATCTATGGGTGGAATTACTATACGCTCGACGCCGCCCATCGCGCGCTCTCCCCGAAGCACGACTTGCTGAAGCCCGGGGGAACCATCGGTATACGTCTGGGCATCTTTGGCGCATTGATGTTCCTGGCGATTTTTCTGTATGCATTCCGCAAACGCTGGGCCTGGCTCGGCCGGATCGGTAGCACGAAACACTGGCTGGATTTTCACATCCTGCTGGGACTGACCGCTCCGGTGGTCATCACATTTCACTCTTCGTTCAAGTTTGGCGGCGTCGCCGGGATTGCGTACTGGATCATGATGACCGTGGTGCTGAGCGGAATCGTGGGCCGCTACATCTACGCGCAAATCCCGCACAGCCTGGGCAATGCGGAAATGTCGCTGAAAGATCTTCAAGAGCTAAATCACGCGCTGGGAGCGCGCCTGGAGGCACAGCGACTGATTTCGGCGAAGGACCTGGAGCCGTTGCTTCGCCCGCCAGATAGGGCAAGGGCTGAAGCGATGTCAACAACACAAATGCTTTTCGTGATGTTGGAGAGCGATCTATCACACACGTTCGGCGTCTGGAGGCTGCGGCGCAAGGCGCTGGGAATCTTCGGAGCCCTGTATACGCTGGGGGGAATTCTGCCTTCGCGCAACCGTGCGCTCGAAGAAGTGATCGATTGCGCCAAGAAGCAAGCATCGCTTTCGACAAGAATTCTATTCCTGTCGAAGACGCAAGCGCTGTTCCGGCTGTGGCATGTGGTTCATCGGCCCTTCAGTTATTCATTCGTCGTTCTGGTATGCATCCACATCACGGTCGTTCTACTTTTCGGATACTCCTGAGGAACGACGATAATGCAAACCTTTCTTTCATTCCTCATCGCGGTCGCCGTGACGTTCTTTTTTGTGCGGCGCTATCTTCGCAAGTTGACCACAAGCAAGCCAGCATCGGGGAAGGCGGCACCGGCTGCGCACTCGGGTGCGGCTAAAATGATCCCATGCCCGCGCTGCGCCAAACCAATTCCCGAGCAATCCACGTTCTGCTCTCATTGTGGCGCGCCGATGGCGATGTGGACCGTGCACCGTTCCGCCGTGGTTACCGCAGGAGGGAACGGCCCGAAGGGAAAACCCAAGCCGGTGATCAACGCCACGCTGTGCATCGGATGCGGCGCATGCGTGGACGCTTGCCCGGAAGCAGGTACGCTCGAACTGGATGGCGGCAAGGCAATCCTGGCGCATGCCGAGCGATGCGTGGGTCACGCGAAATGCGCGGAAGTCTGCCCGACGCAAGCCATCATTCTGGCGTTCGACGGCGTGCTGCGAACTTTGCGAGTGCCGCTGGTGAAAGACAACTTTGAAACCAACGTGTCGGGGCTTTACATCATCGGGGAGCTCGGCGGGATGGGATTGATCAAAACGGCTGTAAATGAAGGGCGAATGGTGATCGAGCGTGCGGCGAAAGAGTTGCAAAACGGAAACGGACACGCGGCCGGAGGCCATGGTCCGGCGGAAACAAGCGCGGTTTCCGCTTCCGAGATTGTGGACGTATTGATTGTGGGCGCCGGCCCGGCGGGCCTGAGTGCCGCGCTGACCGCGCATCAACAAGGATTGAAATACTTGACGCTGGAGCAGGGAGAGATAGCCCAGACGATACGCCACTACCCGCGCCACAAATTTCTGATGGCGGAGCCGATCGATATTCCTCTGTATGGACCTCTGTACGTTGCGGACGGGACAAAGGAAGGGCTGCTGGCCGTGTGGGAAACAATTATTTCAAATACCGGCGTACGGATCCAAACCAACACGCGCGTCGAAAAAATCAAGAAAAATGGCGCGTGCTTCCACGTGGAAACAAGCAAGGGGCAGTACAGCGCGAAGCGCGTGGTGCTGGCGCTCGGCCGCAGAGGGTCTCCGCGGCGGCTGGAAGTTACCGGCGAGGATCTCTCCAAGGTTGCTTATCAATTGATCGAGGCGGAAAGCTATGAGGGAAAGGACATCCTGGTGGTGGGCGGAGGCGATTCAGCGATCGAAGCGGCGATCGGCCTGAGCAAAGCAGGGAGAAATCGCGTGACGCTGTCGTATCGGGGGCAGGTATTCGAGCGAGCGAAGGAGAGGAATCGGCAACTGATTGAGGAGGCGGAGAAAACGGGACGGATAAAGATCCGGCGAAATTCGCATGTCACCGAAGTTCGCGAGAAGTCCGTGGCGTTGGAGGTCTCGGGCGCGTCCACGGAAATTCCCAATGATTACGTCCTGGTGCTGATCGGGGGAACTCCACCGGAAGAATTTCTGCGAAAGGCGGGCATCGAGATCGTTGAAAAATCGCTTAGCGTGGAGCATCAGTTCACGTGAGGCCGGAAAAAAGGAAGGCGCCGATGAAAGCTACTCCGTTCGAACGGCCAATGTGGAAGGCAGCCGGGGTATTTGCCATCCTGATCGCTTTGCTCGCCGTGGGCTGCCGTCATCAAAACATGCAGAATTCTAGCGTACAGAATTCTCAAGACACGATTCGCGCCGCTTTGCAGCAGCATCTTTCGCAACAGGGCAACCTGAATCTGGCAGCGATGGACTTGAATATCGAGAATGTCACCGTGAACGGCAATCGCGCGCAGGCGCATGTGCAATTTCGTCTGCGGGAGAACAACGTGACGATGGAAATGCTCTACAGTTTGGAGGAGCATGGAGGATCGTGGATTGTCACGCACAGCCAGCCCGCGGGCGGCGAGTTTTCGCATCCGCCCATGGACCAAGCCCATTCCATGCCGGCCCGATGATCGAAGGATGCTACGCGCTTCTCCGGCTATAGCACCACAGCCCAGCGCAAATTCTCGTCAAAGCATACGGAGTTTCAGAAATGCTCAACAGTTCCGTGGCCTGACCATCGGATACGCCGCGCACTTGAAGAGAGTTGGAATTGAGAATCCAAATGTTTGCGAACGGTTGCAAATGCTTTAACATTAATGCAAGTTCGCACTGTGTGGGCGTGTAGCTCAGCTGGGAGAGCACCTGCTTTGCAAGCAGGGGGTCGCCGGTTCGATCCCGGCCACGTCCACCAACTTTTTCTCTGATTGCAAGGCACTTGTCAGACTCATCTCTGCCTCGATCCCCCGTTTTTCGTGCACTGGACTGAACCCCTTGAGTGAGACAGGCTGGTCGTGCACACTTTGGGAAACGCGGATTACTTCCGGCTTGCCGACCATCCGGGAGTTTTGGTTGTTCGAATCGAAATGCCAAGTACGGCTACTCCTACCTGATGCAGGTTTCCAGGGTTATAATCACGCCCGCTCATGCCATTCGCTGAAGGCTTTCGACTTGGCCCCTACGAAATCGTCGCGCCGATTGGCGCGGGCGGGATGGGAGAGGTGTATCGCGCTCGCGATACGCGCCTGGGGCGCGATGTGGCTATCAAAGTCCTTCCCGAAGCGTTCTCCGCCGACGCCGAACGCATGGCCCGCTTCCAGCGTGAAGCGAAAGTTCTGGCTTCTCTCAATCATCCCAACATCGCTTCGATTTACGGCTTCGAAGATTCCGGCAACATTCACGCGCTGGTGATGGAGTTGGTCGAAGGGCCGACTCTGGCGGATCGAATCAAATCTGCCGCGATTCCTCTCGACGAAACCCTGCCGATTGCCAAACAAATCGCGGAAGGGTTGGAATATGCGCACGAGCGCGGGATTGTCCACCGCGATTTGAAGCCTGCCAACATCAAAATTGCCAACAATGATGCTGCAAAGATTCTCGATTTTGGTCTGGCGAAGGCGCTCGAAGGCGACATTTCCGCGGCGGACATTTCCAGTTCGCCGACGATCAGCCGCATGGCGACGCAGGCGGGAATTATTCTGGGCACGGCAGCGTACATGTCGCCGGAACAGGCGAAGGGCAAATCGGTTGACCGGCGCACGGATATTTGGGCGTTCGGCTGTGTGCTGTACGAGATGCTGACGGGAAGGATGGCCTTCAGCGGCGAAACGGTGACGGACACG
>Ga0307374_10003859_pt1 | contig 25339 bp, 30 predicted proteins | sample OX3MG_FD_202532 | JGI IMG/M metagenome (GOLD analysis project Ga0307374, IMG submission 202532) | Soil microbial communities from Risofladan, Vaasa, Finland - OX-3 | ecosystem: Environmental > Terrestrial > Soil > Coastal area > Acid sulfate soil | place: Finland: Risofladan, Vaasa | collected...
CGTGCGCGCGGTCGCTGCGTCCCCCGAGTGCCAGGAAGAGCTGCGCCGGCTGGATCTGCTCGTCGGGGACCGCCAGTTGCTCGTCCGGGTGGACCGGATGGAGCTCTCCAAGAACGTGCTTCGAGGTTTCTGGGCGTACGACGAGCTACTCGAGAACCGGCCCGACCTGCTGGGCCGCGTCGTATTCGCCGCGAAGCTGTACCCGTCGCGTCAAGGGGTTGCCGAGTACCTCGGGTACGGCCAGGAAGTAACCGCGCTCGCCGCGAGGCTCAACGCGAAGTGGTCGGACCGCGTGCCCGGCTGGAAATCTGTGTTGGTCGATGCGGAGGACAACCACGCGGCTGCTGTCGCGGCGTTGCGGCGCGCCGACGTGCTGCTCGTGAACCCGGTTCGGGACGGGCTCAACCTCGTCGCGAAGGAAGGGCCGCTCGTCAACGAGCGCGATGGCGTCGTGGTGCTGAGCCGCAACGCCGGCGCGTGGGACGAGCTCGGGGGCCACGCTCTGGGGATCAACCCCTTCGACGTGGCGGGCACCGCGGACGCGTTGGCGACCGCGTTCGACATGGACAGCGCGGAGCGAGCGGGCCGGGCGAAGGGGCTGCTAGCAGCCGCCGAGGCACGAACGCCGCTTGACTGGTTCGACGATCTGGTGGATGCCGCCGGCGAAAGGGCTAGGTGACGCGGGGCATCGAGGGGCTTCCAGATGGTTCTGGGTAAGGTTTGTGGTCTCTCAGCATATTTAGCCTACCCACTAGCCATCTCCTCGAGGAGATGGAGCACGCCCTCCGGCCCGTCGACCACCAAGTCCGCAGCCTCGAGGACCTCCGGCCGGGCCTCCGCCCCACCGACCGCGACGGACAGGGTGACGACGCCCGCGTTGCGCAACCGGCGCAGGGCCTCGAACGCCGGCACATCGCCGACGTCGTCGCCGGCGAAGAACACCGCCCGCAAGCCGCCGGCGAGCTCCTCCACGACTGTCCCCTTGTCGCTCCCCACGGGAGGTCGCAACTCGACCGACATCTTGCCGGGATGGGCGACGAGCCCGGTGCGATCCGCCTCCGCGGCCCCGAATTCCTGCACCCAGCCTGAGTTCTGCGGCGCGCGCCTGTAATGGAGCGTCACGGCGAGGCCCTTGCGCTCGACGGTGACTCCCGCCGGCGCTACGGACTCCGCTAGAGCGGCAGCAGCCGACAGTGCCTGTCGCCACGGAGCGGCCTCGGGCGACTCCTCGATGCGGAGCTTGCCGTCGTTGTCCTTGCGGACCCGCTCCATTCCGTAAAGGCCGACCAACTGCGCACCGCTGGCACCAGCGCCGGCGCCCTGCGCAAGCTGCTCGACCAGGTACGACACCGGCCGGCCCGATATCACCACAACCCGCCTGAAGCGTACGGCGAGCCTGCCGAGCGACCCGGCCACCCCCGCGAGAGGGCGAGCCGCGCCCGGATCATCGACGATCGGGGCGAGGGTTCCGTCGAAGTCGAGGAATATCCCGGCCGAATCCGGTTCCCGCAGGAATGGCTCGAGGTAGGTGGCCCTGGTCAGGCGTTCGACGCGAGGTCTGGCCCGATCACGAGGACCAGGTCCGCCTTGGAGCGCTCGCTGGTCGGGATCGGAGCGGAGCTGGGGGCGGGAACTGTGGTGTTCACGGCGCTTTGGGGGAGACCGACCGCGGTAGCCAACGCGTAAGCCTCGGGGACGTATCCCGGAGTGATCACGTAGATCGCCGAGGTGGTCACCTTCGACGTCGCGTCGTCAGGCGCAAGGGTGTTGTACCCGGCCGTGGTCTTCAGCTTGCTGCTCCACTGACCGGCCAAGTTCCCGCTGCCGGTGCCGTTGAGCACCTGGACCTTGATGCTGGCGGGCGCGACGAGGGTCGTCGTGGTCGTCGGGACAGTCGTGGTGGTGACGCTTACCGAGGTGCGCTGCGCTGTCGTGCCGTGCGTGCTCGGGCTGTGGCGCAACACGATCCAGCCGAGCACCATCACGACGACGATGACGAGGATCGCCTTACCCGTCTGGGTGCCGCCGTCGTTGCGCCGGCCGGGGCCCGCCGCGCCGCCCGCGTCGCTCACCTGGCTCTCCAGCCGCCGGATCCCCCACCCGTGCTGGGCGCCTGCCTGCCCTCGAATCGTGCCCGCCGGCGCATGTCGCGCGCTCGTCGCAACCTACGTACGAGCAGCGGATCGAGCTCCTGCGCCCCGGGCCGGTCGATCAGTGAAGCCAGTAGCTGGCGGTAGCGGGCCGCCGAAAGGCCGAACCTCTCCCTTATCGCGTCCTGCTTTCGACCAGGTTGCTTCCACCAGGACCTCTCGAAGTCGAGGATTGCCCGCTCGCGCTCGGAGAGTCCCATCCGCCCGAGCTTTCCATCCCAGGTACACGTGATCAAGGACCCGCCTGGCCCGCGGACCCCCGGACGCGTTTCGGGGACGAAACGGTTCCCCCCAGATCCGTTTCGTCCCCGAGTTCAACCCGCGAGGTCTCAGTGACCGCTGGGGTTGCCCGATCCGGAGGTGCTGGCGCCGCTGCTGCTGGTCGCCGCAGTGCCGGTCCCGTTGGTGCTGGCGTTGCCGCTGGCGGTGTCCGCCGTACCGGTACCCCCAGAGTTCGGGGTGGCCACCGGCGGGGTCGTGCTCGGCTGGCCGGCGTTGTCCGATTGGCTGCCGGGGCTGGACGGCTTGTTGCCGGTGTCGCCCGTCTGGCCGTTCTGGTCAGTGCCGGCGTTGACAGAGGCATGGCCGGAGGTCACCACTCCCTCGCAGTAGCCCTGGGTTCCGGAGAGGCCACCCTTGAGGGTGATAAGAGCACTGAACGTCTTGGACGAGTCCGACGGAACGCTGCTCAGCGTCGTGCCCATCGGGTGGTGAGCCATGAACGCGGTGCAGAGCCCGAACTGCGCGTTGGGATTGTTCGCTGCCCCGGTCGAGTTCGGGGAGGCCGAGTTCTTGCCGTGCCCAGTCGAGTTGCCGTTCGTGTTGCTGCCCGAGGCGCTCGACGCGGCGATGGCGAGGCCGGCGCTGGCATGCGAGTTGGCGTGGCTGCTCTGCATGGGCAGCGATCCCGTGGCGGCAGCGGCGGCGGTGCCGAGCCCCAGGGCCGCGATGGTTGCGGCCGTGGCGGCCTTGGCAGTCAAGAGCTTGGACAGCATCGAACGTCTCCTAGATATCTGCGTCTGCGACGCGGTGGCGGACGAGTGCACCGGTGTCGTCGCCTCCAGGGCTGCCAACGCGGCGGCAACGACACCCACCTTGTGAGCCGTCTCCTCAGGGATCGGGCTACCGGCGACTGTCTCGAACAACGACGCGAGCCCGTGGTAGGGGTGCGACGCGTCCGAAGCCGGAATGTGACCCGAAAGGAGGCGCTCGGCCATTTCGTCGTTGAACGACGGCTCACGGAACGGTAAACGGTGCATCTCGCCTGAGCTATCGCTTTCCATGGTCATCCCGTTACATCCTCGAGAGAAATTTCGTCAGCCAACTTCTTCAGGGCCCGGTGTTGCAGCACCCGGATCGTCCCCGGCCGCTTACCGAGGATCTCTGCCACCTGCTCGACGTCCAGCCCGCCGAGCACCCTCAGCAGGACCACCTCAGCCTGGTCAGGGCTCAGCACCGCTGCGATCCTGAGAGCGGCAGCCTGAGCGCTCGCAGCCCCGACGACCAAGTCCTCGGGACCCTCCGCGGCCGTCTCCGGTCCGGGGGAGGCCATGTCGGCCTCTTCCTGGGAACGCTGCCTCCAATGGTCGACGAGCCGGCGGTGAGCGATCGTGAACAACCACGAGCGGAACTGCTCCTCGTCCCCTTCGAACGAGCCGAGTCTCGACGCAACACCCATCCATGTGTCCGCGGCAAGGTCTTCTGCGGCTCGTGGTGCTCTCGCTGCGAAGTACCGCAGAAGCCGAGGGTTGTAATCGTCGTATAGAGCTCCGAAGGCCCACTCCGCGCCGGTTTTCGCTGCCGCCAGAACCGAGTCGAAGGCCTCCCCGCTCCTCACGACAACATTCTCGCCCAAGCGAGCGCTCTGGGACTGTCGGGCGAATCTCCAAGTGGGGCGTTTCTCGTCGACCGTCTTGGGTATGTGCTCTCGTCAGCTTCGAGGCTAAGGAGGCACAAATGCTCAATCTGACCGAAGGTGCAGCCGAGGCGATCCGCGGGCTGGTAGGCGACCGGCCCGACGCGGGACTCCGGATCTTCTCCCGCAAGGACGACGGCAACCAAATCGAACTCGGTTTGTCGATTTCCGATCGCCCCGAAACCGGCGACGAGGTGGTGGATCACTCGGGAACGCACGTGTTCGTGGACGCGCAGATCGCTCCAATACTCGATGGTCGGACCCTGGATGCGAATGTGGGCGACGGGCAACGGGTGCAGTTCGGGTTCGTCTCCTAGCGGCACACGTCGAGGGTGCTCATCGGTGGTCGCGGTCCCGCCCCGGTGAGGTCGGCTCCTTTCACCCGTACAGCGTCGTGCGAGGCCCTTCACTGCCGCGATAGGGGGGCGAGAGGCTGCGCACCATGCTGATCAGTCGATGGTGCATGGTGGAGTGGTGAGAATCGCGGTGGTGGGGGCAAACGGGTTCGTCGGACGGGCGCTTGCGCTTGCGCTCGTCGAGGCGCGACATGACGTCATCGCGCTCTCGCGTCGTGGTCCAGAAATCGCTGGTGCTGACGGACGTTCGGTTGACGTGGCCGACGAGACAGCCCTGCAGAGTGCGTTAGCTGGCTGCGAGATCGCGTTCTATCTCGTGCACTCGCTGAGCAGCGAAGACTTTCGCGCTCGTGACCGCCAGCTGGCTGCAGGCTTCGGGAGAGCCGCTGCAGCCGCGGGCCTCCGACGCATCGTCTACCTCGGTGGGCTTGGACATGACCCAAAGTCAGAACATCTCGCGAGCCGCCAGGAAGTCGGCACCGCGCTCGGGTCTGGAAATGTTCCGGTTGTTGAGCTTCGAGCAGCGGTCGTTCTCGGTGCCGGCAGCATCTCGTTCGAGATGCTGCGGTATCTCACCGAGCGGCTTCCGTTTATGATCTGCCCACGCTGGGTACGCACCGCAATCCAACCGATCGCCTCGGCCGACATGATCCGCTACCTGATCGACGCGATCGACGTCGATCCCGGCGTGTACGAGGTCGGCGGCGCCGACGTCACGTCCTATCGCGAGATGATCGCGGCGTACGCGACTGCACGTGGTCTGCGGCGCCGGCGCATCATCGACTTGCCGTACTTGACGCCTCGACTGTCGTCGTACTGGGTTGATCTCGTCACGCCAGTGGATCGCCGCGTCAGCCATGCGCTCATCGAGAGTCTCGGAACCGAGGTCGTCGTCGAAGATCACACGCGAGCTGACGCGGCGTTCGCCATCGAGCCGATGGGTCTTGCCGATGCGCTTTTGGCGGCCCTTGACGACCAGGCGCTCGAGCTCGATCACGACCTGCTCAGTCGCAAAAGCGGGCTGCAGGACGGCGTGTACACGCTGCGGGTCGTCGCCCCTCTCTCGAGTACCACACCGACGCGCCTCGACGCCGATCTCCAACGAATCGGAGGAAGCTACAGCTGGTACGGCCTGACGTTCGCGTGGAAAGTGCGTGCGCTCATCGGTCGTGTCATCGGGGAGTACTGGAAGCTCAGCTCCCCAAAGGAAATTGTCCAAGGCGCGGCTGTTGACTGGTGGCTCGTCGTTCGACGAGACCCCGGCACTCTCGTGTTGCGCGCGATCCGCTGGCGTCCCGGAGAAGCCTGGCTCGGCTATGGATGCGATGAGAACGAGCTCGTCCAAGTCGGCTCACTCCGCCCGAAGGGGATCCCCGGGTTCCTCTACTGGACGTTGCTCCAACCGGTGCATCGACGTGTCTTCCAGGCGCTTGCCCGACACAGAGCTGCGCGCGCCGCATAGGAATGAAGCGGCAGGCCCTATGCCACCTGGCGTGCGCACTCCCGGTGTAAATGGGGGCTGGGAGTCCTCCTCGGTCCGCTGGCGATCCGACGAGCGCGGCTGATTCGGCACTACCGTTCGAGCGGCACGGGTCTGTTCGGACCCGCTCTTATGGAGGGTCGGTCATGGTAAAAGGGTTCAAGAACTTCCTGATGCGTGGCGACGTCGTAGTGGTGGCCATTGGCCTCATCGTTGCGCTCGCGTTCAGCACCTTGATCTCAGCGTTCACCACCAACATCATCAACCCACTTATCAACAGGGCTCAGGGCAAGCACCCAGTGGGGCTCGGTGTCCAGCTCGGCTCCCCCAACAACACGTCCACCTTTCTCAACTTCGGCGCGTTCATCTCCGCCATCATCTACTTCCTGATCTTCATGGCCGTCGTCTACTTCGTCATCGTCATCCCGTACAAGATGATCTCGGCGCGTCGCGGAGTTGTGGTCTTCGGTGAGCCCGCTCCAGCGAAGACATGCCCAGCTTGCCTGTCCGACGATCTACCTGTAGGGGCATCGAAGTGCAAGTACTGCGGCACCGACCAGCCCCCAGGGGCGGGGACCAGCAGCGGTGACCGGCTCGCCGAGCCGAACCTCGGCTAATCGGCCGCAGCTGAGTTCTTGGACTGCGGCGTACAGAACATCAGGCCAGAACCTCAGAACACGGCGACATGATCGCGCTGCTCGAGGAAGCTGATCAGGCGCCGGGCGCTGTCATCGTAGATCTGGACAGTGCGCTCGGTCTTGTTTCCGGCACGAAGCGACCTCTCAAAGTCCCCTACAAGGACGGTGAGGTCGGAGGCTACGCACGGGCCTGCGCGGGAACACACGTGCTGGTCCAGTTGCTTTTTACGCCCCTGCTCGCAGGCTGGGCGATCTGGGTCGGGATCGCGGTCTCCACCCGGTCCTCGGACGTGCGCGTCGCGCAGCAGCTGAGCGTGCTGGCCAGGCTCCCGCCGCTGATCATCGTCGCCTTGATGTCGCCGAACGTGATCACCGAGTCGACCGCACTCGTGATCGGTCTCGCTGCAGCCCTGCTGGCCGTCGACCTGCTCGCCTGGCGATTCGTGGCCGCAATGTTCGACGGCGAATGGCTCATGACGGGCCGGCGTGGATGACGGTCGCCGGCACGTTGCGTTTCGTCGCCGAGCATCCAGAGAAGCGCCATTCAGAAACAAGAGGAGATCAACAGATGTCGGCAACGCTGAAGTTGACGCATAAGGCAATCGGAGCGGAGGTCCGTCGTGGCACGTACGATGTCGTGGTCGATGGTGAGCGGGTCGGGTCGGTCGAAATGAACCACACGATCGAGATACCAGTTGAGCCTGGACGTCATACCCTGCAAGTTCGCAATGGCCGAAACTCGAGCAGCACTCAAACCTTTGACGCCGCCGAGGGCGAGATCGTCGCCTTCCGATGCACCGGAAAGAGGCTCTTGCCTATCTTTCTCGCATCCTTCGTCATTCCCAGGCTGGCACTGAAACTCGTTCGCGATTGAGTCGGCGTCGCCGTCGTGGCGCTCGTCAGCGCGTCGTTATCGCCGCCGGGTGACACGGTCCCCGAGCAGCGCGAGGGGTGTTCATCGGGGGGTTGTACCGAAAATGAGGCCGAGCCGGATAAGGGCCGCCTCGCCGGGCGCGGTGACGCCGATGAGACCGCCCGCCACCGCTAATCGATGGACGTGACCACGGACTGGCTGCATCGTCGGGCCGGTCAGGCCGCCTTCGCGATTTCTGGCTGTGTGATGGACAAGATCGCCGCCGGACGCTCCTGCGGTGGCATCTCCGTTCCATGCAGTGTCAGCTCATGGTGCATGAAGATATGGCCGAGTGCGGGTGCGATCCAGCTACCCGTAACCAAGAAGCCGATGCTGAGCACGCTTAGGCCTAATGTGATCGGCAGGAGGATCATGTTTCGGCAACTCCAGTAGCCGAGATGATAGATCACGACCACTGCGGCCGCGGCCAGGATCGGCAAGGCCCAGCGACCAACAGCGCCACCGTTGCCGGTCCATCCGAGGGCGTGAACCATCTGCCAGGCCATGAACGGTGGCAATGCGGACAGCAGCACTCCCTCGGCGCTGCCATAAACCCCGCCCTCCCACAACAGCTCCCAACTGAGCTGACGGCCCCGAACATGGGCGAGTGACAGGCTGGCGCGACATCGGAAAGGCGAGCACGACCGGTGCGATAACTGCTGCAAGGAGTCCCCATCCCCAACGTGCGGTCACCAAGTCGTTGACCCCGACTCCGAGCCACGCGACATAGCCTGCTGTCAGGCCGCCAGTCACGACGAAGAGCAAAGGGATATACCAGACCCTACGAATGCGCAACCGGGTGCCGGAGAGCCATGCAATCAAGAAGGCCGCCAGCGCGAGACCCACTAGCCAAATCAGCGAGCCCCACCAGGCAGGTTCAACACTCGGAACGGGCATGACCAATCACCTCTCCTCATAAACAACCCAACGGTGAACAGCGGCCAGGAACTCGATCCGCGGCCCACAATGAAACAGACGAGTCAAGCGGCCTTCCGCTGCGCTTGCTGCTCGACTTCCTCCTGATGGCGGATCATGAACTCCTCGCCACGGTGAAGTCCGAAGTACCAATGGAACCACACGCCAAGGCCCATGCCGAAGGCGGGAAATACCGACCAGGGGAAGTCCGAAGCCACGAACACGTTCACTACCGCTAGGGCAACAACGACGATGACGGTGACGGCCGCGTGAATGCGAAGGCCCTGCCGAGCCTCGTGAGCCGCTATCCGGCGTTCCTCAGCCTTATATAGGCCGAGCGTAACTTCATTCATGAGACACCTCCTTCCCATGACTCATCTCCATGGTGCTCACCGCGCCGAGACAGACAACAGGGTCGAACGTCACGACTTCGCCGACGATTCGGAGCAACGAATCCCGTCGTGACCGTGCTAGTCGGCCGCGGACCAGATTTCCCGTTATGCCGGTGATCCGGGGTGATGATTCCAGGATATGCCGGTGATCCGTGGGCGCTTGCGACGCAGGCTAAGACGAGCGACCCGTCGACCCGGCCCGCTTCGAAGTCAGATCCCCGGTGCAGACCATGGATACCCACGTGCGCAGTGGGCTCCCTGATCACTGGCTCTAGGTCACCAGGCCTCCATGCTCGTTCAGGAATCGATCTCGTTCCACCTCGTCGGCAAAAAGGAGGATCGTCCACGCCTCGGTGGTGCCAGCTCGGCGCAGCGTCTCGCACCGGTGGTTCCCGTCCTCGAGGAAATACTTGCCGTCGCGATGTGACACGATCAGCGGCGGGGGATGCCACCCCTGGTCGACGCTCTGCTCCATGCCCTCGACGTCGAACTCCCAGTCCTCCTTCGAGACAGGGACGATCACATCGTCCCCGTCGGGACCGGCCATCGGCGTGATTCGGTCGAGCGCAAATCGGATCGGGCCCAGGTAGGTCGCGCCCCTCATCGCCAAGGCGGCGGCCAGCGCAGGGTTGCTACTACCCGGACTGGCGAGGAAATCGGACACCCACTCGGCCAAAAGACCCTCGTCCGAGGCGCGCATAGCCGAGGCGAGTGAGAACTTCTGGTCGTCGGTCACGCAGACGCCCTCGCGATCAGCTCAGCCAGCGCCGCCAGGGATGAAATCCGCTCGTAACCGGCGTCGAGATGAAGACCGAGCGGATCCATGAGATACGGTCGGATCCCGGCCCGGCGCGCACCGACGACGTCGATGGCAGGCATATCACCGACGTACCAGACTTGGTCCGGTTCGAGTCCGAGGAGGTCGATGGCCGCTTGGAAGATCCGGGGATCGGGCTTCATGACGCCGACGTTTCCGGAGTCGACGACGCACTCGATGTCCACGCCGAGGCCGGGACCCACCTGGCACAGCTCGAGTTGTGCCAGCCGAGTGCCCATCATGCCGTCGGCGTTCGAGACGATCCCAAGCCGAACTCCGGCGTCGGCGAGGGCTCGCACGCCTTCGCGGCTACCGGGAACCGGGTCGATCCACAGCGCCGCATCGGCGAATTCGCTGTCGAGGTGGCGGTGAGCCTCGTCACGCCGGTCCTGCGGTACGCCGCACTCGTCGACATAGGTCTGAAGGTACTCGAGCCACGTCTCGGGCCAACACGTCTCGACGTCGAGGTGGATGCCGAACCTTGCTGCGGCACGGTAGTGCGCATCAGCCAACACCTCGCGAGGAACAGAGCACTCGGCCCGGTTGAAGGCCCCAAGGATCCGATCGGGGTCGGGGAGGACGAACACACCCCCGGCGTCCAGGAGCACGGCCACGGGGACGCCGCCTATGGACCGCATCCTAAGAACCTACCCGGACGCGGCAGAGACCCAGTTCCTGATGTGCCTGATTGAGTATCCACCGTGGCGTTACAGCGTGTTCGTAGCGTCTTGAGGTCCTGGTAGGCCCGCTCTCGAAGTGCCTGCCGTCGGCGTAGTCGATTGGCTTTCGAACGAGTTGCTGGCCTACTGGGATCTCGCCGGGTGTGGCTCAAAAGAGGTTCGCGCATCGGAACTGGAAATCAGGAGTGCGTGATCGCCAAGATCAAACCGGTCGACCCGGTCACCGCCGCTCGACACGACCTGGGCCCTCGAGCATCTCGAGGATCTGCGTCGCCTCAACGCACGCGGCGCCTGAACCGGCGCGGGAACCGTCAACTCAATCACGCCATCCACATCGCCGCGGTGACCCAGCTCCGACACGCCCACTCCGACGGTCGCGTCTACTTCAATCGCAAAGTGGCCGAGGGCAAGACCAAGAAAGAAGCCCTTCGCTCTCTCAAGCGGCGCTCATTGCGAAGGCTCGGTCAGTCCGTGAGCGTCACCTCGTCGCCGACGCGCACGGCGCCAGGCGTCTGGACGGTGGCCCAGACGCCGAAGGTCGCGCTGTGGTGGCGCGCGAGCGCCTTGAAGACGTCGAGATCGCGATCGAAGCCCGGTTGCAGCCGCGTCACCATTGTGCAGCGCTCGCACGGCGCGGCCGGTTGGACCGCAGCCGTGCCGACGCGGACCGCGCGTCCGCACCACGCGTCCTCGGCCCAGCGAATGGCCTTATCATTCGGGTCCATGGCGCTCGCGGAAGGGATCAAGCTGCAGGACGGTCTCGTCGCTGTCGTCAAACGGGACTGCCCGACGTGCGCGACGGTGGTGCCGGTACTGGCTCAGCTGGCGACCGAGGGGGCCGAGCCGCTGACGGTCTACACCCAGGACGACCCGACCTTTCCCCCGGGCATCGACGGGGTGGTGTATGACCGGGATCTCACGGTGTCGTGGCTGTTGAAGGTGGACACGGTACCGACTCTGGTTCGCATCCGGGACGGTGCCGAGACCGCCCGCACGGTCGGCTGGGACCGCGGCCGCTGGGAGGAGCTGAGCGGCCTGAAGCAGCTCGGCCCCGGCCTCCCACCCCACCGACCCGGCTGCGGGTCGCGAACGACCGAGCCGTCGGTGGCGGAGGAGCTGGATGTCCGCTTCCGCGGTCCGAACCTCCGGTCCCGCCGGGTCGTGCTGTCGGAGCTCGAGGACGAGATGGAGGCCATGTGGGACCGGGGCTGGAGCGACGGCCTGCCGGTCGTGCCGCCGACCGAAGCGCGGGTCCTGGCGATGCTGGACGGGACCACGCGAGAGCCCGACGAGGTGGTGGCAACCGTCCCACCCAACTTGGTCCCGGTGACCGTGGAAAAGGTGGCCATCAATGCGGTCTTGGCCGGCTGCCGGCCGGAATACCTGCCGGTTGTCCTGGCCGCAGTCGACGCGGCGTGCACCGACGAGTTCAACATGCACGGCTTGCTCGCCACGACCTGGTCGGCGGGACCGGTCGTGGTGGTCAACGGGCCGGTGACCCGGTTCATCGGGATGAACTCAGGGGTGAACGTCTTCGGACCCGGCAACCGGGCCAACGCCACCATCGGCCGCGCCCTCCAGCTGGTGATTCGCAACGTCGGCGGAGGCCGACCCGGCCAGGTGGACCGGGCGGTGTTCGGAACGCCGGGCAAGTATTCGTTCTGCTTCGCCGAGGACCAAGCCGGTTCGCCCTGGGAGCCGATGTCGGTCGAACGGGGGCTGCCGGCCGAGACCTCGGCGGTCACCCTTTTCGCCGGAGGCGGGGTGCGCGGGATCGTCGACCAGCAGTCCCGTTCGCCGGAGTCTCTGGCCCGCTCGTACGCCCTGGCCCTGGGCGGGGTCGGCTTCGATGCGATGCTCGTGGTCTCGCCCGACCACGGGCGGGTGTTCCGGGACGGGGGATGGACCAAGGCCCGCCTGCGGTACGAGCTGGACGAGCTGCTGGCCCGCCCCGGTCCCGAGCTCCGCAGCGTCGGTGGTATCGCGGAGGGCATCCCCGAGCACCTCGGCGACAAGCGGCTGCCGAAATACCCGGAAAGCGGCTTGCTGCTGGCATACGCCGGGGGCCGAGCCGGGCTGTTCTCGGCCGTCATCGAGGGCTGGGTAGGCGGGCGCCGCGGTAGCATCCCGGTAACGAAGGAGGTGGTGCCGTGAGGACGGTGCTCGATCCGACCGCGGAGCTGTCACCTGCCGCCCAGGAGATCCAGCCCCGCCCGACGTCCCTGGCCGGCAAGGTCGTCGGCCTGCTCGACATCAGTAAACCCCGGGGCGATGTATTCCTCGACCGCCTGGAGCAACAGCTCGTCCGCCGCGGCTGCCAGGTGCGTCGCTACACCAAGCCCACATTCACCAAACCAGCCCCGATCGATCTCCGCCAGGAGATCGCCGTGCACTGCGACGTGGTGATCGAAGCGCTTGCCGATTGAGGCAGTTGCACGTCGTGCAGTGTGCACGACATCACCGATCTGGAGCGGCGGGGCCTGCCGGGGGTGTTCGTGGCGTCGCTCGAGTTCGTCGAGGCGGCCGAGGCCCAGTCGACGGCGTTGGGCTTTCCCGCCGCGTCCGTCTTTGTGGCCCACCCGATCCAGGACCGCACCGACGACGAGATGCGGGCCCTCGCCGACGAGGCTGTGGACCGCATCGTAGAGGCGGTCACGACCCGGGTGTGAGCCGATTTTCGGGCGGGGCGACTAGAAAGGCGCCATGATGAGGATACAAGGTGAGTAGCCGAGGAGATCCTCGCCGAGCGCGGTATCACGGCCGAGAAAGAAGAAGGGAACCCTGAGCGGCCCTGAGCTTCCCGGATAAGACGGCGACGCGTCGGATGGGCATGGACCGCTCACTCGCCTGGCGGCCAGGTGTTGCGTGACCGGGCCCGGCAAGGACAGAATCCCGCGCCCACCGATGACCCCTGCAGCAGGCAGAGCGACCCGGCCTTCGGGTTGTACCTAGATGAGTGATGGAGCCCACCCTGGCCGCACGAGCATAATCCCTGTTCAGAGGCCACAAATTCGCCCGAGTAGCTCAGTTGGCCAGAGCAGGCGCCTTGTAAGCGTCAGGTCGTCGGTTCGAGTCCGACCTCGGGCTCCCGAAAATCCCTGTAACGCCAAGGGTTTCTTGGTTGCCATGGGTGGTGGCCGATGGGTCGGAATTGGCGGCGTGACCTAAACGTGACCTAACGGATTCGTCCGTGGTCTGCCCGTACACCTCGTCGAGGCGGTCCGTGAGGGCCTCCTCGAGGCTCGGATACAGGTGCCCGTACCGGTCGTAGGTGACGTTGATCGACGAGTGACCAAGGCGCTCCTTCACCGAAAGGAGGTGGGCGCCTTGGGACACCATCAGCGCTACGGCCGTGTGGCGAAGGTCGTGGGCGCGGGTGCCTTTCGGCAGGCCTGACCGGAGTACGGCAGGCTTGAACTGCCGGCTGTAGTAGTTGCTGTGGACGAGAGGCCCGCCGTCGGGACTGGTGAAAACGAAGTCACTGGGATCGCTCCGCTGAGCGATGAGCTCACCTAGCTCCCGTGCGAGTGACCGCGGGATCGGGACAGTGCGCCGTTCGTAGGTCTTCGGGTCGGTGTACACGAGCCCGTCGTCGGTCTCCGAAACCGTCTCCGTCACGTCGACGGTGGCCCGGAGCACGTTGACCCCGCCGACCCGCAGGGCGGCGATCTCCCCTGGTCTCAGCCCGCTGAAAGCTGCGAAGCGCACCAGGAGGCCGTACTGCGGGTAGGTCTTCTGCGGGTGGCGTCGCGGGCGTGGTGGGTTGGCGATCTCGTGGGCCAGGACGTTGATCTGCTCGGGGGTCAGGAAGACCATCTCCTCCCGGCGTCCCCTGGGGACGCGGACACGGTCGCACGGGTTGGCCTTGAGAGCGTTGGCCTCGACGGCCTCGGTGAGGACCAGCCGGAGCACCTTCCGGGCGTTGGCCGCCGTGCCCGGCGCGGCTCCACCGTCGAGCAGTCCGGCGATGAACTTCCGGACTTCCGCGCGCGTGATGGACCCGACCGGGCGCTTGCCGAAGACGGGAAGGACGTGGACCCGTAGGGAGACCTCGTATTGGCGGTAGGTGTTTGGACGGACCCGGATGTGATCGAGCCAGTCTTTGGCCCAGTCTGCAAACGGGGTCGATCGGAGGTTCGGGTCGATCCATTCGCCCCGGGAGATATCGGTCCGTTGAATGGCGATCCACGCGTCGGCGTCCGCCTTTGTTGCAAAGGTCCGGGTGACTCGCTCGGCGTCGGGACCGTACACCCGCGCCCGATACCGCCCAGACGGGAGCTTGTCGACTCCTCCCGATGTTCGTCGCTTGGTTGTCATCACGCTCTCCTTCTGGATACGACGGCGGGGTGGACCTGCCCGTCTCGCCACTCCATTACGTCTTGTGGGCGGAACCGCACGTAGCGACCGACCTTCACGTAGGGGATCCGACGTTCGGCCACGAGACGTCGGACCATGCGCTCGGGGACCATGAGCCATTCGGCGGTCTCGGCTGACGTCCACAGGCCTCGACCAGCGATATCTGGCGGCGACTCTACCGGCGCGCTGAGACGGTGATCCCCGTCGGTCATCTCTCCTCCCAGGCGGTGCGCCGGTTGAGCTCTCGTCTGGCGGCGGCGGAGGCCGCCAGCCAGGCATCCCCGGCCGTGAGGTGGCCGACGCCCTGGTACTCCCATTCGCCAATGCGCCCATCGATGTCGTCGGGGTCGATGCCGAGCTGTTCGAGCCGCCAGGCCCTACGGCGGGCTCGCAACTCGGTGAACGTCGTCGACCAGTACCTCGACTTGGTCAGCCAGTGGCCTCGGTAGCCGAGGCAGTGGGCCCACGCCCGCAGGTTCAGCTCCCGCAGCTCAGGCCTCGCTCCGAGGTTCCACGCGACAGTCGCCATTCGCCTCAGCTGTTCGGTCAGCTCGAGCTGCTCGAGGTGATGGAGGCTACGGAGCCGATGATCCAACAGCCCCTCTCCGTCGGCCGACTTGGTGGCGTACTTGGCCAGGTAGGCGGAGGCAATCCTCCGACGCTCCGGCGGGATGGGCTGAACGTCCATCTGAGTCCCCCATCGCACCCGCCGGGCCGGATCCAACGGATTCGTGACTGCGACCCGGGTTGCGGCCGCGATGACCGCCGTGGCCAGGTCGGAGTCGTCGAGGGCGGCGCGGCTGTCGTCGAGATGGTCAAGGCGCACTAGGGCATGCACGTGGACTACACCACGTCCTTGGAACTCGACCACCTTCGCGAACGAGAGCCGCCAGTGTTGATTGAACACCCGGATCCGAATGTCGGCGGCCGCCGCCAAATGGCGGGCGACAGCGATGACGGTGTGGTGCCATAGGGCCCCGACGCGGGAGTTGAATATGACGGCGTTCTCCCAGTCGTAGCAATCGGCGCAGATGGCCCCGCCCACGACGCTGTCAGCGAGATCATGAACCTCAAGGCAGGCCAGCGGACGACCGTGGCGGCAGGTCACTCCTTCCGGAGCGTTCCTACACCTGGATGGAGGTACGGACGCTCCGTGGACCATCCCGAACGAAGGGGCGGTCAAGGTTGCGAAGACGACCGGCCCGAGTTCGGCGTCGGTGGTCGTGTCGTCGAGTCCGGCTCTCAACAGGACCTTGGCATCTCCTCGATAAATCGCAGCACAGGCCGGGCAGCGGGTGGCCCGGCGGGTCTCGCAGGCTTTGAGCAGGACCTTGTCGGCCTCGCCAGCGGTCGAGTAGACGACGTGGAGCTCCCCGCCGGGGTCGGCTTGCAGGACCCGTCCGGCGAGGCGGACCGGTTCAGCGCAACAGCCGGAGGCGTGCACCATGGCCTCCCAACGGTGGTAGTCGGGCCTCGCTACGCGCCGTAGGGCCTGGGCGACGACCGGCGGCAGTTCCGCTCCACCACCGTCGAGGTGCTCGTTGGGGTCGTTCATGGGGGATCGCACAGCGCTGATCCTCGGCCTGCACCGTTGACAGAACCGTTGACAAAAGCGCACCTCGCCCGAAAAATCTTGTCTGGTGTTCGGGCCGCGACACCGCAGCTCAGGGGCCATTTCCGATGCGTCTACCTGCGTCTGTCAATCGGGTGTGGCCGAAATTCTTCGGTCTCGACCCCCGAGCGCAGGGATGGCTGGAGCGTGTAGTGCCACAGCCTTACGCCGGCGTCAAGAGCCCTCCGTTCCTCACGACGGCATGGGGCTTCGCAGGTGGCCGTGCCTCCGGTACTCGGGTCCCTCCGGGACTCCTTCGCTGGCGCTCAGTCGCTCTGGACCCCGGCAACAGACTGCGGCACATCGCGGGCAGCGAAGCGACGGGGACGTCGCTTCGGATCAAGCGCACAAGAAGATCCCAACTTCAGCTGGTCCTACACGTCGACCTGAACAAGATCATGTAGGTGGGAAGGCTCGAGGCCAGCCACCACGTCGCCACTGCGAGTGGCCACTGTCGCCAGCCCGACCGAGCACGAAACCGTCGTTACGAGCGGCCCGAATCGGCTGGGTGGTCGAGGCGGGACGAGCGCAGATCGGGCACTATGCGCTATGCGAATTTCCCGCGCACGAAGCCGGAATCAGCCGAGAACCTGCCATCGAACTCTTGTAAAGGCCGTCTTCGCACTCACTATGGCCGTGATCCTGCTGGCCTCTTGCGGAAGCTCCGCTGGGTCCTCCCGCACTGGCAACTTGTGGGTTCCTGGCGGTCGATGGGTGTCGGTCAGCATCGAGCCTTCTACCCAGATCCCAACTGTGATGGTGTGGAACGGGTCCGAGCTGTTGCTCTGGGGTGGAGTCAGCAACGTCCCTGTAGCGCCTCCCACCGCGCCCGGCGGAGGGTATCCGCCCGGTTACCCCGGCTACACCGGCAACCCCGCGCTCGGCGGCTTCTCCTACAACCCGCGTCAGCATCACTGGACTTCGATCCCCTCAGCGCCGCTGCCCTTCCTCGGCTTCGAGGTGTCCTCGGCGTGGACCGGCCAGGACATGATCGTCTGGGGGTTCGACGAGACGGCCCGCAACCGTTCCGTCGGTGCGCTCTACAACCCGACGACGAAGAAGTGGAAGGTGATGGCCGACCAGTCGATGGTCGCCGTAGGAACGGGCGTGTGGACCGGCAGCGAGTGGATCGTGGTCGGAGAGGACCACACGGCCACTCACGTCCACGCAGTGGCCTATCAACCCAAGACCAACACCTGGCGCACTCTCCCCGATCCTCCGACTCTGAACGGTCCACACCAGGGTCAAGTCGTGACCTGGACCGGCAAGACGCTTCTCTTTGGGATCCCGTTCGGCTTGGACCACGCCGTCGCCTATGACCCCAGCGCCAACCGATGGAACGCGCAGGCTCCATCCCCAGCAGGACAACTGACAGACTCCGCTGTCGCGTGGACGGGCGACTACCTCATACTCACCGGAGGATCCCAGGTGCCGCAAGGCAGCGACGTAGGCACTCCCGTCCACATCACGGCCGTCTTCAATCCCGCCACGAATACTTGGACCCGCGCCTCCCAACCCCCACACCCGGTGAATGCGGGCATCCCCGTCGATCACCGAGCACTGTTCCCGGGCCAACCGACACTCGCCTACGATCCGACCATCGACACCTGGTCGACGTTCCCAACGCCACCAGGCAGCACCACCATCTGGACCGGACAAGATCTCTGGTCAGTCGGTGTGAATCGTTCCAACCCGAAATCAGTCGTGCTCTACCGCTACCAACCGAAGCAGTAGTCCAGCACGCAGAACGCTCCATCTCGCGTCCCCGATCGCCTTGGGAGCGACACCCCACCCGAGCGCCATACTCGGCAGGGTTCTCGCCCACCGCAGTGACGGCGAGTCGCCATCGCCGTAGACAGCAAGCCGGAAGGGGCGGGGCGGTGGGGCACCCTTAGGATCGACGCATGGCCGAGACCCCCGCCTCGCCGCTGCAGCGCCTCGCCGCCGCGACCGGAGGGGTCGTCACCTTGGCCAACCTCCTCGACGTGGCCGCCTTCGTAGGTGCATGGTGGGCCGGTCCCAGGCTGGGAAGCTGGAAGGGATACACAGTCGGCGCCCCCTCGTACTTTGCCGACTTGGCCGACGGCATCATCGCCCGGCGCACCGGCACGGTCACGCGAGTCGGGGAGATCCTGGATCACGTCGGCGACAAACCGAAAATCTTCTGGGCCGCGTGGCACGTCTGGCGGCTTCGGCTCGCCGACCGACCCCTAATCGCAACCGTCGCCGTTTACAACGTGGCCAATGCCGCGGTCACCGCCTATGACCTAGTCCGCAACGCAGAGCGCGCGGTGTTCCCGGATCGCCGTGCGAAGTGGGCGATGATGACTACAGCCACCGGCATGGGAGTCCAAGTGGCAGCCACGAACGCTAAGCGAACGCACCCCCGATTGGCCCGTGCCTTGCACGCGTGCGGGGCGACCAGCAGCTATGGCGGGGTAGCCCTCTTCGGCATCCCGACAACCGTGGGTTACTGGAAGGCCGCCCGCAACGAGCCAAGCCGGCGCCGCTGAACACGGCTTCGCCTTCGTGGCCCCATCACCCGCTCAAGGATCTAGAGAGGGGGCCATCGCTTACTCCACCTGCCGCAACCGCTATCCGCCCGCTAGCGCAGAACAACGTGAACCCGGTCGCAAGCGATTTTCTCTCCGCCCTCGTCAAGCCGCTCCGAGTCGGCGTTCGGCAGCTTTCAGCCATCCCGTGTCCTCACTCAGCGCGCGGTCGTCATCGCTACCCGTCTAGTGGCCCGATGGATGCCCGTTAGTGACGACATCGAAGAGCTGACTCCCAACCCGATCCCACCAGATCCCGCAATTGGCCATTCGACACAGCGCATCTGCCGATGGCACACGTTCGATGAGGACGAGCAGCTGCACGTCGAAGACGACTCCATGACGACGAACTGGTTTCTCTGCAGGAACCGCTTCAGGGCGGCCGGCTCCTCCGGCGCCGGCCGCCAGCGGTGATGGGTGTGTTCAAATTCCCTTTACAGGGTCGAGGTGGAGTGTCGGGTATCGCATCCAATGCGCTTGTCAGACGGTGGCTACGTGGACCGTCACTCCGAGTCCCTCAGCGCCGGCCGTAATGGCAGGCCCCACGTTGGCGCGAAGACCGAACCACAGGTCTGCGTGGTTGGCGACTCCAGCCGCGAGTATCTCGGCGTTGCGCAGGCCGCCTCCGTAGCGCGCCGCCAGCCTCGCAGCCCTGTCCAGGAGGGGGCGGGAATCGAGAACCTGGAGGACTTCAGGATGAGGCCAGCGCAGGGAGGCCCGATCCTGTTCCGACAGCCGGGCGAGGATCTGGGTGAGCCGACCACCCCGGGGATGGTGCAACGCCTGCAACAGCCGCCAGTGCCCCATGGTGGGCAGGGCCACCTCATCGTCGGGCATCTCGTTGGGCCACAAGCCCAACACCACGCGTACCGCGATGTACTCATCGACAATGATCACGGCCTGAGCCCTCGGGCTTAGCCGGCGGCTTGCTCCCCGCTGAGGTCAGAGTCCTCGGCGGAGATGCGGTCCAGTTCAGCTTGGAACTCGCCCATCAGGTCACCGGCCACCAGGCGCATCAGGATCTCCCGACCCTCAGGCGTGATCCGCGGGTCGCCCGCTCGGCGTCGCCGGCGGCGGTCCTCGAGCAGTTCGTCACCGAAGTTCACGACATCCAGTGTGCCTCAGCCCTGTGACGTTCTGAGCCCCGGCTCCGATTTCGTGACCAAACGTGACCTAAGGATTGGTCACACGCGGTCATTTCGGGTCGTGACCGGTCACCAGCGCAAGCGATCTACCAGGGCTTTTTCGGAAGTTGCTGGTCAGGGGAGGGGTCCGTGCCCGCCTTGTAAGCGTCAGGTCGTCGGTTCGAGTCCGACCTCGGGCTCTCTCCCAATCCGGGCTACTGCCCGATCGGCAGACCACCGTCTACACGCACAAGAGAACCGTTGGTGAAGCTCGAGGACGGGCTCAGGAGAAAGAGAGCGGCCGTTACGATCTCCTCGGGCTTGCCGGGCCGTCCGAGCGCATTGGGTGCATGCCCGCGCTGCTCCTCGGGCCATGCATCCGCAATGTCCGTGAGGAATGGCCCGGGAGAAAGGGTGTTGACCCTTACCTTCGGGCCGTACTCCGCCGCGAGGGACCTCGTCATCGCGTTGAGCGCCGCCTTCGCGGATCCGTACGGGATCACTTGCGGAAGCGGCATCAGAGCCCCCGACGACGACACGTTCAGAATCACCCCGCCATCTCCGTCATGCATCCGCTTGGCAACTTGCGTCGCGAGCCGGAAAGGCCCTTTGAAGTTGAGACCGACGACGCTGTCGAAGAGTTGCTCGGTCATCTGGTCGCTCGGCATCGGAGGGCTCATGCCTGCGTTGTTCACGAGAATGTCGACGCGGCCGAACTCCGTGTACGCAACATCGACGAGCGCGTCGATCGAGTCCCATTTCGCTGCATGCACCTGCACCGCCAGCGCGCGCCGACCTGTATCCCGGACCTCTGCAGCGACCTTCTCGCAGTTGTCGAGCTTCCGGCTGGCGATGATCGCGTCGGCGCCGCGTTCGGCAAGCGCCTTGACCATCTGGTACCCGAGCCCGCGGCTGCCGCCGGTCACCAGCGCCACCTTGCCCGTGAAGTCGAACAGCGGATCCATCTTGATGAGCTCAGACGACGCCGAGATGGGCAGTGTCGTTGAAGCACCTGACCGCCCACCGCTCGCCGATCACGACGAGGTGGCTGATCGAGGCGTTGTTAGCTGCAAGGAAGGAGAACGGGCGCGACCCTGACGCTTCGGCCATCGCCCTGCCGATCACCCCTCCATGCGTGAAGACTGCAACCGTCTGGTCCGGATGCTTGGAGGCGATCCTGTTGATACCCGAACGAACCCGGGTGGCGAAGTCCTCATCCCGCTCGGCACCGGGGATCACGTCCCAGCGCTCCTCTTCCAGCATCCGGATCGAGATGGGATCGCGCTGGTTCACCTTCAGCCGGTAAACGCCGCCCTCCCACTCGCCCAGGAAGACCTCACGCAGATCCGCTTCGACCATCGGTTCCAGGCCTAGCGCCTTGGCGAGAGGCGCCGCTGTTTCAGCCGTGCGCCGCAGTGTGGTGACGTAGATGACGTCGACCGTCATGCCGGCGGACCGGGCGGCCAAGCGGGCGCAGACCTTTTCTGCCTGCTCCACTCCGACCGGGTCGAGCTCGGGGTCACCGTGGCCTTCGACCAGTTCGAAGGGTGCGTCCTCGCGCGCCGGCACCGACTCGCCGTGGCGTATCAGAAGGATGTCGGTCGCGCCGGGCGGGCGCACGAACGTAAGTTGTCTGACCTCTTGAGTCACGGGGCCTGATGCTAGGAGGGGCGGACCGACCAGAGGAATCCGGGGGCGGGGGGCATTCCGCCACCGGACCTGCCGTGCGCCGAGCGACCAGAGCCGGCAGGTCTTTTCGTCGTCCTGCAGGTGGTGATCCAACTTTCGCCTACTACAGAGGTTGTCCTTCTCACTTGCGCGCGAGCCCCTCCTGCGACCCCACGCACTTCCAGCGATGTGAGACCCACACGACCCGTCGGCGCCGATCCATCGGCAGGGCGCTCCGGATTATCCAGCTGGCGGGATTAGGCGTGGCAATTCGGGTGCACCACTGTCCGGCACTTGGGTGAGGACTTCATCCGGTCGACGCACCAGTTGACGGGCAGGCTTTGGGTTACGCGCTGTCGGCGACGCCACCCAACTGCTGGCGACGCGAAGCAGTGACCTTCGGCTCTGGTCCCAAGCGAACAGGCGGCACAGAGTGGTTGCAGGAGGTGAGGAGCGTGACTATCACCATCCCTCCATCACGGCCCGTTTCCCACGCATGTCAACGCAACGAGGCGACAATTCTCTCATCAGATCGTGAGCGTCATCCAAGACCTTCCGAGGTTCGCAACAGCACCGCTCTATCGACACTGGCACCAGACCTGGGGTGCTACACGGGAGGAGGTCGCCGCTTCGATGCCGGCCGACAACCTCATCGAAGATGCACGGTTCCGGGCCACACGCGCCGTCACCATCGATGCCCCACCCGAGGCCGCATGGCCATGGCTGGTCCAAATCGGGTGCCTGCGCGCCGGTTGGTACACCAACGACCTGCTCGACAACTTGGGGCACCCGAGCGCACAGGAGATCGTCCCCGAGTTGCAGGACCTCCAGATAGGCCAGTGCGTTCCTATGTCACCGACCCGGTCAGAGAAGACGTCGTTCAAAGTCACGGCCTTCGAACCGAACGGCTCGCTCGTCTGGGCACAGCCGCTGAGTACCTGGGTTTGGACGCTGACACCGCTCAGCGACCGCCAGACGCGCCTCGTGACACGATTGCGAGTCCGATACGAGTGGCGTCATCCCATGAGCGCCCTCCTGTCCATGGTGCTCATCGAATTTGGAGACTTCCCGATGATGCGAAGGATGCTCCTCGGCATCAAACGGCGTGCCGAGGCGACCGGACATCGACTTCCAAACCTGCAACCCAGTCGAGAAGGTGGCCGGCCATGACCAGGAGACAGCGTCCGAAGAACGCAGGTGTGCTCACTGCCGCCGCCGGCGCCATGGTCACTGAAGGAATACTCTTCCACCTCGGCCGCACCTATGGATCTACCGCGGCCGAGAGGGAGGCACGCCTCGCAGGTGACGAACTCGTATCGCACCCCTCCGTGGTCACCAACCACGCCACCACCATCAACGCTCAGCCCGAGCACGTGTGGCCTTGGCTAGTGCAAATGGGATGGGGCCGCGCCGGCTGGTACACCGCGCGGTGGGTCGACCGTCTCCTCTTCCCCGCAAACGGGCCCAGCGCTACCACGATCCTCCCCGAGCTTCAAGACCTCAACAACGGCGACTTCGTGCCCGATGGACCGCCCGAGACGAACTGCGGCTTCACCGTCGAGGAACTGATCCCATACCGCGCCCTCGTCCTGCGTTCAACCAGCCATCTCCCAGCAAGTTGGCGTGACAAAGCCGTTCTCAACTGGTCCTGGGCGTTCACCCTGACGCCGCTCGAGGGGGGAGACCGCACCCGCTACCTTTTCCGATCGCGCTGGGCAGCGTCGCCCTGGTGGCTAACAGCCGGCGGCTGGCTCGGCATTGTCCCCGCGGACTACGTCATGTCGCGCGATCACCTTCGCGGGGTGAAGAGACGAGCGGAGGCGGTCGAACGATCCGCCAATCGCGACATCGCCGCCTGACGACAATATCTGCTGCGCCCCTATCGGCTGGCGGCGGACTATCTCACCAGCCACACGGTGCCGCTTCAGTGTTGAAAGCGCCGGGGTCTGGACTAACGACTGCCCCGCGGCGGCGAGCAGTGGACACTCGACGCTCGCCTGCGGGCACATCCCGGGGTCAGTCCGGCGGCGGGGGGCACTCCGCCGCCAGACCCAGGGGCCTGCCATGCCGAAACCTCTAGGCGACCAGCGCCGCCTCGTCCTCGTCGGACAGGTGGTGATCCAACTTCCGCTTGATACAAACTCTCTTCCTCCTTACTTGCGCGCCGATGAATCCCTCGGCGTCATGGTGCCAGGGGCCTGAGACCGCGGGAGATTCTTGACCCTGGCCACCGATTTCTGGGCGGCAGTGAGGGCAGCCCTTCCCGTTTTCGGCGAGGGCCGCCCTTCCGCCGGAGGTCAGTTGAGAGTCGAGCCGCCACCATTGAACTCTGGCAATCCGATGTTGTTCGGCTGATAGGGGCTACCTGTCGGACACGACAGTGCATCGCAGTCGAGCATCCCGAAACCATTGGAATTCGTGGCGGCGGACCAGTTCCACTGAACGTATCCAATCAGTCCGTGCTGCGCTTCCCATGTGATGTTGTACTGAACAGCATTTTCGCCTTCTGAGGAGTTGGAGCAGTTGCTTCCCATCTCCCCAAACATCACCGGATATTCCGCTGCTACCGGCGCAACAACGTTGCCAAGGTCAGTGGAGTCTCCGTCGCCCGTGGTAGAGGTCAAGGCGCAGTCGGCGCCGACACTGCCAATACCTGAATAGTAGGGATGGGAGGAGTAAACGATATTGGAGCCAGCAGTGCCAACCTGACTGGGGTCACCGATAAGAACGGGCGCTGAAGTCGGAGGGTTGGCGAGCTGGTCACCTGCCACCACTGGGGAAATGTCGAATCCCTGACTGGTCCCATCACCCTGCGGGTTGGTGGGAGTGACGCTGGCAATGTCCGGGCCAACTCCGCTCACGATGACGGGCGTCGTTACGGTGACTCCCTGGACCGGATTTCGAACTGCCTGATACATTTGGTCCATGCCGGCGGCCTGGTAGTAGTAGTTGCTACCCCAAACATTGGAATTAGGGGTTAGCACGTATCCGCCCTGCTGCCAAACCTGAACTGCATCAGCTCCGTTCAAGAAATGCGTGATCCGCGTCAAGTCGGGCTCGTTGTACAAGTCGAACATGACAAGGGGGTTGTAGTACGTCGACGATGGATCGCCGTACCGTTCCGACACCGAACTCCAGAAGGTCGTCGCATACGCGTCAGCCATTGGGAGCATGCTCGGCTGGCCAGCGGTCGCAATCTGTCCATGGCCCGCTGAGGTGTTCGCTACGCAGGGTAAGGCGCTCGGTTGAGTGGTGGAAGGCGAATAGCCGTCGATTCCGAAATGAAGGTCGAGGTCGGCGATCATGCCGTCAGCTGTCACCATGTTCACCAGCGAATCAACCTCGGATTGATACGGCTGCCCGCACCCATCCGCTGTATCACCCGACAGCCAATATGAGTCAGTGAGGGTGATGCGAACGATGTTGAGCCCCCATGCGTAACTGTTCGCACCGGAGATTTGGGAGAGGGCCATGTGTGACACTTCCGTCTGCCACGTGCTATTCGATACGGGGGTGCCGTTGTAGTTGGTGAACATGTTGGGTGAGGTCCCATACCAGCCGTTGAAACCTTCAGCACCGCGAAGCGATATATACCGCCCCTGATCGTCATACAGGCCTGGCTGAGATGAACCGGATGGCATTCCGTTCGGGTATTGAACGGTGTGAAGGGTTGGATAGGCGAGTTGCAGCGAGGTAGAGCCCGACAGGCTGTGCGCTTGGATAGCCCCGATTATCGACTCGCTCTGAGACTGGTCCGCGACCATGTACTGA
>Ga0307374_10003860_pt1 | contig 25339 bp, 21 predicted proteins | sample OX3MG_FD_202532 | JGI IMG/M metagenome (GOLD analysis project Ga0307374, IMG submission 202532) | Soil microbial communities from Risofladan, Vaasa, Finland - OX-3 | ecosystem: Environmental > Terrestrial > Soil > Coastal area > Acid sulfate soil | place: Finland: Risofladan, Vaasa | collected...
GACGTACTGCATGATCCCGCCGTGCCGGTAGTAGTCCGCCTCGCCCGGCGTGTCGATCCGGACGGTCGCCCTGAACTCCCTGCCGTCTGCGGTGACCGTAACCTCGCGCGGAGTCTCGCCCGAGTTCAGGGCCTCGATTCCGGTGATCTCGAACACCTCACGGCCGGTGAGCCCGAGCGAGCTTGCGTTCTCGCCTGGCTTGTATTGCAGCGGCAGCACGCCCATCCCGATCAGGTTGGACCGGTGGATCCGCTCGAACGACTCGACCAGGACGGCCCGGACGCCGAGCAGCGCCGTGCCCTTCGCGGCCCAGTCGCGCGAGGACCCTGATCCGTACTCCTTGCCGCCGAGCACGATCAGCGGCGTGCCCTCCTCCAGGTAGGCCCGGGACGCCTCGTAGATGGAGGTCTGCGTCTCCTCGGGGAGCTTGACCGTCACGCCGCCCTCGGTGCCTGGCGCGAGCTCGTTGCGCAGCCTGATGTTCGCGAACGTGCCGCGGATCATCACCTCGTGGTTACCGCGCCGCGAGCCGTAGGAGTTGAAGTCGCGCCGGTCGATCCCGTGGCTGGTCAGGTACTGCCCGGCCGGGCTGTCGGCCTTGATCGCGCCGGCCGGGGAGATGTGGTCGGTGGTCACCGAGTCGCCGAGCGTCGCGAGCACGCGCGCGCCATGGATGTCGGTCACCGGCCCCGGGTCGGCCGGCATGCCGTCGAAATACGGCGGGCGCCGTACGTACGTCGATGCCTCGTCCCAGGCGAACACCTCGCCAGGCGGCACGTCGAGCTCGGCCCACCGCTCGTCGCCGGCGAAGACGTCCGCGTAGTCACGGCTGAACATTTCCGGCGCAACGGACGCGCGCACGACCTCCTCGATCTCGGCCGGCGGCGGCCAGATGTCGGCCAGGTAGACCGGCTTCCCGTCCGCGTCGTTCCCGATCGGCTCGGTCGTCAGGTCGATGTCCATCGTCCCGGCGAGGGCGTAGGCCACCACCAGCGGCGGGGAGGCCAGGTAGTTCATCTTGACGTCCGGGTTGATCCGGCCCTCGAAGTTCCTGTTGCCCGAGAGCACGGAGACCACGGCCAGGTCATTGTCGGCCACTGCTGCGCTGATCGATTCGGGCAGCGGGCCCGAGTTGCCGATGCACGTGGTGCAGCCGTACCCGACCAGGTTGAAGCCGAGCTTCTCCAGGTACGGGGTCAGGCCGGCGCGCTCGTAGTAGTCCATGACCACCTTGGAACCTGGCGCGAGCGTCGTCTTCACCCACGGCTTGCGGGCCAGGCCGGCCTCGACGGCCTTGCGCGCCAGCAGCGCGGCGCCGACCATGACGAACGGGTTCGAGGTGTTGGTGCAGGACGTGATCGCGGCGATCACCACGGAACCGTGGTCCACGCTCGTCTGCGTGCCGTCCTCCAGGGTGACCGGCGTCGGCGACGACGCGCGGTCGTCAAAGCCGCTGGCGACCGGGTCGGAGGCGGGGAAGGTGCCGGCGATGCCGTTGTCCAGGCTGGGCTGGTGCACGTAGGAGCCCAGCGCCTCGCGGAACGAGTTCTTCGCGTCGGTCAGCGCCACCCGGTCCTGCGGCCGCTTCGGCCCGGCCAGGGACGGCACCACGGTGGACAGGTCGAGCTCGAGATGCTGGGAGTACCTGGCCACGCCGCCGCTCGTGGTCTCGCCAGTCGGGTCGTGCCACAGCCCCTGCTCCTTGGCGTACGCCTCGACCAGGGCGACCTGCTCGGCCGACCGGCCAGTCAGCCGCAGGTAGATCAGGGTCTCCTCGTCGATCGGGAAGATCGCGCAGGTCGAGCCGAACTCCGGGCTCATGTTGCCGATGGTGGCCCGGTTCGCGACCGGGACGGCGGCCACGCCCCCGCCGTGGAACTCGACGAACTTGCCGACCACCCCGTGCCGGCGGAGCAGCTCGGTGATGGTGAGAACCAGGTCGGTGGCGGTCGCGCCGGACGGCAGCTCGCCCGTCAGCTTGAACCCGACGACCTTCGGGATCAGCATCGAGATCGGCTGGCCCAGCATCGCCGCCTCCGCCTCGATGCCGCCGACTCCCCAGCCGAGCACGCCCAGGCCGTTCTGCATGGTGGTGTGCGAGTCGGTGCCGACGCACGTGTCGGGGTAGGCGGCCAGGCCGGCGCCGTCGGCCAGGCCGGCCGACATCACGACGCGAGCCAGGTGCTCGATGTTGACCTGGTGCACGATCCCGGTACCGGGCGGGACGACCCGGAACTGCTGCAGCGCCTGCTGCCCCCAGCGCAGGAACGCGAACCGCTCGGAGTTGCGCTGGTACTCGAAGTCGACATTGCGCTCGAAGGCGTCGGGCCGGCCGAAGATGTCGGCGATCACCGAATGGTCGATCACGAGCTCAGCGGGGACCAGCGGGTTGATCTTCTCCGGGTCGCCGCCGAGATCCCGCATGGCCTCGCGCATGCTAGCCAGGTCCACCACCGCGGGGACACCGGTCAGGTCCTGCATGATCACCCGCGCCGGGCTGAACTGGATCTCGGTGTCGGGATCGGCGGTGGCGTCCCAGTCCGCCAGCGCCCTGACATGATCGGCGGTGACGTTGACGCCGTCCTCCGTGCGCAGCAGGTTCTCCAGCAAGATCTTCAGGCTGAACGGCAGGTCCGCGGAGCCCGGCACCGCGTCGAGCCGGTAGATCTGGTAGCTGGTGCCGCTCGCCGTCAGCGTGCCGCGAGCGCCCAAGCTGTTCGCTGTCATATGCCCTGTCCTTCCGCTGCCTGCTGCCAGTCCGGCCCCGGAGGCGACGCTCTCGCCCTAGCGGCCATCCTGCCGTAGGGCGGCTGCTTGGTCGCGGTCAGCCCGGCGGCAGCCCGGCGGGCGGCGGGGCGGCAGCCGACGGGCCGGACCATGCCAAGTATCTCGACGTCAAGTTACTTTTCCAGCCTAACTGCCCAGTTCTCTCGATGTCAAGCTACTCGGGCCGGGTCGGCGGCAGCGTCGGCCGTCCTCAGAACTGCCCGGCTGCCGGTGCTAGCATGCACCGATGGCCGCAGGGGATGCCGGCGGCGAGCCGCTGGCGGCCGGCTCGCCAATCTCAGAAGCCGAGGCTGTCGCCGACGTGCTCGCCGACGAGCTGAGCAGGCTCGGCGGCCCGGCCAGGCAGCGGCTGGCCGAGGTTCTGCACCAGCTTGGCGCGATCGACCGGGCCGTCTACGCGGCCATAGCCGGCGTGCCGGCCCCGGCGCTCGACAAGGCTATGCGGCGCCTGTCCCATGCGGCCGACCATTCAGTGATCTGGCTCGCCATTGCCGGCGGACTCGCCCTGACCGGCCCCGCCGGGCGGCGCTCGGCCAGCCGCGGGGTGCTGGCGATTGCCGCGACCTCAGCCCTGGTCAACGTCGGTGTCAAGTCGCTGTCCGGCCGGCGGCGGCCAGACCGCACCGGGGCGGGAGTTCCCGGCGCGCGGCACGTCAGGATGCCGTCGTCCACGTCGTTCCCGTCCGGGCACTCGGCCGCCGCGTTCGCGTTCGCCACCGCGATCAGCCGGGACAGCCCGTGGCTCGCGGTCGCCCTCCAGTTCCTGGCCGGCAGCGTCGCCTACTCGCGGGTGCATACCGGGGTGCACTATCCGGGCGACACCGTGGCCGGCGCGCTCATCGGCGCCAGCGCCGGGCAGGCCGTCAGCAGCGTCTTCGACCGCGAGATCGCCCGCCGCTCATCACGTGGCTAGCCCGGCGGCGCCCCGGTCGCCCGTGCCAGGTCGTCGTTCAGCCCGCGATCAGCTCGTCAGCGGCCGAGTACGGGTCCAGTTTGCCCGCCGCGACCCGGGCAGCCAGGTCATCGAGCCGCGACGGCCCGGGCAGGCCCCCGAGCTGCCGCCTCATCTCGGCGACCGCGATCGCCGAGACTTCCTCGCGCGCCCGCGCCAGCCGCCGGCGCTCCCGTTCCCCCGACTCCCCTAGCCAGTCCCAGTGCGCGTCCAGCCTGGCGACGAGCTCCTCGATGCCGTGGCCGGTGGCGGCCGAGGCCGACACGATCGGCGGCTTCCACCCGCCCTCGTCGAACCTCGCCATCGCGAGCATGGTGCGCAGGTCGCGCACCGCCTCCTGGGCCCCGGGCCGGTCGCACTTGTTCACGACGAAGATGTCGGCGATCTCCAGGATGCCCGCCTTGGCCGCCTGGATCGAGTCGCCCATCCCCGGCGCGACGATCACGAGCGTCGAATCGGCCAGCGAGGCGATCTCCACCTCGGCCTGGCCGACACCGACGGTCTCGACGCAGATCACGTCGAAGCCGGCCGCGTCCAGGATGCGCAGCGCCTGCGGCGCGGCGACCGCGAGCCCGCCCAGGTGCCCCCGGCTGGCCATCGACCTGATGAACACGCCGGAGTCGGTTGCGTGATCTTGCATCCTGACCCGGTCGCCCAGCAGGGCACCGCCGGTGAACGGCGAGGTCGGATCCACGGCAAGCACCCCGACCCGCAGGCCGAGCGCGCGATAGGCACGCACGAGCGCGGCGGTCACGGTCGACTTCCCGACGCCGGGCGACCCGGTCAGCCCGACCACGCGAGCGTGGCCCGCGTGCGGCATGACGGCGCGCATCACCGGCCGCAGCGCAGCAGAGCCGTTCTCCACCAGGGAGACCAGCCGCGCCAGCGACCGAGCGTCCCCGTCTCGTGCCGCGGCGACGAGCGCCTCGGCCTGCGAATCATCCGGCACGTCGGTCAGTCGCGGCCCGGCTGCGGTTCCCTGGTCAGCGGCACCCGGAGCAGCAGGGCGTCGCCCTGGCCGCCGCCACCGCACAGCGCGGCCGCGCCGATACCGCCGCCGCGCCGGCGCAGCTCGTGGATCAGGTGCAGCGCGAGCCTGGCGCCGCTCATCCCGATCGGGTGGCCGAGTGCGATCGCGCCACCGTTGACGTTCACGATGTCAGGCCCGATGCCGAGATCGCGCATCGACTGGATCGCCACGGCAGCGAAGGCCTCGTTGATCTCGATCAGATCCAGATTTTCAACGGAAAGCCCGGCCTTGGTCAGCGCACGCTGGATCGCGTGTGATGGCTGTGATTGCAGGGAGTTGTCCGGGCCGGCCACCACCCCATGCGCGCCGACCTCGGCGAGGACGGTCGCGCCCGCGGCCTCCGCAGCATCGGCGGACATCACCACGACCGCGCATGCCCCGTCGGAGATCTGCGACGCGGAGCCGGCCGTGATGGTGCCGCCCGCGGCGAAGGACGGACGCAGCCTGGCCAGCGTCTCGGTGCTGGTATCGGCCCTGACTCCCTCGTCGGTATCGAAGATCACCGGATCGCCCCGGCGCTGCGGGACGGGCACGGGCACGATCTCCTCGGCGAGCAGCCCGTTCTTGATCGCCAGCGCCGCGCGCTGGTGTGACATCGCGGCGAACTCGTCCTGCTCCTCGCGGGTGATTCCGAGACTGGTGTTGTGCCGCTCGGTCGACTCGCCCATCGAGACGTGGTCGAAGGCGTCGGTCAGGCCGTCCAGCGCCATCGAGTCGACCAGCTCCGCCGAGCCGTACCTGATGCCCGTGCGTGCCGCCGGGAGCAGGTGCGGCGCGTTCGTCATCGACTCCATCCCGCCGGCCACGACGACCTCGAACTCGCCCGCCCTGATCAGCTGGGCGGCGAGCGCGATGGCGTCCAGCCCGGACAGGCAGACCTTGTTGACCGTCAGCGAGGGAACCGTCATCGGGATCCCGGCCGCGACGGCTGCCTGCCTGGACGGGATCTGGCCGGCCCCCGCCTGGAGCACCTGGCCCATGATCACGTAGTCGACCTGGTCACCGGAGATCCCGGCCCGGTCGAGCGCGGCCTTGATCGCGATGCCGCCGAGCTCGGCACCGCTGAAGCCGCTGAGCGATCCGAGCAGCCGCCCGATCGCCGTTCTGGCACCGCCAACAATCACTGCTTCACGCATGCTGCAACGATACCTACGTCGGCAGAACTGCCGCGCTGCGGAGCAACGGGGGGCCGCCTTGCTGAAGCGCATCGACCACGTCGGGATCGCCTGCCGGGATCTTTCGGCCGCGGTCGCGTTCTACACCTCGACGTTCGGGCTCACCGTGGTCAGCACGGAGACGAACGAGGAGCAGGGCGTCAAGGAGGCCATGCTCGTGGTCGCCGACGCCCCGGCCGGCATGTCCTATGTCCAGCTGCTCGAGCCGCTCGGGCCCGACACGCCGGTCGGCCGCTTCCTCCAGCGGCGCGGCGAGGGCATCCATCACGTGGGGTACGGCGTCGCCGACATCGAGGCCGCCCTGGCCACCATCGGCGCGACCGGCGTGCGCCTGCTCGACTCCAGGCCGCGGCATGGCTCGATGGGAGCGTCGATCGCGTTCCTGCACCCCGGTGACGTCGGCGGGGTGCTGACCGAGCTGGTCGAGTCGGCCGGCCGATAGCCGCCCAGAAGCGGCCGGATCGGGACACCCAGGGGACGCCGCAAATCCGCCCAGCAGGGCCGGATAGTGCACGGAAAGAAGGAGCAAGCCGAATAATTCGTGAGCTAGGCCACGAGCAGCAGCGAACAGGCTTCCAACGCGACGGCGGCGGAGTACGCTGCCGTCACCGGGAAAGTGAACTGGCCTGCAGGCTGTGGCCCTGGCGGTCCTGCGACAACAGGCGTGCCTGGTCAGCAATCCAGACGAACGGCCCCGGGGCCATCGGAGTCCCTGCAGGCTCTAGGATGCGACAACCCCCCGTCTACCCCAGGATTAGGCGACATGCAGCCCGATATCAATGCTCAGCTCGGCACCTTCTTTGATGATGACCAGCCGCACCCGCAGTTCTCGCAGAAGATGCGCGGCTACGACCAGGATGAGGTCGAGGCTCATCTGAGGGAGATGGACACCAGGCTGCGCGATATGCGGCAGTCTTACCAGGCCACCCAGCAGGAGATCGCCTACCTGCATCGCCAGATGCAGGAGCAGGAGCGGCCGACCTATTCCGGTCTCGGGTCGCGGATTGAGCAGCTGCTGCGGCTGGCCGAGGAGCAGCGGGACGAGATCCTCCAGGAGGCCAGGACCGAGGCGAGCCAGCTACTGGCCTCCGCCAAGGTCGACGCCGCCGAGCTGCGGGCTGGCGCCGAGAACGAGACCGCCGAGCTGCGTGCCAACGCCAAGCGGGAGACCGATGACCTGCGCGCCTCCGCCGAGCGGGAAGCGGACAGCATCAAGACCTCCGCGCACCGGGAGTCGGACGAGCTGACCTCGACGACCGAGCGCGAGGTCGCCAAGCTCCGGGCGATGGTCGACCACGAGGTCGCGGAGAAGCGGGCCGCGGTCGAGCGCGAGATCGCCAAGCTGCGCACGACCACGGAGCGCGAGGTCGCTCAGCTGAAGGCGTCGTCCAAGCGCGAGCGCGACGAGATCCTGACCACCTCCAAGCGCCAGGCCGACGAGATGCGCAGCCAGGCGCAGCGCATTCTCGAGGAGAGCGAGGCGCAGCGCGCGCAGGCCGAGGCGGAGTTCGACATCCAGCTCGCCTCCCGGCGGGAGGAGGCCGAGCGCCAGGAGGCCGAGCGACTGGCCGCCGCGCAGAGCGCCACCCAGCGGCTGGTCTCCGAGGCCGAGCAGCGGGCCGCTACGGCCGAGCAGCGGGCCACCAAGGCGAGCGCGCAGGCCGAGCAGTCCAGGCGGGACGCCGACGACCACGCGAAGCAGCTGGTCAGCAGCGCGAAGAAAAACGCGGACGACATCGTCGCCCAGGCCAAGGCGCAGGCGGACCAGCTCCTCGCCGACGCGAAGGCCGAGGCCGACCGGCACGCGAGCACGGCACAGCGCCGGGTCGACGAGGCGAACAAGCAGTACGAGACCGTCCAGGCGCACCTCTCGCAGATCAGCCAGCTGCTCGGCCCGTCTGCCGCCAGCCTGTCCCCGGCCCCCGCTCGGGCCACCCCGCGGGCCGTCGCGGCCGCACCGTCCGCGTCAGTCGCCAACGGAGGCTCCGGCCAGACAGCCACCAGGCAGGCGCCCGCGTCGATGACCAAGGCCGAGCCGAAGCAGGCCAACGGCAAGTCAGGCGAGGGCGACGGCGAGGAGTGGTGGACCGAGTAGGTCACCCGCGCGAGCAGCGAAGGCCCCTCCGCCGTACGGCGGAGGGGCCTTCGCTCTGTCAGGATCAGGCCGGGCTTACGGGCTGACGGTCTGGCCGCCGTCGACGACGATCGCCTGGCCGGTGAGGAACGAGGACGCGTCGCTGGCGAGGAAGACCGCCGGCCCGGCCATCTCCTCGGCCCTGGCCCAGCGCTTCATCGGCACCGTCGCGATCGTCGCTGGCCCGGCGACAGGATCTTCCCACAGGTTGCGGTTCAGCGCGGTGGCCGTCCAGCCCGGGCACAGCGCGTTGACCCGCACGCCGTCGGCCGCCCACTCGACCGCGAGCGACTTGGTCAGCGAGATCAGCCCGGCCTTCGCCGCGCCATACGGCGTGATCAGCGGGGACGCGGCCACGCCCGCCACCGAGGCCACGTTGATCACCGAGCCCGTCCCGCGGTCGAGCAGGTGACCGGCGAACGCATGGCAGACGTAGACGGCAGAGCTCAGGTTCAGCCTGATCAGCTTGTCCCAGCCGGACAGCCGCAGATCGCGGAAGCTGACCATGAAATTCGACCCGCCCGCGTTGTTCACCACGATGTCGACGTGGCCGAGCTGGTCGATCGCCGCCGCCACCGCGCTGGCCACCTCGGCCTGGTCGGTCACGTCGGCCGGAATGACGATGGCCTTGCGGCCAACGGCAGTGATGTCGTCGGCCGTGTCGGCCAGGCTGTCCGCTGTCCTCGCCACGAGCGCGACGTCCGCGCCCGCCTGGGCAAGCGCCACCGCGATGGCTCGGCCTATCCCGCGCGATGCACCGGTCACGAAGGCGGTCTTGCCGGTGAGATCGAACAGGCTCACGTTGAGTCCTTCCATTCAGCGGGAAGCGGCCACCCCGCCGGATTCAGCAGCCGCACTATCTCATTCAGCACGATGCGGACGTAAGTCTCTCCCACCCACAGGTGCTTGGCCCGGTCGACGCCGGCCACCCTGGCCTGCGGCACCCGGGCGAATCGCTCGATCGCCTCGTCGGGGCGCAGGTAATCGTCCAGCTCGGGCACCAGCGCGAGCACCGGACGGCCGCTCGCCGCCCAGGCGTCCAGATCGGTGTCCCCGGCCCTGCGCAGCGCCGGGGACAGCAGGATCGCCCCTTCGACCTGCGGCACGTTGCCCCACATCAGCGCCAGCTCGGTGCCGAACGACCAGCCGAGCAGCCAGATCCTGGGCAGCCCGGCGGCGACGCAGAACTCGATCGCCGCCGCGACGTCGTACCGCTCCGGTCCGCCGCCGCCGAACTCGCCGCCGCTGGCGCCGCGCTCGGACGAGGTTCCGCGCGTGTTGAAGCGCAGCACGGCCAGATCAGCCAGTGCCGGCAGCCGGTACGAAGCCTTGCGCAGCAGATGGCTGTCCATCATCCCGCCGGCCGTCGGCAGCGGATGCAGGCAGACCAGCGTGGCAACCGGGTCGCGACGCGGCGGCAGGGCGAGCTCGCCGACGAGCTCCAGGCCGTCGGCCGTGTGCAGCACGATGTTCTCCCTGCGGGCAGGCAGGACGGTGCCCGCCCGGATCTCGACCGCTGCGTACTCAGCCACGAACGTTCCTCACTGATCGGTGGCAGCCGCCCTGGAGCGGTCGCCTCGTGCTGCTCGCTCCATCACCGGTGGCTGGCCGGCCCCGGCCGGCGTGGTCGGCGCCGCCAGCAAGCATTGTGCCAGTGCCTGCGTTCGGCGAGGCCAGGTGTCTCCGCCGGCCAGACCACCACGTGCGCTGTGCCTGGCCTGATCTCCTGGTCGCAGCCCGGACAGCGGTACTCCTTCGCGGCCGCGGAGCCTGGTACCTGCCGCACCACCCAGTCGCCATCCGGCCATTCCTCGAGCCGCGGCGGTCCGAGCGTGGCCGGCGATTCCTCGTCCCCGTTGCCCGCGCCCTTGCCGCCGGCCCGCGGAGTGCGGCCGGCCCGGCGCGGACGGCGCGGCACCTCCCCTGGAAGGCGGCGCGCCTTCCGCGGGCTCATCGGCGCGGGCGCGGCATCCAGCTGGCGGCCGCCTGCCCCGACCCCGGCCAGCACCTCCACCGCAGCACGCTTTACTCCCCGTGACCGAAGGGAGAAAGGCCGCCCTGCGCGTACTGGGTCATCAGCGGCGACGGCGCGAACGCCGGGTCGCCGTAGCCCGCGTGCATGGCCCGGAGCACCTCAACCGCCGTGCCAACCCCCGCGTCGGCCAGCAGCCGGATCGGCCCGCGCGGGTAACCGCAGCCCAGCGTCATCGCCATGTCTACGTCAGCGGAGGTCGCGTACCCGTGGTCGACCATCGCCACGGCGTCCCGCAGGTGCGGGTAGAGCAGCGCGCCGACCAGCAGCCCGGGCCGGTCGGCCGACCGGACCGCTCGCAGGCCAAGCCTGGCGATCAGCGCGCGGGCCGCGGCGAGCGCCCCGGCTGAGGTCACCGGCGTCGCGACGATCTCGGCCAGGTTCGGCCCGGCCAGGTGCAGGCCGACTGACTCCGCGGTCCGGCCCGCAGCGGTCGCCGGTCCGATCACGCCGCCCTCGGTGCCGATCGCGACGATAACAAGGTCGCTCGGCTGCGCCGGGTTACGGGTGACGTTGATCCCGGCTGCGGCGATCAGGCTGGCCAGTTCCGCGGAGCGGCCCCAGTGCGGGCCGGCCGACCCGGCACCAGCCCCGCTGGCCGTCCCGTCGGCGGCCGCCACGGGGTCGATCAGCGTGACGGTGCCGGGAGCAGGTGGCTGGTCTGCGTTATCCGGAGCAGTGTCATCTGCAATGGGGAAGCCGCTGGCCGGGGCCGTGCCGGAGTAGTCGTACAAGCCCGCGCCGCTCTTGCGGCCGACCCGGCCGGCGTCGGTCAGGCGGCGCAGGAGCGGAGCCGGGGTGTACCTGGTACCGCCGAACTCGCGGTCGAGCACCTCGAGGATCGACAGCGAGGTGTCGATCCCGATCAGGTCGAGCAGGGCCAGCGGCCCCATCGGCAGGCCGATGCCCGTGGTCACCGCCAGGTCGATGTCGTCGCGGGTCGCGTAGCCGGTCTCGAAGAGCCGGACCGCGTGGTTCAGGTACGGCAGCAGCAGGGCGTTGGCGACGAACCCGGCGCGGTCGGTGACCTGCACCGGCGTCTTGCCGAGCCGCCGCGCGAGCTCGGTCACGGCCTGGCCGGCCGCCGGCTCGGTGAGGACCGTGGTCACGACCTCCACCAGCCGCATCATCGGGGCGGGGTTGAAGAAGTGCATGCCGACTACCCGGCCGGGGCGAGCCGAGGCCGCGGCGATGGCGGTGACCGACAGCGACGAGGTGTTCGTGGCGATGATCGTGTCCGGCCGGCCGATTTGATCGAGCTCGGCGAGGATCTGGCGCTTGATGGCTAGCTGCTCCGGCACGACCTCGATCACCAGGTCGGCGCCGGCCAGGCTGGCCATCGTCGGTCCCGGCCGGACCCGGCCGACGATCTGCGCGTACTCGTCCTTGGTCAGCTTGCCGCGGGACACGGCCCGGCCGAGCGAGCCGTCCAGGATCGCCATGCCACGGGACAGCGCATCGGGATCGGCCTCGACCGCGGTGACCCTCAGGCCAGCCCGGGCGAAAACCTCGGCGATGCCGGCCCCCATCGTGCCCAGTCCGACGACCCCCACCGCACGGATTTCCATGGCGAGACACTACCGAGGCGAGTCCGGCCGCCCGCCAGCCGGCCTCGGGAGGCGGCCAGCCACCCAGTCCCCCGCCCCGTGAGCCGAGCCAGCCCCGCCACCCCCGCGGCCTGATCGCGTTCTCAGCCGGGAGCTGAGGGGCAGCGGAGCCCGGACCACGCCGGGCGTGCCGGCGTCCGCGCCGGGGTGGCTGAACCAACTAGAGTCTCCCCATGCGTCTGGTGATCGCTACATGCAGCGTGGACTACGCGGGGCGCCTGTCAGCCCATCTCCCCCTGGCCATGCGGCTGCTGATCGTCAAGGCGGACGGCTCGGTCCTGGTGCACAGCGACGGCGGCTCCTACAAGCCGCTGAACTGGATGTCGCCGCCGTGCCGGCTCGCCCAGTCGGACACCGAGTGGGTCGTGACCGGGAAGTCCGGCGAGACGCTGACCGTGCACATCGAGGAGATCATCAGCGACAGCTCGTTCGCGCTCGGCGAGGATCCCGGGCTGGTCAAGGACGGCGTCGAGGCACACCTGCAGGAACTGCTCGCCGCCCAGCTGCACGTGCTCGGCGACGGCTGGCGGCTGGTCCGCCGCGAGTTCCCGACCGCGATCGGGCCGGTCGACCTGATGTGCCGGGACGCGGTGGGGATCAGTGTCGCCATCGAGGTGAAACGGCGCGGCGAGATCGACGGCGTCGAGCAGCTCACTCGCTATCTGGAGCTGCTGAACCGCGATCCGCTGCTGGCGCCGGTGCAGGGCATCTTCGCCGCCCAGGAGATCAGGCCGCAGGCGCGGGTGCTGGCCGAGGACCGCGGCATCCGCTGCGTGACCCTGGACTACAAGTCGATGCGCGGCACAGACGACGGCGCGCTCCGGCTGTTCTGATCCCGGCCGGTCCTGCGAGCGCCGCGCTTACGACGCCAGCTCGGCGGCCCAGAACGCGGTGACTCCGGTCTTGTCCTGCAGGGTCAGCGCGATCACGTCGAGCGGGCCCTTGCCTGCCTCCAGCTGGAGTCCGTCGAACGCGATGTCGCTCGGCGGCGCGCTGATCGTCCGCACCGACCCGAAACCCGTCGCCGCCGAGTTCGTGCGGACCAGCCGGATCTTGTTCATCCCCGAGTCGTACCAGCCGATCGACAGATGCCCGCCGGGACCGGCGGCGATCGCCACGTGCGATGCGAGCCCAGTTCCCGATCCTGGCACGACGCGAGCCGAGGCCGATCCCACCCGCCACAGGGCGATGCGCGTGCACTCGACGGTCTTGCTCGGAACGCAGTAAGCCACATAGACGCCGCCGCCGACCCGGTTGGTAAAGGCCACGGCCTCGAGCGGCTGGTTGTTGGCGAGATTGCCGCCCGATCCTGGGGCCTTCACCCTGGCCTTCGGCGTCGGGAGGATCCGGTCGGCGTAATAGCCCTGGTCGCCCTTGAACGAGTTGTCGAACCAGGCGGCCCAGATTTCCCCGGCCTTATCCCGCACCAGCGTCGGGCCGACGACGACACCGCCGCCACCGGTGCTGACGAACTGGTCATTGCCGTGAGCCGGAGACTGCGGGTCCACGCCCACGTGGTAAGCGAGATTCACGCCGGCCGCCCAGCCAGCGACCGGGGTCCCGTTGGACTCGTTTGCCGCGGCGTCATCGGTGAGCGGGACGAGCTTGGAGTGCGACATCGATCCAGCGGTCAGCGCCCAGCTTATTAGAACCTGAGCCTGCCACCGAGCGAGCTCAGGTGGCGGCCGACTCCGGGGGCGTGCACGAAGGCGTTGAACGGGCCGATCAGGCCGCCGCTGTCGTTGACAAGCTCGCTGCCGCGCGAGCCGACGACGCCGTCCCACACGTACTGGCCGGCGTCATCAAGGTCGTCATAACGAAGGCAAGGAAGGCGGGTCATACCAGGACAGTAGTACCGGGCCAGCCGCGCGGGACGGGCCAACGAGGCCAGCATCAGACAACCGCTGGTCGCAGGCTCGCGTCATAGCTAACGGGAATAGGACCACACCGCCCGCCGGCCCCGTCCAGTCCGTCGAGCGGCCTACGACGGACTGGGAGATGCCCGTGCATATGATCCGCCGTCCGACGATCAGCCGCCATTTCCTGGCAGGCGCGCTTGCGGCAGCCGCCACCGCAGCGGCGCCCGAAGGGCGGCGTCGGCGGCGTCTCCTGCGGCAGCCGGACGCTGTGCATGGTCATCTACAAAGGCCTCGTGCGGTCCTGGAACGGTACGACGTGGCATCTGCGGAAGCCGCAGACCGACTTCTGCTCATCCGCCGATGCCGCTGGCGGAACCGTCGCGGACGCTGACACATTTGATGCAGCCAGCCAGACATGGACCAGCGTGGCGCCGGATCTCGGCAACCTGTGCGCCGAGTTCCATGCCTGCTTCTGGGCCGGCGCCGTCTCCTGTGCCAGCCCGACGAGCTGCATGACCCTGGGCGGGCCCGACGGCAGTCAGTGGTGGAACGGCACCGCGTGGCAGTCCGCCCGGGCGATCTCGGCCGGACGAGGCTCGGCCCTCCAGGGCACTTCCTGCGGCGGCGGTCACTGCCTGGCGGTCGGATTCCGTGCCGTGGCTGGAATGCGGCGCACCCTCGCCGAGCTCTGGAACGGATCGACCTGGACGATCATCACGACCCCGAGGTAACCGCGCGCGAAGTAACCGCGCAGTAGATCGCCTTGATCGCCGGAAGCGGACCAGGCCCTCCAGGGGCGGCCTGGTCCGCTTCCGCTCGTTATCAGGCGCGAGCTTGCCAGGCATGGCACCATTTACCTAGGCTTTGACCGGAAACTGGGCGATACGGTTCGGCGCGGCCTGTTCGACCGGGATCGGGGGCATCATTACCGTGCGGGAACACCGGCTCTACATCGGCGGCAGCTGGCGGGCCGGTGGCGGCGGCACCGCCGAGGCGATCAGCCCCTCGACGGGCGAAACCTTCGCCACGGTCGCGGTCGCCGATCCGGGCGACGTCGACGCGGCGGTGGTCGCGGCCGCCACGGCGTTCGCGGAGTGGTCGGCGGCATCGCCGTTCGAGCGGGCCGGTGCCTGCGAGCGGATCGTCGCCGCCATCGCGGCCCGGCGCGACGAGCTAGCCGCCGCGCTCGCCCAGGACCAGGGCAAGCCGCTGGTCGCCGAGGCCTACGACGAGGTCGACGAGCTCGCGGTCTACTTCACGATGGCGGGCGAGGACGCCAAGCGGATGGCCGGCGCCCTGCCCGCGTCGACCTCGGCGGACCGCCGGGTGCTCACCGCGCGGGTGCCGCTCGGCGTGGTCGGCGTCGTCAGCCCGTGGAACTGGCCGTACACGATGGGCGCCGAGATCTTCGCGCCCGCGCTCGCCGCCGGCAACACCGTCGTCTGGGTCCCCGCGCCGACCACGACGGCCTGTTGCGCGCTGCTGGCCGAGATCCTTGAGCAGGCGAGTCTGCCCGCTGGTGTGTTCAACTTCCTCTGCGGCCCAGGCCCGGTTGTCGGTGACGCCGTGGTCGGGCATCCGCTGGTCGCCGGCGTGGGTTTCGTCGGCTCGGTGGAGACGGGCGGCAAGGTGGCGGCGCGCGCCGCGGGCAAGACCCAGCTGCTCGAGCTCGGCGGCAACGGCCCGATGGTGATCCTGGACGACGCCGATCTTGAGCTCGCCACGGAGGCCGCGCTCGAGGCCGCCTACCTGTGCGCGGGCCAGAGCTGCACGGCCGGCGAGCGGTTCCTCGTGCAGGCGGGCGTGCGGGCCGAGTTCACCGAGCGGGTAGTCGAGGCGACGAAGGCGCGGGTGCGGCTCGGCGACCCGTTCGACCCGCAGACCACGATGGGACCGCTGAACAACGAGGCGACGGCGGCTAAGTTCGACCGGCACATCGCCGACGCGGTCGCCGGCGGAGCGCGGGTCTGCACCGGCGGACGGCGGGCGCCGGGGCTGCCGACCAGCCTGTTCGCCGAGCCGACCGTGCTCGACGGCGTCACGCCGGGGATGGCGATCGAGCGCGAGGAGACCTTCGGCCCGGTCGTCCCCGTCGTGGAGGTGAGCTCGGCGGCCGAAGCGCTCCGGCTCACCAACGCCTCGCCGTTCGGGCTGACGACCGCCGTCTTCACCGGCGACCTGGAGCGCGGGCTCGCCTTCGCCGAGCGGGCCAGGGCGGGCTGGGTGAACATCAACGCCTCGACCAACCTGTGGGAATCGTACCTGCCGTTCGGCGGCCGGGCGGGCAGCGTCAGCGGCCGCGGCAGGGTCGGCGGGCGCTATCCGATGGAGACGTTCACCGAGCCGAAGACGATCGTCTACCCGGCGCCGAGATTCAGCGCGTAGCCCAGCGCCAGCTCGAAGAGGACAGCTCAACGACGACAGCTCAACGGAGAGTGGGTCACCAACGATGCCGATGCCAACCGCCCTGGAGATTGCCCGCGCGGCAACCCTGAAGCCGATCGCCGATATCGCCGAGGACATCGGGATCCCGCCGTGGCTGGTCCAGCCGTACGGCGAGCACGTAGCGAAGATCGACCTGAAGGCGATCGAGGAACTGGCCGACCGCCCGCGGGCCAGGTACGTGGTGGTCACCGCGGTCACGCCGACGCCGCTCGGCGAGGGCAAGACCACCACCACGGTCGGTCTCGGCCAGGCGATGCGGCACATCGGCAAGCGCGCCACGATCGCGCTGCGGCAGGCGTCGATGGGGCCGACGTTCGGGATCAAGGGCGGCGCGGCCGGCGGCGGGTATAGCCAGGTCGTGCCGTTCGAGACGCTGAACCTGCACCTGACCGGTGACATGCACGCGGTCACCGCCGCGCACAACATGCTGTCCGCGATGCTCGACAACCACCTGTACCAGGGCAACAATCTCGGCATCGACCTGCACAACATCACCTGGAAGCGGGTGCTCGACGTCAACGACCGGGCCCTGCGCAACATCGTGGTCGGCCTCGGCGCGGCGGCGGACGGCGTTCCCCGGCAGACCGGGTTCGACATCACCGCCGCGTCCGAGGCGATGGCGGTGCTGGCCCTGTCGACGTCGCTGCACGACATGCGGGCCAGGCTGGGCCGGATCGTGGTCGGCTACACGGCCGCGGGCGAGCCGGTCACCGCCGAGCAGCTGAAGGGAGCGGGCGCGATGACCGTGATCATGCGCGAGGCGATCAGGCCGAACCTGCTGCAGACGCTGGAGAACACGCCCGTTCTGGTGCACGCGGGGCCGTTCGGCAACATCGCGCACGGGAACTCATCGGTCGTCGCCGACCTGATCGGGATCCACTCCGGTGACTTCCTGATCACCGAGGCCGGGTTCGGCGCCGACATGGGAGCCGAGCGGTTCTTCAACATCAAGTGCCGGGTCTCCGGGCTGCGGCCGGACGCGGCCGTCGTCGTCACGACGGTGCGGGCGCTCAAGGCCCACTCGGGGCGGCACCGGATCGTGGCCGGCCGGCCATTGCCCGAGGCGCTGCTAGCCGAGAACCCGGACGAGGTCCACATCGGCGGGGCGAACCTGCACAAGCAGATCGAGAACGTCCGCGCCCATGGCGTCACGCCGGTCGTGGCGATCAACTCGATGCCGGAGGACTTCGCCTCCGAGCACGCGGCGATCGCGGAGATCGCCGCGTCGATGGGCGTCAGGTCGGCGGTCTGCACGCACTTCGCCGACGGCGGACGCGGCGCGGCCTCGCTGGCCGAGGCGGTGGCCGAGGCGGCCGAGGAGCCCGGTGACTTCGGCTTCCTGTACCCGGCGGAGGCGTCGCTGCGCGAGAAAATCGAGACGATTGCGTCTCGTATCTACGGCGCGGACGGGGTGGACTACGCGCCGCTGGCCGCGCGCCAGCTCGACGGGTACGAGCGGAACGGGTTCGGCGCGCTGCCGGTCTGCATCGCCAAGACGCCCCTGTCGCTCTCGCATGACCCGTCGCTGAAGGGCGCCCCGACCGGCTGGCGGCTGCCGGTCCGCGAGGTGCGGGCCTCGGTCGGAGCCGGGTTCGTCTACCCGATCTGCGGCGACATGCGGACCATGCCGGGCCTGGCATCGAACTCGGCCGCCGAGCGGATCGACATCGACGAGAACGGGGAGATCGTCGGACTCTCATGACCAGCCTGACCAGGTCGGCCACGTGACCGGCGGCCAGGACAGCTCGTATACCTGGCTGCCGGTGGGCGGCTTCCTCGACGCGCTCGCCGCCGGGGCAGCCGCTCCCGCCGGCGGCTCGGCGGCCGCGCTCGTCCTGGCGCAGGCGGCCGCGCTGTGCGCCAAGTCCGCGCGGCTGTCGGCACGCCAGCTGACCGCCGACCGGGCTGGCCAGCTCACAGCCGAGGCGGAACAAGTTCGCGCGGAGGCCGCTTCGCTCATCGACGAGGATGCGCGGGCCTTCCGCACCGTGATCGAGCAGAGCCGCCGTCCAGCCGCCCAGATCGGATCAGCCGGCAGCGCGCCACCGGAGACCGGAGCCGCCGAGCAGCCCGGGCGCCCGGCCGCTGGGGCCGCGGCCGCCGAGCCCGGGGCTGCCGCGACCGGAGCCGAGCGGCTGGCGGCTGCGCTCTCGCTGGCCGCCAGCGTGCCGATGCGGCTCGTCGAGCTGGCCGCGCCCGTGACCGAACTCGCCGCTGCCCTGGCTGCCGACGGCAACCCCGCGCTGCGCGGTGACGCCCAGGCCGCGGCGCTGCTGGCGCAGGCCGCCGCCCGCGCGGCGGCCGCTCTCGTGCGCATCAACCTGGCCGGCGCGCCCGACGACCCCCGCCCGGCCCGCGCCGCCGACCTGCTGACCAGAATCGCCCGGTCTGTCGATCACGCTGTGACCTGATCCTCGTGTGCCAGACTTCATCGGGCTGAGGCCGCGCTGGCGACGGCGGCCGGCCGGGAAGAAGTCTGTGTCGAACCGGGGGGAACAGTGAGGCGACGGGCGCATCTGGTCGGGTCGATTCCCGGCGCGAGCGCGGCGGAGGCGATGGAGGCCGCGCTGACGAGGCTCGCGCCGTACCTGCTGACGCTGTCCGACGGCGAAACAGGCGCGCGGGCGTGGTGGGTCGGTGCCTGCATCAAGAACATGCAGGACAATCCCGACCTCGAGGTGGCCGGTGGGGTCCGTGATTTCACCGACTACGAGAACGTGCTCCAGTTCCGGCTGCGCGATGGCGCCGCCCTGCAGGCAGCGAACCTGGAGGCCTGCCTGCCCTATCAGGCGGCATTCGCCGGCAGCTACCCCACCTTCGTCGAGCTTCGCGAGAAGTACGACCGGCCGGACCTTCCGTTCCAGGTCGGGATCCCCGGCCATCTGGACCTGTCGCTCGACGCGTTCGGGTTCGGGGAAGGGTTCGCCCCGCACTACTACCGGCCCTGCCTGCAGGCGACCCTCAGCCAGGTGCGCGAGATCGCGGCGGCCGCGGCCAGCGACGTGCTGTTCCAGCTCGAGACGCCCGCCGCGCTGATCGCGGTGGCGGCCGCGGGCGAGGACGCGGCGGCCGAGACCGCGCGGCAGGTCGCCGCCCTGGCGACCGAACTGCCCGCGGGAGCGCCCGCGGGCACCAGGTTCGGCGTGCACCTGTGCCTGGGCGACCTCAACCACAAGGCCATGACCGGGCTGAAGGACATCACCCCGGCGGTCCTACTAGCCAACGAGCTCGCCGCGGCCTGGCCGTCGGGCCGGACGCTCGAGTTCATCCACGTCCCGTTCGCTGCGGCGCAGGAGCCGCCCACCTTCGACGATGCCTTCTACCAGCCGCTGGCGAAGCTCGACATCCCGGCCTCGGTGCGGTTCGTCGCCGGCTGCATCCACGAGAACCTCGCGTCTGACCAGCAGGTCGAGCTGCTCCACCTGATCGAGAACCACGTCGGCCGGGACGTCGACGTGGCTGCCGCCTGCGGCCTCGGCCGGCGGCCCGACGTGGCCCAGGCCTGGGACGCCATGGAGAAAGCCCTCCTCCTGGTAGAAAACGACCTCGCCTGACATCCCCGCCCAGCCCGCGCCGCCAACCCTGGCCACATCGATGTGACGGCGAGCCGTGCTCAGGGGGTGAGCAGGTGCTGGTTGACGGACCTGGCCGCATCGGCGAGGTCGGGCAGCTCGATCACCGTGACGCCGCGGTCGGCTAGCCAGGCCGTTCCGCCGCCCGGGACGAACAGCGGCGGCTCGCGCCAGGCGATGACCACCCGGCGCAGGCCTGCCGCGGCGACCAGCGCCGCGCAGGAGACGGGCCGGGAAGCCCGGCTGCGGCAGGGCTCGAGCGAGCTGTAGAGCGTCGCCCGGCCGAGATCAGCTGCCGAGCCGGGCGGCGCGTCCCGCGCGCCGCCCGCGGCTGCTCCCGGCTCAGCGGCCCGGCGCAGGGCGACCTCTTCGGCGTGGTCCCTGGGGTCGACCTCGCGCGAGTAGCCCGTCGCGATCACCTCGCCGGCCGCGCCGACCAGGATCGCGCCGACCGAGAACGCCGTCTGCGCCGGCGGGCAGTGCCTGGACAGGTCGATCGCGGCAGCCAGCCAGTGCCGGTCAGCGTCCGGATTCCCGGGCGCCAGTGTCCGGCCGGCCTGCGGCTCTGCCATCGGCGATCTCCCCCTCCGCGGCCAGCCGGCTATCCGCAGACCAGCTCTGCGGTACCTGCCCGCCAGCAGGCACGTCAACTACCCAACGGTATCTTCCGCGGTCCGGGCAGTGATTTACTGGCACACAACGACGTGCGATGCCGCATTAAGGATGGTGTGTGAGGGCGATGGTCGCTACAGCACGCAAGCCTGCCCAGTCTGGCCTGCTGAAGACATTCGACTCGCTGAACCCGGCGACGGACGAGCCGGTCGCCACCTTCCCGGTGTTCGGCGAGCACGAGGTCGGCGAGACCGTTGCCAGGGCACGCGAGGCGGCCGCCTGGTGGTCGGCGCTCACCTGGAAAGAGCGCCAGACCAGGCTGCTGGCCTGGAAGTCGTACCTGACCAGGTACATCATGCGCCTCGCCGAGGTCGTGCATGCCGAGACCGGCAAGCCCACCTCCGACGCCCAGCTGGAGATCATGCTGGCGATCGTGCACATCGACTGGGCCGCGAAGCACGCACGCAAGGTACTCAGCCCGCAGAAGGTGCGCAGCGGCCTGGTGGCGTTCAACCACGCGTCCACCGTCCAGTACCACCCGCTGGGCGTGGTCGGCGTGATCGGCCCGTGGAACTACCCGGTTTTCACCCCGATCGGCTCGATTGCCTACGCGCTGGCGGCTGGCAACGCGGTCGTGTTCAAGCCAAGCGAGTTCACCCCGGCGGTCGGCAGCTGGCTGGTCACCTCGTTCGCCGCGGTGGTGCCCGAGTACCCGGTCCTGCAGCTCGTCACCGGCTTCGGCGAGAGCGGCAGCCACCTCGCCCGCAGCGGTGTCGACAAGATCGCGTTCACCGGCTCGACCAAGACCGCCAAGAAGGTCATGGCCGCCTGCGCGGAGAACCTCACCCCGATGGTCGCCGAGTGCGGCGGCAAGGACGCGATGCTGGTGGCGGCCGACGCCGACCTGGACTCCGCGGCGGACGCCGCGGTCTGGGGCGCGCTCTCCAACGCCGGCCAGACCTGCGTCGGGGTCGAGCGGATCTACGTCGCCCAGAGCGTCTACCACACGTTCATCGAGAAGCTGGCCGACCGGGTCAGCGGGCTGCGCCCTGGCGACGACCGGGAGGCCGACTACGGGCCGATGACGATGCCGGGCCAGCTCGAGGTGATCGAGCAGCACATCGCCGATGCGATGGCCTGCGGCGGCCGCGCCGTCGTCGGCGGGCTCGGCAGCATCCGCACGCCCTACGTCGGCCCGGTCATCCTCGCCGACGTCCCCGAGACGAGCACCGCGGTCACCGAGGAGACCTTCGGGCCGACGATGACGGTCAAGCCCGTCGCCGACCTCGCCGAAGGCGTCCGGCTCGCGAACGCCGGCCGCTACGGCCTCGGCGGCAGCGTGTACTCCAAGAACAAGAAGGCCGCGATGCGGGCCGCGAGGTCGCTGCGCACCGGGATGACCTCGATCAACTCCGCGCTCACGGTCCTGAGCGTTCCGTCGCTGCCGTTCGGCGGCGTGGGCGAGTCCGGCTTCGGGCGGATTCACGGTGCGGACGGGCTGAAGGAATTCTCGCGGGCGCAGTCGATCACCCGCCAGCGGATGAAGCCGCCGTCGAACCTGACCAGCTTCACCAGGACCGACAAGGACCTCAAGTCGATCATGACCCTGGTCACCTTCCTCCACGGCCGCCGCTACAAATAGCCCCCCGCCTCCCGCACCCCCGCACCCCCGCGCTCCCCACCCCGGCGCTCCCAACGCACCCCACCCCGGCGCTCCCAACGCACCCCACCCCGGCGCTCCCAACGCACCCCACCCCGGCGCTCCCAACGCACCCCACCCCGGCGCTCCGCGCTCCGGCGCTCCGCGCTCCGGCGCTCCGCGCTCCGAACAGCATCGGCGGACCGTTGATGTCGCTATAGCAGCATCAACGGTCCGCCGATGTCGTTGGAGGCGCCCGCCGACCGGCTAGCTGGCGGTGGTGAGGAGGAGGTCGGCGGGCTCGACGGCGGCCAGCGGGGCCCGGCCCGAGATCATGTCGGCGGCCCGCTCGGCCACCGCGATCGTGGGCGCGTTGGTGTTGCCGCGCGGGACGGTCGGCATGACCGACGCGTCGACCACGCGCAGTCCTTCCACGCCCCTGACGCGCAGTTCGGTGTCGACGACACCGGCCAGCCTGCTCGCGTCCAGCTGGGACTCGCCGCTCATCGAGCAGGTGCCGACCGGGTGGTAGATCGTCGTCACGTCGCGACGGACGAAGTCACGGATATCCGCGTCGCTGCGCAGGTCAGCTCCCGGCGCCTCCTCGGCCGCCCACATCTTGCGCAGCGGCTTCGCGTCGGCGATCTGCCTGACCATCGCCACGCCCCTGACCAGCGCCTCCAGATCGGCCGGGTCGGACAGGTAAGCGGGATCGATCAGCGGCCGGTGCCGCGGGTCGGCGCTGCGCAGCGAGATCCGGCCGCGGCTGCCCACGTCGACCAGCGTCACCAGGACCGACATGCCGCGGTCCGTCGGGTCGGCCAGGCCGCCGTCGCGGAACGGCACCGGCAGAGCGTGCCACTGGATGTCAGGCGCAGGAAGGCCCGCATCGCTCCTGGCGAAGCCGCCGGCCTGGGCGAGGTTGGTCGTCATCGGCCCGGAATGGGTGAGCTGCCAGCGCAGCAGGTTCCTCGGGCCGGCGAGTTCGGCCAGGCTGCGGACCTTCGGCGTCGACCAGATCGCGGTGACGATGGGGTGGTCAGACAGGTTCGCGCCCACCCCCGCGATGTCGGCGACCACGGGAATGCCGTGCTCGCGCAGGTGGTCTGCCGGTCCGATGCCGGACAGCATCAGCAGCTGCGGGCTGTTGACCGCGCCGCCGGACAGGATGACCTCGGCCTCGGCCCGCGCCAGGTGCTCGGTACCCCGGTGCAGGTACCGGACTCCGACGGCACGGCCGCCCTCGATCACGACCGAGGTCACCAGCGCGTCGGTCCGCACGGTCAGGTTCGGCCGGCCCTGCGCCGGGTGCAGGTACGCGTCGGCCGCCGACCAGCGCCTGCCCTCCTTCTGCGTCACCTGGTAGAAGCCGACGCCGTCCTGGTCCTGGCCGTTGAAGTCGGGGTTGGCAACCGCGCCGGCATTCACCGCTGACTCGACGAACGCCGAGGTGGACGGCGACTTGAACTTCGGGTCGACGACCGACAGGGGCCCGGATCCGCCGTGGTAGGCGGACGAGCCGCGCGCGTTGCCTTCCGCCCGGATGAAGTACGGAAGTATGTCGTTATAGCCCCAACCGTCACAGCCGTACTCGTCGCGCCAGGTGTTGTAGTCGTGCTTGTTGCCGCGGATATAGATCATGGCGTTGATCGACGACGAGCCGCCGACGACCCGGCCGCGCGGCCAGTACACCGACTGCCCGGCCGCCCGGTCCTGCGGAACGGTACGGAAGCCCCAGTCGTAGCTGCTCTGGAACAGCAGGTTCAACGCGGCGGGGATGTGGATCTCGTCGGCGGTGTCGGGCGGGCCGGCCTCGAGCAGCAGGACGCTCACCGACGGGTTCTCCGACAGGCGGCCGGCTAGCACACACCCCGCGCTGCCCGCGCCAACGATCACGTAGTCGTACACGGCCGCTCCCCGCCAAGTCCGTACTAATGAACAAACCATACTAGTTCGTACACCTAGCGCCGGACTATTGGCTGCAGCAGCCAGACGCGCTCCCGGCCTGGCGACCGAGAGCGCGCTTGAGGACCGTCCGCAGCACCCGGCGGGCCCCCGTGACCGCCGGGGAGGCGATGGCCCTGCGAGCTGGCTGCGGCTGTCAGCGGGACCAGCCAACTTGCTCGTAACCAGGCCGTCAGCTGACCTGGCAGGGTGACTTCGCCTGGTCAGCGGATCCGACCTGACCCGCAGACCCCGCGAGATCACCCGTGGTGATTACTCTACGTAGTCCAATGATGCCATATCGTGCTCGATTTGTGAATAGCCCGCCTTGGGCGCGTCGCTCCGTGCCGCCTGGCCTGGCGGCCGGCCTGGCCGCTACGGTGGATCCCATGCCGAAGGAACGAACTGAAACTCCCGTCGTGCTCTCCCGGATCTACACGAAGACCGGCGATGACGGCACGACCGCGCTCGGCGACTTCAGCCGCGCGCCCAAGACTGACCTGCGCCTGGCGGCCTACGCCGACGTCGACGAGGCGAACAGCGCCATCGGCGTGGCGGTCACCGCCGGCGAGCTGGCTGACGACGTCACTGCCCTCCTGATCCGGATTCAGAACGAGCTCTTCGACGTCGGTGCCGACTTCTGCAACCCGGTCGCACCCGATCCTGCCTATCCGCCGCTGCGGATCGACGCGAGCTACATCACCGGACTAGAGCAGGCGTGCGACTCCTACAACGAGTCACTGCCGACGCTGCGCAGCTTCGTGCTGCCGGGCGGCACGAAGGGCAGCGCCATGCTGCACGTCGCCAGGACAGTCGTGCGGCGCGCCGAGCGGACGGCATGGGCGGCGGTCGAGGTGCACGGCGAGACGATGAACCTGCTCGCGGTCCAGTACCTGAACCGGCTCTCCGACCTGCTGTTCATCCTCACCCGAGTCGCCAACGAGCCCGGCGGCGACCTGCTGTGGAAGCCGGGCGGCGAGCGCTAGGCTTCCTCGCCCGCCGCCCGCAGCTGCGCGGCATAGTAGTTCGCCTGAGCTGCCTGGTCACCGTGGTCGCCGCCCGCGGCACCACGCGCCTCGTCCAGGCCGGCCCGCGCCGCGGACTTGTCGACGTCGGCGCCCAGGACGGCCTCACGGGCCAGGATCGACACCTGGTCATCGGCCACCGAGAGGAAGCCGCCGCCGACCGCCGCCTGGAGCCAGCCGCTCGCGGCAGTGCCCTCGGGCAGGATCCGCACGACGCTGCCGGGCGCCAGGATGCCGAGCACCGGGGTGTGGCCGGTCAGCACGCCGATGTCGCCGTCGAGCGTCTTGGCGATGACCCGGTCGGCGTTGCCCGCCCAGACCTCGCCCTCGGGGACGACCAGCATCACTCGCAGGGTCACTGTGCCGCCTCGCACAACTCCGTCATGGTGCTGGCTCTGCATGACTCCGTCATGACCGCTCCAGCTCCTTGGCCTTGCGCTCGACATCCTCGATCCCGCCGCACATGAAGAACGCCTGCTCGGGGACGTGGTCGTACTTGCCCTCGGTGATCGCCTTGAACGAGGAG
>Ga0307374_10003861_pt1 | contig 25328 bp, 26 predicted proteins | sample OX3MG_FD_202532 | JGI IMG/M metagenome (GOLD analysis project Ga0307374, IMG submission 202532) | Soil microbial communities from Risofladan, Vaasa, Finland - OX-3 | ecosystem: Environmental > Terrestrial > Soil > Coastal area > Acid sulfate soil | place: Finland: Risofladan, Vaasa | collected...
ATCCGGGGCTTTTCCCGGTTATTCGACCGCTAACTGTGGAGCCATGTATGGCGCTTACCCCGGGTGAGGTTCAAAGCATCGCGCGTCTGGCGCGCCTTGCCATCAGCGATCGGGATATACCGCGATATGTGGACAACCTGTCGCGCATCCTGGATTTCGTCACACAACTGGAAAAAGCCGATACCACCCGCGTGGCACCCATGGCGCATCCGCTTGATATGAGCCAGCGCCTACGGGAGGACGTGGTGACCGAAACCAATCAACGCGAGCTTTTCCAGAAGAATGCCCTATTGGCGGAAGCCGGTTTATACATTGTTCCCAAGGTGATCGAATAATTTTGTATTGCGCAAGCGGCTTGCATGCCGCATTTCATCAGCGTATTTCACAGTATGAATATGCACACCAAGACATTGGCAGAACTGGCGCGTGACCTGAAAGCGCGCAAAATATCCAGCGAGGAACTTACCCGCGGCTATCTGGCGCGCGTTGAACACTTCAATCCGCAGCTGAACGCCTTCATCACGGTGCTGCATGAAGACGCGCTGGCTGCGGCGCGTGAAGCGGATGCGCGCATCCAGCGCGGTGCCGGCGGTCTGCTCACCGGCGTGCCGTTGGCCCACAAGGATATCTTTTGCACGTCCGGCGTAAAGACCAGTTGCGGCTCGAAGATGCTGGACAACTTCGTATCACCTTACGATGCAACCGTGGTGGAGCGTTTCAGGCAGGCCGGTATGGTGATGCTGGGCAAGACCAACATGGACGAGTTCGCCATGGGTTCGTCCAATGAAACCAGTTTTTACGGGCCGGTGAAAAATCCCTGGGACCTGAAGCGCGTGCCCGGTGGTTCATCTGGAGGATCGGCGGCGGCGGTGGCGGCGCGGCTCGCGCCGGCGGCTACCGGCACCGACACCGGCGGTTCCATCCGCCAACCAGCAGCGCTTACCGGGCTCACCGGCATCAAACCGACTTACGGCCGTGTATCGCGCTACGGCATGATCGCGTTTGCATCCAGTCTCGATCAAGCCGGGGTGATCACCTACACCGCAGAAGATGCGGCCTTGCTGTTAGGCGTGATGGCAGGTTTTGATCCACGGGATTCCACCAGCGTGGATCGGCCGGTCCCGGATTACACCGCGGAACTGGAGCGGCCGCTCAAGGGCCTGCGCATCGGCTTGCCCAAGGAATTCTTCGATAAAGGATTGGATACGCGTGTGGGCGCGGCCGTGCATGCGGCACTCACTCTATATAAGAAGCTGGGGGCCGAAGTGCGCGACATCAGCCTGCCGAATTTCTGGCTGTCGGTGCCTACCTACTACGTAGTGGCTCCCGCTGAATGCTCGTCGAACCTGTCGCGTTTCGATGGCGTGCGCTTCGGGCACCGCTGCGAAAGCCCGGTCGATCTGCTCGACTTGTACACCCGTTCCCGTGGCGAAGGATTCGGCGCGGAAGTGAAACGCCGCATCATGACCGGCACCTATGTGCTGTCCGCCGGTTATTACGATGCCTATTATCTCAAGGCCCAGAAGACCCGCACGCTCATCCGCCAGGATTTCCTCGAGGCCTTTAAAGACGTGGATGTCATCATGGGGCCGGCCACACCCACGCCGGCCTTCGGCCTCGGCGAGAAGACCGAAGACCCCATCACCATGTACCTGAACGATATCTATGCCAACGGCGTGAATCTCGCCGGCCTGCCGGGCATCTCCATCCCCATGGGATTTGTGGACAAACTTCCGGTGGGCCTGCAGATCATCGGCAATTATTTCGACGAGGCCCGCTTATTGTCAGTGGCGCATCATTATCAGCGTGAGACCGATTGGCATACCCAGATACCCAAAGGTTTCGAATAGCCATGCTGCGGGGCCATGCGATGTTTTCCACAGCATGCGGTAAGCAGCACCAATATGGCGATGAATCAGGGCTTCACACGATCATTAGCAACGGGATAATCAGGTAAAGTTCATGCAATGGGAAACAGTCATCGGTCTTGAGATACACACGCAGCTGCAGACCAAGAGCAAGATCTTCTCGGGCGCATCCACAGCCTTTGGAGCGGAGCCCAATACCCAGGCCTGCCTGGTGGACCTGGGCTACCCGGGGGTGCTGCCGGTGCTGAACAAGGAAGCGGTGCGCATGGCGGTGAAATTCGGTCTGGCCATCGGTGCCAGCATCGCGCCACGGTCGGTTTTCGCCCGCAAGAACTATTTCTATCCCGATCTTCCCAAGGGTTACCAGATCAGCCAGTACGAATTGCCGGTCGTCAGCACTGGCAGTGTAGAGATCGAACTGGAGGATGGCAGCAGCCGGCGCATCGGCATCACCCGCGCGCATCTGGAGGAAGATGCCGGCAAGTCCCTGCACGAGGGTATCGAGGGCGTCAGCGGCATCGACCTGAACCGCGCCGGCACACCGCTGCTGGAGATCGTCTCAGAGCCGGATCTGCGTTCGGCCAAAGAAGCCGTGGCCTATATGAAGAAGATCCATTCCCTGGTGTGCTATCTGGAAATCTGCGACGGCAACATGCAGGAAGGCTCATTCCGCTGCGATGCCAATGTCTCGGTGCGCCGCAAGGGCGAACAGAAACTTGGCACCCGTGCGGAGCTCAAGAACATCAACTCGTTCCATTTCGTGGAGAAAGCCATCCTCTATGAAGTGCAGCGGCAGATCGAGGTGATCGAGGGCGGCGGCAAGGTTGTGCAGGAGACGCGCCTGTACGATTCCAAGAAGAACGAGACCCGCTCCATGCGCAGCAAGGAGGAAGCCAACGATTACCGTTACTTCCCTGACCCGGATCTATTGCCGCTGGAGATCACAGAATCTTTCATCGGCGAAGTGCGAAAAACCCTGCCGGAGTTGCCGGATGAGAAGAAGCGGCGGTTCGTGCGCGATTACGGCCTGTCAGTTTACGATGCAGCATTGCTGACCGTCAGCCGCGAACTGGCGGACTACTACGAGACGGTGGTGAAAGCTGCCGGTGGCGAAGCCAAGTTGTGTGCCAACTGGGTCATGGGTGAATTGTCGGCAGCGCTGAATCAGGACAGCAAGGATGTAAACCGAAGCCCGGTGACTGCCGTGATGCTGGCCGGGCTATTGAAGCGCATCCTCGACAACACCATTTCTGGCAAGCTTGCGAAGGAAGTGTTCCTGGCCATGTGGGCAGGTGAGGGCGAGGCCGACGCGGTCATCGAGAACAAAGGCTTGAAGCAGATCACCGACAGTTCCGCCATCGAGAAAGTCATCGATGCGATCATGGGGGCCAATCCGCAGCAGCTCAGCGATTATCGCGCCGGCAAGGACAAGCTGTTTGCGTTCTTCGTGGGCCAGGTGATGAAGGCCACCCAGGGCAAGGCCAATCCGCAGCAGGTGAATGAGTTGCTGAAGCGCAAACTGGCTGGTTGATTATTGATTGGCTGCAAGCAGACGATTCCGCTACTTGAAATGCTGTGGCATTGGCTCCATCTAGGAGAGCATGCTGCAATCATTCAGTTCTGAACCATCACGGATCATCATGCCGGAACACGATTCATTACGGCGTTTCATCTTTGAGAATCTTCCGGTCCAGGGCCGTCACGTCCACCTGGATGCGAGTTGGCGCGCGGTACTGGAACGCCAAAACTATCCATTGCCGGTGCGTGCTTTGCTGGGCGAAGCCATGGCCGCCATGGCGCTGCTGTCCGCGACGCTCAAATTCGACGGCGTCGTCACCCTGCAGGTCCGTGGCAATGGACCGGTGCATCTGCTGGTGGTGCAATGCAGCAGCCGGCTCAGTCTGCGCGGACTGGCACGCTGGCAGGGTGATCTGCCGGATTCAGGTTTGCAGCAACTCCTGGGAGATGGCCGACTGGCGATCACCATCGAACCCGCCAATGGCGAGCGTTACCAGGGCATAGTGCCGCTGGAAGGCGAGACCCTGGCAGCTTGCCTGGAAGGCTATTTCCAGCGTTCTGAACAATTGCCTACGCGCTTGTGGCTGACAGCTGATGATGAGTGTGCCGCGGGCATGCTGCTGCAGGTCATGCCGGAGCGCGAGCGCAACCCGGATACCTGGCAGCATGTGACGGTGCTGGCGGATACCATCACCCGCAAGGAACTCAACTCGCTTACGGCGCAACAACTACTGCGTCGCCTCTACCATGAAGAGGATGTGCGGCTATTCGAGGCCACCCCGGTGGCATTTCGTTGCCAGTGCTCGCGCGCGCGCATCGAGGCTACGTTGCGCAGTCTGGGGACTGACGAGATGCACAGCATCCTGCGCGAACAGGGTAAGGTGCATGTGGAATGCGAGTTCTGTGGTCGCGGGCATGAGTTCGATGAGGTGGATGTGGCAGCCTTATTCAGCACGCCACAAACCATGCGGGCTTCGGAAGCACGCCACTGATATCCGCTTCAGTCTTCGCGAATTGTCACTTCCAGTTCCCGAAGATTGGCGTTATCAACCAACCAGCCCCTGAGTTGCAGCACGCCTTTGGTGCCCAATGAAATGCCAAAAAACCTCGGTATTTTTATCCGTGCCAGCTCTCCCAAACTTGGTGCCTGTATTTCTCCGGATGTTGAACAATATAAAGCCCATACCTGCTCCTGATTCTGTGTGAGTGTCTCACGCAGCGTGCTGTTAACCTGCATCGCAGGTTGTGGGCTTCCGTTCAGTGCATGACAATGTTTAGGATTGCCGTCATGGCCGCTGATGATCCCCCAGTGGACTTGTGAGGGGTGTAACTGTGCAGCATGTAGTAACTGGTTTACCAGTGTCCGAGGCAAGCTGATACGTGATTCCTCAGCCATTGCCAGTAGTCTGGTGATAGGTCACGAACATGCCGGTACAGCGTGCACACAGCACAGCTTCGCAGATGATCTCGATGCGCAACTCCAGCCGCGCCTTGTGACGGCGTGTCAGTGTATGGGTGAATTTCTCCCATGCCATTGCCATAGGCAGAGCGCAGGTAGCCTTCAAAACGCCATTCACCGGACGCAGGAATTCCATGTGCATGTCGCGCACCACGATGTTGGTGCCATGTCCATGCTCCAGGGCCAGCCACAGGAGCCCCCAGCCTGCGAGCATGGCGAGGCTCGCGAGACTGCCGCCGAAGGCGTTGGCCTGGTGGTTGTGATTGGCAGCCAGCGGCGCGCTGAGCGTGAGTCCATGCGCATCGAGCGAAGTCGCACGTACCTGCATGGCTTGCGTCAGAGGAATGTGTTTGTAGACATAGTTATCCAAAGCGCGGCACTCGAACTGTGAGTTGGCGATCAGCGCTTGGAAATGCGCGGAAGTTACTGTCATGAACGCAGGCCACATACCGGACAGGCGGGGTCCCGTTTCAACTGGCTGATGGATGATTCTGAAGTTCTGGCATCCAAGCGCCACAATCTACCTACGAGCGGACGACCAATGCCGGTGATGAGTTTAACGGCTTCCACCGCCATGAGGCTGCCGATGACGCCTGTCAGGGGCCCCAAGATTCCATTGTTGCGGCAGTTTTCCAGCGCCTCGGCGCTTTCCGGATAGAGGCAGGCATAGCAGGGGCTGCTGGATTCACGCACATCGAATACTGTGGCTTGGCCTTCATAACGGATGGCGGCGCCGGATACCAGCGGTTTGTGGGCACGCACACAGGCGGCGTTGACCGCGAAACGCGTGCCGAAATTGTCGCTGCCGTCCAGTACCACGTCTATATTTTGCACCACAGTCTGCAGTTCTTTCTCTTCCAGTCGCCGATCCAGCAATTCCAGCCGGCACTCCGGGTTGAGGGCATTGAGGGTGCCGGCTGCGGCCGTGGTCTTTGCAGTGCCAGCATCGGCGCCGACATACAGAATCTGGCGCTGCAGGTTGGAAACATCCACACGGTCGAAGTCGTTGAGTACCAGCGTCCCGACACCGGCCGCAGCCAGGTACAGGGCAGCCGGCGAACCCAGCCCGCCTAATCCAACAATCAGGACGCGCGCCTCAGCCAGTTTTTCCTGGCCGGCGGCACCAAACCCGGGCAGTGCCAGATGGCGGCTGAAGCGCACGCTAAAGTTATCGGTATCCATCTAAAAGATCCGTATGATCTGCCGGGACAATTTTATCCTGTCGTCATGCCGTGCGCCGGGATTCCATCCGGTAAAATATGGGCCAGCCGCCGCCAATACCGGCGTCGGCTATTTGTTGACAGTGGATGCAGGCCAATCCGTGAGCGCATGGGCGGAATATCTCAAGTTCTTCGCGGGCCTGCTCGCGATCCTCAATCCCATCGGCGTCATCCCGATCTTCATCAACCTGACCCAGAACCAGACCGCCGTCGAGCGGCGCCGAACTGCCTTGACCGCCGCTATCACCGTGGGCGTTGTGCTTGCTGTATCCCTGCTGGCGGGCGAGCTGATCCTGAATTTCTTCGGCATCAGTGTGGCTTCTTTCCAGGTGGGCGGTGGCATCCTGATCCTGATGAACGCGCTTTCCATGTTGCAGGGCAAAGTGGGGCCGACACGCCAGACGGCAGAGGAAGCCCAGGAAAACCAGGAGAAGGAACAGATAGCGGTGGTGCCACTGGGCGTGCCGCTCATCGCCGGACCTGGCGCCATCAGCACCGTGATTCTCTATGGCCACAGGCCTGCACTGTTCGGCCGATACATTATCCTGCTTCTCGGCATCGTGGTGGTGGCTGGCATCGTGTGGCTGGTTTTGCAGTTGGCGCCTCTGATTTCAAGAGCCTTGAGTCATACCGGCATCAACATCGTTACGCGCCTCATGGGCCTGATCATGGCTGCTATCGGTATTGAGTTCATCGCTGCTGGCTTGCGGGTACTTCTGCCAGTATTGGCTAGTTGAACCCTGTTCACCGGAAATAATCCGTATCTGATCTATCTTTATCCCTAAGATGCCACAGCCAGCACACACTGTGGCGGCAGTTCATAAACGCAGCATAGGGATATCAAATGGAAGTGAGCAATGAAGCACTCATAAAAGAACTTGCCCAAAGGATTAGCGGGGCAAAGTTCTGGATGTATCTCATCGGCATCATCATGATCATCGGCGGCTTCGCCGAAGCCATCACCATCGTAGGGATTCTGTTTGCCTGGCTGCCCATCTGGTTGGGCGTGCTTTTATGCATGGCGGCCTCGTCCCTGAGTGAGGCGGGCATCACGGGTGATGCCGACAAAATGCATATGATGCTGGGTCGGCTGAAGCTCTACTTTATGGTGCAGGGCGTGGTTATGCTGATCGGAATCGTGATGGGCATTGTTGCGTTCCTGTTTTTCAGCAGCGTCATCATGGCGATGCTGGCAAACCACCACTTCTGACCTAGCAACTGTAAGATTGAAGATTCCGGCACGAATGAAAACCGCGCCGGATATTTTTATGAAAGCGATTTACAGTCAATCGATTTCAGAAGGAGGACTCTATATCCATCTGTTTCCATCTTTCATGGATACCGGAAAACTGTGGTCTATCGCCTAGTATTCTAGCAATAATACTGAATCACATAACAATTGGCGATGTATTGATGGAATCCTCTTCCACATCATTGATCGTGACGTTGGATACCGAGATCGAATAACCATCAGACCAGAATACCTCCCACCCCTGGATGGATAGGTCGCAGGCCAGCCAGGTAAGCCAGGTATCGCGATCGCAGGTCATATCCGGGATTTCCTGAAAAAGTAGGAAGTCGTCGTAAGGAAGGCGCATGCTGGTAACAACGCGCAACAGCGCTTGATGTTTACCGGACTTGTTGGCAACCAAGCACTCAAATGCTTCGTCGGCACGTCTCGCCATGAATGCCGGGCGCACATCTGTAATGTCAAGATCACGCCCGCAGGCCAGCAAGTCTCCACGCGTGCCGATATACGGCAATACCATGGCCGGCTTTGTGTCATCAGATATGATGGGTTCGAATAAATTAGTGTTTGTAAGATCAGTAATGGCTTGCTGGGCAGAACTTATTTCGCTGTAGTTGGACAAGGGCAATTGATTGACACGCAGCCCATGTTCATTAAACCAGGTTTCACACAGCACCGGAACCGGGTCATCGTAGCCTTGCAATGCAATCTCATATCCGATGCGTATGCCTTCAACATCGATTGTTTCATACAGATACAAACGTACAGGCTTCGCGAGTCGGCGGATACGCAAACCGATACAACTTAGGCGGTTGATGGACTGCATACTCTTGATGTCCGATTTACACCATTATTCACGGCGTTAAGATAGCACATGTATAACTTACTGGTGAGAAACTTACAGGCCCACTGATCATTGCAGTTAACTACATAAATGTGACAGACCAATAGTTATCTATTGGGGTCCACTTTCTGGAAGACAGCGTACCTGCTGAAGAATTACCAGTTCCTGCGGCACATCGGCATGCGGGCCGTGACGGCCGGTTCTCACTCCGGCTATCTTGTCCACTATTTTGGTTCCCTTGTTGACATTGCCAAAGACCGCATAACCAAAATCACGGGTACCGTGGTTCAGGAAAGCATTTTCACTCAGGTTGATGAAGAACTGGCTGGTGGCGCTGTGGATGTCCGAAGTGCGCGCCATGGCGATGCTGTAGCGCGTGTTCAATAGCCCATTATCGGCTTCGTTATGGATGGGTGCGCGCGGTTTTTTCTGCTGTATGTCGGGAGTGAAGCCACCGCCCTGGATCATGAATTTCGGGATCACGCGATGAAAAACCGTGCCATCATAGAAACCATCATTCACATAGGCGAGAAAATTCTCGACGCTGATCGGCGCCTTGTCGGGATAGAGTTCCAGGGTGATGTCGCCGAGGCTGGTTGTCATTAAGATCATGTCAGTACTCCGGGCTGGATCGATGCATTCTATCAATCTTCGAAACGCCCCATGGTGACACGGCTGTTACCCGCGAGATCTGTGACCGAATGAATATTGATGAAGCCTGCGGCGGCTAGCAAGCCGCGCACGCGTTCTGCCTGATCATAACCGTGTTCCAACAGCAATACACCACCGGATTCCAGATGGGTGGGTGCGCGCAGCACAATTTTGCGGATGGCAGCCAGGCCATCGGGTCCTCCGGTGAGGGCTAAGCGGGGTTCGAAACGTAGGTCACCTGCGCGCAAGTGTGGATCATCATTGGGAATATATGGTGGATTCGAAACGATCACGGCGAATCGCCGGCTGGCGATGGGAGTGAACCATTCGCCCTTTAGAAATTCTACGTTGGTGATTTTCAGATTGCTGGCATTTGCACGGGCAACATCCAAGGCCAAACGGCTGATATCGGTGGCGACAATTTTGCAGTAGGGCCGTTCATGTGCCAGCGACAGAGCGATGGCGCCGCTGCCTGTTCCGAGATCAGCGATATACCAGCGCGCACCTACCGGTACAATGCTCAAGGTTTCTTCAACCAGCAATTCTGATTCCGGACGCGGAATCAGGGTGCCGGCAGTAACTTTGAGTGAGAGTGACCAGAAATCGCGTTTGCCGGTCAGGTGCGCGATCGGCCTGCCTTTGCAGCGCGCCACTACTAACAATGCGAACAACCGCATTTTGCTGTCTTCAACGCGCTGCTCCGGCCACGCATGCAGATGACTGCGTGGCGTTTCCAGCACATGCGCCAGCAGGATTTCAGCGTCCAGGCGCGGCGATGGGGTGGATTTACCCAGTTCTTTGCTGGCCATGCGCAACAGCGTGGCAATGGTGGCGCCCATGGCGGTTCCTTTGGATGTTGGGCTTATTTTAGACGCTTACGTACAATAGAGGCTGCCCCGCTGAGAACATTTCCGGAGATCGCATGAAAATCTATTCCAACGTGCTGGAGATGGTCGGCCATACGCCCATGCTGGAATTGAAGCATCTGGATACCGGTCCCTGCCGCTTGTTTCTAAAGCTGGAGCTCATGAACCCCGGCGGCTCTATCAAGGACCGCATCGGCATATCCATGATCGAGGAAGCCGAGAAGCGTGGGGATCTCACGCCTGGCGCCACAATCATCGAGGCTACTGCAGGCAACACCGGCCTGGGGTTGGCGCTGGTTGCCGCCCAGAAGGGCTATCGCCTGATCCTGGTGATACCCGACAAAATGAGCCAGGAGAAGATCTTCAATCTGCGCGCCATGGGCGCAGAGGTTGTGCTGACCCGCTCAGATGTGGCCAAGGGCCATCCGGAATACTATCAAGATATGGCCAAACGCATGGCCAAGGACAAGCACGCCTATTTTATTAACCAGTTCGGTAATCCCGACAACGTCAAGGCCCACGAGACCACCACGGCGCCGGAAATCTGGGAGCAGATGGAGCATAAGTTGGATGCGGTAGTGGTGGGCGTGGGGTCAAGCGGCACATTGACCGGTATGGGCCATTATTTTCAGCGCGTTGCTCCCCAGATTGAGATGGTACTGGCGGACCCTCAGGGCTCGGTGCTGGCGAATTACATCGAGACCGGCAAGCTGGGCGAAAAGGGCGCCTGGCTGGTGGAAGGCATCGGTGAGGATTTTATCCCGGATATCTGCGACCTGTCGGTTGTGAAGCATGCTTACACTATTCCCGACAGCGAATCCTTTGCGACTGCACGCGAGGTGTTGCGCAAGGAAGGCCTGTTGTTGGGTTCTTCATCAGGTACGCTGATTGCCGCGGCACTGCGCTACTGCCGTGCGCAGAAAACTCCCAAGCGCGTGGTAACACTGGGTTGCGACACTGGCAACAAATACCTCTCGAAGTTATACAACGATTTCTGGATGATCGAACAAGGGTTTATCGCACGCCCCAAACGCGGCGATCTGGGCGATTACGTGGGGCGTCCCTATTGGGAGCGGGCCACTGTCTATGTAGGCCCTGTGGATACCCTGGCTACGGCGCACACACGCATGCGCAATAATGGCATCTCACAGTTACCGGTGATCGAAGGCAAGAATTTCCTGGGCGCAGTCAGTGAGAACGATCTGATCCATGCAGTGCGCAATAATCAGCGTGGCTTCACCCAGGAAGTGCGTACGGCGCTGAATACTGGGTTCCCACGCATCCAGGCCGGGAAAAATATCGAGGATCTGTTCACTTTATTGGAAGATGAGAGTGCGGTTGCGGTGATGGATCACGACGAATTTCTAGGTCTGGTAACACGCAGCGATCTGTTGAATCGTCTGAGGTTACAGTAGTAAAAATCGAGGTAACAGTCTCAAATATGTATCCCGGTTATTCTTTCCACTCCACAAATTAATACAAGGTAGGTAGCAATGCATCCCCCAGGGAAAAAATCAGGTTTTTCAACCCGTGCCATCCATGCCGGTCAGGCGCCGGACCCCAGCACCGGTGCGGTGATGCAGCCCATTTACGCCACTTCTACCTATGCCCAGGAAAGCCCCGGCAAGCACAAGGGCTTTGAATACTCGCGCACCCAGAATCCCACGCGTATGGCTTATGAACGCTGTATGGCTGATCTGGAAACCGGCACCCGTGGTTTTGCTTTTGCCTCAGGCATGGCGGCCACAGCCACGGTTCTGGACCTGCTGGATACCGGCAGCCATGTGATCGCCATGGACGATATGTATGGCGGCACTTACCGGCTGTTCGAACGGGTACGCAAACGTTCCGCGGGGCTCAAGTTCAGTTTCGTGGATCTGCGCGAACAGAAGACACTGGAAGCCGCGATCCGCCCTGAAACTAGATTGATCTGGGTGGAGACACCGACCAATCCTATGCTCAAGCTGGTGGACCTTGCCATGGTCGCGGAAGTCGCCCGCAAACACCGACTCATCACAGTGTGCGACAACACCTTTGCTTCTCCTTATCTGCAGAGGCCCTTGGAGTTGGGAATCGATGCAGTGATGCATTCTGCTACCAAATACCTCAATGGCCATTCCGACATAGTGGGTGGGATACTGGTGGCGGGCGCGAGGCCGGAGCTGGCAGAACAACTGGCCTTTCTGCAGAATTCCGTAGGCGCAGTGGCGGGACCTTTTGATAGTTTCCTGGCATTACGCGGCCTGAAGACGCTGGCGTTGCGCATGGAGCGTCATTGCAGCAATGCACTGGAACTGGCTGGCTGGCTGGAAAAACATCCGAAAGTAGAGCGGGTAGTGTATCCGGGACTTATGAGTCATCCACAGCATTCACTGGCGAAGCGGCAGATGCATGCGTTCGGCGGCATGGTCACGATCTTTCTGAAAGGTGGTGAAGCCGAAGCGCGGCGGTTCCTGGAGCGCTGTAAATTGTTCGCGCTCGCGGAAAGCCTAGGAGGAGTTGAAAGCCTCATCGAACATCCAGGCATCATGACCCACGCTTCAGTGCCGGCGGAGACACGCCGGCAGTTGGGAATCAGTGACTCCCTGGTGAGATTGTCGGTGGGCGTGGAAGATGTGGCGGATTTGCGCGCTGATCTGGAACAGGCGCTGGCTTTCTGACAGTACTAAAATTGAAAAGGGCAGGCCGTTTCCGGCCCGCCCCCTAGGTTTGCATTCCTCGGCCATCCGGGGACGGATGGCCATACGCCAGTGACCGGCCTAAAGCCGGTCCGGGCTTTTAGTTTTTCGGAGGAGTCGTGGACGCCGGCTTGCTAGTGCTGGCAGCCGGAGCGGCCATCGCGGTTGATGCCGCAGGAGCAGCCGGAGCAGCAGCAGGCGCAGCAGCAGGAGCAGCTGTAGAAGCCGCTGGTGCGGATTCTTGACCACTGTTGTTGCCGCAGGCAGTCAGGGCCAGACCCACAACAGCAGCGGAAAGGATAGCAACGTACTTATTCATGTTAGTTCACCAGTAATGTGCCAAAAAAATGTAAGTGCATGATACTTCTCTACGATTTGATTGCAAACCGCGCGATCAGGTGCGCATTCTAGTCAATCCTGACCAAGTCTTGCATGTTTAGCGCAGATATTTTTATTTTCCTATTGTAATCATAATGTTACATGTGAAATACTGATTTCTGTGTGTGCAGCGCTTGAATTCTGATGAAATCTCGCGAATCGCTATTCGTCCGCACATCTCCGCAGCTTTACGCTAATCACACTGTGACTAGAGTCTACCAGCCAGCCTGGAATCGGAGACATTCTTTAGTTTGCTGTACAGGATTCATGGTTGTCTGTTGCGGGGACATCAGATCAGAAACCGCTTGCGGCTATCTCGGTAGGTCAGGCACACTGCCAAACAACACCAATATTTCCTAAGGGGGTTACGGCATGTTTCAGCTGGATGGCTCTCCACAACGATCCATGCGGGTCTGGCTGCAAGGCCTGGAACTGGGTTTGGCGAGTTTCCGAAGTCTGATTACCCTGACAACCATGCTGGGTTTCATCAGTTTATTGCCGACTATTTATATGGCCGGGAAACTCGGCGATGCGGAGATTTCGCCAGAGTCAATGCTGCAGCTGCTCAAGCAGGGCCATTTTATCCTCGCTATCCTGCTATTGCAGTCATTGGTGTTAGTCTTGGGTTTATTTGTCAACTCGCTGGTCATCTTGCGCCTTGATCAGATGGCGCGTGGCGCGCAACGGACCCATGAACTGGGTTTTGTTCTCCACAAACTAGTGCCTCTAATATTGGCGGGGCTCCTAGTATTTATCACTGTGTTGATCGGTATCATTATTGCGGCCTTCATTGGCGCAATTAGCGGTGCTATCGTCGGAATAATATTCGGCCATGCAGCTGCCATGTTTGTTACCGAAGCCTGCATTTTTACCGCGCTCATATATATAGCGATCTACATCCTGTTCTTCCAGTTCGCCATCGTTCTGGATGGCAAAGGCCCGGTGAGTGCCTTGAATTACAGTTGCGCCTTGGTATTCCGTAACTGGTGGCGTACTTTCCTGGTGTTGTTGTACACGGTACTCATCATCGCCGGTATCCTGATCATGGTGGCGTTGCCGCTTGCATTGGTAATGCCCCTCGCGCATTGGTTGCCGGCATTCGCTGCCGCAGATACCGGTCGGACACTCCTGATCAAGGGGGTTGTAAAACTGATAGCCACTGCAGTATTCGCACCATTTACTGTTGGGATACTCTATGTGCTGTATCACGATCTCAAGGCGAGATATGCAATCAAATCAACGCCCACTGGTACAGTCCAGGCCTGATGTTTCATTGATGCAAGCACTGACTCCCTCAACGATACTTCCCATCGGTAATACCCTGGCTGAGGGTTGGCGCTTGTTCCTAAAATCTATCGCAGTGATTTTTCTACCCTTATGGGTTGCCGGTTTGGTGGATGTACTGCCAAGTATTTTTACCGGCGGCGGACTGCTGATGGGAAGTGTGAGCTGGTGGATGCTGGTGGTAACCGTGGCCGCCTGGTTGGTGGAGAGCATTCTTTTCGGGAGCGCCATTGCAAAGCTGAATGCATGTGCAACGAATAGCAAACTTTCCTATATCCGCGCATTACGCATCGGTATGCGCGCGGCGCCGGCCCTCCTCATAGGCGACTTGCTGTATAACCTTGCCGCCTGGGGCGGGGTTATTCTGTTTATCGTGCCCGGCATAATCCTGGGTACGACGCTCGCTTTCTTTGCCTACGCAGCAGTGCTGGATCACAAACGCACTTTTGATGCTTTGGGCTATAGCCACAGGCTAGCTTGGCCGGATTGGTGGCGTACCTCAATCGTGATCTCATCGCCGGCCATCGTATTGTTTGTTTATGATGTGATAGCCGGTTGGTCGGATATCATGGGCGCACTGCGAGAAGCCAGCAGTGGTCAAATGCCATCAACCGCTTCATTGATAAACCCGTGGTATGACATGGGCCTCATGCCGCTACTTGGCGCAGTAGTGTGGTGCTATGTTTTGGCAGTTTGCTACGTCCAATATATCCGGATCAAGAAAAGAGCAGAAAATCATTGAGCCGTCATGACGGCCAGTTCTTCCGCCTGGTATTCATTCATAAGCGGTACTATCAGATCATCCAGCTTGCCCTGGAGTATCTCATCCAGCTTGTAGAGCGTCATATTGATGCGGTGATCGGTCACGCGTCCCTGGGGGAAATTATAGGTGCGGATGCGTTCCGAGCGGTCGCCGCTGCCAACCTGCAATTTGCGTGACTGTGCCTGCGCAGACATCAACTTATCCTGTTCAGCCGACAATAATTTAGCCTTGAGCAGAGACATGGCGCGGGCGCGGTTCTTGTGCTGGGAACGCTCGTCCTGGCATTCCACCACGATACCGCTGGGTAGATGCGTGATGCGGATGGCGGAATCGGTCTTGTTCACGTGCTGGCCGCCGGCGCCTGAGGAACGGTAGGTATCGACCTTCAGGTCGGCCGGATTGATCTCCACCTCATCCACCATCTCGACTTCAGGCAGGATCGCCACGGTACATGCGGAGGTGTGGATGCGTCCCTGAGCCTCGGTCTGCGGCACGCGTTGTACGCGGTGGGTGCCGGATTCGAACTTGAGCCGCGAATAGGCGCCCTGACCAACAACCCGGGAAATGACTTCCTTGTAACCGCCATGTTCGCCGGGACTTTCACTCAGGATCTCCACGCGCCAACCCTGCGTCTCGGCATAACGGCTATACATGCGGAGGAGATCGCCGGCAAATAGTGCGGCCTCATGGCCGCCAGTGCCGGCCCGGATTTCCAGAAAGATGTTGCTGTCGTCGTGGGGGTCCTTTGGCAACAGCAGTTTCACCAATTCCGGTTCCAAGGCCGTCAGGCGGGCGCTGGCAGCTTGCATCTCATCCTGCGCCAGCCGCCGCATACCCAGGTCCTGATCTGCAGCCATGCCTTCAGCGGCACGCACATCGGCCTCGGCATGCATGTAGGCGCGAAAATGACGCACCAATGTTTCTAGGCGTGCGTATTCCTGGGATAGTTCCCGGAACTGCTTCTGATCGCTGATGACCCGTGGACTGGCGAGCAGCGCCGACAGCTCCTCATGGCGCGCGCTCAACCTCTCAAGTTTCTGTCGGATGGAGTCTTTCACGGGATCGATTCTGGAAAATATGGACTTATAGAAAGCATCGTCATTGTTTTTTATCCATATCTTTATCCTTCAGGCCGAAAATCTCATGAGACTGACGAATAACATGCTCGCGACCCTCGTGAGCTGCCTGTCGCAGGTAAGCAGTCGGAGCATGCAGCAACCGGTTAGTGAGCGTTTCTGCCAGATACTTGAGCACTTGATCGGGGGGGGTGCCGCCGATGAGTAGCTGTTGCGCCTGTTCCAGCGTACGGTCTCTGATTGTAGCGGCATGCTCGCGGACCGCGCGGATGGCAGGCACAGCGTCCAGGCCACGTAATTGTTCCATGAACTTCGCCACTTGAAGATCAATGATCAATTCAGCCTTGTTGGCGGCCATGCGACGGGAATTCTGATTGTTCTCCACCACCGTGCGCAGATCATCGATGGTGAACAGGTAGACATCGTTCAATTCTGTTACCTGGGGATCAATATCCCGTGGTACGGCAATATCTATCATGAGCACCGGGCGACGTTTACGCGAATGGAGAACTTCTGAGACGGTGGCATGTGTAAGCAGTATCTCCGGGCTGCCGGTTGCCGAGATCACGATATCCGCTTCACCAAGATGGGCGGGTATCTCGTGCAGGCCGATGGCATAGCCGCCAAATTGTTCAGCCAGCTGGTGGCCGCGACTCAGGGTCCGGTTGGCGATGATCAAGCGTCGGGTACCCTGCTCATGCAGATGCTGTGCAACCAGCTCGACTGTTTCGCCGGCACCGATCAGAAGTACGGTGAGTTTGCTAAAATCAGCGAAGATTCGCCGTGCCAGATGCACCGTGGCGTAAGCCACGGAAACCGGGTGTTCACCGATGCGCGTATCGGTACGTACATGTTTCGCTACTCCGAATGCAAACTGAAACAAGCGGTGCAGGTGGTGACTGGCGGTACCGCAGTGTTGAGCCTGATCATAGGCATCCTTGATTTGGCCGAGAATCTGCGGCTCGCCCAGGATCATGGAATCCAGACCGCAGGCAACGCGGAAGAGATGGCGAGCTGCCGCATCCCCGGTATAGGAATAGAAACGTGCGCGTACATCCGGGTCATCGGCGCTGCGCAGGTGCGTGAGCCAGTCGGCCAATTGTGTTTCGGAGCCATTTTCCAGATACGCATAAATTTCCGTGCGGTTGCATGTGGACAGGATGGCGGCTTCTTGCACGCCTTCCAAACCGGTCACCGTCCGTAGGGCATCTGGGATCTGTTCTAGGGCGAAACTTAGCCGCTCCCGTATGGCGATGGGCGCGGTGGCGTGGCTTATTCCTAGGACGAAGAATGACATGGGACGATTGGGTCGGATTGAATGGGTGAATTTTGGTCGAATCTCAGAGTTCTAACAAGCGCTCGTCACCGTAAAAGCCTGTGGCCGGGCGCCGTGACGGAGTATAGTGGATACGCAGGAATCAGTGAGCTGAACCCCATGAAGAAGTATTTGCGTACCGGTCTCGCATGCGCGGCCTTGGTACTGGCAGGCTGCGTAGCTGCGCCGGTGCAAACGCCGCTGCCAGCATCTGCAGGCAGCTTCAGCAGTCCTGAGCAGGCGCTCACCTACCATGTGATGCTGGGCGAACTGGCGTTGCAACGCGGTATCTCAAAGACCGGTGTCCAGCAATACGCAAGTGCGGCGCACTTGAGCACCGATCCCACGTTGGCGCAATATGCGACGTTACTGGCATATAAAGATGGCGATGACTCGCTGGCGCTGGAATTAACACATCGATGGCTGCAACTGGCTCCCAAGAACAATAGCGCCCGCCATTTCGAAGCGGTCCTGAACACGCGTCTTGGCAACTTGAACATTGCAGTCAGTGAATTTGAGAAACTGCTGGCGGATTCTCCGGGCGAGAATCTGCAGCTCATAAGCGATCTGCTCGGCCAGGAAACCGATGCCAAGCAGGGACTCCCGGTGATGCAGAAGCTTGTGGCTGGCCAGTCAGAATCAGCGCAGGCGCATTTTGCCCTGGCACGGTTGGCCATGCACTATCAAGATGCGCCGCTGGCTATTGAAGAGACACGCCGGGCGCTGATACTGAAACCGGATTTTGACCAGGCATTGATACTGGAAGCACGGGCGTTGCTGGTGGTCGGCAATAACAGCGAAGCCCTGCAACTCCTCAAAGCACGTGCGGAGGCGCAGCCGGATAGTACCCGCATGCATCTGGCTTACGCCACGGTCTTGGCCCAGACGGGGCAGGACGTGCTGGCGCAGGTAGAGTTCATCGCAATCAACAAGCAGCATCCAAACAATCCTGATGCACTGTATTCACTCGGGCTGTTGGCTCTGCAGGATAACAACTTGATCGCGGCACAGGATTATTTCACGCGCCTGCTGAAAACCGGGCAGCGCGACAATGATGCTCGATACTTGCTCGGCAATACATCGGAACTGGCGAAACGCTATCCCGAGGCTTTGCAGTGGTATCAGCAGGTAAACGGCGGCAATAACTGGCTGACCGCCCAGGTCAGCGTGGCCCGTGTACTCATGAGCCAGCAAAAACCGGATGCCGCGCGCAGTTATATCGATGACATCGTCGGCATGGATCCGGATGATGGTGTGCAATTCCGTATCGCCGAAGCACAGCTATTCAGCGACGCCGGCGACAACAAAACCGCCTTGCAGGTGTTCGATCAGGGACTGATGGAAAATCCCGGAAATCCCGATCTGTTGTATGCGCGCGCGCTAGTACAAGAGAATGCGGGCGATGCGACGGCGGCTGAAAACAGTCTGCGGCAGATCCTCGCTGAGCAGCCGGAGAATGCCGATGCACTCAATGCTCTCGGTTACATGCTGGTTGTGCATTCAACCAATTATCAGGAAGCGCGTGGTTATATAGAAAAAGCATTGCAACTCAAACCGGATGATCTCGCCATCATCGACAGCATGGGTTGGGTGGAATACCGGCTGGGTAATTACCCACAGGCCTTGAGCTATCTGCGCAAGGCCTATGCGCAACTCGCCGACCCGGAAGTCGCCGCGCACCTGACCGAGGTGCTGTGGGTAACCGGTGAAAAACAGGAGGCGCATCGCATCTGGAGCAGTGCACTCAAGCAGCATCCTGGGGACGCAGCGCTTCTTAAAGTAGGTCAGCGGTTCTCCCCATGAACACGCGGGTGATGTTGCTTGCTAGCCTGCTGATACTTTCCGGCTGCGCGAGTGTGCCGGGCAGAGCACCCATGGGCGCGCCTGATGAACATGCCTGGCAGCTGCGGCGTATGCAGTTGGAAAAACTGGCGGATTGGGAACTGCAGGGCCGCGTCGGCATCATCAATGGCAAAGACGGCGGTAGCGGCTCCATGGACTGGAAACAACGCGGGGAGGATTTGGCTTTCAGTTTCCGCGGACCTTTTGGCGCCGGTGCACTGCAAGTGCAGGGTGATGCCAGCGCCTTGTGGGTGCGCAGTTCCCGCGGCGACGATTTTATTACCACTGATCCGGAACAGGATTTCAGCCAGCGTCTGCGGGTTCCGTTGCCGGTACTGAGCATGCGCTACTGGATGCTGGGTCTGCCCGATCCGCATGCAACATTCACCAAGACCGTTGACGCTCAGGGGCATCTGGTGACTCTCACGCAACGCGGCTGGCACGTGGACTACCAGGATTATGCTACGTTCGATCGCTATGACCTGCCGACCCGCCTTTTGATCAAGCGCGGTTCGGTGCAGATAAAAGTTGCAATCAATGAGTGGCAGCTGCAAGCAGATACAGATCAACATCCTGCAAGCACTCAATGACAACCTCGATAAGCAGTGGCTGGCCAGCACCGGCCAAACTCAATCTGTTCCTGCACATCACCGGCCGGCGCGCCGATGGCTATCATCTGCTGCAGACGCTGTTCCAGTTCCTGGACTATGATGATTCGATGGATTTTGAAATACGCGACGACGCCAAGATTACGCGTCCGCGTGGATCGCAGCATGTGACTGAAGCAGACGATCTTGTGGTGCGCGCGGCGTACCTGTTACAGGAGCACACCAAGTGCAACCAGGGTGTGGCGATCCATGTGCATAAACGCTTGCCGGAAGGCGGTGGTCTGGGGGGCGGCAGTTCCGATGCGGCCACCACCCTGGTGGCGCTAAATCGCCTTTGGGGCGTAGGCTTGAGATTGCAGGAACTGACCCGTCTTGGTATGGAGTTGGGTGCGGACGTGCCGCTATTCATCATGGGTCAAGCGGCCTGGGCCGAGGGTATCGGCGAATTACTGACTCCGGTGGCGCCTGCAGAGCCCTGGTATCTGGTCATCCAGCCGGCTTGTAAGATCCTAACCCGGGAGATTTACCAGGCCCCTGAATTGACACGAAATACCGCTGCAATCACAATGACGGGCTTTTATGCGGGCGAAACCCGCAATGACTTTGAGCCGCTGGTGCGCAAGCGCTATCCGGCAGTGGCAGAAGCCCTGGATTGGCTCGGTCAACGGGCGCCGGCACGGCTTACCGGCTCCGGGGCCTGCGTGTTCGGCAGCTTCGACCAGGAGCGCGCGGCGCGGCGCGCGCTGGAAGACCTGCCCAAGGGCTGGCGGGGATTCATCGCCCGGGGACGCAATCGCTCACCCCTGCTAGACCGGCTGGCGATGGCACGAGACCGGTAATCATAATGGGGCGTAGCCAAGTGGTAAGGCAGCGGGTTTTGATCCCGCCACCCCCAGGTTCGAATCCTGGCGCCCCAGCCAACTGAATTTCATGGGATGCACAGGGCATCCCGGTAGAGTGAGCACGAGCGACAAGCGAGGGTGCGGTGGCAACAGGCAGCATGATGGTGTTCACGGGTAACGCCAACTCGCAATTGGCCGGCAGGATCGCCAACCATCTGCATTTGTCCCTGGGCAAGGCGCAGGTGAGCCGTTTCAGCGACGGCGAAGTGGCGCTGGAGCTGATGGAAAACGTGCGCGGCCGCGACGTATTCATCGTGCAATCCACCTGTCCACCCACCAACGACAACCTCATGGAATTGTTGGTGATGGCGGACGCTCTGCGGCGCTCATCCGCAGCGCGCATCACGGCAGTAGTACCGTATTTCGGCTACGCCCGCCAGGACCGGCGCCAGCGTGCCGCGCGTGTGCCGATCACTTCCAAGCTGGTGGCCAACATGGTGGTGTCAGCGGGTGTCAACCGTTTGCTCACGGTGGATTTGCATGCCGACCAGATCCAGGGATTCTTCGATATCCCGGTGGATAACGTGTACGCATCGCCGGTGCTGCTGGGCGACATGTGGAAGCAGAAATTCAAGAACCTGATCGTGGTATCGCCCGACGTGGGTGGTGTGGTCAGGGCCCGGGCGCTGGCCAAGCGACTGGATGACGCGGATCTGGCCATCATCGACAAACGCCGGCCGCGGCCGAATGAGGCGCAGGTGATGAACATCATCGGCGAGGTCGAAGGCAAGACCTGCGTGATCGTGGATGACCTGGTGGATACGGCTGGTACGCTGTGCTTGGCCGCCAGGGCCTTGAAGGACCAGCGTGCCGCCAAGGTACTGGCCTACATCACGCATCCGGTACTGTCGGGCAAGGCGATTGAAAACATCGAGGCATCGGTGCTGGATGAACTGGTGGTGACCGACACCATCCCGCTGCGCGAAAAAGCCCAGGCTTGCAGCAAGATTCGGCAATTGAGCATCGCGCAGCTGCTGGCAGAGACCATGCGCCGCGTGAGTGATGAGGAGTCGGTCTCCTCACTGTATATAGATTAGGAATCGCGACGGTATGCCGCTCCTGCAATCCAGGAGATGCATCCGGACGCGGTTCTTTCGGGAGCCGAACCTGGTCGCGGGGAGGCGTTTGTTAAACGTAACTGGAGAAATCACACATGGCTATCAGCTTCAATCTGAGCGCTGAAGTCCGTAACGATAAGGGGAAGGGTGCGAGCCGCCGCCTGCGTCGTACGGGCAAGGTGCCAGGCATTCTATACGGTGCCGGCGAACCGCCGGTGGAATTGGCATTCGACCATAACGAACTGCGCAACAACCTCTCGCATGAGGCCTTTTATTCTCACATCCTCAAGGTCAAAGTGGGCAAAGACGAACACCAGGCGATCGTGAAAGACCTGCAACGTCATCCGGCCAAGCCGGTGATCATGCACCTGGACCTAATGCGCGTGAAGGATGACGTGGAAATCCGCGTGCATGTGCCGTTGCATTTCCTGGGTGAGAAGGAAGCCATCGGCGTCAAGCAACAGGGCGGCGTGGTATCACGCAATTTCATCGAGGTGGAGATCGCGTGTCTGCCGCGTTATCTGCCCGAGTACATCGACGTGGATGTCACCAACCTGGAACTGAACCACGCGCTGCACTTGTCGGACTTGAAGCTTTCCGAAGGCGTGCGCATCGTGCAACTCGCTTACGGCGAAGAGCACGATCTGCCAGTGGTGGCCATCCATCATCCGCGTATCACTGTCGAGGAAGAACCGGTGGTGGAAGCCGCAGTCGCCGCGGAAGGCGAGGCCGCAGCACCGGCGGAAGGCGCAGCCGCAGCTCCGGGTTCCGATGGCAAGCCGGGCGCCGATGCCAAGGCGGCACCCGCCGGCAAGGGCGCACCTGTGGGGAAAGCCGCTCCAGCTGCCGGCAAGGGCGCACCAGGCGCGCCTGCAGGCAAGGCTGCCCCGACAGCCGACAAGGGCAAGGACAAGAAGTAAGCATGCGCCGGCCCGCGCTTGCGGTCCGGCCCCTACTTTGCATAGCTTATGACAGCCTCCGTGCAGATACAGCTCGTGGTCGGCCTCGGCAATCCCGGGGCCGATTACGTTTTGACGCGCCACAACGCCGGCTTCTGGTTCGTGGACGCGATGGCGCGAGCCCACGGCGTTAGCTATCGGCACGAACGCAAATTCAGCGGCGACGTCTGCCGACTCACGCTCGGCGGATCCGAGCTGCGACTGCTGAAACCCGACACTTTCATGAACCGCAGTGGCCAGTCTGTGCAGGCCATGGCGGCTTATCTGAAACTGCCGCCGGAAGCCATACTCGTGGCCCATGATGACCTGGATCTGCCGGCGGGCGTTGTGCGGCTTAAGCAGGGCGGCGGTCATGGCGGACACAACGGCCTCAAGGACATCATCGAGCGTTTGGGCGAGAATTTCTCGCGTTTGCGTTTCGGCATCAGCCGGCCGCAGCAGGGCGAAGAAGTCATCGATTATGTTTTGCGGCGCGCCGGCGAGGACGATCAATCCCTGATCATGGAAGCCGTGACCGCGGTCATCGCGGTCATGCCGCGGGTAGTCAATGGTGAGATGGAAAAAGCTATGCACGAGCTGCACAGCCGTGGCGTAGTGCCGCACAACCAACGCAGCGAATCATCGACTGATGCCGGTAGCACCCAGGCCAACAAGAAATGAGCCTTAAATGCGGCATCGTGGGTCTGCCGAATGTGGGTAAATCCACGCTGTTCAACGCCCTCACCAAGGCGGGCATCGCTGCGGAGAATTATCCGTTCTGCACCATCGATCCCAACGTGGGTGTAGTGCCGGTGCCGGATGCGCGCTTGGATGCACTGGCGGCCATCGTGCATCCGCAGAAACTGATACCGGCGGCGGTGGAGTTTGTGGACATTGCCGGGCTGGTGGCCGGTGCCTCCAAGGGCGATGGCTTGGGCAATAAATTCCTGTCGCATATCCGCGAGACCGACGCCATCGCGCATGTGGTGCGCTGCTTCGAGAATGCCGATGTGGTGCATGTTACCGGCAAAGTGAATCCGCTGTCGGATATCGAGACCATCAACACCGAGCTGGCGCTGGCGGATCTGGAAGCCGTGGGCCGGGCGCTGGAGCGCAATGCCCGTGTGGCCAAGTCTGGCGACAAGGAAGCGGTGGCGCGCCAGCATGTCCTGGAGACTCTCAAAGCCCACCTGGACCTGGCGAAACCAGCGCGTGCTCTTGGACTATCACCGGAAGAGCAGGCATTGGTATATGAATTCGGGCTGCTGACGCTCAAACCTGCCATGTACATCGCCAATGTGGATGAGCATGGTTTCAGCAATAACCCGCTGCTGGAGAAAGTGCGGGAGATCGCAGCGGCGGAGAAATCGGAGGTGGTGGCCGTATGCGCTGCCATGGAAGCGGAGATCGCTGAACTGGATGACGCCGACAAGGCGGAGTTCCTCAAGGATATGGGGCTTACCGAACCCGGCCTGAACCGCGTTACCCGCGTGGCTTACAGGCTGCTTGGACTGGAAACCTATTTTACCGCCGGCCCCAAGGAAGTACGCGCTTGGACCATCCATAAGGGCTTCACCGCGCCCCAAGCAGCGGGCGTGATCCACACGGATTTCGAGAAAGGCTTCATCCGCGCGGAAGTGGTGGCCTACGAAGATTACGTGAAGTACCAGGGCGAAGTCGGAGCCCGCGAAGCGGGTAAGTGGCGGCTGGAAGGGAAAGATTATCTGGTCAAGGAAGGCGATGTGATGCACTTCCGTTTCAACGTCTAACTGCGGCCGCGGATACAGCCGCATGTGCGGCCGTCTGCGCGGTCTCGCTATGAGTAGTCAGCGATACCGGATATATATTTTCTGTTTTATTACTTCTCTCTATAGAACCAACCGGCAACCAGTGTGGCGATGATGGCGCCCGCCCACAGGTCCAGCATCCACCACAGTGGTACTGTGCGGACTACCGGGTCCCAGCTGGCGATGCTTAAATTAATAGGAAAGCCAGCAGCGAAACCCATGAGTACACCCAACTTGAGTGCAGTTTTCGGACCCGGCCCCCAACTGGTACGCACCGCTGCGTACAGCAAGGCGGCAACACCCGACAAAAGAAAGAGTGTCACGATCCAGGTGATCATAAAGACCGTCACGCCATAGCGGGGTTGGCTCAGAATATGGCCGGCGGATCCCTCGGCCATGTAAGTTGATTCTAAAATTCCCATGTTGACGATCATGCTCCATATGGTCCAGGCGACGCCGCCCGCGAGGGCGCCGATGACGATACGTTTGCTGTTCATGAGTGCTGCTCCTTGACAGGGACATGCCCAGGGTATGACGCGTGGAAGTGTACGCTGGCTCTCGCCAAAAGCGCTAATTTCTTGACTTGCAAGGCGGGAAAACCGAGAATCAGCGCCCCTCGATTTCTTTCCATGGCTACGTAGCTCAGCTGGTTAGAGCGCGGCACTCATAATGCTGAGGTCGGTGGTTCGAGTCCACCCGTAGCCACCAATAATCAAGCACTTACACGCAAATTTACAGTAATCAACACAATTGTTGGCGAACGGCTGCTCCCGACCTAAAGCCGTTCGCCAAACCGGAACCCGCGGACAATTCCGAGACAGCGGTGACCCAATTACTTTTTTGGAACTGAACAAGGCCATGCCTCTCTAAATGCAGCCATTATTATATAGTAGTCAGCCCGACGTCCCCCCGCTTTGAGTAGCGGTTGCATTTAGAGTCCGGTTGTTACTGTAACCGCTTTCTCACTCAGTTGCCTCGCATACTCGGCAGGCGTCAACCCACCGAGTCCCTTCTTCGGACGCTG
>Ga0307374_10003864_pt1 | contig 25313 bp, 26 predicted proteins | sample OX3MG_FD_202532 | JGI IMG/M metagenome (GOLD analysis project Ga0307374, IMG submission 202532) | Soil microbial communities from Risofladan, Vaasa, Finland - OX-3 | ecosystem: Environmental > Terrestrial > Soil > Coastal area > Acid sulfate soil | place: Finland: Risofladan, Vaasa | collected...
TTGCTCCGCGCGGTCGACGGGGTGAGTTTCGATCTGGAGGCGGGAGAGACGCTCGGCGTGGTGGGCGAATCGGGCTGCGGTAAATCGACGCTGGCGCGGGCTATTGTGGCGCTGGTGCCGGCGACAGCGGGCGAAATACGCTTCGATGGGCAAAACCTGGTCGGCCTGGACGCCGAGCAACTGCGCCAGCAGAGGCGTCATCTCCAGATTATTTTTCAGGACCCGCTGGCTTCGCTCGATCCGCGGATGACCGTCGGGGAAATTATCGGGGAGCCGCTGCGTTCCTTTTTCCCTCGGATGAGCGCTGCGGAGCGGCGGACGAAAGTCATCGAAATCATGCAGAGGGTGGGGCTGATGGCCGGCTACATCAACCGTTATCCGCACGAATTTTCCGGTGGCCAGGCGCAACGGATCGGTATCGCTCGGGCCTTGATTCTGCATCCCGAGGTGGTGGTTTGCGACGAGCCGGTGTCGGCTCTGGATGTGTCCATCAAGGCGCAGATCGTGAACCTCCTGATGGAATTGCAGCAGGTCTACGGAATATCGCTGCTGTTCGTGGCCCACGATCTGGCCTCGGTGCGCCATATCAGCCATCGCGTCCTGGTCTTGTATCTGGGTAAGGTGATGGAGTTGGCCGACTCGGACGCTATTTACCGCGCCCCGCGCCATCCCTACACGCAGTCGTTGATTCACGCCGTTCCCGTGGCCGATCCCCGCCAGGCGCGGGCACGCCCGGCTAAGGGGCTCGAGGGAGAACCCCCCTCGCCGATCGATCCGCCTTCGGGCTGCGTATTTCGGACGCGCTGCCCCTACGCCGTGGAGCGGTGTGCGGCGGAAGTGCCCGCACTACGGCAGGTGGGGGAAAGCCGGGTGGCCTGTCATCTGGCCGAGCAGATTCAAAGTTCCAGCTGAGCGGATCGCTTCCCCTATCATGGCCGGCAAGCGGTTGCGGGCATACCCGCAGCGCCGCCTGCCAGCTACCGAGCCTGCCGCAAGCTTCAACCATCCTGAACGCTCGGTGCCGGATGCCTTCGCCCGTTAAAATAGTCGGCTCGGCATCTTTACTTCTGGCTCTTGGCGCCTTTCTTTGCCTTGGCCTTGCGGCGCTTTGTGAAAGTCGGACCCCACTTGATTCCGGGGTGCGCGGCCTCATGCCCGCTTGCTTCCATGCCCTGATTCAGGTCTGTCAGTCCGCGGCGTTCGGCTTGAATCCGGGCGTTTTCCCGGGTTTCCATTTCCGCTGCCAACTCTTCAGCGGCTCTCGACTTATTTTTCTCGGCAGGGCTCATGTACGCCTCCTCAAAAGCTCACATTCTTGCTAACCCCCACGCGTTCCCCTTCGAATTCCAATCCCTAACCAATTATAGGCCCCTTCGGGCGCCCACGTACCGCTCCCGGACCGGCGCACAGGCGACCCGCGCCGGCAGGCGCTGGCGCATTGTTTCGACACCTGTTTCGAGCCCCGTTGCGACACCGAAAGGAAGGGAAGGGCGGCGGAGATTTCGCTCTAGAGACGCGGGTGCCGGAGGGGCCGAAGAAGCACTTGGGGCGACCGTGTTACCGGCGCAGGCGGTAACACACGCGAAGAGCGCGGCTAATCGGGCAGAACCTCTCCTCGTGTCTCCGTGGCAAACGGGATCAGCAGCAGACCCAAACCGAACGCGACGGCCGTGTAGGCCACAGGTGTGCCGATCGTGCCCATCCTGGCAACCATTGCTGCGATCAGGAAATTGGCTCCGGCTCCCAGGAAGCGGCCGGACGAGGTGGCAAAGGCGAAGGCGGTGGCGCGCACGGAAGTGTCGTATTGCTCGGGCAGCCACAGGGTGAACAGGGTGAAGTTCCCGCCGAAGAAGCCCAGGAAAAACAGGGTCGCGATGAACCAGTTCAGGCCATGCGGCATGTAAAAAGTCAGGCCGAAACCGAGGAGGATGAAAATTCCCATCCCGACAAAATAGAAGGCCAGCGCTTTCTTGCGGCCGAGCCATTCCGCGATGGGCGGAGCGGCCAGGCACCCCAGGATCGTACCGATGGAAAGCAGCGCTGTGGCGGTCGATGCCAGTTTTGTGGCGCCGCGCGCAGACATTCCAATGTGCCGCGCCAGGATGATGACGGCCGTTGGCTCATAGACCGCCCCGGCCCAAAGGCCGACAATTGCAACCGTCAAGAGACCGGACATGACGAGGGTTTTGCGCCGATACTCCCCCTGGAAGATGCGGCGGAGCGCGCTGGCCTGGCGTGGTTTGCGGTGCCCTTTGGCGCTCCGCTCCCAGCGTTCCGGTTCCGGAACGCGAGCGGCGATGAGCAGCGCGAGGGCCACGGCCGGCAGACCGGCAAAGAACATGGCGCGCCATCCGAAGCGGGCACCAATCGTGTAGTTGAGCGCGGCCGCGATGAAGAAGCCGAAATAGTAGCCGGTTTGCAGGTATCCGGCGCCCATCTTGCGCCGGTCTTCCGGCCATTCCTCGGCCACATAGGTTCCCGCGAGGGACCATTCGCCCCCGATTCCCACGCCGGCGAGGAGCCGAAAAATGGCCAGCTGCCAGACGGTTTGGGAAAATCCGGCGGCGGCTGTGAATATCCCGTACATCAGAATCGTGCCGGCGAGCACCTTGGCACGGCCGTACCTGTCCGCGACCGGTCCCCACAAAAAGGAGAGCCCCCAGCCGATGAGAAACAGGGCGAACAGAATCGATCCGATGAAGCCGATATTCTCGGGCGTGCTTTTCATCCCGGATTTGGGAAGCAGTTCGGTGAGGGCCGGAGCCATGACCAGGGCGTAGATGACCGAGCTCATTCCATCGAGCGTCCAGCCCGTCCAGGCCGCCCAGAATCCAACGATCTGATCGCGCGACAGTTTCGTGCTCATCGGTCACACATCTCCATCGGATTTTTCGGGGTTATGGCGTTGTATGGGTGAAAGACGATGTTGCGAAACACTACGGACGCCTCGGCATGCCAAAGAAGACCAGACGTGAATGATGCCGTCCGCCATTCATTGCGTGAATATACTATACGGTTTTGGTTTCAACCTAACAGCGAATCGGCGCCCTACAAGGGGGACCTTTACGCCCGTACGCGCACCAGGCGCGCCAGGCGCGCAAAGCCCGCTATGTCATTGGCGCTGGCGAAGGTTGTGATGTAGGGGCGGGCCGCGCTCATGCCCGAGGCTGTCGGCTCGTACCCGGGTGTCTCGATCAGGGGATTCAACCAGACGAGGCAGGCCGAGCGCCGGTGCAGCTCACGCATGGCGTCGCGCAGCACGCTTGGCTCGCCCACGTCGAGCCCGTCGCTCACAATCATTACGACGGTAGCTCGTCCGATCATTCGTTCCCCGAATCGGCGGAGGAATTCGCGCAGGCACGGGCCGATGCTGGTGCCTCCGGCCCACGCGTGCAGCAGGTGTTCGAGGCGGCGCGTCTCTCCCGCCGCGGAACTCCGCACCTGGTTCGTCACGCGCCGGAGCGCGGTCGAAAACGTGAATACCTCCAGCCGCATCGTCGCGCCGGCCATCGCGACCGCGATCCGCAGCGCCGTCTGCGTGTACGGCTCCATGGAGCGGCTGCCGTCAATCAACAGCACGAATCTCGGCGTGCGCCTGGGGCGCCGCAGCCACCGCGCCGTAATCGCCTCGCCGCCCGTCTGCAGACTGGCCCGCAGCGTCCGCCGAAGATCGAACCGCGGTCCCCTCGCCGCCGTTCGCCACCGGCGCGAGAGTCCCAGATGAAGGCGGTGCACGAGCACGCGTGCGGCCTCGCGCCAGGCCGGTTCCACACGACGGAGCTCGGGCGCCTCCCCAGCGGTTTCGGCTTCGAGCGGGCTGTAGCTCGCCCGGGCGAGAAGCCCCGGCGCGGCGGCGGTTTCCGTAATTGCGAGTGGAGTGATTTTCCCGCCGTCTGCCTCGGGTTTTTCCTCTTCTTCCGTTTTTCCCGGAGACGGACGGGTTTCATGCGCGAGACGCGCTTTGCCTTGCGCGTCTTCGGGTCCGAAACCGCGCCGCAAGGACCGCCATGCTGCCTGCCGTACGCCCGCAGGTCCGGGAAAGAAGAATGCCGTGAATGCCGGATCGAAGACGCTGGCGTCCTCAAGCGTCCTGCTCAGAATGGGCCGGAGCGCATCGCGAACGCGGAGCTCGTCGGCAAGGTCCACGACTTCGAGCGCCCGCGCCGCGTCGTGCAGTTCGCCGGAACCGAGCTTGAACCCATACTCGCGGCGCAGGAAGTCGCCGAATGCGATCAGATTGCCGGGAAGGCTGCCGAAGGCGTACATCAGGGGCGCGGCGTCGAGACCGATCCCAAACCAAAGTCGGTTACGACGCTGGATTCGATTGGGGCCGGGGCACCCTCGAGAACCGGCTCGATTCGCTCGTGATGTTCAGCAACGATGGCGCGATCCTCGTGCACTTTCAGCACGCACCCGAGCGTTTCCTCGACAGTTCGCGCGTCCAGATGATCGCGGTGCAGGCTCATCAGCGCCATCGCCCAATCGAGGCTCTCGGCGACGCCGGGCGTCTTCTGCAGCGACAGACTGCGGAGCACCTGCATGATCTGAGCGATCTGCCGGGCAAGCCGTTCCGACAGGCCGGGCACCCGCGCATGCAGAATGTCGATCTCCTGCTCCAGGGTTGGATACGGCAACCACAGAAAGAGGCATCGCCGGCGGAGGGCGTCGGAGAGTTCCCGCGTGCGGTTGCTGGTTACGACCACGCGGGGCTTGTGCCGCGCCCGAATCGTCCCCAACTCGGGAATCGTGACCTGCCACTCCGCCAGGACTTCGAGAAGAAACGCTTCGAATGCCTCGTCCGCGCGATCCACTTCGTCGATCAGGAGAACCGGCGATCGGTCTTGCGTGATTGCTTCGAGCAACGGCCTCTTGAGCAGGAACTTTTCGCTGAAGATCTGCGCTTCCCGCTGCTCGAGGGTCAGGTCCTCGGTTTCGCTGAGTCTCGCGTGCAGCATCTGACGCGGGTAATTCCATTCGTAGAGCGCCGCCACGGCGTCGAGGCCCTCGTAACACTGCAGGCGAATCAGCCGCGTGTCGAGCACTTCCGCCAGGACCTTGGCGCTCTCGGTCTTGCCCACGCCGGCCGGCCCTTCGATAAGCAGCGGCTTCTCCAGGGCGAGCATGATCTGCAATGCGGTCGCGAACGCCTCGTCGACAATGAAGCCGTGGTCGCGAAAACGCGCGCGAATGGTGGGGGCATCCATCAGACAGTGGCCGTTCGATAGGGCGAGGGATCTTTGAGGAATTTCGCCCGGCAGCCGGCGCAGCAGAAGTAATAGGCGACTCCGTCAACGGTTGCCGTGTGGTCGGCGGTCGCGATCTCAACCTGCATTCCGCACACGGGATCGGTGGCGCTGGTTGTCGCCGGCGCCGCGGAAGGTTCAGCCCGCGGGGCCTCAACCGCTTTCGCGGGCACGCCGCCCGGATGCGACTGCACGATTTCGGCGATGATCGACAGCGCAACCTCGGAAGGCGTCCGAGCGCCCAGATCGATCCCTGCGGGAATGCGGATCGTCTCCACACCGGCTCCGGCGCTTTCCTTGAGAAGAGCCTGAACCGCCTGGCCGCGTTTGCGCGACGCGACCAGCCCGACATACGGCAGGCCGTATTTCAAAATCAACTCCAGCGCCTGCTCGTCATAGTGCCCCTGCGAGGCGACGACGGCCGCCCGGTCCGCGCCTGCGGCGCTGCCTTCTTTCAGAAACGTGTCGAGGCCGTCGAGCGGGACCACGCTCATGCCGCGCGACATGGCTTCCGGCTCGATATCGTGGACCTCGGAACGATTCACCACGCGCGCGACATCGTAATCCATGCTGCGAGCCAGCCGCGCCAGCGCTTCGGCAACCGGCGTGGCGCCCACGATGATGAGCCGTCGCGGCCGGAGGAAAGGTTCGACATAGACGTCGATAGCTCCTTCCGATGCACACGTCATCGGCACGACCACGCGCTCTGCGGTCGACTCCGCGATTTCGTTCGCGTCCGGGCGAATCGACACCAGACGTCCGCACCCGGCCTGCATCGCTTCGAGCGCCTGCTTCCGGATGATTTCGCGCGAGCATGCGCCGCCGATAAATCCTTCCATGCGGCCGTCGGCGAACACGATCGCACGGTCGCCAAGGCGAGCGGAAACGGGCGCGCGCCGCGCCACGACCGTGGCCACGGCAAACGGTTTTCCCGTTTGGCGCAGGGCCACGATCCGGTCGAAGAGGTCGGTGGCGTTCATGCGGTCAGTGCCTCAGCGTCCGGGTAACCGCCCGCGCAGGCGGGCTGCCCTGGTTTTTTGGGGGAAACGGTCCACATCGGCAGATGGATGCACATGGAAGGAATCTCTCGTGGAGCGCAACTCGTGCCCCTGTGTGCATGGCGCGTCAACCCGAGAGCTGCCGGCGTATATTGGCAAAGGCTTGTTCGATCATTTTCTTCGCCTGGGAGTCGAGCACGCGTCCGCCGACGGTCGCGACGGGCCCCCTGGCGACGGCCTGGCCGCTCCACTGCAAGAGCGTTGTGCCGTCACCCGCATCGACTACATCGGCGCCCGCCGTCAGATCCATGGCGCTACCAAATCCGCCGCCGGAGATCTTCACATCAATCCGATGGGCCGAGAGATCCGGCATGACCTCGAGTTTTATTTTGAATTTGCCGCGGACCGGCCCAACGGCTACCTGCACGACGGCGTCCACATGGGTCTGGTCCTGCACGTTGACTTCGACGACTTCCGGCAGGCAATGCGCCACCTTTTCCGGGTCCTGGACAAACGCCCAGACGGCGGCCGGACTGGCGGCGATCTTTTCCTCTCCGCTGTACTGGAGATTCATGACTGCTTCCTCCGCGCTTCCGCATCGCGAATGGCGCGCCACACTTTGTCGCGCGTCACGGGCATGTCGATGTGCCGGACGCCGAGCGGCGATAGCGCGTCAATCACGGCGTTGACGAAAGCCGCCGGGCTACCGACGTTCGGGCTTTCGCCGACGCCTTTCGCGCCGATCGGATGGTGCGGACTGGGAGTGACGGTCTTGGCCGTTTCCCAGTGCGGCGTTTCGAGCGAAGTCGGCACCAGGTAATCGGTGAAATTCGTGTTCAGGTTATTGCCCTCGGCGTCGTATTGGATCTCCTGCATGAACGCGATGGCGAACCCCTCGGTCAGGCCGCCATGAATCTGGCCTTCGACAACCATGGGGTTGATGATGGTGCCGCAATCGTCCACGGCCAGAAACTTTCGCACCTTCACCTCGCCGGTCTCGCGATCCACATCGACGACGGCCATGTAGGTCCCGTTGGGGAACGTCATATTCGGCGGGTCGTAGTAGTAGGTCGCTTCGAGGCCCGGTTCGTTCTCCGCCATGTTCGTATAGGCGGCGAAGGCCACCTGCTTCATCGTTACGCTCTTGGCCGGCACGCCCTTCACCTGGAACTTGTAGTCCTTCCACTCGACGTCGGCCTCGCCGACTTCGAGCAGATGCGCCGCCACTTTGCGCGCCTTCTCGCGAATGCGGCGGGCCGCCATGGCGATGGCGGCGCCGGCAACCGGCGTGCTGCGGCTCGCGTACGTGCCGAGGCCGTAAGGGGCGGTGTCCGTATCCCCCTCTTCCACCATGATGTTCTGCGGATCGAGCCCCAGCTCCTCGGCGACAATCTGCGCCCAGGTCGTTTCGTGGCCCTGCCCCTGCGACTTGGTGCCCGCGCGCACGATGCCCGCGCCGGTCGGGTGAATGCGGATCTCCGCGCTGTCGAACATCTTGATGCCCAGAATGTCGAAGTGCTTCGACGGTCCCGCGCCCACCACCTCCGTGAATGTCGAGATGCCAATGCCCATCAGTTCGCCCTTGGCCCGCTTGGCCGCCTGCTCCTTAAGCAGTTCCTTGTACCCGATCTTTTCGAGCGCCGTGTCGAGCGTTTTCTGATAATCGCCGCTGTCGTAGGTGAACCCCAGCGGCGACGGGTAGGGAAATTGCTCTTTGCGGACGAAGTTCTTGCGGCGCAGTTCCACCGGGTCCATCTGGAGTTCATCGGCGAGGATGTCCATGGCGCGCTCGATCGCGAAGCTGGCTTCGGTGACGCGGAACGAACAGCGATAGGCAATGCCCCCGGGCGCTTTGTTGGTGAAGTAGGCGTCCACTTCCGCGTGCGCAACGGGGATGTCGTAGCTCCCTGTAACCACCCCGAACATGCCGGCCGGATATTTGGTGGGATCGGCGGCCGCATCGAAGGCGCCATGATCGGCGGCCGTCGCCACGCGCAATGCCGTGAGGCGGCCCTCGGCCGTCGCGCCGAGTTCCACGTCCATGTGGTAGTCGCGCGCAAAGCCCGTGCTCGTCAGGTTCTCGGTCCGGGTCTCGATCCACTTGACCGGCCGCGCGAGCTTCAGCGCGCCGACGATGGCGCATACGTAGCCGGGGTACACGGGCACCTTGTTGCCGAAGCCCCCGCCGATGTCGGGCGAAATCACGTGAATCTTGTCTTCGGGGATGCCGGTGACGAGGGCCAACGCGGTGCGATAGACGTGCGGCGCCTGCGAAGTGACGTGGAATTGCAGCCGCCCCATGGCGTCGAACAGCGCCACGCAGCCGCACGGTTCCAGGGGAGCCGGATGGCAGCGCTGGAACCAGATCCGCTGGCGGATTCGCTTGGGGCTCGACTCGAGCGCCCGCGCGGTGCGGTCCCGGTCCCCGACTTCCCAATGATAAATATGATTCGTCTTCTGCTCGCGGTCGGGACGCAGGATGACCTTGTCTTCCTTGGCCGTGAACGGGTCCGCGACAACCGGCAGCGGCTTGTACTCGACCTCTACCGCCTCGGCGCCATCGGCCGCCGCCCCGCGCGTTTCGGCGAACACGGCGGCGACTTCCTGATACTGGAACAGGACCTTGCCGACGGCGAGCACCATCTGCTTGTCCAGGCCGTGAAATGTCGGCAACCACCCGAGCCCGGCGGCCACGAGGTCCTTGCCGGTAATCACCGCCTTGACGCCGGGCACTTTCATCGCTTCGCCGATGTCGATGGAGGGGATCTCGGCGTGTGGATACGCGCTTCGCACCAGCGCCATATACAGCATGCCGGGCAGGGAAATGTCGTCGACGTAGTGGCCCTTGCCCTGAATGAAGCGCGGGTCTTCCTTGCGCTTCATCGCGACCCCCAACGAGCCTACGGGCTGCGGTTCAGTGCTCATGGCTGCTCCTCGCCTTCCGCGTTACTTGGCGGCAACCGGTTGGCGCAACGCGCCGGCCGCCTGCTGCACGGCCTTCACAATGTTCTGATAGCCGGTGCACCGGCATAGGTTCCCGGCAAGACCCTCGCGAATGTCGTCCTCGGTCGGATTCGGGTTGTGTTGGAGCAGTACGTAGGAGGTCAGCAGCATCCCCGGTGTGCAGTAGCCGCACTGCAGGCCGTGTTGATCCCAAAACGCCTGCTGGAGTGGATGGAGCGTGGCGCCATTGGCAAGGCCTTCCACGGTGAGGATCTCGTGTCCATCGGCCTGCGCCGCGAACATCGTGCACGATTTGACGGCCCGGTCGCCATCTAGAACCACCACGCAACAGCCGCAACTGGAGGTGTCGCAGCCGACATGCGTGCCGGTGAGCCCGCAGCTTTCGCGCAGGAAGTAGGCGAGCAGGGTGCGCGGCTCGATTTCCCGCTCGTAGGAGACCCCGTTGACCTTGATATTGACTTTCATATTTGTACCCCCAGGCGCGCCAGGGCCTGACGCAAACCCCGCGCCACAAGCACGCCGGCCAGGTTCTTTTTGTATTCGACGCTGCCGCGCAGATCGGCCTGCGGCGAGCTGACGCGCGATGCCGCATCGGCGGCGGCGCGAATCATCTCCCGGTCCGGCTTCTGGCCCGCCAGCAGGCGTTCGGCCTGTTCGACGCGCACGGCGCGGGGCCCGGCGGCCGACAGTGCCACGCCCGCGCTGCGGATCGTGCCGTCTGCATTCAACGAGAGCTGCACGGCGGCAGCGGCGGTGGCGAAGTCGCCCACCTTGCGCTCGATTTTCTGGTAGGAACCGGCTGTGCGATCGTCGGGCATGGGGAAATGGACGGCCAGCGCCATCTCGCCCTCGGCGACGGCGGTGGCAAAGCTGTCGACCAGAAAATCGTTGATGGCCACGGTGCGTGGTCCCGACGTGCCGCGCACAAGGACTTCGGCGCGAGCGGCCAAAGCCGTCGCCGTCCAATCCCCGGACGGGTCGTTGTGACAGAGGCTGCCGACCACCGTGCCCATCTGCCGCACGACGGGATCGGCCACCACGCGCGAGACGTCATGCAGGAGGCTCCAGCGGCGCTCGCCGATCCAGGGCGCGCGCTCGATATCGCTATCGCGCGCCGTCGCCCCAATGGCCAGCACTTTGCCGTTTGGTCGAAGGTAGCTCAATTCGCCGACCCCGTTGATGTCGACCAGAACGGCGGGACGCGCCAGCCGGAACCGCATCGCGGGGATCAGGCTTTGCCCTCCCGCCAATACGCGGGCGTCGCCTCCATGCTGTTGCAAGAGAGAAAAAGCTTCGTCTACGGAGTGGGCCCGGAGGTACTCGAAGGTTGCGGGAATCACGGCGAACCTCCTGCCTTGACTGCGCTGGAACTGCTGTCGCCCGTCGGCGTCGCAGAGTGCGCTGCGGGTATAGGTCAACTCTACTACAACCGCGCGGAAGTAAGGTACAGTGGATTTATCCTCGATGGTAAGCGCGGTTATTCTTGCGGCGGGCTCCTCGACGCGGATGGGGCAGCCCAAGCTCCTGTTGCCGCTTGGCGACGAACCCATCGTGCGGCGAACCGCGCGCCAAGTCTGCGACGCCGGTTACGACGACGTGCTGGTCGTTCTGGGGCATGAGCCGGAAAGGGTGCGCGCAGCGCTCGATGGACTGCCGGTCCGTTTTGCGATGAACCCGCAGTACGAAACGGGTATGGGCAGCTCGTTCCGCACGGCCGTCGAGCACCTGGCTGACAGCGCGGCGGCCATGTTCGCGCTGGCCGACCAGCCCTTCCTGACGGCGCAGGAATACCGGGCCATTCTCGATGTCTATTTGCAACAGGCGCCGGCCGTCGTCCGGGTCCGCTACGGCGATGTAACGGCGCCCCCGCACCTGTTCAGCCGTGAACTGTTTCCGGAACTCGCCCGGCTCGAAGGCGGGGCCCGGCCCGTGCTCGAACGTCATCGCGACCGGACCGTTGTGATCCAGTTCCCGCCCGAACTGCTGCTGGATATCGACACGCCCGAGGACTATGAGCGGGCCAGGGAGCGGCTGTCTTCGGGCAGGTGAAGGCTGCCACGCGAGCCACTGAGGAAGCCCCCTTCGAATCCGCGCCGAAAGGCCAGGATTTCCGCGAGAATCGACACCGCGACCTCCTGGGGCGTTTCCGCGCCAAGGGAAAGCCCCACAGGACTTCGCACGCGCGAGAGCTTCGAAGCATTTGCCACGTAGCCCTGCTGTGCCAGGCCCGCGAGCAGCTTCTCGTAGCGCAAACGAGGCCCGAGCACGCCGATATAGGAGGCCTCCGATTCCAGGCTGAAACGAAGGCTCTCCTGATCGCGCTCGACATGATGGTTCATTACGAGCACGAAGCTTCCCGGCTGCAAATTCACCTTTTGCGCAAACTCGCTGAAATGCGCGCGCACCACTTCGGCGCCGGGAAAATGAACCGGGGTGAGAAATGTTTCGCGGACGTCGATGACCTTGACCGCGAACCCGAGTGTCCAGGCGAGTTGGGAGAGGGGCACGGCGTCATTTCCGGCGCCGAAAATCGCCAGTTCCGGCGGCCGGGTAGCGACCTCGAAGAATAGTTCCGCGCTCAAAACCTGCTCGGGACCGGACTGCTGGCGCGCGGCTCCCAGCCGCCCGACGGCGCGCGCGATAACCTCTTGCTCGATGGCGGGATCGGTCAAGCCCCCGAGGAACGCGTGAAGGCCCCGAACGATCATTCGTCCTGAGACGCCCGACAGGGGAGTGACGAGAACAGCCGCGTCTCCCCGTTCGAGGACCGTCAGCCACTCGTTCGCGATGGCATCATCCTCGACCCGCTCGATGCGGATGTCGACGGCGCCGGTGCAGCCGATGCCCAGTCCCCAGATCGAATTGTCGGCGAGGTCGTAACTCACGATGGCCGGCTCGCCTGTCTCGATGACGCGGGCGGCGGCGCCGGCCACCGCCGGTTCGAGACAGCCGCCCGACAGCGCGCATTCGTACGTCCCGTTCTGGCGTACGACCCTCCGGGTGCCTTCGCGCCGGTATGCGCTGCCCTTTACACGCACCACGGTTGCCAACGCTAAAGGCTCACCGGTCGCACGCGCATGACGGATCACTTCGAGGAGGCGTTCCGTCTCCCGCCGGTCCATGATTCAAGCATACTGCCGCTCATCGAGCGTGGTCGAGCCCGTCCTCACAGGACGGAACGGCGCCGGGTTAGAGCAGGTGAATCGCCTTCGTGCCTGGTTCTATGGGTCCGGGTTGGCATGACTTTGATGCGGGATGTCGAGCCTGGGCAGGCCGGGAATCACCGTGGATGCCATGCAGATTGTCCGGCTTCGTGCTCCCCGGCTTTTCTGGCCTGCTATCGCCGGTGTGCAAAAACAACAATTTCACCTACACCGAGGTCGGTGAAGGGAAGTGCTCTCTTTTTACCCCGTGGATTCTGTTGGCGTGCCGAGGGGCTCGAACCGGCGACCCCTGCGTGACAGGCAACGACGAATAATCCATCTCGTTGGCTCGTCTAGCTTTGTTCTGCGTCGTGACAATCGATTTTGCACCAAATTTGGCAGCATTTGGACCCAAATGGACCCACGCCGGTGTCCCCTGTAGGTCGGCGCTTTGGCGCTTCAACTTGCAAAGGGGGCGTGACGTGGCCGCCAAGGCCTCCCACAGCTCAGGGTTGTTCGGGCGGATTTTGCAGCCTGTCATCGACAGCTGACCGGATTGCCCGGCACGCCGAAAGTAGAAGGCCGTACTCGAAGCGGTGGAACTGGTGGCTGCCGTGGGTGGGTTGGGTGAATTCGTAGATGTAACGCCAGGAGCTGAACACATCGCCCGACCTCTCGAGCACCGAGGCCAGACCGTGAGACTCGGCCCTGGTATCGTCCCATTCGGGGGCTGCGGTCGGCCCCTTGGCGATAGTTATGGAAGCACGCTTGCCGTACCACTCTTTCCTCCAAGATTCGTACGACCCCTCGATATCGGCCTGAGCGGGCAGGGGGAGGCTGGCATAAAGCTTGCCAAGATCGTGGATTTGGGGAACGTCGCTGCGGAGAAGATCGAGCAGCACCTTGATGTAGAGCTCTATGGCAAAGGCCAGGTTTGCTGCGGCCGCCACCAAATCCCCAAGATTAGCCGGCGTAGATTCCGTTCGCTCTTTCACATCCACCCCAATCCTGGCAAGGAACGGCTCCGCGAGCCGTCGAAAGGCCTCCGCGCAGGCAAAGGCGGAAGCCGCGTCGCGCTGACGTTCGGGAGTCAAGCCTCGTCCCGTTGGCCAGCTTTAAGGAAGCCGTCGAAGGTTGACCCACTGTGGTCCGCTTGCTTTCGCTTCTTCGTTGGCCTCATCGGCATCCCGCCACTTGGGGAACCCGCTGTTACGATTGCGGCCCCTATACCAGTGCTACCTCGCGGTCAAAATTTGGCTTCTTTTCGGCATGGAGCTTCAAGGCCACGCCGCAGGCCGTAGCGATCCGCTCCAACATTGTCAGGGAATGCCCTGCGTATTCGGCGTCCTCAAGGCGGGCAATCACGGACTGCGTTGTGCCCACCTTTTTGGCAAGCTCGGCCTGGGTCAGGCCCGCATCCTCTCGCATCTCGCGGACGAGGAGAGCCAGGTCAATCTGGTGCAGGGTGCGCTCGAAGGTCTTGCGGTAGGTTGCGCTCTTTCGCGCACGTTGTTCGACGATCTCGGTGTGTCTGCCGCGCTTGGCAGTCTGTTTCATAGGCCCAACTCCCTCAGGATGGCGTCTCTTTCCTTCTGCGATCCCGTGTAATGGTTTCGGTACTTCATCCACAGGTTCCTTAGCTGCTCTGCCCTGGCAATCTCAGCCGGTGGAGTCTCTTGCGTCTTCTTCTGAAATCCCGACGTAATCACGATCAGCATTCCCGGCTGGTAGAAAAACAAAACTCGAAAAATCCGGTCGAATTGTTTGACCCGTAGCTCGAATATGTCGTCCGTGAGCTTCTTGACGAACTTGCCCTGCATCCGGTTCCCGTAGACGCGCAGGCGGTCGATAAAGGCGTCTATCCGGGCGGCGGCTCTGTCATCCAGCGTGTCCACGAACTCCCGAGCGGGAATCCGCCCGTTCGGCAGCTCTACGTACTCAATCGTGAATTCGCGGTCCACCACGCAGCTAAAGTATCGCATTATTGCGATACACAGTCAACACCAGGAATTAGGTCAGTCGGAAGGAAATTCCTGTCCAGCGTGGCCTTCTCCAAATGTGCGGGGTCTGGCGGACCGGTAGGTCCTCTTCAGCGGAGGCGGCGGCAAACGCGATAGCGGTCTGAGCGTCTTCGGTCTTCAGGGCGTATCCGGGACTGGCACTATACCAGCGCCACTTCGCGGTCAAAATGGGGCTTCTTTTCGGCGTGGAGCTTTAAGCCCATTCCGCAGTCCGTGGCGATGCGCTCCAGAACCGTGAGCGAGTGTCCGGCGTATTCGGGCGGGTGGCCCAAGCTTTTGCCGACAGAGGAGCATTCGTTGCACGCACCGGGGCAGGATAGCTCCGTGGCCGTGGCCTACACTGCGGCGGTGCTTTTGCGGGTGTCCCATCCCTTGCCTCGGAAGGGTGGGAGAGGGTGGTTTTTGTCTTCGATGACGAAGGGCTGAAGCGCAGCGGTGTCCGTAAAATCGGAGCCGCATTTATTTGCACGCGATCCCGGAGGAGCAGCGCCGCGCGGTGGAAAGTGTCGAGAGGCTTGTATTTGGACCCGAAGCGACCCAAGTTCAGCTTCCGACTCAGGCTGAACTGGCAAGGCTGAATTGAAATGGCAAGGGTGAATGGCGGGGCCGATGGGACTCGAACCCACGACCTCCTGCGTGACAGGCAGGCGTTCTAACCGGCTGAACTACGGCCCCTTTTCCCCACGATGGTGGGCAGTGTCCGATTCGAACGGACGACCTTCCGGGTGTAAACCGGATGCTCTAACCACTGAGCTAACCGCCCCGGTCAAATGCTAATGGAGAGCCGCGAAAAAAGCCAGCCGGTGTGTCTGGCCGCAAAAGCAGCCGGTTGAGTCGCTTCTCTAATGCATTCTCCACGCATGGGTTAGCTGGCTTGACACCCCGGCGCGTGGCCGATAGACTGACAGCCGGGGTCAGAATTGCTTCTCTCGCGCGACTACGTTACCTATGTCAGCCGTATGGTGGTACGCCGACTGATCGATTCGCAAATGATCGAGGCGGCCAATCCTCCGGCGCTTGCCGAGAGGGTTCGGCATGGCATCGGGGAAGAGCTGGCCATCGAAGACCGGCTGAACGATGAAGTGCGCGAAATTCTCACCAAATGGGCCGATGAGATGCGCCGCCAGGGCGCTTCCTACCAGGAAATGTACAAGAAAGTGAAGGGACAGCTCGCTCGCGAGCGGAAGCTGATCCTGCGCTAATGCGTCTGAGCCGCGAAAAGATCAATCGCCTGGGTCATGTCGTAACCGACGTTCTGGTTTCCGATGACGGGGTGCAGTTTGTCGAGGACCGGGACACCATCCGTCAGAATGTCATCAAGTTTTTGCAGGATCTCATGAAGCAGGAAGAGCTGATCGACGCGCAGGTGCGCAACAAGATCACCTCGCAGAAGAAGGAAATCCTGGAAGGCACGGCGGAGTGGGATATCCTGTATCGGAAGTATTATGCCGACGAGATGAAGAAGCTGGGAATCGCCGAGACGTCGCGCTCGTAAGACCTGCAGAGAAGCCGCATCACCCGCCCACAGCGCTTTTTCGACCCCCGCTTGCCGACAGCCGCGCCGGAATCGCCCGGTTCTACGTTCCCAATAGCCTCAATACCGCTATTACGGATCGTTCGGATTGTTTGGACTGTTCGGGTCGCGCCGCTTCAGCACCGGCGGCTTGTCTTTCGGATTTTTCTGGCCCGTCTTTTGCCGGAGCGTCGGCCCGCCCTGTTTCTTCTGGATCTTGTGGCCTTCCTCGTAGAGCGCCAAGCGGTGCCTGACGGCTTCGAACTCCGAGGTGTCGACCAGATATTCGGGCCGCGGCGGGAGAATCGTGGCGATCTCGTGTTGAATCCAGAGCATGCGCTCGGGCGTGGGCGGGTGGTCGGCGAAAATCGGGGCGATGGTGCCGGGCCGGCGCTTCTCTTCGGCTTCAATTTTCTCGAAGAAGCTGATCATGGCGTTGGGGTCGTAGCCGGCCTTGTACATGTATTCCGTGCCGAGGAAATCGGCCTGGGCTTCATCCTCCCGGCTGAATTTCAGGAACGCGAGCGGAATGGCGGCGTTCACGCCCTCGTAAATTCCGTAACCGGCCCAGCCGTAAGGAAGCATGATCGACAGGGGAATCATGGCAAGCTGCGTGATATCGGCCTTGGTCTCCTGCTTGGCGCCGTGGCAGGCGGCCACGTGGGCCGTTTCGTGGGCCATGACGCCGGCCAGTTCAGCTTCATCGCTGGCCCGCAGGATCAGGCCGCTGTTGACGAACACGAAGCCGCCCGGAAGTGAAAACGCGTTGACGACGTCGGAATCGACGACGTGGAAGGTGTAGGGGATGCGCGCGTCGGAATTGCGTACGATGTTTTGCCCGACTTTATTGATGTAGCTCGTGATGACCGGATCGGTGACCAGGCGGGAGGTTTGCATCACCTGCTGGGCAATCTGCTTTCCCATGCCGATCTGCTTCTGCAACGAAAAGAAGTTCAAGCCCCCGCACAGGTTGCGATCACCGATCTGGTTGATATTCGCCCATTTCAGCCGCCAGCCGGTGTAGCCGGAGTCCTTGATCAGTTCCTCTTCGCTGGTTGCTTCCTTGGATGGCTGGGACGTGGATTTCTTCGGGGCGGCAAACGCCGTGGCGCTGAACAAAGCCGCGACTGCCCCCGCTCCTGCGAGCGTGTGCATCCATCTCATGGCCGGGCCTCCCCAAAACGGTTGCGATTATTATACACCGACGACCTTGACCCCCGTCCCTGCCAACTTGGATACTCCGAACAGGAGAAAGGTTGCGGCCTGGGAGCGGGGAAGCGGCCACGCGGCCGGTTTCGATGGTCGCGGACGGGCGGCCGCGGTTGACAGGTTGGACTGGGACGGTTAGTTTGGCGCCGAGGAATTTACGATGACCGAGCTTCCGCTATACGGACAAGTGGCCCTGGTGACCGGCGCGGCCAAGCGCATCGGCCGCAGCATCGCCTTGCGGCTGGCCGCCGCGGGAGCCGACCTGGTGGTCAATTACCAGCATTCCGCGGCGGAGGCCGAGGAAGTGGGCGAGGCGATCCGCCGGAGCGGCCGCCGCGCTTTCGTGATGGCGGCCGACGTCGGCCAGTCGAGCCAGGTGCGGCAGCTCTTCGGCTCCGTCGAGAGCGAGTTCGGCCGCCTGGACATTCTGGTGAATAACGCCGGGGTCTATTTCGACGCGCCGTTCGAGAGCCTGACCGAAGAGCAGTGGGATTTCACCCTGAACACGAATCTGAAATCGCAATATCTATGCGCGCAAGCCGCACTGCCCCTGATGCGGCGCGCCGGCCGGGGCCGTATTGTGAACCTGTCGTCGATCGGCGCCTTCCAGCCCAAACCGAGCCACGTCCATTATTGCGTGTCGAAAGCGGGTGTCGTGATGATGACCCGGTGCCTGGCCCGGGCGCTTGGTCCGGAGATCACCGTCAATAGCGTGGCCCCGGGTAAAATCCAGTTTCCCGGGGAGGAGATCGACCAGGCCTACGTGCGTCGGACTCCTCTCGCCAAGGTCGGAACGGGCGAGGATATTGCCGAAACCGTGCTCTTTCTCGTCCAGGCGGAATTCATCACCGGGCAGGTGATTCTGGTGGACGGCGGGCGAATGCTGACCTGAGTCCTTGCCGCGCCGCTTTTTCCGGTTTCCCCTCAATCCAACTGGATCGCCTGCGGTTCCGGCCCGAATGGTCCGGAAATGCCAGCGGCCGCCCGTCAGGCGGCCGCTGGGGAAACGTAGACCGGGTGGATAAGCCTTAGTAGGCTGCCAGCTTTTCCATCCCTGCCAGGATCTTCTCCTTGTCCACCATGAAGAATTTCTCGAGTGGCGGGCTGAAAGGAACCGGAGGTATATCCGGCCCGGTAACGCGCATGACGGGCGCGTCCAGGTCGTCGAAAGCCTCCTCGTTGAGGATCGCAGCGAGTTCGGCGCCGACGCCGAAGGTCTTGGTGTCTTCATGCACGACCAGGCAGCGGCTCGTCTTGCGCACCGAATCGACGATCGTCTTCTTGTCGAGCGGGGCCAGCGTCCGCAGATCGACCACTTCGATCTCGACGCCTTGTTTGGCCATCTCTTCGGCCGCTTCCATCACGAGGTTGGTCATATAGCCGTAGGTGAGGACGGTCATGTCCCGGCCCGGGCGGCGGACGCTCGCCTGGTCGAGAGGAACCGTGTAAAGCTCCTCGGGCACTTCTCCCTTGGCCATGCGGTAGAGCTTCTTGTGCTCGAAGAACAGGACGGGATTGTTGTCGCGGATGGCTGCGATGAGCATGCCCTTGGCGTCGTACGGCGTCGAGGGCACCAGGACGCGAAGCCCGGGCTCGTGCGCGAACCAGAGCGTGTTCTCCTGGGAGTGATAGAGACCGCCGCCGGTGCCTCCGCCCCAGCAGATGCGAACCGTGATCGGGCAGGTGAACCCGCCGGCACTCCGGTAGCGGAGCTTGGCGGCCTGCTCGATGATCGGATCGACGGCGTCGCCAATGAAATCGGCGAACTGAATTTCCGGGACGGGCCGGAAGCCCATCAGGGACGCGCCGATGGCGGCGCCGATGATGATGCCCTCGGCCAATGGTGAATCGAGAACCCGTTCCTCGCCGAATTTCTGATACAACCCGGCGGTTGCTTTGAAAACGCCGCCGCCGAGGCCAAGATCCTCGCCCAGGATGCAAACGCTCTCGTCGCGCTCCATCTCCTGGTGCAAGGCTTCATTAATTGCGTCGATGTATGTAATTACGCGAGCCATAGTCGGATTCGCCCCCTACGCCCAGATGTGATCGAGCGCTTCTTCGGGCGCCGGATACGGGCTTTTTTCCGCAAATTCGACAGCTTCGTCGATTTCGCGCGTGATTTCGTCGCGGGTCTGTTTCTTCTGCTGGTCATTCAGCAGCTTATGGTCGGCCAGAAATTTCTCGAAGTGGGCGATCGGATCCTTCTTCTTCCACTCCTCGACCTCTTCCTTTATCCGGTATTTGGCGGGATCGATTTCCGAGTGGCCGTACCAGCGGTAGGTCTTGCATTCGAGGATGGTCGGCCCCTGGCCGCCGCGCGCGCGGGCGATGGCTTCCGTGGCGGCGTCATAGACGGCCAGAATATCGTTGCCATCCACCGTCACTCCGGCAATCCCGTAGGCCTTGGCGCGATCGGAAAGATTGGTGAGGGCGGTCTGCAGCCGTATGGGAACCGACTCGGCCCACAAATTGTTCTGGACAACGCAGATGAGCGGCAGGCGATGCACGCCCGCGAAATTCATCGCCTCATGGAACCATCCGAGGCTCGTGCCGCCGTCTCCACAAAAGGCGACGACGCAGGCGTCGCTTTGCCGCCGTTTGATGCCCCAGGCGACTCCCGTGCCGATCATCAACTGTGCGCCGATCGTGCTGGCCGGGGTAATCACATGGAATTCGGGATGACCCATGTGGGCGGGGGTGGATTTGCCGCGGTCGGTACTGTCCACCTTGCCGAATAGCTGGGCGAAGCTGAGCGTCAGGGGAATTCCCTTGATAATGCCCGACGTCCAGTCGCGATGGGTGGGGCCCACCCAGTCCTCCTTGCGGAGGCTGTAGAGCGAGCCGACCTCGCCCGCTTCCTGGCCCACGTTCGAATAGAAATTGCCGCCGTATTTTCCCTGTCGAAACAGAATGCGCGCCTTTTCATCGCACATCCGGCACTTCACCATCATGCGGTAAAGGCCGAGGAGCAATTCCGGCGAATGACGCGTGGCTGTGGTTTCCACTGCGGCCGCCGCGCGATTCACTTTCGTTGCCATGCGTTCTCCTCTCGGTAAAGCAGGTGTTCTTTTTGCCTTGCCGAGTATAGCATCAAAGCCGCTGCGGCTGCGCGCGATGATCGAGCGGCAAGTGCCCTATCCATGCCGTATTGCAGGGGTATAGGCGCGGCGCCGGCCAGGCCCGGACGGCTCAGGAAGTTGCCAGCTCGCCGGCCGCCAAACGGGCCACCAGCTCACGGTCGGCGGGAAGGAATTCGAATGAGGGAAGCAGGTTCCGCTCGACCCAGCAAACCTGCTCGAAGGCCAGGCACGAGGGCTCTGCTTCCAGGCTCGCGGTAAAGAAAACCAACAGCAGTTCATGGGAGAATTCGTTGTAGCGATGCCGGGTCCGGTAGATTTCCGGGCCGATGACCGATTCGACCCCCAACTCCTCCCGCAGCTCCCGCGCCAGCCCCTGCTCGAGGGTCTCCTCGGGGCGGACTTTGCCGCCGGGAAACTCCCACTTGAACTCGAAGCTGTCGCCGCGCCGCCGCTGGCCGACCAGGAGCCGCCCGTTCTTCTCGATGAGCGCCGCGACAACCGTTCGCATCGTGTCTGGCCAGAATGCCTTTCCGAAAAAGGCTGACGACAGGCGCGCCATCATCGCGCCCCATACTTAGATTCTACCGGCCTGGTCCGGTGGCGGGCAACGGGCGCGCCTCCTCAGACCAAGGCGGCCGGCGCAGGCTGGCTCGCGGCGGCCGCCGGCAGTTCCACGCGGAAAATTCTTGCGCCGTCCAGCAGGGTCTCGCGAACGATGGCGCCACCGTGCTCCTTGACGATCTCGTAGCAGACGCCGAGGCTCAATTCCCGGCCTTGCTGGGCTCTTCGCGCATTGTAGACTTCCGGGGCCGCGGCGCAAGACGAGGCTGTATCCGGTTCCCCGATAAACTCCACAATCACGCGGGCGCTGTCGTTTTCGTTCCTGAGACGGACCTTGACGCCGCCTTCGCCGCCGCCTTCCGAGAGGGCCAGCAGCAGGCGGTAGAAAACCTGGAGCAACTGTTCCCGGTCGCCGCGCACCGGAAACGAGTCCTGGCCGGTGACGAGCGAGAGATTCGATTGCCGGTGAGGTCCGGCTGAAATGCGGCGCAGCTCCAGCGCGCCACGCAGCGGCGTCGAGACGTCAACGATCTCCGTTTCCCGGCCGCCGTGTTCGGTCAGGCTGAGCAGGTTCTGCACGAGGTTTCGGATGCGGCGCGTCTGATCGCCGATTTTCCTGCCGAACTCGTGAACGCGGGCCGAGCCCGAAGGGTCGCTCCGCAGCAGCTCGGAATAGCCGAGAATGGCCGCCACGGGATTGTTGATTTCATGCGCCGCGCCCGCGGCCAGCTGCCCGAGCGAGGCCAGTTTCTCGGCTTCGGCGAAATGCCCCTGGAGCTGGCGTAGTTCACGCACGGACGTTTCCAGATTTTCAACCAGCCGGTCTCTCTGCGCTTCAGCCACCTCCTGCCAGCGATACAGGAGCAGCGCGGCCGCGATGAGCGTGGCGAAGGAAACGAACAGGCGAAAGCGGATAACCGGTTGGGGCGCTGCGCTGAAGAAGCTGGCCCAAATGGTCAGCAGCGGAATCCCAACGGCTGTGATGGAAGCCAGCCACGCCCCGGCGCCGAGGGTGGGCTCGGGCTTGCGAAACGCCTCGTCAGGCGGGTCCACCGTCGCTATCTGCGCCCCTCGCGAGAGCCACAGGAAAGCGCCCGCGATCAGCGCCTGAAAAATCATCGCCTGCAGCCAGCGATCGCTATTCCATCTGCGGTGGAAGAAAACCGTGGACAAGCCCAGCAGGGCAACCGCGGCCGTCAAATGGCCATAGGCCCGGCGCCAGGAACCCCTGGTGACCAGCCAGAGCGCCATCAGCCAAAGGACTATGAAGGCGTTCTGGAAATCGTGGAGGCGGGCAAAGCTGAGCAGGTATTTGTGGATGTCGGGCAGAACCCAATGCCAGGGACTGATGGTCAAGGCGTACAGATAGGTCCACCAGAGAACGACTAGGGCCGCTTCATAGCGGACCACCGGGTCGCGCAACTGCCCTTCGGATTTTTCCGGCTGCGTGACCAGCGCGGCCATGAACAGCACCTGTGGCAGAAAGGTGAATGCCAGGCCGAAGAACTCCAGATTCGAGTGCAAGGATTTGGCAAGGAAGAAAAAAGTGAATAACCCCACCAAGGTCGAGACCCAGCAGCCTCCCGCCCATAGTTGCCAGAATAGCCGTTCGCGGCCGGCGGTATTTTTTGCCCGAAACCAGAAGCAGGAACCGGAAAGCGCGGCGGCATACGTCATGGGGAGGGGAACCAGGAACACGGCAACCGGGCCCGGACGGAAAATAGCCAGACAAATGCCACCCACCGCCAGGGCGGCGCCGACGATAAACAACCACAGGTTTCTTCCGAAGCAGTCTGGGCGCAAGCTTCCCCTTCAACCGATTTTCGGATTGGCGGAAGAGAAGCGTCAATGCAACTTCCGTACCAGCGGCGGCAGCGCTGGATTCGTGTCGGGCATTTGGCCGGGTCCGCGCCGGCTTGCGCCGGCCCGCCCCTTTGCCATACTGCCCGCCTCTTTGCCATACTGCCGGCAATGTTCAGCGCCGCCGTACTCGACCATTTCGAACATCCGCGAAACGCGGGGGATCTGGCGGACGCGACAGTCGTCGTCGAGGTGTCGAATCCCGTCTGCGGCGATCTCCTTCGCTTGGCGGTTCGCCTGGAAGAGGGCCGCGTCGCCGCCGCCCGGTTCCGAACGCTCGGCTGCGTCACGTCGATTGCGTGCAGTTCGCTGTTGACCGAACTCGTGACGGGCCGGTCGTTGCAAGAGGTGGATGGGATTACGGCGGAGCGGATCGCCGAACGGCTGGGCGGCCTCGAGCCGGCCACCCGTCACGCCGCCGATCTGGCGCGCGACGCCGTCGCGGCGCTGTTGTCCCGGGCCCGCTAGCCGGGCCCGCCGGCCGGGAAAAGGCGTTCGAAAGTCGCGCGGTCGTCGATGTCCAGCAGGATGCCCTCTTCGTCGATCGGAACTTCCGTCGCTTCCCCGGCATGCGCCCAGACGACCGCCCGCGCGCCGATGTCGTCCGAGGCCGCGCATAATTCCGGAAAAAAGCGGGCCGGGAAAATTACCGGATGGCCGCGCCGATTCCGGCATGTGGGAATCACGATCGAGCCGGGCAGTCGATCGAACGCCTCCATCATGATTTCGACCACCCGCCGGGTCACGAAGGGATGATCGACCAGCGCGAGCAGGATGCCCTCGGTTTCCACGCCGCTCAGGCTACCGATGGCCGCGCGAATCGAGGAAAGTTGCCCCTTCCGCCATTCCGGATTCACCACCCAATCGCCCGGGGCCAGTGCCACGCTTTGCCGGATCTGCTCCTCGTGCGCGCCAATCACCACGCGGCGCGCCCCCATCCGCGGATGCGCGGTGACTTCGATCAGATGTTCGAGGAAAGTGCCGCCGCGGAAGGGAAGCAGCGCCTTCGGAAAGCCCATGCGCCGGGATTCGCCCGCAGCCAGAATTGTAGTGGCCAGCATTGTCTCAATCCGAACGGCCGAACCTGCCCGGCGGAACTGCCATGCAACCTGTCATTCCGACCGGAGGGAAGGCGCGTTTTGCCGTCCTGGAGTGGAGGAATCTGCTTTTCGGCCTGGTGCTCCGTCTCAATCGGACACGGCGGGCGAAACCGCCTTCGAAGCCGTCTCGACTTTCTTGTGCGTCAGCCCGCTGGCGCCGCGCCGGATGGCAATCAATTCCGCGACGATGCTGACGGCAATCTCTTCCGGCGTCTGCGCCCCGATCTCCAGCCCCACGGGCGCATGCACCTTGGCGAGGCTTTCGGGCGAAATGCCCTCTTTTTCGAGCGCGCGATAAACCGCCAGCACCTTCCGTTTGCTACCGATCATGCCGATGTACCGGGCGGCCGTTTTCGCGGCCCATTTCAGCACGCGCATGTCGTCCTTGTGCCCGCGGGTGACGATGACCAGATAGGAGGAGGAGTTGGGAACAATCTTGTCGAAGGCTTCCTCGAAGCTCGTGAGGATTTCCGTGGCCATCGGAAAGCGCTCGCGATTGGCGAACGATTCGCGGTCGTCGATGACCGCGATCTCGAATCCCGCGTCATGGGCCGCGCGCGTCAGGGAAAGAGAAACGTGCCCGCCGCCGAAAATATAGAGCCGGGGCGAGGGAAGAATCGGCTCGACAAAGATTTCGAGCGTGCCGCCGCAAATCAATCCCGTGTCGTAGCTGGGGTCGTTGTTCAGGTGAAAGGTGAGTTTGCGCGGCTGCCCGGCCAGGATCACGTCCTTGGCCGCCGCCCACACGTCCGCTTCCACGCACCCGCCGCCGACCGTTCCGGCGATCGAGCCGTCGTCGCGAACGAGCATTCGCGAGCTTTCGAAGCTGGGAATCGATCCGTTGACGTGCACGACCGTGGCGAGGGCCGCGCGCCGCCCCTGGCTCCGCAACCTGACGATTTCCTCGAAAATATCCATGCGTTTGCAGACCCGCTTTGCGGCCGTTTCCCCGGCTCGCGGCGATCCCGGCTTGCCTATTTAAGCTATATCCGCGCGCTTGCGCCGTCAACGTGGGCCCTATGGGGTGCTGTTTGGATGCAGCCTTCAGATGGCGAACTCACGCTTCATGCCGGGCACCGAAATGGAAGGAGGGCACGCGGACCGGATTCGCGTGGCGGCTTCCGGCAGCATGCCGGGGCCTCAACAGAGGTGGGCTTCCTCGAACATCCCGAATACCATTTATGCGCGATTGGGGGCTGCAGGAAGGGAGGCCTCGGTCCAGTCGGGAAGGTTCTCGTACATCTCCTGCCACGTGTGGTGCGCCCGCAGCGCGGCGACCACGACCGGCAGCGGATCAGACAATATCTCGGGGAAATCGTATTCTTCCCCGACCTGGGCGTGGAATGCCAACTGTTCCACGGGGGGCGTGAATTGGGCATTGATGCCGGCCCGGTTGCCTCGGCTATCCACGCGGTACCAACCAAATTCGGGCAAGTAGACGGCATTTAGGCCGTGCAGGCAGCGCGGGGCCCTGATGTTCCCCTCATTCGTGAGGCGCTGATAGCAAAGCCCGGCCGGAATACCATTGGCCCTCAGCAGAGCGGCCAGCAGATGGCTCTTCGCATAACACCAGCCTGTTCCCTCCGCCAGCACCTGGGACGCGCGGCAGGTAACCGGACTG
>Ga0307374_10003865_pt1 | contig 25312 bp, 21 predicted proteins | sample OX3MG_FD_202532 | JGI IMG/M metagenome (GOLD analysis project Ga0307374, IMG submission 202532) | Soil microbial communities from Risofladan, Vaasa, Finland - OX-3 | ecosystem: Environmental > Terrestrial > Soil > Coastal area > Acid sulfate soil | place: Finland: Risofladan, Vaasa | collected...
CGGCTCAGCTGGTCGGGACGTGCTTGATGTAGTCGAACATGGGCAGGTACATGCTCACGACCATCAGTCCGACCATGCCGCCCATGACCACGGTCAGGATGGGCTCCAGCATGGCGGTCAGGTTGTTGACGGTGCCTTCCACCTCGCCGTCGTAGAACTCCCCCACCTTGCGCAGCATGTTGTCGAGAGCACCGGTCTGCTCCCCGACCTCGATCATCTGGGTGACGAGTGGAGGAATGACGTCTTCGTGCTCGCGCAAGGTGTCAGCCAGCGCCCGCCCCTCGCGCACTCCCGCCTTGGCCTCTTGGAGAGCATCTCCCACGATCCGGTTACCGGCGGTCCCGGACACGATGTCGAGTGACTGCATGATGGGAACGCCGGACTGGACGAGCGACGCCAGCGTGTGGGAGAAGCGGGCAATGGACACGTTGTGGATCAGCTCACCGAAGATGGGCGGGCGCAGTTTGAACGCGTCCCACTTGTGCCGGCCCTTTTCGGTCTGGATCCACTTGCGGAACAACACGACGCCCACGACGATCACGGCGATGATGACAAGGGCAAAGGGACTCAGCACGATGTGCGAGGCATCGATCATCAACTGGGTCGGAAGCGGGAGCTTTGCCCCGAGGGACTTGAACAGCTTGGAGAAGACGGGAACGATGAAGATCAAGAGCGCCAGGAAGATGATGACCATCACCGACAGCACCACCGCCGGATAGGTCATGGCCGACCGGATCTTCTTGTTCAAAGCGGCCTGCTTCTCCATGGTGGAGGACAGATCGAGCAGCACGGAGTCCAGGTTTCCTCCCGCCTCACCGGCCTGCACCATGGTCACGAACAGCGGACTGAAGATCTTCGGGAACTTCGCCACCGCCGCCGACAGCGACGAACCCCGCTCAACCTCCTGGAGCACTTCTCCCAGGACCCGGCCGAGCTCCTTGTTCTGCGACTGATTGGCCAGCAGGCCGAGGGCCCGCACGACGGACAGACCGGAGTCCACCATGGTGGCCAGCTGCCGGGTGGCCACGGCCGTCTCGGCCAGCTTGACCCGGTCCGAGAAGTAGGGGATCTTGATCTCCCGCCGCACACCGGCACTGGATTTCGGGGTGACGGCGACAGGCATGTAGCCCATCTCGCGCAGCTTCCCGACGACGAGGGCGAGGCTGTCGCCCTCGAGTTGTCCCTCCACGAGATTGCCGGCCCGGTCCCGGACCTTGTAGTCGAATGTCAGTGCCATGGTCGGCTCCTACGAATTCAGGTGGTTGCGGAGGTCTTCTTCGTTGTGGCAGCGGTCGAGAGCGACACCTTCGGTGATGCGCCCCTCCTTGACCAATCGCGACAGGCCCTGGTCCATCGTGGACATGCCGTACTGGCTACCGGTCTGCATCAACGAGTAGATCTGGTGGGTCTTGGCACTTCGCACCAGGTTGCGGATGGCGGAGGTGCAGACCATCACTTCACAACAGGCGGCCCGTCCGGTTCCTTCGGCATCGGGGACCAGCTGCTGGGTGACGACTCCCTCGAGGGCCCCGGCCAGCATGGTCCTGACCTGTTCCTGTTGGGTGGTCGGGAACACGTCGATGATCCGGTCGATCGTCTGGGGCGCATCCTGGGTGTGCAGGGTGCCAAAGACGAGGTGACCTGTCTCCGCGGCGGTGAGGGCCATGGAGATCGTGTCGAGGTCACGCATTTCTCCGACGAGGATCACATCGGGGTCTTCACGGAGAACCCGGCGCAACGCCTCGGCGAAGGACATGGTGTCCGAACCCAGCTCCCGCTGGTTCACGATGGACCGCTTGTGGTTGTGGAGGAACTCGATCGGGTCCTCGACCGTCACGATGTGGAGCGGCTTGGTCCGGTTGATGATGTCGATCAACGAGGCCAGGGTGGTCGACTTACCGGAACCGGTGGGCCCGGTCACGAGGACAAGCCCCTGACGCAACTCGGTGAACATGCGGACCGACTCCGGAATGCCCAAGGTCTCGAAGGGCGGGATCTCGTGGGGAATGGCGCGCAGGACGCCGGCCACCGTTCCCCGCTGCTGGAAGACGTTCAACCGGAACCGGCCCACGCCGGGGATCGAGTGGGAGGTGTCGAGCTCTTTCTCGGCTTCGAACTTCTCACGCAGGGACTGGGTGAGGACGCCGAACAGCATGTCGCGGATGGTCTCGTTGTCCAGCTGAGGGCATCCCTCGATGGGCCGGATGGCACCGTGCAGCCTGATGCACCCGGGCATGCCCGCCGTGAGGTGCAGGTCCGAAGCCCCGACATTCGACGCGTAGCGAAGGAGGTCGTCGAGGTGCATGGGCATGGTTTGCGCCGTGACCTCCACCGAGGTGCCCGTGGGGGAGCCGTTCGCACCGGCGGGGTTACCGGCGACGGCCTCGGGTCCGCCGGCCATCGATCCGTTGCCCGAGCCGTGGGACGGTCCTGACCGCAAGATCCTCTCGATGGTGATGGGATCGCCGAGGACGGGAACGACCTCGTAGCCGAGGATCCCCGACAGGGTGTGGACGTCTTCGGCGTCGGGCGGGTCGGCGAACGCCACCATGAGCCGTGTCCCGTCGATCCGGTAACCGACGGCACCGTAGTCGCGGCCCACCCCGGAGAACACGGCTTGGACGGCGGCCGGCTCGGGCGGGTCGTTGGCCAGGTCGGCCACCGGAAGCTGGGAGATCTGCGACAGCACACCCAGGGTGACCTCCGGGGTGGCCACTTCGCGTCCGATCACGAGCGCCGTGAACGACGGTCCTCCCGCACTGGCTTCGTCGAAGAGTGGGGTGACGTCCGCTTCACGAACGTAACCCCCGGCCACGAGCGCCTGGGTGAGCCGTCGGGCCCATTCGACCCGGGTCGAGGAGGAGGGGCTCATGCCACCACCCGCAGTACTTCCTCGAGGGTGGTCTCACCCTCGAACGCCTTGCGGAGTCCGCTCTGGCGCAAGGTCACCATGCCCTGCTTGACGGCGAGCCTGTGAATGTCATCGGCCGTTCCTCCTTCAATGATCAAGTGCTCGATCGACTCGGTGACGACGAGGAGTTCGAGCAGGGCTTTGCGGCCCAGATATCCGGTTGTGGAACATGCCGAGCACCCCACCGGCCGGTAGAGAACGGGGTTCGGGTGATCGGCAAAGAGCTCTTCCGGTGTCCAACCGACGGCCACGATCTCGGCTTCGGTCGGCTCATACGGCTCACGGCAGTGCACACAGAGTCGACGGGCCAGACGCTGGGCCAACGCGGCCGACAACGCTGAGGTCACCAGATACGGCTCCATCCCCATCTCCACCAGACGCATCGGCGTGCTGGCCGAGTCGTTGGTGTGCAGGGTGGCGAGGACGAGGTGCCCGGTCAGGGAGGCCTCGATGGTCATCATGGCCGTTTCCTTGTCCCGGATCTCGCCCACCAGGACGATGTCGGGGTCGGAACGCAAGATCGACTTCAGAGCAGCGGCGAAATTCAGACCGGCTTTGACATTGAGCTGAACTTGATTGATGCCCTTCAGCCGGAGCTCGACCGGGTCTTCCACCGTGATGATGTTCTTGTCGGCCGAGTTGAGGGCGTCCAGAGTGGCGTAGAGGGTGGTGGTCTTTCCTGATCCGGTCGGTCCCGTGACCAGGATGGTGCCGTAGGGCTTCGTGTAGATCCCGCGGTAGATGTCGAGAAGGTCGTCGTCGAAGCCGAGGTCCTCGAAACCGAGCACGACGTTCGACTTGTCGAGAACCCGCATGACCACCTTCTCCCCGTAGATGGTGGGAAGAGTGGCTATCCGGAGGTCGATGCCACGGTTCCCGACGGTCAGGGAGATGCGCCCGTCCTGGGGGAGCCTGTGCTCGGCGATGTTCATGTCCGACATGACCTTCAACCGGGTGGTGACGGCGGCAGCGATGGCCCGGGGTGCCGTGGAGATGTCGTGCAACACCCCGTCGATCCGGTAGCGGATGCGCAGATTCTCGGCGGTGGGCTCGACGTGGATGTCCGATGCCCGCTCGTTCAAGGCCTGGAGGACGAGGAGGTTCACGTACCGGACGATGGGGGCGTCGTCCACCACGGCCTGAAGATTGCTGAGATCCTCGTCGAAGGAGTCGTCGAAATCCGACGCCGCCGACTGGGCCACCTCGGTGGCATCGCCACCCTGGTGGTAGGCACGGTCGATGTAGGTGTTGATCTGAGAACGGGTGGCGACGACCGTGATGAAGTTGCGACCGATGATGGTGCGCAGGTCGTCCATGGCGAAGACGTCTGTCGGATTCGAGGCGGCGACGAGGGGAACACCGTCGCGGTTTCCGAAGACCAGGACGTTGTGATGTCGGGCGGTGGCCTCGGGCAGGTGATACGCGGCGGCGAAGTCCGTGCTCTGGAGGTCGAGGTCGACGAACTCGAGACCCATCTCCTGGGCCATGCCCCACATGAGGTCGGACTCGTTGACCAATCCCCTGACGGTGAGGATCCGGGCCACGGCCTGGCCGGTGCGGTCACGCTCGGCGAGGACGTCGAGCATCGTGGACAACTCGACCCGGCCGCCTTCCACCAGGACGCGGGCCAGGGGGGGGAAATGGGACAGCTCGTCGGAACCCTTCGTCTCCTGGTCGGGCTCGACGGGTGCGGCCACGGACCGTTCTTCGGGGAAGACGCCCGCCGGCGGGGTCTGGCCCTTCTCGGTGGTGCTCCCACGGGGGCCGGAAAGATCATCCGAACTCGGATAGACGAAAGCGGGAGGTGGGTCCGGGGTGATCACCGTCTCGTGGGGGGGCTCCCACGAGATGCTGACCGTGGCCGGATCGGTGGTCTCGACCGATGGGACCCCGGCCGGAACGGATTTCGATTCGATGCCGGCGACGCTGGACGTGGCGTTGTCGGTCGGAGCTTTTGGGGACGCGCCCGTGGTCGGCGTCGGTGTGTCGGTCCGGTAGACACGATCCAGGCACGCCTCGATTTGGTCGTCGGGGGCCACGACGGCGACGAACTCGCGGCCCATGGTCGCCCGCAAGGTGTCAAGGGCCATGACGTCGTTGGGATCAGCGATGGCGACGACGGGCGCGCCGAACTTGCGACCGATGGGGACGACATGATGCCGACGCGCCACCGCCACTGGCAGCAGGCGCGCCACACTGGTGTCCACGTTGTATCGATCGAGATCGACAAACTCCAAGTTGTGATCGCTCGCGAGGAGCCGACCGGCTGCCGCGTCGCCCATGCATGCACCATCGGCACGAACCGAGCGCATATTGAACGCCGATCTTGCGAACGTCGGAATTACCGAGTCATGGGCTCGGGGGGTCGCGGTGCTACCGTGGCCGCCCGGATGAGCAGCGCGCCCGTCGAATGACGTCTTCCCAGGTCACAGGCGGTGTGTGGGGTCTGGAACTCGGGTCGCTGGCACCGTGACCTCACCCCTGGATGTCCCCGCTCCCGTGACCATCCACATCGCCTGGTGGGCGGTCACCGGCTTCGTCGCCATCGTCGGACTGCTCTTCGGGTCGTTCCTGAACGTGGTGATCTACCGCGTCCCCCGACGACTTTCAGTGGTCAAACCCCGCTCCTTCTGCCCCCGCTGCGAGACACCGGTGCGCGCTCTCGACAACATCCCGGTCCTCTCCTGGCTGATGCTCCGAGGGCGTTGCCACCAGTGCCGGGGCCCGATCTCCATTCGCTATCCCCTGGTCGAACTGGGGACGGCCGTCGTGTTCGCCGCCATCGGATGGGGACTCGGACCTCATTGGGCGGTCGCCGGGTTCTGCGTCCTCGCCGCCACCCTCGTCGCCCTGGTGGCCATCGAGGCCGACGGGTTGAACCCACCGCTGTCGGCCGCCGCCGTGGGCACTGCCATCGGAGCCCTGCTCCTGATCGGCGCCGGGGCCGCCGATCACCGTTGGCCCCGCGTCGTCGGCGTCCTCATCGGGGTGGCCGTGGCCGCCGTGCTCGTCGCCGTCAAGACTCCGTGGGCCGGGTCCGCTCCGGTCCTGCTTCCGGTGGGGGCCGTTCTGGGTTGGTTGGGCCTGGCCTCGGCGGGCGAAGGCCTGGCCACGGCGGCCATCGTTCTCGTCGCCGCCCGCAGTGTCGGCAAGAGCGACGGAACTGAGCACCCGGTGCCCGAGGTGCTCGGACTGGCCCTCGCCGTCGGCGCCGTGGCAGCGACCGTGATCGCCATCGCCACCGGTGCAGGAACGGGGCGTTGACCAGGACTCAGGGAGCGAAGGCGCTCACAAATCCCCGGCCCGTCGGGACGATGCCGAGTCGCTCGAGCATCACCTTCAGGTCGTGAGGGTTGGAAGCGGCATTCATCGCCTCGCGGAGATCGATCTCGCCGTTGGCCAGCAGCTGGGCCAGAGCCTGATCGAAGGTCTGCATGCCGTAATACTCGCCGTCGGCGATGATCTGGTCGATTTCCGCCGTCAGCAGCGGATCGGCGATGGCCTGCTGGATGCGACCGTTCACCACCATGACCTCGAGCGCCGGAACCCGACCTTTGCCATCCGCCCGTGGGATGAGCCTCTGGCAGACCGTCCCCGTCAGTGCACTGGCCAGGCTCAAGCGGATCTGACGGTGCTGGTGGGGCGGGAAGAAGTCGACGATCCGGTTGACCGTTTCGGTGGCTGTCGTCGTATGCAGTGTCGAGAAGACGAGGTGACCCGTCTCGGCGGCCGTCAGCGCCGTGAAGACCGTCTCGGGGTCCCGCATCTCCCCCACCAGGATGACGTCGGGGTCCTGGCGGAGAATGACCCGCATGGCGCTGGAAAACGACTCGGTGTCGAAGCCGACCTCGCGCTGATCGATGGCGGCGGCGGCGTCGGTGTGGAGGTACTCGATCGGGTCCTCGACGGTGATGATGTGGCAGGCCCGGGTCTGGTTGATGTGGTTGATCATGGCCGCCAGGGTGGTCGTCTTGCCCGAGCCTGTCGGTCCGGTCACCAGCACCAGTCCACGTTGTTCTTCGGCCAGGCGCCTGACCACATCGGGAAGACCGAGTTCCTCGACACTCGAGGCGCTGGTACGGACCCGTCGGACGGCCAGAGCGACGGAACCTCGCTGGTAGAAGGCGTTGATGCGGAAACGCCCGACCCCGTTCACGCTGTAGGCGAAGTCGGCCTCATGCTTCTCGGCGAAGATCTCGCGGATGTTCGGAAGCATGATTTCCTCGGCCAGCGATCGTGTCTCCTCCGCGTTGATCCGGGGTTCGTCATCGAGCATCCGCAGATGTCCGTCGACGCGGACCCGGGGAGCCGATCCCGCTTTGATGTGGAGATCGGAACCGTCGAGATCGCAGAGAACCTGCAGCAATCGGTTGAAGTCGTCCAGGTCCATGGCGTCCTAGTGTACGACAACGAGAAAGTTAATCGACCGTTTTCGTGGCTGAATGCTGACGTATTGTGACAACGAGAACGGCGATGCGGGACAGTGGCGGCGAGATGGTGACAATGCGTGAACGAGAGGTGGGTGTCACCAATTAATGGCGAAGCACCGACGTGGGCGTTCCACCACCTCAGCGGATTCGACACCTCTCACCACAAAAGACCTTCTGCCGCTGTCGCTACATGACGTCTACCTCCTCACCGCCGAGAGCGGCGGTCAAGAGGCGGTCGGGGGCCTGACTGTCGTGATCGACCAGGACGGCCTGGCCGTCGTCACTCCTCACGGAACGGTGGCGGCGCGACTCGCCTGGTCGGAATTGAGCATCCTCAAGACCAACGGCAGGACAAGGGGACCGGGCGGAGAGGACGCCGTGCTCCTGGAGGCCGCTGGCGCACGGCGGACCCACCGGTTCATCGTCCCGGCCGAGGATCCCATCTCATTGGAAGCGACGGTCGCTCTGCTCACCGGGACTCCGGTGCCCGACCCCCCTCGAAAGACCCGGAAGCGGAAATGACCGTGTCCTCGCGCCCGAGGCGTCCCTGTCCGGGCCCTCCCTCCGGCACGGGCGGACACGCCGGCCAGCCCAAATGCGGTCCGGGAGGCGGTGAGGCCGTTCTGAGAACCCCCCGCCACACCCAGAGACCGGGTCCTGGACGCCTCGTGGCCATGGGACCACAGACCTTCGATCGTCACACAACCGCAACACTCCTGTGTCCTTTTCGTCAGTTTTGAGGGCAATGATCGCTTCATGGAACCGCTTGTCTTGGAGTCCTGTCACAGCACCTGGCTTTTCGACACCGACCGGATGCGCTTCCGCCGGGTCCTGAAAGGCCTGCATCTGGACAACCACCCGGCTTCCACGGGGTGGCGGCCGTACTTCGGGCTGGACATCGATCCCGTCTCGGAGTCCTTCGTGGTCCTTTTGAATCCGGAGGGGACCCGGCTCCTGCGATCGTGGCGTCACGTCGAGCACTGCACCCAGTGCGGCGGCGAGGCCACCGGCGAGCTCTCGCTGGACGAGCTCCGCAGCGCGGCCCGCGCCTGAAATCAGGGCCTGACAGCCGATCTGGCCGGAAAATCGGATCGATCGGCTGGTTTCTCTCAATAGTTGGCGCCCACCTTCCGATGCAGTACGGGTCCGGCTACGCTTCGCAGCCGGTCCCGGTCATTGATCGCGTGCTAGCTCCGGCGATCAGGACAGCAACGAGCGACCGGTCGATGGGGCGGAATTGGAGGGTCCGGGCATGACGATGGAGAGTCGCCAACCGGAAGGCGCTGGATCGAACTCCGATCTCGTTCGCTCCGCGGCCCTGTCCTCGGCGGACCTCTGGCACGAAGTCCTCGAACGGCTGAACGAAGTCCAAGAGGGCCAGATCAGGCTCGCCCGAGCGATCGAGAGCCTGGGCATGATCGTGTGCGACGCCCTTTCAGTCAACCCGCAGGCGGCGCTGACCGGCGCTGAGCAGACGGCACCGCTGCCCCGGGCCCAGCAACGTGTGCCCTTGGCCGCCGGACCGCCCCCGGCCGACATCAAGCAACAGGTCGCCCCCAGTGAACGCGAACTGGCCGCCACCCAGAGGACAATCGACTCTCTCCTTTCGTCCGACGTCTTCGTACCCGCGGCACCTGGCCCGGAATCCCGACAGAGTGCCGGCACCCCCTCGCCGGCGGTGGCGGCTACCGGGTCGGCCACGTCACCGCGTTTCTACGTGGCGCCGGTGCCCGAAGAAAATCGCAATGTGACCCGGGAGCCCGTCTCGACGGGGGCATGGCCCCGCGGCCGGCGCGTCGCCCGCGGACTGGCCCGCGAAGGACCGTCTCTGACCGGACCGGCGGTTGTACCCAACCTCACGCCGGCCGCTATCGACGCCCTCTTGGCCGCCGAGTTCGGTGATCCCTCCATGGCGCCCGCGCCTCGCCCGCAGATGGTGCCGGCGGCCCAAGCCGGCCCCCTGTTGAACGCGCTCCTCGGCACCCAATTCCAGGCCACGGCCTCGGTGCCGGTGCCGCCCGCGGCGCGTCCTGCGACCCCGCCTGTGGGCTCCCCACCCGTCGCCGCTGTCGCGCCCTCCGTGCAAACGGCGGCGCCCGCACCGCCACCACCGCCCATGGCCTTCCCCCCCACCCCCGCGTCCTCGAAGCCGGCTCCCTCGAAGCCGGCTCCCTCGGTGCCGGCTCCTTCGATGCGGCCGCCGGTCGTTCCATCCTCACCGCCGGCGGCGGCCACACCCGGCAACGCGCCGTGGGCCCCGACTGTCGATCCGCGTCGCCCGGCTCCACCGGCTTCACCTGGATCCACGCTTCCCGGTGCCGCCCCGTTCGCACCTCTGCGCAACCCGGCGGCTGGTCCCGGCCCCGTGCTTGGGCCATCGGGCCCGGCGTCGATTCAGCCTCCTTCGGCCGCCGCTCCCAGTGCTGCGCCGCGGCCCCGTCTCTCGGGCGGTCCCGGTGTGGCCGGCATGAACATGCCGAATGACCTGGGATCCCCGGCCGGTGGGCCCGAGGGCGCAATCCTGCACCGCTCGCCGCTCGACGCCGTCTCGGGGAATCCGGCGCCATTCGGGGCACCGACGCCACCCCCAGACGGCACCACGGCAACGATGACTCCCGATTTCGGTGATCCGGGCGGGTCGCTCCCCCAACCGCCGCTCGAGCCGGAAGCTCCGGCGGCGAAGCGTGCGGACTCGGCGGCCATGGCCACCGAAATTCTCGCCCTCGCTCCCAACGCATCGGTCGTCGAACCGACCGAATCAGCTCCGACGATGTTGGCCGAGGACGTCACCATCATGGCCAAGGGCCGTCGGCGGCGCTTTCGCTTGCGCTGACCGACGGTCCTATCGGACGACGGTCCTATCGGACGACTGTCCAATCGGGCGACTGTCCGGCCGGACCGTCGCCCGGCCTTGTTCTACAGGGCCGGGCGCCGCCAGGTTCCGGAGCTGCCGCCGGTCTTCTCCCACAGGGCCAGCTCCCCGATGCTCATGGTCCGGTCGGAGGATTTGCACATGTCGTAGATGGTCAACGCCGCCGTGGCGCAGGCCGTCAGGGCTTCCATCTCCACGCCGGTCCGGTCGACGGTCTCGACCTGAGCTTCCACCTCGACGAAGTCGTCGCCGATGGTGAAGTTCACGTGGACCGCTCCCACCAGGAGCGGATGGCACATCGGGATCAGGTCGGGCGTCTTCTTGGCCGCCTGGATGCCGGCGATCCGGGCCGTGCCCAGCACGTCACCTTTGGTGATGGCATTGCTGGCCACCTTGGCCGTCGTTTCCGGAGCCATCATCACCCGACACCGGGCCAAAGCTCGACGGTGGGTCTGTTCTTTGGGTGTGACATCCACCATCCGAGCCCCCCCGAGAGGGTCGAGATGGGTCAGGCTACGGTCGGCGGGCACCCCCGTATTCTACGTGACCAGGGTTTCGACATGTGGTCCTTCGTGCGCCGGACTTCCGTCCCGAACGGTAGACTTGGCACTCGAGGGCCGAGAGTGCCAATCACGGAGAGGGATGGGGCGGATGCCGACGTACGAATACGCGTGCCGATCTTGCGGCGAGCATCTCGAAGTGGTCCAGTCCTTTCGCGACGACCCCCTGACGACCTGCCCGGCGTGCGGAAGCGCGTTGCGCAAGGTCTTCGGTTCGATCGGCGTCGTCTTCAAGGGCAGTGGTTTCTACAAGACCGACAGCCGCCCTGCCGCCAAGGAATCATCTTCATCGTCCAAGGAGTCGTCGAAAGAGTCCTCGACGGCGACGGCCTCCGACTCGGGGGGCGCCAAAGCCAAGGACGGCACCAAGGAGACGAAATCCTCCGACAGCTCTCCGGGTTCCGGCTCTGGTGACAAGGCCACATCGCCGAAGAAGAGCTCGTCATCGGAGAAGTCCGGTACGTCGACCGGAAAATCGGGCTCGTCGGCCGCCGCCTCGTAGGCGGTTCGTCTTTCTGCCAGACCAGATGGCGCCTTGATCTACGCGCCGCTCAGAACCATTCCGTCGACCGCCAGGGTCTGACCGGCAGCCAGTCCCGGAAGCCATTCGACGTCGTTACCCACGTGGACGATCTCCTGCAACATCCTCTGCAATGTGGAGGCGATCGTCCCCTCCCGCACCGGTTCGGCCAGGACTCCGTTGCGGATCATCAACCCTTCGGCTCCCACCGAGAAGTCGCCGCTCACCGGGTTCACCCCTGAGTGGACACCGGTCACCGACTGCACGAAGAATCCTTCTCCCACCTGGGCCAGGATCTCGTCGGCCCCGAGCGGTCCCGGAGCGAGCAACAGCGCCCGGCATCCGGCCGTGGGGGTGGTGGCGTAGCCACCGCGCACGGCGGAGGCGGTCGAGACCGTCCCCGCCCGTCGTGCCGACGTGGTGTCGAAGACGAAGCGCCGGAGAATACCGGCGTCGATGAGCACATTGCGCCGGCAGGCCAGTCCCTCGGCGTCGTGCGTCGATGCTCCGAATGCCCGGGGGTCGGTTGGGTCGTCGACGATGGTGACTAGGGGGCACGCCACTTCCTCGTCGACCCGACCGGCGAAGATCGATCGGCCCTTGGTCACGGCTTCGCCCGACAGTGCGGACGAGATGATCGACAGCAATGTCGAGGTCACCCGGGAGTCGAGGACCACCACGCAGCGGCCCGACTTCACTTTGCTGGCCCCGATCATCCGGGTGGCCCGTTGGATGGCGTCGGCGGCGGCGTGGTCGGCATCGATGTCGCCCGGTCCCCGTCCGGCGCTGAAGCCCACCCCGGTCTGGCTGTCGGTGCCCTCGCCGGCGATGGCAGAGACCGAAAGGCTGCAGATCGTCCGCCGGGCCGTGGCGGTGATACCGGTCGAGGTGGCGATGGCGGCCTCGGCCGCCATGTCGCCGTAGTCGGCCGCATCCACCTGGCGCACACGCGGATCTCCGCCGCGGACCCGTCGTTCGAGCTCGAGGGCCATGTCGACCTTGGCGCTGGTCGGAAGCGAACTCAACGCGTCATCCCAGAGATCGAGTGATGCCGGAGCCACGTCGTCGGGGGGCGCCAAACCGAGGTGCTCGTCAGGGGTGGCGAAGGTGGCGTTGTCGCGTGCCTCGGCCAGGGTCTCGGTGATGGCCGCCTCGTCGAGCGTGCCGGCATAGGCGAAACCCTGGCGATGGTCCGAGACCACCCTGATACCCACGCCGGCCGACGAGGCCGACGAGAGTTGCTCCACCTCTCCGTCGTAGGCGCGGACGTCGGTCTCCGCCCCACGCGAGGCGTACACCTCGAGCTCCTCGCCCGGCCGAGCTTGCTCGGCGATGCGGGTGACGATGCGCAGCAGCTCGTCGGCCGAGGCGGGGGCGCCCCGGGTGGTGGTGTCACTCACCGGCTGTCCCTCCGATTGTCACGCCCGTGATCCGGAGCGTCGGTTGTCCGGTCCCCACGGGCACGCTCTGTCCGTCCTTCCCGCACGTCCCGGGCGACGTGGCGAAATCGTTGGCCACGGCGTCGATACGTCGCAGCGTCTCGGGGCCGTTGCCGATCAGGTTGGCGTCGCGCAGGGGCTCCGTGAGCTCTCCGTTCTCGATCAGGTAGGCCTCGACCGTGCCGAAGACGAAGTCACCCGTGGTGGTGTTGACCTGACCGCCGCCCAACTTGGCCACGTAGACCCCGGTCGGCGTCTGGGCCAACAACTCCTCGGGATCGGAATCGCCGTCGATCAGGAATGTGTTGGTCATGCGCACCATGGGAAGGTCCCGGTAGCTCTGGCGCCGCCCGTTGCCCGACGACTGGCGACCCTCCTGCCGGGCCCGGAGGTAGTCCCACATGTAGTCGGTCAGGATGCCGTCCTCGATGAGGACGTTGCGCTGCGCCGGCCGGCCCTCGTCGTCCACGGCGAAGGTGCCCCACTCGCGGGCGATGGTGCCGTCGTCCACCAGAGTGACAAGCGGGCTGGCCACCTGGGAGCCGACCTGGCCGACATAGACGGAGGCGTCCTTGGCGATGTGATCGGCCTCGAGTCCGTGCCCGCAGGCCTCGTGGAACAAGATCCCCCCGCTGCCCGACGCCAACACGATGGGAACTTCGCCGCTCGGGGCCGGACGGGCCGACAACTTGGCCAGGGCCCGACGCGCCGCGGCGCCGGCGATCTCCTCCACGTCCACGCTGTCGAAGAGCTCGAAGCCGACGGTGAAGGCGGCTGACTCGAATCCCGTCTGCATGCCGGTGTCGCCCACGGCCACACAGGAGACCGAGAACCGTGACCGCACCTGGTCGTCGGTCACCAGGACCCCGTCACTGTTGGCCACCAGGATGCGCCGCCGGCTGTCGCCGTAGCCGGCCGAGACCTGGGTGACCGCCGACCCGGCGGCGCGAGCGGCTTCGTCGGCACGCGCCAGCAATTCGATCTTGCGCGCCTTGGTGACGTCTTCGGGAAAGACGGTGACGTCGTAGGGACGAGAGGGATCCGAGGCCGTGAGAGCCACCGTGCGGGTGCCTGCGGACTCTCGGGCCACCGCCGCGGCGGCCTCGGCGGCCAGCAGCAGTCCCGTCTCGGTCAGGTCGGCGGTATGGGCGTAACCCGTCGTCTCGCCGACCACCACCCGGATGCCGGCGCCCCGGTCGCGTCCGGACGAAAGCTCCTCCACCCGACCGTCGTCGAGCGACGCCCCGATCGCCTGACGGTCTTCAACGAAGACCTCGGCGAAGTCGCCGCCCCTGCTCAGGGCGCTGCCGAGGACCTTCTCGAGGACCTCGGGGTCGACGAGCAGTGCTGTTCCCGACGCTCGTTCGCTCACCGGCTACTCCCTCTCTCGGAGCCGGTCACGTCCGGCACCAGGTCTCCGCCCGGCCGTGCTGGCCGGGGGCGCCCGTCTTTCGTATGGTACCGCCGTGACCCTCATACCCGGCCGCAGCGGCCGCGCCTCCCGTGTGGTCACCGACCAGGACACGGCCGCCGCCCTGGGCTCGGGCGACGTCGAGGTGCTGGCCACGCCCCGGTTGATTTCCTTGTGCGAGGAGGCCACCGTCCAGGCGGTCTCCGGCCGACTCGGTGAAGGCCAGACCAGCGTCGGTGTCCGGATCCAATTCGACCACCTGGCGCCTGTCCGGGTGGGCTCGGAGGTGACGGCCGAGGCCGTGCTCGAAAAAGTGGAGGGCCGACGCCTCGTCTTCACGGTCACGGCCACGGATGCGGCCGGACTGGTGGGGGCGGGCCGCGTCACCCGCGTCGTGGTCGACCTCGAGAATTTCCTGGCCAAGGCCCGCTGATCTCCGTCAGCGGCCGGACCCGGCGACAACTCCGGTCCTGGGGCGATGTCAGACGCCTCGCCCGAGGACGTTTCCGAGGACCCCTCCCACCACGCCCCCACCCACGGCGTCACGACGCTCGTCGGTGGCCATGTATTCCGACAAGGCGTGGGCGAGCACCGGCAGGGGCATGCTCTGCAGCCATATGGTGCCGGGACCGGTGAGCGAGACGAGGTGGTGCCCGTCGGCTCCGAAGAACCGGTTGGCGATCCCCGGAAGTCGGATCACCTGGAAGCTGACGCTGTCCTGGAACATCCCGACGTGGCCCGGATGCACGAGCAGCGTCTGTCCGGCCACCAGTTCGTACGTCACGATCTCGCCGGACAATTCCACCCAGGCCTTTCCTTCGCCCTCGAGCCGCTGCAGGATGAAGCCGTCGCCACCCCAGAGGCCACCCTTGAAGGTCTGCTGCAGGCCGATGGTCGGGGTGACCCCCGGTGTCCCGCACACCCATCCGTGCCGGTGGACCAGGTACCCCTGGCCCTGGGCGATCTCGATGGGAAGGATCCGGCCCGGCACCTTGCTGGCGAAGGTGACCATGCCCGGGCCACCCACCGCCTCGTAACGGGTCAGGAAGATTCCCCCACCGCCCACGGCGCGCTTCAGACCGGCCATGAAGCCACCGCCACCACCGGTGTTGGCCGTCTGGGACATCTGCATGTTGGCGGTCATCCAGGACAGGTCGCCGTGGGTCGAGATCAGGGCCTCACCCGGCTCGAGCATCATCTCCAGGACCGGCATCGTCGTACCGTTGACGTTCGCCTGCATCACGATCTCCCCTCGCATACCGGACATGCCGGCGGCCGTCCGGACATTGGCATTCTGCCGCGTGAACCGTCGCCATGCCCGCTTTTGCACTGCTCCCGCATCGTCCCCGGAATTCTTGTTTACCCCGGGCCCCGAGAGCTCACCTGGAGGGCCGTGCGAAGCTTCTGCGATGGGGACCGAGACCTTGCGACCGGTGCGCGCCACCTTCGTCGCCTTCGGGATCTTCTGGGGCACGTGGGCTGTGGCCGCCACCAACATCGAGCACAGCCTCCACCTGTCGGCCGGGCGCCTCGGCCTTCTGCTGTCGGCGTCGATCGGAGCCGGCGGCCTGGCGGCGGCGGCCAGTGGAGGCTTGGCCGAGCGCTGGGGGACGGCCCGGTTCCTGAGCCGGACTCTGGTGGCGTGGGGTCTGGTCTCGCTGGCCTCGGCCGGCGCGGCCCGCGGGGCTCCCTTCGTCATCACCTTCGTTCTGACCATGACGACGGCGGGACTGGTGGACATGGCCATGAACGCAGCCGCGGCGGCGGGTGTCGCCGGTGACGCGGCACGCATGATGCGTTTCCACGCTTTGTTCAACACCGGTGCGCTGATCGGGGCGGCCGCCGCCGGAGTCCTTCTCCGGGCCGGGATGTCGTGGCGTTGGAACTGGGCCGCCGTCGGCATCGGCGGTCTCGTCCTCGGCGCCCGGACCCGCCGAGCCGTTCTCCCCGGAGCCGTCGAGCACGCCGTGGTGGCCGGGGTCCTGGGCGGGGACGCTGGCGAGGTCCTGAGCGGGGACGCTGGCGCCCACGACGAGAGCGCGCCCAAGGACCGCGCCGGTTGGTTGCGGTCCCTGGCCGCCATCCGGTCTCAGCACCTGGTCGTGTTGGCCCTGGTGTTCGCTGTGACGGCCATGGTCGAAGGGGGCATCGACACCTGGGGCGTGCTGTATCTCCGCACCCATCTCGCCGCCGGAGTCCTCCTGGGGGCGGGTGCCTATTGCATGGGTCAGGCCATCGCCGTCTCGACACGCGGCGGGGCGGGCGGGCACATCGGTCGGATCGGGGCTCGATGGGGTCTGGTCATTGGCACCGCCGTCGCCGCCGGTGGCCTGGCCCTGGAAGCGGGCTCGACCCGCGCCGCCACCGCCGCCATCGGCCTCGCCCTGGCCGCCGGAGGCATCTCTTTGTGCTGGCCGCTCGTCATGGCCGTCGCCTCGACGGTGGCTCTCGGCTCGACCACCGTCCGATCGCCGGGGCCCGCAGCGGTGACGGCCGGGGGCGACAGTGTCTCCCCCGCTGCCCTCGTGGGGGCTCTCACCGCCGCCGGCTATGCGGGTTGGGTGGCGGGTCCGGCCCTAGTGGGCTGGGTGGCCGACAGCGCCGGCCTGAGCACGGGACTCTTCGTGCTCTCAGGCCTGGCCGCGGCGGCCGCCGTGGTCCTGGCGCTGATCCCCACTCGGCCGTCCGCGGTAGCGTGACGACACGGGGCCGCCATCCGGTCCCCCGACTCCAACCGATGCCCATGCTCCTCGATGACATCCACGAACCCGCCGATCTGCGCCGCTTGACCCATGAACAGCTCGACCAGTTGTCGGCCGAGATCCGTTCGTTCATCGTGGAGACGGTCACCACCACCGGTGGGCACCTGGGTTCGAACCTCGGAGTCGTCGAGCTCACCCTGGCGTTGCACCGGGTCTTCGACTCCCCGCGCGATGTCCTGCTGTGGGACACCGGCCACCAGGCGTACATCCACAAACTGGTCACCGGCCGCCAGGGCGCCTTCGGAACCCTGAAGCAGGCCGGCGGCCTTTCCGGCTACCCTTCGCGAGCAGAGTCCGAACACGACTGGGTGGAGAACAGCCACGCGTCGACCGCTCTGAGCTACGCCCACGGCATCGCCACCGGCTTCCACCTCCGGGGCGAGGACGACCGCCGCGTGGTGGCCGTCCTCGGCGACGGGGCCCTCACCGGCGGCATGGCCTACGAGGCCCTCAACAACCTCGGTCACGCCAACAGCCGGGTGGTCATCGTCCTGAACGACAACGGCCGGTCCTATGCGCCCACCGTCTCGAAGCTTTCGTCGGGCCTGACCCACCTCCGGTTGAACCCGTCCTACGTCCATGCCCGCGAACGGATCCGGCACCTTCTGCGTGGCATCCCCGGACTCGGTGGCCTGGCCTACTCGGGTGTCCACGGTCTGGCCATCGCCGTGCGCGAGGTCGTCACACCCCACCGTTTCTTCGAAGCCCTCGGCGTCCGCTACGCCGGGCCCATCGACGGCCACGACATCGCCGGCATGGAGCAGGCGTTCGCCCATGCGGCTGAATGGGATGGTCCCATCGTGGTGCACGTCCTCACCCAGAAGGGTTGTGGCTACGGTCCGGCCGAAGAGGACGAGATCCAACGCCTCCACGACTTCAAGGTCCAACCGGCTCGGCCCACCGACTCCGCCGAGATGCGCCGCTCCTACACCGATGCCTTCACCAAAGCGGTGCTCGACGCCGCCGGCCGCAACGACGACGTTTTCGCCATCACCGCCGCCATGCCCGGACCGACCGGCCTTCTGCCCTTCGAGGAGAAGTATCCCGAGCGCTTTCTCGATGTCGGAATCGCCGAGCAACACGCGGTGACCGCCGCGGCGGGAATGGCCATGGCCGGGATGCGCCCGGTCGTGGCCGTCTATTCGACCTTCTTCAGCCGCGCCTTCGACCAGGCCAACCTCGACGTCGGCCTGCACGGCCTCCCCGTCGTCTTCGTCCTCGACCGGGCCGGCATCACCGGTGACGACGGACCCAGCCACCACGGCATCCTCGACCTCTCGCTGGCGCTCGCCATACCGGGCATGACCGTCTTCGCTCCGTCGTCGGCGGCCGAGGTGGCGCCCATGCTCGACACCGCCCTCTCCCTCGATGGCCCCTCGGTGATCCGTTTCCCGAAGACGCCGTCGCGCCAGGTGCCGGCCGAGGCCGTTGGGCACGGCCTGTCGGCCCGCCTCGTCCACCGCGGCGACGGGACGGTGGCGCTCCTCGCCGTGGGCAAGATGGTGGAGGCAGCCGAAGAGGCGGCGGCCAAGCTCGCCGCCGACGGCATCGACGCCACCGTCTGGGACGTCCGGGTGGTGGCTCCGCCCGATCCGGCCATGCTGAGCGACGCCGTCGGCCACGGCCTGGTCGTCACCGTGGAAGACGGGATCCGTATCGGGGGTGCGGGGACCTTCCTCGTCGACGCCATGCGCTCGCGGCCCGAAGGGCAACGGCCCCGACCGTCGACCAGGATCCTCGGCGTCCCCCGCTCCTACCTGGTCCAGGGCAAACCCGACCTGATCCTGGCCGAACTCGGCCTCGACGGTCCCGGCATCGCCGCCACCGTCACCGCCGCATTGGCCGACCAGCGTGACCGGCCGCCTCTGACCTGAGCGTCGGCTGGCGGGCCCCCCGGCCCGGGCCGCCCCTTTGTCCCCCGGATCGAAACTTGTTCTAGTTTGGGGGGGATGGAATTCAATCTGGCCGACCTGTTCGAGGCTGCCGTTGACGCCTTTGCCGACCGTGAGTACCTCGTGGCCGAAGGTCGACGGCTCACCTACGCCCAGATGGACGAGCAGGCCAACCGGCTCGCCCACCACCTCGCCGCCCAGGGAGTGGGACCCGGTGACCACGTCGGCATCTACGCGCTGAACAGCACCGAGTGGGTGACGACGGCCTGGGCCGTCTTCAAACTCCGCGCCGTCTGGGTCAACATCAACTACCGCTACGTCCACGACGAGCTGCGCTATCTCTTCACCAACGCCGATCTGGTGGCCCTTGTCCACCAGCGCCAATTCTCCCCGCGGGTGGCGGCGCTGCTGCCGGAACTGCCGGCACTGCGCCACGTGGTCGTCATCGACGACGACAGCCGAGAACCCGATCCCTCCCACGACGCCATCGGCTTCGAAGAGGCCCTCGAGTCCGGCTCGCCCGAACGCGACTTCGGTCCCCGGTCGGGCGACGATCTCTACATCCTCTACACCGGTGGCACCACGGGCATGCCCAAGGGCGTGGTCTGGCGGCACGAGGACGTCTTCTTCGCCCTGGGCGGAGGTATCGACGCCATGACCGGCACCCGCATGGACCGACCGGAACAGATGGTCGAAAAGGGCCTGGCCCAGGGCGGGCCACTCAGCTTCCTCCCCGTCGCCCCCCTGATGCACGGAGCCACCCAGTGGGCGGTCATGGGGCAGAGCTTCACCGGAAACCGGATCGTCCTGGTGGCCAAATTCGACCCGCACGAGGTCTGGGACCTGGTCGGACGCGAGAAGATCAACATGATCATGATCACCGGCGACGCCATGGGCAAGCCCTTGATCGAGACTCTGGACGAACCGGGCGCCTCCTACGACCTCTCCTCCCTGATCGGTTTCACCTCCACGGCGGCGCTCTTCTCGCCGTCGGTCAAGGACGAGTTCTTCCGTCACTTCCCGAACCTGATCATGACCGACGCCATCGGCTCGTCCGAATCGGGGAACAACGGGATCACCCACGTGAAGCCCGGTGAGACGGCCATGAAAGGCGGCCCCACGGTCACGAAAGTGGGAGAGACCGTGGTCTTCGACGAGGAGCTCAACCTGGTCAAGCCCGGTTCAGGCGTCGTCGGCAAGATCGCCCGATCGGGCAACATCCCCGTCGGTTATTACAACGATCCGAAGAAGACGGCCGAGGTCTTCATCAACGTCGACGGCAAGCGTTACGTCATGCCCGGGGATTTCGCCACCGTGGAGACCGACGGCTCGGTCACCCTGCTCGGACGCGGCTCCATCTGCATCAATTCCGGCGGAGAGAAGATCTTCCCCGAGGAGGTGGAGGCCGTCGTCCGTTCCCATCCCGACGTCATGGACGCCATCGTGGTGGGTGCCCCCGATGAGCGCTTCGGTCAGCGCGTGGCCGCCATCGTCCAGCCTCGCCAGGGTCGCACCGCTCCGTCGCTCGAAGCCGTCCAGGAGCATTGCCGCAGCCATGTCGCCGGCTACAAGGTGCCGCGACAGCTCCATGTGGTCGACGTCATCGAACGCTCACCGAGCGGCAAGCCCGACTATCGCTGGGCCAACACCATCGTCACCACGGAGCCCGGCACCACCTGAGTCATGCCCGTCAGTCTCTCCGACCTCTTGGGCGACGGACGGGCCGCGGTGGTGACCATGGAGATCCAACGCGGCGTTGTCGGGGACCTCTCGAGCTTTCCCGAGCTGGCCCAGGAAGTCGACCGGGTCGGTCTGGTGCCGAATACAGCCCGACTCCTGCGTTCGGCGCGCCACAACCGCGTTCCGGTGGTCCACTGTACGGCCGGTTTCCGTTCGGACCGGCTCGGCTCGCCCGCCAACGCCCCCCTCATGACCGCGGTCTTCCGCCGCCCCGAGCACCTGCTCGAGGACACCGCCGCGGTCGAGCTGGTGGCCGGTCTCGGAGCGGAGCGCTCCGACCTCGTCTCCCACCGACGTCACGGCGTCTCGCCCTTCGTGGGCACGACGCTCGATCCGACGCTGCGCGCCCTGGGCGTCTCCACCGTGGTGGCCACCGGTGTCTCTCTCAATCTGGGGATCATCGGCCTGGCAGTGGAGGCCGTCGATCTCGGGTACCGCGTCGTGGTGGCCACGGATGCCGTCGCCGGCATACCGACCGACTACGCCGACGACGTTCTCCGCCATACCGTGGCCCTGGTGGCCACCTTGGCCACCGTCGACGAGATCGTCAGCGCCTTCGGTCCCTGAACGCGAGTCACCGCCCGCTGCGCCGACCCCGGGGGGGCCGAGGGTGGCACAGGGGCGGCGACCCGACCGAGCGCCGGCACTGGCGAGGACCCGCCGGTGGCGACGACGCCGGAGCCCCACCTCGCGAAATCGCGCGTGTGGCTGGAGAAAGGGTACGTGACGCGAGCGTCACATGCCGGGACCGACGGCCCCGGCTTCAGGCTTCCCACCGGTGCCCCACCCGGTTCGCACGGGACACCCCCGCAGGCGGCCGTCGTCCATGGCCCACCGATCCATCAGCCCTGCCTAGAGGATGTCTCTTGATACTTCGACGCAGCACTGATTGTCGTCTGCAGCCACTATCTGTGCCGCTCCATCAGACCTCAGTCGGATCTGCGCGGCGATCGCCCGGCGCGCCGACGCCCGGTGGACGATCCCCGGCGCGCGGCTCAGCTGCCGATCTGGGCGATCCGTTGCCGGGTGGTGCTGTGCACGGGGTCCTTGTCGAACTGCGGCAGCACATGCTTCCCGAACGTCGCCACGGCCTCTTCGCAGGTCTCGATGGGCATGGCCGACGACAGCATCCCGAAGCTCAACTGGTCGGCACCGGTCTCTTCGAAGCGCTTGATCGTCGCCGTCACTTCTTCGGGATCTCCGACGGCGATCGACCTGCTCTCGATGCTCTTGTTGATCTGCTCGGGCGTCTGGTCGGGGATGGTCTGCGGCCACTGCGGTATCCCGGCCGGGCGCGGGAAGGTGTCCAAGTAGCGGAAGACGAGGCTGATGTAATACCCACCATCCATCTCGGCGAAGGCGTCGCGCGCCTTTCCGCCGTCCTCCAGGCACAGCATCTGGGTGGTGATCATCACGTTGTCGTTCACGTAGTCGCCGACCGGCTCGGCGTTCTTGATGTCCTTCTTGTACTTCTCGATGAGCGGGATGAACCCTTCGGGCGGGCCGAAGGCGAAGCAGAGGACACCGAGTCCCTGACGGGCCGCCAACTCGAAGGTCCCGGGACTGCCGGCGGCCACCCACAGGGGCGGGTGCGGATTCGTGTACGGCTTGGGCAGGACATTGCGCTCGGGCATGGAGAAGAACCGGCCGTCGTAGGAGTAGTCCCCCTCCTTCCACATCCGCACGATCTCCGGCAACGTCTCCGCCACCATCTCGCGGGTCAGCTCCTGGTCCTCGATGCCGAAGCCCCGCTGTTCGGTGGTGGAGGAGCCCCGTCCCGTCCCGAACTCGAAGCGCCCTTCCGAGAGGTGGTCGAGCATGGCCACCCGCTCGGCGATCCGGGCCGGGTGGTTCACCGGTGGCGTCAGGTTGATGATGCCCGAACCGAGGTGGATGTTCTTCGTCTGGGCGGCGGCGAAGGCCATGAACGACTCGCTGGCCGAGAGGTGCGAGTACTCGGTCAGGAAGTGGTGCTCGGAGGCCCAGGAGTACTTGAATCCGGCCTTGTCGGCGGCCCGGATGTAGGCCAGCTCGTCCATGATCCGTCGGTGCTCCGCGTTGGCGCCGTGCCGGGCGCGGAACATCGGCGTCAGGCACACGGCGTTGAAGATCCCGAACTCCATGGGGCTGCTCCTCTCGGTTGCGGGGGACGGTACCATTCCAGGGGAAAAAGTGCAACGTGTTCCACTATTGGCGGAGGGGGGACGCCCGCCGCCCGCCGGAGCATGACGTGTCCCTGACCAGGGATGACGACCTCGGAGGGTCCATGGACACCATCGCCGACCATCTCCTCGCCCGAGCCGGGGACACCAATCCGGGACTGGTGGCGGGCGACTCCGCCTGGACCTGGGACGCCTGTCTCATCGCCTCCCAGGCCCGGGCCGTCTGGATGGCCGCCCACCGGGCTCCGGGCCCGTTCCACCTGGCCGTCCTCTTGGACAACGTCCCCGAGTACGTCTTCTGGCTGGGGGCGGCCGCGCTCACCGGCGCCGTCACCGTCGGGGCCAACCCGACCCACCGCGGCCCCGAACTGGCCCGCGACCTGGCCCACACCCGCTGCCAGCTCCTGGTCACCGACCGGGGCCACCTCCCCCTGGTGGACGGCCTCGACCTCGGACCGGGCCTCGGCGTCGTCTCGCCTGCCAATCCCCGGGTCCTGGTGGTGGACGATCCCGATCGCCACCCACTGCTCGACGATTCCGCCGCTCTCTTCGATCCGGCCTCGGCCACCGTCGAGGAAGACACCCTGGGCTACCTGATCTTCACCTCCGGCACCTCGGGCGCTCCCAAAGCCTGTCGCTGCACCCAGGGCCGACTGGCCCGGATCGGCGCCACCGTGGCCCAGATGTTCGAGATCACCCCGCAGAGCGTCTGCTACCTGGCCATGCCTCTCTTCCACTCGAACGCCCTCATGGCCGGATGGAGCCCTGCCCTGGCCGCCGGGGCCACGGTGGCGTTACCGAGCACCGGCCGCTTCTCGGCCTCGGGCTTTCTGCCCGATGTCCGACGCCATGGCGTGACCTACTTCAACTACGTCGGCAAGCCCCTCTCCTACATCCTGGCCACCCCGGAGTCGCCCGACGACGCCGACACCAGCCTCCGACGGGTCTTCGGCAACGAGGGGACGGAGGACGACATCGCCCGCTTCGCCCGCCGTTTCGACTGCACCGTCGTCGACTCCTACGGCTCCACCGAGGGCGGCGCCACCGTCCAGCGCACACCCGACACGCCTCACGGCGCCCTCGGCCGCGCTCCCGACGGCACCGTGGTCATCGACCCGGCCACGGGCGACGAATGTGCCATCGCCCGCTTCGACACCGAGGGCCGGCTCACCAATGCCGAGGAGGCCGTCGGGGAATTGGTCTCGAAGACCGGAGCGACGGGATTCGAGGGCTACTGGGACAACGACGACGCCGAAGCCGACCGGCTCCGTAGCGGCTGGTACTGGACCGGTGATCTCGCCTACCGCGACGACCGGGGATTCTTCTACTTCGCCGGCCGCTCCGACGACTGGCTCCGGGTCGACGGTGAGAACTTCGCCGCCGCCCCCGTGGCCCGCATCCTCGAACGCTTCGACGACGTCGTCCTCTCGGTCGTCTACGCCGTCCCCGACCGCGTCACCGGCGATCAGGTCATGGCTGCACTCCAGCTCCGGCCCGGAGCGACCTTCGACCCCGACGCCTTCGCCGACTTCCTGGCCGCCCAGCCCGACCTGGGGACCAAGTGGGCGCCCCGCTTCGTCCGCGTCTCCGAGGCCCTGCCCGTCACCGCCACATCGAAGGTCATCACCCGGGCTCTGCGGGTCGAACGCTGGGACTGCTCCGATCCCGTCTGGTGGAGACCCGACCGGCCGGCCGACGCCCCCTACCGGCGCCTCGACCCGACCGACCGTGCCGACCTGGACCGGGCCGTCACCGGCCGATCGGAGTTGACGGCGCCCGGGACCTGACCCACGTCGTCACAGCCAACGGTAAAGATCGGACCGCAGTGACCGATCGAGAGGAGCCGCCGTGGTCGACGACATGGATGATCCCCGCCGCACAGAGCCGTCGTTCGTCCTCGACGAACGAGCCATGCTCGAAGCCTGGCTCGAATACCACCGGACCACCCTGCTGCTCAAGGTCGAGGGTCCCGATGACGCCGGACGCAAGGCCCGCCCGGTGGACAGCTCGCGGCTGTCTCTCCACGGTCTCGTCCGCCATATGGCCGAGGTGGAGCGCAACTGGTTCCGCCGCGTCCTGCTACGTCAGCGCGACACGCCCTCCATCTGGTACGACGAGGCCGTCGAGGACAGTGAGCTCGTTCCTCTCGACGACGCCGACTGGGACGCCGACCTCCTCACCTGGCAGGCCGAGTGTGACGCCAGCCGCCGGGCCGCCGCCGGGCACTCCCTCGACGACACCGGCCTCCACCGCCTGGGCCCCTGCTCCCTGCGCTGGATCTACGTCCACATGATCGAGGAATACGCCCGCCACAACGGCCACGCCGACCTCATCCGGGAGATGGTCGACGGGCAGGTCGGCTGCTGACGGTGATCGTCCCGGACACGAAGGACTGGACCTGGGTCCTCGACCAGCGCTGCCCGGACTGCGGATTCGACGCCCGGTCGTGCCCGCAGGGCGAGGTGGCCGGATTGGTACGGGCGAACGCCCGCAGGTGGCAGAACCTCCTCGCCGACGGCCGCATCAGGCCCGGCCGTCCCGACGACGACACCTGGTCGAGTCTCGAGTACGCCTGCCATGTCCGCGACGTCTACCGGATCTACCGCAGCAGGA
>Ga0307374_10003867_pt1 | contig 25304 bp, 22 predicted proteins | sample OX3MG_FD_202532 | JGI IMG/M metagenome (GOLD analysis project Ga0307374, IMG submission 202532) | Soil microbial communities from Risofladan, Vaasa, Finland - OX-3 | ecosystem: Environmental > Terrestrial > Soil > Coastal area > Acid sulfate soil | place: Finland: Risofladan, Vaasa | collected...
GCAGGGCGCGAAGCTGACCGCGACGGCCGGCAGCTGGGCCGGCAGCGGCACGATCACCTACGCCTACCAGTGGTACCGCTGCACGAGCAGCGGCTCCCACTGCAGCTCGATCCACGGCGCGACCACAGGCCGCTACACCGAAGTCGCGGCCGACATCGGCCACACGATCGGCCTCACCGTCCGGGCAACCGACTCGACCGGCACCACACCCGCCTACGCCCCGCTCGCCGGGCTCGTCGCCGCAGCGGGCTCGGCGCTCAGCCCAGCGACGCAGCCGACCCTCGCCGGGACGGTGACCTCCGGCGCCGTCCTGACGGTGACACCCGGTACGTGGTCGGGCTCGCCGACCGCGTTCACGTACACCTGGCTGCGGTGCAACCCGAACGGCCGCGTGTGCACGGCGATCGCCGGCGCGACGACGGCGAGCTACACGCTCACGACCGACGACTCCGGCCACACGATCGTCGCCACGGTCGACGCCACCGCCGGCACGGCCACGCAGGCCGTGCTGACGGTGGCGTCCGCCGTCGTTCCGTAGCCGGACGTTCCTACGAACGCGACCCGAGTGTCGCGTCGAACGTCTTCGACTGGCGCCCGCGCAGCACCGTGATCGACAGCTTGTCGCCCGGCTTGCGCCCGGCGATGATCGCGCGCAACTGCGCGGCCGTCGCGACCTTGGCGCCGTCGACGGCGGTGATCACGTCGCCCGCCTTCAGACCGGCGTTCTTGGCGGCGCTGCCCGTCTCGACCGATCCGACGGACACGCCGTTCCCGTTCGGGGCGGTCGAGACGGAGACTCCGAGGAGGGCGTGCTGGGCCTTGCCCGTGGCGATCAGCTGTGCGGCGATCGACTGCACCATGTTGGACGGAACGGCGAAGCCGACGCCGTCGCTGGCGCCCGACTGGCTCTGGATCTGCGACGTGATCCCGATCACCTTCCCGTTCATGTCGAGCAGCGGGCCGCCGGAGTTACCGTGATTGATCGCCGCATCGGTCTGGATTGCACCTTCGATCGGCGTCGAGTCCGGCGCCTGGATCTCGCGGTTGACGGCGCTGACGATGCCGCTCGTCACGGTGCCGTCGAGGCCGAACGGGTTGCCGATCGCGACGACGCCGTCGCCGACGGCGACCTTGCTGGAGTCGGCGAGGACGAGCGGAACGAGCTTCGACGCGGGCGCGTCCACATGCAGCACCGCGATGTCGGTCGAGGGATCCGCGCCGACGACGGTCGCCTTGTAGGTCGAGCCGTCGGAGAACTTCACCGACACCGAGCTCGCGCCGGCGACGACGTGCTGATTCGTGACGATGTCGCCCTTGGTGTCGTAGACGAAGCCGCTCCCTTCGGCCTGGCTCGAAGGCTGGCCGCTGCCGTAGGGGAACGGCGCTGCGCCGCCGGCTGCGAGGGTCGCGTCCACCTCGACGACGCTCGGACCGTCGGTCTTCGCGACCTGACCGACCGACAGCGCCCCGACGGCGACGTTTGCGACGTTGGTCGCGGCGGGGGTCACGACCGTGGTCGTGCGAGAGGTGTTGTGCGTGAGCGCGACGACTCCGGCGCCGGCACCTCCGCCGGCGAGCGTCGCGGTCGCCAGCATGGCGACGAGGCGATTTCTGTTACTGGGCATACGGTTCTCGTCCTCCTCGTGCTCGATGTCTTCTCTCAGGAGACCACACGCCTCTATGTCGCGGCTGAGGGGGACCTAGGAAGAACCGAAGAAGGCAGAGTGTGCGCGTGTTCTCGCTGCCCCCCGCCTTCGTGCACCACGACTTCCGGCGTCTGTGGTCGTCCATGCTCTGCTCGGGACTGGCGACGCAGATGGCAGCCGTTGCCGTCGGGTGGCAAGTGTATGCGATCCACCACAGCGCCTTCGACCTCGGCCTCGTCGGGCTCGCCGAATTCGCACCGGTGCCGCTGCTCGCGCTCCCCGCCGGCCAGATCGCGGACCGGCTCCCGCGCGTCGGCGTCGTGATCGTCTGGGGGTTCGCCGAAGCCGTCGTCACCGGGCTGCTGCTCGTCGTCACGATCCACGGCGCCCACCGGCTGTGGCAGTTCCTCGCGCTGGCGGCGGCGACGGGGGCAATGGCCGCCTTCGGTAATCCGGCCAACCGATCGTTGACCCCGGAGCTCGTGCCGACCCACCTGCTGCCCGGTGCGCTCGCGCTTCGCTCGATCGCCGGGCAGAGCTCGACGATCGCCGGGCCGGCGATCGGCGGCCTGCTCTTCGCGATTCGCCCGGAGGCCGTCTATTCGACCGGCATCGTCCTGCTCGTCCTGTCGTCGCTGATCCTGCTGCCCGTGGAGCGCCCGGAGGCGCTCGTGCGCAGCGGCCCGGCGCCGCCGCGGCTCGACAGCCTGCTCCGGGGCATCAACTTCATCCGCGCGACGCCGGTCCTCCTGGGAGCGATCACGCTCGACCTGTTCGCCGTGCTGCTCGGCGGGGCGGTGGCGCTGCTGCCCCTCTATGCGCGCTCGATCCTGCACACCGGTCCGCTCGGCCTCGGCATCCTGCGCAGCTCGATCGCGGTCGGCGCCCTGGTCGCCGGCGTCCGGATTGCGCGCAGGCCGCTCGGCGGCCGGGCCGGGCACACGCTCCTGATCGCCGTCGGCGTCTTCGGCCTGAGCATGGTCGTGTTCGGGCTGTCGCGCTGGTTTCTCCTCTCGGCGGTCGCGCTCGCAGTCAGCGGGTTCGTCGACATGATCTCGATGAACATCCGGTCGACCACCGTCGCCATCGCGACGCCGAACAACGTGCGCGGGCGTGTGAACGCCGTCGAGAGCGTGTTCGTCGGCGCATCGAACGAGCTCGGCGCCTTCGAGTCGGGGGCGGCTGCGGCGCTCGTCGGGGCGGTGCCGGCCGTCGTCGCCGGCGGGGTGTTGACCATGCTGCTCGCGCTCGTGTGGCCGAAGCTCTTCCCGGCCCTCGCGCGCGTCGACCGGCTGGCTGATCTGAGCCCGTCAGCCGCCGGTCTTGGAAAAGTGCTGCCAGTCGGGCGAGCCGGCCCACCGGCCGCCCCAGAACCAACCGACTGACGCGAATGCGCGCACCAGGACCCCGCCGGGCAGCGCCATCCCGCGCCGGTAACGCGAACGATCGAGGTAGCTCCGGCCCGCCGGAGGCAGCACGCGGCCGCCCGCGAGATAGGGGTTCTCGACCGTGTTCACGTCGATCGCCTCGCCGTAGGCGTGCACCGACCAGCTCGGGGGCCCGGACGCAACGGCGTGGCGACAGTTGAAGGCCGAGGTGTTGTCGGCGGCCATCGAGCGGGCGTCACTGCCGCCGTAGCGAGCGACGGGCCGCATGCGGCGAATCGGAAAACGCGCGACGTAGAGGCGTCGGAACACCGTCTCGGCGTCGGCGACGACGCGCCTGTTGACGACGAGCGCGCCGGTGTGCGCGCGGCCGTCGAACCCGACGTAGGAGACGTGCACGAGCCGGAGCTCGGCTGGCCCGACCGGACAGCCCGGACGCCACGACCCACCGAGTTGCGCGGCGGTGACAGGCGCCGTCGAGGCGTGAAACGGCGGCAGAACGACCACTGCGCCCCGCAGCGTACTCTTCGACCCCGATGCTGATCCTCGCGCTCGCCCTGGCATTCGCCTGCCCGCAGAAGATCCAGGTGGTTGCGCCAACAGCCCATTCGACGGTGGCTGCACTCTCGGTGCGCGAGTGCGGCCGGCTCGTCCTCGGCCCGTGGCGCGCCCGCGTCGGACGCAGCGGCGTCTCGGCCCATCATGTGGAGGGTGACGGCACGACGCCGTCCGGCACCTTCGTGATCGGGCCGACGATCTACGGCGTCGGACGAAACCCCGGTGTGAAGCTCAACTACCACCGGCTTGCCTGCGGCGACTGGTGGGACGAGGACCCCGCCTCGCCGACCTACAACAGCTTCCGGCACGTCGCCTGCGGTACCGACCCACCCTTCGGCGGGGCGAGCGAGCCGCTGTGGCGCGACACGGTCGCCTACCGGGCGCTCGCGGTGATCCAGTACAACGTCGGGCCCGTCGTCCCGGGCCGGGGCAGCGGCATCTTCCTGCACGTCACGACCGGCCACTCGACCAACGGCTGCGTCTCTCTGGCCGCGCCGCACCTGCTCGAGCTCCTCCGGCGCCTCGTCCCCGGCGCGACGATCTCGATCCGTACTGCATAATTTGCATCTGTATGTATAGTTCGCAGAGATGCGGACTGCTGCAATCCTCGGTTGCGCCGGCTACGCCGGTCAAGAGACGCTCGACCGCGTGCTCGCGCACCCGGAGCTCGAGCTCCTCGCGCTCGGGTCGGACTCGCTCGCCGGACAGCCTGCGTTCGCCCTCGATCCGCGGCTCGACGGCTCGCTGCCTGCCTTCGTCGCCAACACTGCAGCGGCCGCGAGCGGCGCCGACGTCCTCTTTCTCTGCCTGGAGAACGACGAAGCGGCTGCGTTCGCGCCGCCCGCCGGCACCGTGGTCGTCGACCTCTCGGGCTCCCACCGGCTCGCCGACGACGAGCTCGCGCGCGCCTGGTACGGCACGGCACCGGGGGCCTGGAGCTACGGGCTGCCGGAGCTCTTCGCCCCGCAGGGCCCGCTGATTGCGAACCCCGGTTGCTACGCCACTGCCGCGCTGCTCGCCCTCGCCCCGCTCACCGGGTCGATCTCGAGGGCGATCGTCGACGCGAAGTCCGGCGTCTCGGGCGCCGGCAAGTCACTGAAAGCCTCCTCGCACGCGGGCTTCGTGCTTGAGAACCTGTCGGCATATGCGGTCGGCGCACACCGGCACGCACCGGAGATCGCGCAGCAGCTCGGCTTCGCCGTCTGCTTCGTACCGCACCTGCTGCCCGTGCGCCGCGGCCTGCTCGCCACCTGTTACGTCCAGACCGACGCCGACGTGCGGTCGCTGCTCGAGGACACCTATGCAGCAAGCGCGGTGGTGCGCGTCCTCCCCGAAGGCATCACGCCTGAGCTCACGCGCGTGCAGAGCACAGACGCGGCCGAGATCGGCGTCTTCGCCGACGGCGCGACCGGTACGACGATCGTGATCTGCGCCCTGGACAACCTCGGCAAGGGCGCCGCGGGGCAGGCGGTGCAGAACGCGAACCTCGCGCTCGGCCTCGACGAGACGGCCGGGCTGCGGCTGAGCGGGGTGCTGGTATGAGCCGTAGGCTTGACGGAGGCTCACAGGGAGCGGAGGCGCCGGCTTGGCCGGTGCCGGAGCGGAGAGTCATAGGGCAGCCGAAGGTTGCCCTATGAGCCGTAGGCTCGACGGAGGCTCACAGGTAGCGGAGGCGCCGGCTTGGCCGGTGCCGGAGCGGAGAGTCATAGGGCAGCCGAAGGTAGCCCGATGAGCGTCACAGCCGCGGCCGGCTTCGTCGCAGCGGGCGTGCATGCGCGCATTCGCAAGGAGAAGCTCGACCTGGCGCTGCTGCGCTCGGTGACCCCGGCGACCGGCGCCGCGCTGTGGACCCAGAACCGCGTGCTCGCTGCGCCGGTGGTCGTTTCGAAGCGGCATCTCGAGCTCGCAGAGCCGCAGGCGATCGTGATCAACTCCGGCGTCGCGAACGCGGCCACGGGCGAGCAGGGCATTGCCGACGCGGTCGCGACCGCCGAGCACGCCGCGGCCCTGCTCGGCCTCGCGCCTGAGCAGGTGATCGTGCTCTCGACCGGCGTGATCGGCGCGCCGTTGCCGATGGAGCGCGTGCTCGCCGGCGTCGCTGCGGCTGCAGCCGCGCTCTCCGAGGACGGCGGCACGGACGCCGCCGAGGCGATCCTCACCACCGACACGCACGCCAAGCGGGCCGTCGCGCACGGCGCAGGCTTCACCGTCGGAGGCATGGCCAAGGGCTCGGGGATGATCCATCCCAACCTCGCGACGATGCTCGCCGTCGTCACGACCGACTATCCCCTCGAGCGCGGCGAGGCGATCGACTTCCTCCGGCCCGCTGTCGAATCGAGCTTCAACGCGATCACGGTCGACGGCGAGTGCTCGACGAACGACGCCGTCGTGCTGCTCTCGTCGGGCGCGGCGCCGGTCGACCGGACGCCCGCGACCGACGAGGCGTTCGCCGCCGCTCTGCGCACTGTGTGCGCCGACCTGTCGCACCAGATCGTCGCCGACGGCGAGGGCGCGACACTGATCGCCGAGATCTCGGTCAGCGGCGCGACGAGCACTGCCGAGGCGAAAGCGATCGCCCAGCGGATCGCGACCTCCCCGCTCGTCAAGACCGCGCTGTTCGGTCACGACGCGAACTGGGGCCGCGTACTGATGGCCGCGGGCAGCGCGCCGTACAACGGCGGCTACGCCGACATCGATCCCGACCGCGCGACACTCCGCTACAACGACACGGTCGTTCTCGACCGCGGTTCTCCCACCAACGTCGAGCCGGACGTGTCGGGGCCGAGCTGCACGATCGCCCTCGATCTCGGCCTCGGCGACGGAAGCGCGACGTATCTGACGAGCGACCTCTCCTACGACTACGTGCGCATCAACGCGGAGTACCGCTCATGACGCGGCTCGTGGTCAAGGTCGGCGGCGCGGTCGCCGCCAGCTCGGCCGACCGGATCATGGGCCTGCGCGAGGAGGGGCACCAGGTCGTCGTCGTGCACGGTGCAGGGCCGCAGATCACCGACGAGATGGTCCGGCGCGGCATCCCGGTCGAGTTCGTGAACGGCCGCCGGCGCACGTCGCTCGCAGCGCTCGAGGTCGTGCGCGAGTCGATGCAGCAGGTCAACGCTGCTCTCTGCGCGGCGCTCGGCGACCTCGCAGCGCCGGTGTTCGGCGACGAGGCCGGCCTGCTCGCGGTGCCGGTCCCGCCGCTCGGCTGGGTCGGCGACCCGCTGCCGTGCCGGCCCGAGCAGATCCTGACGGCGATCGCCGCAGGGAAGATTCCGGTCGTCGCGCCGATCGCCGTCGGGCCGTTGAACGTGAACGCCGACGATGCGGCCGCCGCACTCGCGCTCGGGCTCGGTGCACGGCGCCTCGTCTTCCTGACCGACGTGGCCGGCTTGTACGTCGGCGACGAGGTGCTCGACGCGATCGACGTCGGCCGCGCAACCCGGATGCTCGCTGCGGGCGAGTTCGACGGCGGCATCGTGCCGAAGTTGAGGGCGGCCGCGCTGGCGGCCGGCAGCGGCATCAAGGCCGAGATCGGACGCACGGCGGTGGTGGCATGACGGTGGTGTCATGACGCAGCTCGCCTCGCTCACCAAGCTCCTTCCCACCTACGCGCGCCTCGACGTGACGTTCACCGACGGCGAGGGCTCGTACTTGATCGATGCCGAGGGGAAGCGCTACCTCGACCTGTTCGCCGGCATTGCCGTCGTCGGGCTGGGACACCGGCACCCCGCCCCGCTTGCCGCCGCGCAGGCGCAGCTCGAACGGCTCTGGCACGTGTCGAACCTCTACTTCACGGAGCCGATGCAGGAGCTCGCGCAGAAGCTCTCAGACCGCTTCGGCGGCTCGCAGGCGTTCTTCTGCAACTCCGGCGCCGAGTCGATCGAGGCCGCGCTCAAGTGGGCGCGCAAGGCGACCGGGCGCAGCGAGATCGTCGCGCTCGAGGGGTCGTTCCACGGACGGACGTTCGGCGCCCTTTCGGTCACCGGCCAGCCGGAAAAGCGCGCAGCGTTCGAGCCGCTCGTGCCGGGTGCGGTTTTCGCGACCCAGGAGACGCTCGCCGACCACGTGGGCCCGCAGACCGCCGCAATCCTGCTCGAGCCGGTGCAGGGCGAGGGCGGCGTGCATCCGCTCTCCCCCGCCGTGCTCGCGCAGGCGCGTGCGCTCGCCGACCGCCACGGTGCGCTGCTGATCCTGGACGAGGTGCAGACCGGCGTCGGGCGCAGCGGCGAGTTCTTCGCCTGGCAGCGCCTGGGTGTGAAGCCGCACGCCGTGACACTCGCGAAGGGCCTCGCGAACGGCCTGCCGATCGGGGCGCTGCTCGTCGCAGACGACGCGCCGACCGGCTTCGAGCCGGGCGACCACGCCTCGACCTTCGGCGGGAACCCGGTCGCCTGCGCCGCGGCCTGCGCCGTCGTCGACACCGTCGACGACGCGCTCCTCGAGCATGTCCGCTCGATCTCGGATCTCCTCGCCGCCGGTCTGTCGCAGTTCGGCGAGGTGCGAGGGCTCGGCCTGCTGCTCGCGGTCGAGCTCGACACGCCCGCCTGGCCCGTCGTCGAGGCGGCCCTCGAGCACGGGCTCGTGCTCGGCAGCGCAGGCGAGCGCACGCTGCGCCTGACGCCGCCGCTGACCATTTCGGCCTCCGAGGTCGCCCAGGCGATCACGCTCCTCACGGAGGTGCTGGCGTGACGACGAAGTTCGAGCGCCAGGGAACGATCCTGCGCCTCGTGCAGCACCAGCCCCTCTCGACCCAGGCCGAGGTTGCCGAGGCACTCCACGCGAGTGGCATCGAAGCCGTCCAGGCGACGGTCTCGCGTGACATCACACAGCTCGGCCTCGTCAAGGTGCGGAACGCCGAGGGTCGGCTCGTCTACGCGCTGCCGGGCGCCGCAGACCTGCGGCGGCTGGACGAGCTGACCTCGGCGCTTCGCAGATGGGCCGGCGGTTTCACCCCCGCCGGCAACCTCTGCGTGATCGTGACCCCTCGTGGCTTCGCGGCGGCGCTCGCCGACGCGATCGACGCCGCCGACCTCGACGCGGTGGCGGGGACAATCGCCGGCGACAACACCGTCTTCGTCGCCGCACGCGACGGCCTCACCGGCAGCGAGCTCGCCCAGGAGCTGCGCGGCCACCTCGACGCCGACAGCGGCTCGGTGGAGCAGCCCACGAACGCCGGCTACGCCGGAGCCGAGGCATGACGGTCCGCGACGAGACGACGAACGTCATCCTCGGCGCGCTGCCGGTGGGCGAGCGCGTCGGCATCGCCTTCTCGGGCGGGCTCGACACGAGCTGCGCGCTCGCCTGGATGCGCGAGAACGGCGCGATCCCCTACGCCTTCACTGCCGACCTCGGGCAGCAGGACGAGCCCGACATCGACGCGGTTCCCGCAAAGGCACGCGTGTACGGCGCCGAAGACGCCGTGCTCGTCGACTGCAAGGACGCGCTCGCGCGCGAGGGGCTCGTCGCCCTGCAGTGCGGTGCGTTCCACATTCAGACCGCCGGCAGGCGCTACTTCAACACGACGCCGCTCGGCCGGGCGATCACCGGAACGAAGCTCGTGCAGGCGATGGCCGGGCACGGTGTCGACATCTGGGGCGACGGCTCGACCTACAAGGGCAACGACATCGAGCGCTTCTACCGCTACGGCCTGCTCGTGAACGAGCACCTGCGCATCTACAAGCCGTGGCTCGACAGCGCGTTCGTGGACGAGCTCGGCGGCCGCAAGGAGATGAGCGAGTGGCTTGCCGAACGCGGTCTCCCGCACGGCATGTCGGCCGAGAAGGCCTACTCGACCGACGCGAACATGCTCGGGGCGACGCACGAGGCGAAGGACCTCGAGCTGCTCGAGACGTCGATGAAGATCGTCGAGCCGATCATGGGCGTCGCCCACTGGAACCCGGAGCTTGCGATCGAGCCGGAGACCGTGACGATCGCTTTCGAGCGGGGCGTCCCGGTCGCAATCGACGGGGTCTCGCTCGACGATCCGGTCGAGTTGATCCTCGCCGCGAACGCGATCGGCGGGCGCCACGGGCTCGGGATGTCCGACCAGATCGAAAACCGCATCATCGAGGCAAAGAGCCGCGGGATCTACGAGGCGCCGGGGATGGCGCTGCTGCACATCGCCTACGAGCGCCTGCTGAGCGCGATCCACAACGAGGCGACACTCGAACGCTATGCCGAGGAGGGCCGCCGGCTCGGGCGGCTGCTCTACGAGGGCCGCTGGTTCGACGTGCAGGCGCTGATGCTGCGGGACGCATTGCAGCGGTGGGTCGCTGCCGCCGTCAGTGGTGAGGTGACGATCGAGCTGCGGCGCGGCGACGACTACACGATCCTCGACACGCGCGGCGACACGTTCAGCTACGGCCCGGAGCGTCTGAGCATGGAGCGGAGCGCCACGGCGTTCACGGCCGCCGACCGCATCGGCCAGCTGGCGGTGAAGATCAACGACATCACCGACGCGCGCAGGATGCTCGACACCCTCGGGTGGACGATTTGAGTCCCCTCTGGTCGGGCCGGGTCGGCGACACGCACCTCGCGCCCGAGGTGTGGGACTTCCTGCACGCCCACGACTCGGAGCTGCTCCCGTACGACATCCAGGGAACACTGCTGCACGCCCGTCGGCTGCACGCCGCCGGCATCCTCGACGGCGACGAGCTGGCCGAAGTGACCGAGAAGCTCGCCGCGATCGAACAGGTCGACCCCACCGACGAGGACGTCCACTCGTCGATCGAGCGGCAGCTCGGCGCGGTCGGGCGCAAGATCCACGCCGGCCGGTCGCGCAACGACCAGGTCGCCGCTGCGTTCCGCCTCTACGTGGTCGACGCCTGTGCGGGTGCCGATGCCGCGCTCACGAGCTTCGCGCAGGCGATCCTCGCCCGCGCCGAGACGGAGGCCGACACGCCGATGCCCGGCTACACGCACCTCCAGCGGGCACAGCCGGTGACACTCGGGCACCACCTGCTCGCCTGGGTCGAGATGCTCGAGCGTGATCGCGCGCGGTTCGCCTTCGCGGCAGCACAGGCCGCGCCGTCGCCACTCGGCGCCGGCGCGCTCGCGGGCTCCACACTGCCGCTGCCCCCGCCGCCGAACCCGATGCGCAACTCGATCGACGCGGTCGCAGACCGCGACTTCGCGCTCGACTACCTCTACGCGAGCGCGGTCCTCTTCACACACCTCTCGCGGATCGGGGAGGAGCTCGTGCTCTGGACGACGAGTGAGTTCGGTTTCGCACGGCTGCCCGAGGAGGCCGCAACCGGGTCGTCGATCATGCCGCAGAAGCTGAACCCCGACGTCGCCGAGCTCGCACGCGGCAAGGCCGGGACCGCAATCGGCCGCCTCGTCTCGCTGCTCGTGGTCGTCAAGTCCCTCCCGCTCGCGTACAACCGCGACCTGCAACAGGACAAGCCGCCGGTGTTTACTGCCCGCGCCGACATCGCGGGCGCACTCGGCGCGCTGACGGTGCTCGTTTCCGGGCTCGCGTTCGACCACGGTCGACTCGCCGCGGCCGCCTCCGACCCGCAGCTGCGCGCCACGGATGCCGCCGAGGCGCTCGTCGCCCAAGGCGTTCCATTCCGGGACGCGCACGAGCAGGTCGCCGCGCAGGTACGTGCCGGAACGTTCGAGGCCCCGCCTGCCGGAACCCGGCTCGGCGACGTCGCCGCCGCTGTGGCGGCGGCGAAGGAGCGGTGGTCGTGACCACGCCGCTGTCCGTGTCGCTCACGGGACGCGACCTGCTGCGGGTCTCCGATCTCGTCCCGGCGGAGGCAGAGGCGATTCTCGACCTCGCGGTGGTGCTGAAGGCAGAGCCGAGACGGTTGCAGGCGCCCGGCAGCACGCTCGGGCTCTACTTCGCCAAGCATTCCACCCGCACGCGCGTTTCGTTTTCGGTCGCGATGGCGCACCTCGGCGGTACCGCGATCGCGCTGAGCCCGGAGGAGCTGCAGATCTCACGCGGCGAGTCACTGCCGGACACCGCCCGCGCGCTTTCGCGCTACGTCGACGCTCTCGCCGTGCGCACGCATGCGCACGAGGAGCTCGAGGCGTGGGCGAAGTGGGCGTCGGTGCCGGTGATCAACGCGCTGACCGCCGATGAGCATCCGTGCCAGGCGCTCGCCGATGCGCTCACGATTCGCGACCGGATCGGCAGCCTCGACGGCGTTCAGGTGGCGTGGGTCGGCGACGGCTCGAATGTGCTCGTGTCGCTCGCGGCCCTCGGGAAGCTCCTCGGCTACGACGTCGTCTCGTCCTGCCCGCCCGGGTACGAAGCGCCGGGCGTGCCCAACGTGGTCGATCCGCGTGAGGCGGTGCGCGGCGCCAACGTGGTCGTCACCGACACGTGGATCAGCATGGGTCAGGAGCATGAGCGGGTGCAGCGGCTTCTCGACCTCGAGCGCTACCGGCTCGACGGCACGCTGCTCGCGCTCGCCTCGCCCGACGCGTTCGTGATGCACTGCCTCCCCGCGCACGCAGGCGAGGAGATCACCGCCGACCTGCTCTACGGCGACCGGTCGGCGATCTGGGACGAGGCTGAAAATCGCCTCCATGTGCAGAAGGCGCTGCTCGCGCTGCTACTCGGCGTCTAATGCCCACGGCCCCGCGGGCCGATACAGGGCACGTGGAAGCCGCTTCGAGCCCCCAGCCGACACCAGCACTGCGCCTTGGCGAGCTGCTCGTCGCTGGCGGTCACGCCACCCAGGAGCACGTCGACCAGGCGCTCGAGCTCCAGCCGGTGCTGCGAAAGCGGCTCGGTGACATCCTCGTCGAGAAGCGCTGGGCGACGCCGCGCTCGATCGCCGAGGCACTGGCGCTGCAGTACGGCCTCGAGTTCGTCGACCTGGCGCAGGTCGCCGTCGACCCGCACGTCGCAGAGCTTCTGCAAGAAGGCTTCGCACACCGGCATCAGGCGCTCCCGGTTCGCTACCTGGGCAACGACCTCGTGCAGGTCGCGGTCGCCGACCCGACGGACCTCAACACAACCGACGAGCTACGCCTGGCGCTCGGGCTCAACTGCAGCGTCGCTGTGGCCGATGCCGCCGCTCTCGAGGCCACGATCGCGCGCACGTACCGGGTCGTGATCTCGGTGACCGAGGTTGGGCCGGACGAGCCGGAGCCCGACGACGAGTCCGTCGCCGAAGGAGCGCTCGACCTCGTCAACGCGCTGATCGGCCGCGCGGTGAACAGGGGCGCCTCCGACGTGCACCTCAACCCCCAGCCCCGTGATGTGCTCGTACGCTTTCGCATCGACGGCGTGCTGCGCGACGACGCTCCGCTCGACAAGCGGTTGCAAACTGCGGTCGCCGCTCGGGTCAAGGTGATGGCGCAGCTCGACATCGCGGAGAAGCGGTTGCCGCAAGACGGGTCGTTCGTCGTCTACATCGACGGGGCGGCGGTGGACGTACGCGTTGCGGTCCTGCCGACCAAGCACGGCGAGCAGGTCGTGCTCCGTGTGTTGCAGCGGGAGCAGAAGCTCGAGGTGCCCGAACTCGGCATGGGCAACGAGATGGAGAACATCTTCCTGCGTGCGATCGGGCAGCCGCACGGGGCCGTGTTCGTCTGCGGCCCGACCGGGTCGGGCAAGACCACCACGCTGTACGCTGCGCTCGACCGGCTGAACGACGGCGAGCGGTCGATCGCGACGATCGAGGACCCGGTGGAGTACCAGCTCCCCGGTGTGATGCAGACCGAGGTGAACAGCCGCATCGCGCTGACGTTCGCTCGCGGCCTGCGCACCATCCTGCGCGCCGACCCCGACGTGATCCTTGTCGGCGAGATCCGCGACGAGGAAACAGCGCAGATCGCGGTACAGGCGGCAATGACGGGGCACCTCGTCCTCTCGACTCTGCACACGAACGACGCCGCGAGTGCAATTGCGCGGATGCGCACGCTCGGCGTCGACTCCGATCTCCTCGCGGGCTCGATCAACTGCATCGTTTCGCAGCGTCTCGCGCGGCGCATCTGCCACCACTGCCGCGAGGCGTACGAGCCGTCGCCGGAACAGATCACCGAGATGAACCTCATCTCGGCCGGTTCCAGCCCGACGCTGTACCGGGCAGGAGGCTGCCTTCAGTGCGGCTCGACTGGCTACGCAGGGCGCGTCGCCCTGTACGAACTGATGCCCATCCACGGGCTCGGACGCGTTCTGCTCGACGGCTCGACGGAGGAGATCCTCAACGCGGCCGTCGCGGCGGGGATGCGGACCCTGCGCGAGGACGGCGTGCGCCTCGCACTCGCCGGCGTCACGACGTTCGATGAAGTCCGCCGGGTCACCGGCGACCGCCGGCTCGTCTAACGCCGACGCGTCCCCGGGACAGTCCCTGCCCCCCGCCCCGCCGGTCGGTGCCCCCCGGTCGGTGCCATGCCCCCGGTCGGTGCCAGGCACCCTCGGAAGTGCCACACACGCCTCGGAAGTGCCAGGCACCCTCGGAAGTGCCACACACGTGTGCCAAGAGTGGAAACTCTCGCCCCGGCGCCTTGCGAGTCGGACGATTCGCCGGCAAGCTCAACGAACTGGGGCGGGATGCCCCGGTCGGTGCCAGGCACCGACCGAAGTGCGGCAAGAGGCGCCGCGGAAAGCCACAAGTCGAACGCTCCGACCGAGAACCGATCCCGGCTCGCGCCGGCGCTGCCAAACGCCGGCTACGGCGACCCCAACCCCGCACGCTTCCAGACCGTCGCGGCTGACCCTGTCGTGCCTCGCGACGCCGGGTCTTGCGGGAAGGACGCCGGGTCTCGCGGGGACAGTTCGCTCTAGATGGTTGATCGGGAATTGTCGTTGTTGCGGGGAGGGTCTGTACCAAGCAGTGTGGTCGCCGCGACCGGGGTCAAGGCCGGTGGGCCTTGGCGGCGGGCGCACTGCGCCGTGTGCAGGCCCCCAGCCGCGACGTCGCTGAATTACCGATCAACTATCTAGATGGGCTTGCGCAGAAGTGTCGGGTTGCGCAGCGCGTGGAGCAGTGCACCGGCGACGAGCGCGACGGCTCCGGCAAGAACGAACACGTCGGCGAGGTTGAATGCGATGCCCCCGGCGACGATCGGGTTCGGCACACCGCCACGCCAGGCGAGCGCCGAGATGAGGTTGCCGAGTGCACCTGCGGCGGCGATGCCGCCTGCGACAGCGAGCCCGCGCGATGCGACCCGCGGCACGAGCGCAAAGATCGCCGCGCAGAGGAGGCCGGCGACCACGACGTAGCCGGGCCCGCGCGGATGACCGTAAACCGGCGCGCTCGCCTCCTCGGCGAGATCGAGCAGCAGAAGCGGCGCGGCGACGAGAGCGATCGTCCTCATTCGGCCCCCCAGATCAATGCCTTGTGGACCACGGTAGCGGTTGCGGCCCAGAGCACCGCGATCACGACGAACGCGGAGCGTCCGCCACCCGGCAGCGAAAACGTCAGGCCGACGATCGGCGTCCCGACGAGTATCAAGACGGCCGCCGCCATGTTCACGGCGCCGATTGCGGCGCCCGGCGCGTCGGGACGCGCCCGCGCCGCGCCCGTGAACGACGGGGCGAACGGAAGGCCGGCGGAGAACCCGACGAGCACAGCCGCGACGACCACGAGCGGCAACGGCTTTGCCACCGCGAGCCCTGCCATACCGACTCCGCCGAGCACGAACCCCGCAGCGATGATGCGCGGCCGATCGACGAATCGGCCGCCGAGCGGGCGCGAGACGACGCCGACCAGAAGCACGAGCCCGCCCGCCACGCCGGCCACCCGCTCTGAATCGCCGCCGGAGCGCTGCAGCAGGGTGACGACCCAGTTGCCGACGATGATCGACAGCCCGAACGAGGCAGCGTGCAGCGTGGCGAGCGGCAACAGCCGCCGGTCGAAGACGGTCGGCAGCCGGCGCGCGACCTGCGGGCGCGTCCTCGGCTCGGGCGCGAAGACGAGCACGACCGCCCCCGCAGTCGCGATCACCGCGGCCAGGACGAACGGCGCGCGCCACGACGCCCACAGGGGCACGAGGGCGAGGGCGAGCCCACCGGCCGCCATGCTCACCGCGCCGTAGACACCCTGCGCGACGGCCGAGCCGATGGTGGCGCGCACGTAGTCGCTACCGCCGACGAAAGCGCCGGCGGTGCCCAACCCGGCGACCGTCCGCATGCCGATCGCGAACGCAGCGTCGCGCGGGCCGAACGCGGCGGCGAACGACGCACCGGCCACGACGAGCAGGCCGACGCCGCCGACCGTACGGGCGTCGAACCGGTCGCAGAGCCGTCCGGCCGGAACCTGCATCGCGGCATGGGTGACGAAGAGGCCGGTCGTGAAGAGCCCGACGACACCAAGACCGACCCCGTAGGTGTGCGCGATCCGATCGGCGACGGCGCCGATGTTGGCGACGTTGAACCCCGGCGTGAACGCCAGGGCGATCCCGCCCGCAACTGCCCGCACCCGCACCCGCGCGACCCTATACGCGATCGGATCCAGCCCAGCGCGAAGGAGCTTCTAAGCCTTGCGCTTGCGCCGGTCGCGATAGGCGCGGGTCTTCTTGCGGTTGCCGCAGAGCTGCATCGAGCACCAGGTCGCCGAGCGGTTCGGCGAGTAGTCGTAGAACGACCAGCGGCAGTTGCGGCACGCCTTCAGCCGCCCGAAGCTCCCGTCCAGCATCGCGCCGAGTGCGGTCGCAAGCACATGGTCGATCGCGTCGCCCGCCGTTTCGACGCGCAGGCTCGCGTCGGCGGCGAACAGAAGCGACAAGCGCTCGGTCGCCTCGTTCAAAACGGAGAGCGCCGCGGGGTCGAGCGCGGCCCCGTTGTTCACGAGCGCGAGCGAACGCAGAGCCTCCCGGAGAGAGCGGGCGCGGCCGAGCTCTTCGCCGAGCCCGCGCTCCTCGAGCCACCCCTCCAGCCACTCCGTGCCATGCTCGAGGTCGACGCTGTTCAGAAACTGCTGCACCTCCCGCAGCGGTTCGGGGGCGGCCTTCGGCAGGTCGTAGCGCGGGCTCACGGTTTGTCCCACAGTCTAAACACCAGTAGAGTGCCCATACCGGTGTTCCAGACCGTCCGTCGCACCGTCTTCCCGCTCCGACTCGTCGCGGCCCGGCTCTCGAGCGGCGGCGAACGGCTCGTGCTCGTCGCGCTCGGCGTCGTCGCCGGCGCCGCGGTGCTCGCCGCGGTGCTCGCGGGCAGGCTCGTGATGCAGGACCGCGCACTGGCACTCGCGACCGCGCAGCTCGCCCCCGGCGACCGCGAGGTGCAGGTCGCCTGGAGCGGCGCGGTCGACGGCTTCGCCGCGCTCGACGCCAAGGTGACGCCCGTTGTTGAGGCGGTCACCGGCAAACGGCCGGCTGCTGCGATGCTCTTCCGCGAGGCGTCGATCCAGGGACGGCTCGTCAACCTGCGCGCCGCGAACAACCTCGGCCGGTACGTACGACTCGTCTCCGGCCACCTGCCGTCGGTCTGCGTGCCGTCGCACTGCGAGGTGCTGCGCCTGAAGGGCACGGGCCCGATCCCATCGACCAAGGCGCTGCACCTGATCGAGGTCGGCCGCGCGGTGTTGAAGCCCGACGCGCCCTTCGCCCCATTCGTACTGCCGGCGCCGCCAACCGAGCTCATCGCGCGCGCAGTCCGCTACCACACCCCTCAGCCGTCGCCCGTCGTGATCGCAAACGGCGTGGCCGGGCTCTCGCGAACACTCGAGCTGCAGACGTTCTACCGCTCGTACGCCTGGTTTGTGCCGATCGGCTCCGGCGACGTGCATCCGTGGTCGATCGGTGCCTTCACGCGGCAGATGCGGCAGCTCACGGCGCAGATCGACTCGACCTCGGACGCATTTCAGGTGACGGCGCCGACCGATACGCTGACCGCGGCCGCGAGCTCGTCCCAGGTCGCGGCGCGGCGTCTTCTGCTGCTCGGCGGCGAAGGCGGAGCGCTTCTGCTCGCCTTCACGATCCTGGCGGCCGCCGCGCTACGCCGAGACGTCATCGACGCGCGCCGACGTCTCACCTGGTTCGGCGCTCGCCGGTTCCAGGTGGAGCTGTTCACGCTCGCCGAGTCGTTCGCGCTCGCGGGAGCCGGGACGATCGCGGGCTGGGTGCTCGGCGGTGCCGTGGCGGCGTACGTCGCCACACGGGCGGGCTCTCCGGCCGGAGCCGTCGTCTCGCACGCGCTCCTGGCACCAGGTGGGATCGCCGCGGCGGCAGGTGTCGTGGTCGTCGCAGGTCTTATCCTCTACACGGCGGTTCGCGCGCCTGCGCTGCAGCTCGGCCGGCTCACGTTCACACCGCTCGATGCGACCGCTGCGGCCGCGATCGCCGTCGTGCTCGTCGGCTGGGCACGCGGATCGGTCGACACATCGGGCCTCGCCGCCGGCAACGGAACAGGCGTGTTCCTCCTCCTCGTGCCGGCGCTCGTTGTCTTCTCCGCCGCGGTCGTATCGGCTCGGCTGCTCGCACCCGCTCTGCGCCTGCTCGGCCGCGCCGGCCGGCGCGGCCCGATCTCGCTGCGTCTTGCCGCCGCCTCGCTCGCTCGAAACCCCGGCCATGCCGCGATCGCAGCGACGTTCCTCGTCGCCAGCCTCGGCCTCGCCCTGTTCGCGATCGCGTACCGCTCCACCCTCGTCGCCGGCCAGCACGACGAGGCGGCGTTCGCGGTGCCGGCCTCGTATCTGATCTCGGAGGACCTTTCGCAGCTCGTGCCGGTGCTGCACGGCGCTCCGGCAAAGGAGCTCCCCGCGACGCCCACGCCGGCGATTCGCCTGTCCGGAAACGTTCCCTCCGGAACAACGTTCACGTTCCTGGCACTCCCCGGCGGTTCGCTGCCGACCGTGCACGGCTGGCGCGCCGACTTCTCACCCGAGCCGCTCGCGACACTCGGTGCACGGCTCGTCGCGGGCCCGGCCCGGTTGCGCCTGCAAGCGCTGCCGCCGGGCCGGCAGTTCACGCTACCGGTGTCCGCGACCGGTGACGACGTGGGCGTTCGGGCCTTCTTCCGCTCGCGCCTCGGTGACTACGTCGCCGTGCCGCTCGGCCGGACCCGAGCCGGGCAGCGGGTGGTGCTGCGCGGGCGAGTCCCGTTCCGGCACGCGACCCTTGCGGAGCTCGAGCTCGACATCCTGAACAACGGGCGCCTCACTGCGAACGGCGGCACCGGCATCCAGCCGAGCGCCAGGGGAATCCTCCACCTCGGTACGGCGCGCGTGAACGGCGCGCCGCTCGACCGGGCCTTCGCGCGCTGGACCGGCACCGGCGGCGTGGGCGGAGCGCCGGCGAAGCTCGGCTACCTCCTGACGCCCGACCGGACGGGAACCTTCCGTCCGGTGCAGCCGACCGACGGCGTGCCCCTGCCCATCCTCGCAACCCCCGGGGTGGCCGCCGGAGCGGGCCCGCACGGCATCGTTCCTCTCGACATCGAGGGCGAGACCGTACCGGGGCGCATCGTCGCCGTCGTGCAGCGCTTCCCGTCGATCGTGGGTGACGCGGTCGTTGCGGACGTGGTGCAGGGAGGCACCCGTCTCGACACGCTTTCCCCGGGGCTCGGAACGATCGACGAGCTGTGGCTCGACAGCGCCACCGCGCCGCACGTGCCCCAGGTGACTGTGGTATCGCACTCCGGCACGCTCGCCCGTCTGCAGGAGGACCCGCTTGCCCGGGGCGCGCTGCTCACGCTTGCCGGCACGGCCGCGGTGGCACTGTTGCTGGCGCTCGTCGGCCTCCTGCTCGCCGTCGTCGGCGACGTTCGCGACGACCGGGGAGAGTTGTTCGACCTCGAGGCGCAGGGGGCTGCACCGGCCACGATCCGCGCCCATCTGCGCCTACGGGCTCTGCTCATCGCCGTCTTCGGCATCGCAGGCGGTGTGGCGCTCGGCGGGATCCTCTCGGCGCTCGTGATCTCGATCGTCTCCGTGACCGCCGGCGCCACTGAGCCGGACCCGCCGCTACGGCTCGTGCTCAACCTGCCGTTGTTCGCACTCGCAGCGCTCGTCTACGCCGTGCTCGCGGCCCTGCTCGTCGGTGCGGCGACGCGCCTCGGCGGGCGAGCACCTGCACGCGCAGCAGAGGTTGCCCTATGAGCCGTAGACTCGACGGAGGCTCACAGGTGGCGGAGGCGCCGGCTTCGCCGGTGCCGGAGCGGAGAGTCATAGGGCAGCCGAAGGTTGCCCGATGAGCCGTAGGCTCGACGGAGGCTCACAGGTAGCGGAGGCGCCGGCTTGGCCGGCGCCGAAGCGGAGCGCTGCAATCGAATTGAAGGACGTGTTCCGCGTCCATTCGACGCCGGAGGGCGACGCGGCCGCGCTCCAGGGTCTCTCGCTCCAGGTCTCGAGCGGCGAGGTGCTGGCGGTGCTCGGCCCGAGCGGGTCGGGAAAGTCGACGCTCTTGCGGTTGCTCGCCGGGCTCGACCGGCCGTCGGCGGGCACCGTGCTCGTCTACGGAGAGGACATCGGCAAGGCGACGCCGCGGCGGCGCTCCCGTTACCGCTCGGCGCTGCTCGGCTACGCCGACCAGCACTACAGCCGCGCGCTCGCGCCGGAGCTCTCCGCACGAGAGCTCGTTGCTGTACAGCTCGGCCTGCGAGGAGCGCCCCGCTCCGACCGGCTGCGGCGGGCCGACGAACTGCTCGAGCGCGTCGGGCTGGCCGACAAGCGTGGGCGGCGGCCGGGGCAGCTCTCGGGAGGCGAGCAGCAGCGCGTCGCGCTCTGCGCCGCCCTCGCCCACCGTCCGAGGATCTTGCTCGCGGACGAGCCGACCGGCGAGCTCGACACCGCGACAGCGGCCCAGGTGTACGACATGCTTGCCGACCTCGTGCGCGAGCACCGCTGCACGACGGTGCTCGTGAGCCACGACCCGGAGTCCGCGCGGATCGCGGACCGGATCGTGCGAATCCGTGACGGACGCGTAGCCGAGGAGTGGTCGCGCGAGGCTGAGGAGGCGGGCGCGATCGTCGTCGGTCGAGGCGGGTGGTTGCGACTGCCCGAAGAGCTGTTGCTGCGCGCAGGGATCGGCGCACGCGCGACTGCGCAGTACGAGGACGGCGCGGTGTTGGTCAAACCTGTCGGCGACGGCGCCCCACCGGTCTCCGACACCGAACCGGTGCCGGACTCCCCTGCGGAGAGCCGCGTCGTCGTCCGGGCGGCCGGATTGCGCAAGTCCTACGGCGCCACCGGGGTGCTCCACGGGATCGACCTCGAGTTGCGCTCCGGAGCGTTGTGTGCGATCACCGGCCCGTCGGGCTCGGGGAAGACCACCTTGCTGCACCTGCTGGCAGGCCTCGAGGTGGCGGATGGAGGTGGGCTCGAAGTCGAAGGCGTCGACCTTTCGAGTCTCGACCGGGCCGGAGCGGCGGCGCTCCGCAGGGCGAAGATCGCCTACGTCGGCCAGCAGACCGGGCTCGTGCCGCACCTCTCTGCGCTCGAGAACGTCGAGCTCGCCCTGGCGCTGCGCGGGCTCGACGACCGCGGGCCGGCAGCATTCGACGCGCTCGAGTCGGTCGGGCTCGCCGAGCGGGCAACTCAACGCGTCTCGCGGCTCTCTCAGGGCGAGCGAGCCCGGGTTGCGATCGCCCGGGCCGTCGTCTCGAAGCCGGCACTCCTGCTCGCCGACGAGCCGACCTCGCGGCTCGACGGGGCAAATGCGATCGCCGTCGCGATCCTGCTGGCACGGCTCGCCCGCGCGACCGGGGCGGCGATCGCCTGTGCGACCCACGACGCCCTGGTGATCGAACAGGCCGACAGCCAAATCTCACTGTCCTAGCTCCCCCGTTCGGGGGAGCGCCGGAGCCTCGGGGGCAGCCGATGGTTGCTGTGCTGTGGCGAGTGTCGACCCGCGTCAATCGACGATCTTCTCGCGCCTGCGCGGCCTCCTCGAGGTAACGCGTCTCGTGCGGACCGGAGATGAGCTCCCCGAGCTCCTCTCGTCGGTCGCGCGGACCGTCTCCGACTCGCTCGGGTTCCGCACGGTCGTGGTCAACCTCTACCGGCCCGAGTGGAACGACTTCGTCGTCAGCACCGTCTATGGCAGCGACGAGGCGCGTGAGGCGTTGCTCGGCCAGGTGCGGCAGCTCGCGGACTGGGAGCCGCTGCTCGACCGGCGGTTCCTGCAGCGGGGCGCCTACCTCGTGCGCTCCGGCGAGTTCGACTGGGAGGAGCTCGCCGGCACGCTGTACACGCCGGACCTGCCGGTGAGCGACGACCCGAACGCGTGGCATCCCGACGACGCGCTCTTCACCCCGATGCGGGGCAGCAACGGCCGCCTCCTCGGTGTCCTCTCCGTCGATGAGCCGATCTCGGGCCGCAAGCCCTCAGGCGATGAGATCGACGTGCTCGTCGCCGTGTCGGAGCATGCTGCGCTCGCCATCGAGGCTGCGCAGGATGCAGCACGTGCAAAATCGAACCGCGACGCGCTCGAACGGCTGCTCGAGGTCTCGACCCACCTGAACGAGACGTGGGACGCATCCACCCTGCTCGTACAGGTCTGCGGTGCGATCACGGACGCGCTCAGCTTCGAAAAGGTCGCGGTGCAGCTGCTCTCGAGCGACGGCCAGCACCGCACCGTCGCCTCCGCCGGCTTCGTGGACGGTGAGAACTTCGGCTCATCGCTCTCCGCCGACGAGTTGGAGCGTCTGCTGCAGCCCCAGTTCGACATTCAGGGCTGCTTCCTCATTCCTCACACCGAGGCGCGCAAGCTCCTGCCCGACCGTCCGGCCGGCTACCAGTCGCAGCGCGACGGCCGGGGCCCGGCTGCCTGGCAGAACGACTGGCTGTTCGTGCCGCTGCACAACCGCCGCGGCTGCCGCATCGGCTACATCTGGGTCGATGACCCGGTCGACCGTTTGCGCCCCGACGCCGAGCGGCTGCAGATCCTGCGCGCATTCGCGAACCAGGCCACGACGGCGCTCGAACAGGCCGCTCAGTTCGAGGAGATCCAGAACGCCGCCGAGCATCATCGCGCGCTGATCGACGCGTCACCGGTGGCAATCGTCGACTTCGACTTCGACGGCCGCGTTCGCTCGTGGAACGCAGCGGCCTGCGAGATGTTCGGCTGGACCGAAGACGAGGTGATCGGACGCGTCAGCCCGATCGTCCCCGAGGAGGAACTCGACTTCTTCATCATGAACCTCAACCGCATCGCGAGCGGCGAGACGCTGCGCGACCTCGACCTGCGGCGCCTGCACCGCGACGGCACGCTGATCGACGTCAACACGTCCGCTGCCCCGATCTACGATGCCCATGGACAAGCGGTGGCGGTGATTGCGTCGATGGTCGACGTCACCGCCCGCAAGCGCACCGAGCGGGCGCTCGTGGCGAGCGAGGGACGGAAGGATGCTGTGCTGCGCGCGTCGCTCGACTGCTCGGTGATCGTCGACCACCTGGGGCTCATCACCGAGGTGAACCCGGCAACCGAAGAGACGTTTGGCTGGACGCGCCTGGACGCGATCGGCAAGCCGTTCCTGGAGCGGGTCGTTGCGCCTGAGCATCGCGAGGGCCTGGCCGGCGTGCTCGAGACCGGCGGCGGGCCACTGCTCGGCATCCGCCTCGAGATCAACGCACTGCGCTCCGACCACCGCACGTTCCCCGCCGAGGTGGCGATCACCCGAGTCGATGTTCCCGGCGAGATTCTGTTCGCGGTGTCGTTGCGCGACGTCACCAGACGCCGCGGCTACGAGGAGCGGCTGCGCGAAACGGAGGCGAAGTACCGGACGCTGGTCGAGCAGATTCCCCTCGCCACGTACATCAACCACGTCGGCATGCCGGTGCAGACGACGTACATGAGCCCCCAGATCGAGGCGATGTTCGGCTACCCCATCGATGACTGGCTGGCCCCGAACTTCTTCCTCTCGAAGCTGCACCCCGACGACTACGACCACGTGCTCGCGGAAGTCGAGCGGACACACCAGACCGGTGAGGACTTCCGGGTCGAATACCGGATCATCGCCGCCGACGGACGCGTCGTCTGGGTGCTCGACGAGACGGTCGCGGTGCGCGACGAGGAATATCGCCCGATCCTGCTTCAGGGCTTCATCGTCGACATCACTGAGCGCATCGAGGCCGGCCGGCCGCGCGCGCTGCTGCGCCCTGCCTCCTGAGATCGCCGTCCTCTCGAAGGTCTACACGAGCGGACGGAAGGCGAGCTCGCCGAGGCGACGGTAACCCGCAACCGAGGGGTGGTCGCCGTCGGGATTGCACCACTCCGCTCTGATCCGGCCGGGCCGTTCCCGGTCCTCGAGCGTGTCGTGGAACGGCAGCAGCGGCACCCCGAGCAAGCGGATGAGCTCGTTCAGCCTGCGGATCGGCGTCTCGTTGCGCGGCCAGCCGTTGTTCCACGGTAGGACGTCACACACGGCGACCGCGAGGCCGAGCGCACGCCCGCGCTCGACGATGGCGCGGAGGTTCGTCGCCGCAACCTCGACCGCGCGTCCCTGGGCGATGTCGTTGATGCCGCCCTGCACGATCAGCTGGTCCGCACCCAGCACGGCTTCCTCGAAGCGGGTGGCGATCTCGTCGGTGCGCTCACCCCAGACGCCGTGATTTCGGAATGCGAGCTCCGGATGCAGCAGCCCCGCCCAGTGCTCCCACTGTCCTTCCGGATCGCCCGTTGCGCGCCGCGCGTCCCAGTACGGCGAACCCTCGGTGATCGAGTCTCCGAGGCAGGCGACGACGGTCACGCGAGGAGCGTAGTCGGAGCGGCGCTACTTGACCGTGAGGGCCGCGCAGGAGGTGCCGCTGTGGTGCCGGGCGCGATCGACGGCAACGACACAGAAGGTGTAGCGCCCCTTGGCCGCCCGGGACGGAATGTGCCAGCCGACGAAGTAGACGGTGCCGTTGACGACCGGCCCGTACCCCGTCGACGGGCTACCGATCGTCTTGCCGTCTCGCTTCACCGTGGTGAGTGCTCGCGCAACGCCGCTGTCGTCGTAGATCTGGAAGCGGAGCTTGGCGGTCGTACCGCGCTTGCCGGCACTCACGAGCGCGCGCGTCGTCGGAGCCTTCACATCGGAAACGATGGTCGTGGGACCGTTTCCGTTGAGACCGGTCGGAACGCCGGCGACCGTCGACGTCGGCGACAGCAGCGTCAGCGAGAGAGTGCTGTTCGCCGGCGTCAGGACACCTTGCTGCGAGGTCGCCGTGGCCGACAGCACGAGCTGGCCGGGCGTGATCACCTTGGCGGAGACCTGCACGTTCGCGCGCCGGGCGTCCTTCGAAAGCCAATCGAGGAAGCAGACGACCTGGGTCGTCCCGCTCGTCTTGCAGCCCGACCCGCGATCGGAGGTGCCCGAGACGAACTGCAGGCCGCTCGGGAGCGTGAGCGTCAGGTTCAGGCTCTGGGCGGGCTGCGCGTTGGCGTCGTACACGCTCAGCGCGAACTGCACGACGTCGCCCGCCACCGGGGCGGTGTTGCTCGCCGTTCCGGTCACCTGCAGGTCGGGCGCCGTATCGGCCGCTGCCCGCACTGCGTGCGCTACGTCGCGGGCGAGCGGTTTCGCCGTTGCCCCGCCCGCAACGACCAGCAGGGAAACGAGGCAAACGCAGACCGAAGCAAGCCGTGCGAGCACGGCTCTTGTGTCGGCAGCGAGGGCCGCGAGCTTTAGCTCCGGCCGAGGCTCAGAAGAAGAACTGGCGCCAGGCCGTCCACCAGTCGTCGGCGCGCGAGGCGATCTGTCGCGAGCCGGTGATCTCGACATTCGACCGGTAGCGGAACTTCTCGACGTGGTCCGACGTGTTGAAGTCGACGAGGATCTCGCACGGCGAGCCGGGGTGATAGGGCGCGACCGCCGACAGGTCACCGA